>Ga0070761_10002110_pt1 | contig 12315 bp, 8 predicted proteins | sample HubBroMetageREF1_FD_66724 | JGI IMG/M metagenome (GOLD analysis project Ga0070761, IMG submission 66724) | Reference soil microbial communities from the Hubbard Brook experimental Forest, New Hampshire, USA - Hubbard Brook CCASE Soil... | ecosystem: Environmental > Terrestrial > Soil > Temperate...
GGGAGGTGCTGTATCTGAACGGCGTCCTTGAACAGCGCGCGGGAGATTACGCGGCGGCCCGCGATCATCTGCAACAAGCGGTGGCCTTAAATCCCGACCACTACGAATCCCGCCGCAACCTGGGGAGCGTATTGGCTAAACTCAAGGACAATCAAGGGGCACGAGAGCAACTGGAGAAAGCCATCGCGCTGGGAAGCCCGGATCCACAGGTCCGTTTTGAATTGGCCGGCGTGTTTCGTGCGTTGGGTGAGAACGAGCAAGCCCAGGAGCAATTCAAACTCTATCAGCAGGAAGCGCAGGCGAAGTCCGACCTAACCCAGGCGGCTGCAAGAGCCGCGTTTGCGGATCAGAGACTGGCCGCAGGGGAAGTGCAGCAAGCCATCGATCTCTATCGCGAGGCGCTCGCCGCGGCGCCCAAGGAGGCTGCGCTGGCCTACAAACTGGCGATGGCACTTGATAAAGCTGGAGATCAGGCGAACGAGCGAATCGCTCTGGAACAGGCAATCCAGATCGATCCGAACATGGCCGAAGCCCATAACCAGTTGGGATACCTGGCATCGCGCGCGGGAGAGACAGCTTCCGCTGAGGAGCATTTCCGGCTGGCGGTGCGCGCTTCTCCTGGATTTGCTAAGGCCTGGGTGAATCTGGCGGCGACTCTATATCTTGAGTCAAAGTTGCCGGAGGCGAAGGAAGCGGTTCAACGCGCTTTGCAAGTGGAGCCGGGGAATCGGAAGGCTCAAGAATTAAGCGGCGCGTTGGATTCGGCGCAGCCCGCAAAGTAAGAACCATGCGCAGCTCGATGCAAGCCATGACTTAGTTGGGATACGATTCGCCGGCATGAACCACGCGGATGAAATGATCTGTGAACTTCGCGTGCATTCCAGGGACATCGTACTTGGGCATATGGCAGCTAGTGCAGTTCGCCGTTGCCTGTGGACAAACTGTACGGGACGGGCCGGCTTCATGTGACTCTTTTCCCGGAGCGCTGTGACAACTCAAACATCGAGGGTCATAAAAGCTATCACCGTGAACCAAGGGCTGGTGTGGGTTGTGACACGCAATGCAAGTGAGACGATCATCGCCCTGAGTTCCCCAGCAACGGCTTTTTTCCAGGCGGTACGGTTGAAAGCGAACATTGAGGGGGCCATAGGCTCCTTCAGATACAACAACGTCCACCCCGGTCCGGTGGCAAGCCCCGCAGAAATCAACCAAATCCACCGGGCTGAGATGCGCCGGATTCAAAATGGCGCTCAATGCCTGGTCGAACCGGCCGGCTTTCATGGCGCTGACATGACCCGCACCGGGCCCATGACATGCTTCGCAACGGACGCCCGATGTCGCGCGTGAAACGTCGAACTTGGAATTGGTCGACGAATACGTAGTGTGGCAGCCAAAACACAGCTTTGCCGTGGACATCGACAGTCGTTCCCCTAGCGCATTGTTAAGGTCACCCGCCTCAATTTGCGAATGCCCGGGGGTCAAATCCAATCCGTGCAAAGTGGCGAAGCTGCTCACCTGGCTCTCGTAGAAATTACCCTTACTTTCGAGAATGTAAGTCTGCCCATGCACCCCCGCGCCAAAGATCCAACTAATGTTGGCTGTAATGGACTGCTTGCCGGAGCTAACTACTAACCTCGAACCGAGGTTATCCGAGGGTATCCGGTACAGATAAGATCCGCTCTGCAGAGTCCCTGCATCGAGTTTCGGAGACCGAGCGCGCTCTCCTATCCGAAACGAAGCCTCTGCCATGGGTGTAAGGACTTGTGAGGAAGCTTCTTCAGAATGACATTCCCGACAGGCGCTCTCACCGGCATATGCGTTGAAAGGGGGCGTGCCTTTCGTCGGCCACCAGTACGGGTCGATCAATCGATCCTTTGTCGCCCTCGGAATTTCGGCGGGCGCCTGGGTTTGTCCGAACACGGCCAGCCCGAAAAGGAGCACCGGCAGGACAACATGCACGACGACACGAGCAGGACAAGTCGAGAGTCTTGCAGATGAATTCACAAGAGGTGTAGACATCCCGGAAACTCAGCCCACAACTGGTTCCGCTAGCGAGTAAGTGTACTGATGGTGTTGGAGCAATGGCAACTCGAACAAGAGTCTCGGTGGAAATTGCCGGTGCTACACTGGCCGCAATGATTACCCGGATGCCCGTTCCCTGGAGCCGCCGCCGTCTGTTGCAAGCGGTTCCCGCGGCGCTCGCTTCGGCCTTTGTCCGCGAGGACTGGTGCGCCACTCTTGGCACCGCCAAGATCCCGCCACCGTTTTCCCGCTTTGTGGATGTAGCCGCCAGTGCGGGACTGACGCGGACGATGTTCTACGGCGAAGGCACCCGTGCAACCTACGTTACCGAAATCATGGGCGGCGGTTGCGCCTTCTTCGATTACGACAACGACGGCTGGATGGACATCTTCATCCTCGGTGGCCGGCGCCTGGAAAGCGTCCCACCCGGCGCCAGCAATCGCCTTTACAAGAACAATCGCGATGGTACGTTCACCGACGTCACCGAGAAAGCCGGACTGCTCGATGCCGGCTGGGCCGTTGGTGTCTGCGTCGGCGACTATAACAACGACGGCTTCGAGGATCTTTTCGTCACTTACTTCGGTCAGAATCGACTCTATCGCAACAACGGCGATGGAACCTTCGCCGAGGTAACCGCCAAGGCGGGTCTGCTCTACCCCAGCACTCGTTTCGGTTCGGGCTGCACTTTCGTGGATTACAACCGCGACGGGTTGCTCGATCTGTTTGTCTCCAATTACTGCGACATCGATCTGGCGCACGCTCCCCGGCCAAATTTGCAGATGCCCAACTGCCAATATGAAGGCGTGCCGGTCAACTGCGGACCGAGCGGATTACCTTTGCCTGCATTTTTTCTTTACCGCAACAATGGCGATGGAACCTTTACCGATGTTTCCAAGCAGTCGGGCATCGCGGCTCTTCGGGGCTCCTATGGGCTGACCGCAGCCGCATTTGACGTGGACGAAGACGGCTGGCCGGATATTCTCGTCGCCTGCGATTCCACGCCGAGCCTGCTGCTCATGAACAACCGTGACGGTACCTTTCGAGAGGAAGCGCTGATACGCGGATTGGCCCTAAGCAGCGACGGGCAGGAGATGGCCGGCATGGGAGTGGGTGTGGGAGACTACGACCTCGACGGTCACCTCGATGTCGTCAAGACCCACTTCCAGAACCAGGCTACCGGACTCTACCACAACCTTGGCAAAGGGAACTTTGAGGATGTGACCGCTCAGGCTGGCCTGGCCGCGGAACGCCGGTTCATCAACTGGGGCACGGGCCTGGTGGATTTAGACAATGACGGATACCCCGACATCCTGTCAGTCGCCGGAACCGTTTATCCGGAGTTGGAACCCGTCTACCCCAAGTACCCGAGGCGCGGACCGCGCCTGGTGTTTCGTAACCAGGGGAATGGAAGATTTACAGAGCTAGCCGAAGAAGCTGGCCCCGGTATTTCGGCGCGGCACGTCAGCCGTGGTTGTGCCTTTGGCGACTTTGACAACGACGGCGATATGGATGTGGTCGTCATGAACCAGAACGAAGCGCCGTCGTTGCTGCGCAACGACGCCCCGGCAAACAACCACTGGCTGAAAGTGCGACTGGAAGGGACGAAGAGCAACCGCAGCGCCATTGGCGGGCGCGTCATGGTCCGCTATGGCGGCAAGGTGCAGGCGCAAGAAGTGATGAGCCAATCCAGCTACCTTTCGGCCAACGATCCGCGCTTGCATTTCGGCCTCGGTGCGGAGAAGACAGCCGACATTGAAGTGCGCTGGCCGCTCGGCGGAATCGACACCCTGAAGAGCGTCGCCGCGAACCAGCTTGTCATCCTGCGTGAAGGTTCAGCGGCCGGGCCATCGGTCCGCTTCCAAAGCTGGTTCCGTCAATGAAAGCGCGCGGCCATCGCTCTGGATTCGATGGGAAGCGGATAACGGTTGACATGCCGCGGGTTGCGGCATATGGTTTGCTTGACGAATGTAATCGCTTGCATTTTTGGCTATTTCGCGGCAGTTTTGGTCGAGTTCTCAGTTGCCTCGTCGGGACTTAGGCATGGATTCTACACAGTTGGCCCCGCAGTTCGCGGGCTCGCCCGGTGCGCGACCCACTGTCTTCAGCGCGCCGGGTCGGGTGAATTTAATCGGGGAGCATACCGACTACAACGATGGTTTTGTCATGCCGTGCGCCATCGGTCTGCGCACTCGCGTGTCTATATCTCCTCGTCTCCATCACAAGCTGCTGATTCAGTCCCAGGAATTTCCCCAGTTCTTCGAGTTTGATTTGGATGACCTGCCTCAGCATGCAACCGGAGCTTGGTCTGACTATGTAGTCGGGATCGCCGTCGCCTTACAACAAGCAGGCCACACTCTGCAGGGCGCGAATCTGCTGGTGCAGAGCGAGATCCCGATCGGTGCGGGTCTAAGTTCTTCGGCGGCGATTGAGGTCGCCAGCGCGCTCGCACTCATCAGCCTGAACGGCGCCGTCTTGCCGCTGCCGGAGGTGGCGAAGCTTTGCCAGCGTACCGAAAACGCCTTCATCGGCGCACGGGTCGGCATCATGGACCAGTTTGTCTCATGCCTGGGGAGGGCGGGACACGCACTCTTGCTCGACTGCCGCTCGCTCGAGTTCGAATTCATCCCCATCCCCGATCGAGTTCGGTTGGTGGTTTGCAACACCATGGTCAAACACCAGCACGCCAGCGGCGAGTACAACCGGCGGCGCGAGGAGTGCGAGGAGGGCGTGAGAATCCTGGCCACGTGGTACCCGAAAATTCGCGCGCTCCGTGATCTTTCTTTCGACCAATTGATGAAGCACTCGAAAGATCTTCCCGCGACAATCTATAAGAGATGCCGTCATGTGGTGGAGGAGAATAGGCGGGTGCGCGAGGGCGCTCGCCGCCTCCGCGCCGGCGATTTGAATGGCTTTGGCGAGAAGATGCGAGAATCGCACCGCAGTCTTCGCGACCTCTACCAAGTCAGTTGCCGCGAACTGGACATCATGGTCGAGGCCGCCGAAGGCCTCCCGGGCTACTACGGCGGCCGCATGACCGGAGGCGGATTTGGTGGATCCACCGTAAATCTGGTCGAGGCAACGGATGCCGAGTCCTTTGCCCATCAAATTTCGGGTAGCTACCAAAAGGCGACCGGGATTAAACCGGCCGTTTACATCTGTTCGGCCGCCGATGGCGCGGGGGTTGAGCCCAACTCAGCGGCCTAAATCAAACGCAGTGCCAAGTCTGCACGACGCACTGAACTTCTCACTTACGGCCTGTCGTCAAGTCGCCAGCGCGGATGGTAGAGCCTTGACCGGCGCTGTGGATTTCCGCAGGACCAGACCGGTGCTGACTTTGATCTCATGTCCCGAACGCTGCTGGCCTTCAACCGTTTCGTATAGAGCATCGAAAGCCTTTCGCCCCAGTTCGTCACGAGAAAGGCGGATGGTGGTGAGCGGCGGCTGAGTGAACTGGCTAAGCTCAATGTCATCAAAGCCAACGACGGAGATGTCATCGGGGACGCGCAAACCAGCGCTCGTGATGGCACCGAGCGCCCCGATTGCAGTCAGATCGTTCGAGGTGAGCACAGCGGTGGGCGGCTTGGGGAGTGAGAGTAGCTGTCTCATCGCCACTTCTCCCCCGTCGATCTTGTGGTTACCTTCGACCACGCTCCGTTGGCGCTCACCAATGCCGCAAGCATCGATACATTTCAAAAACGCCGAGCGGCGTGTGCGCGCGGACTTCAACGTAAGCGGGCCGCTGATGAATCCGATGCGCTGGTGCCCGAGCGCAACAATATGCTGCACTGCTTCTCCTATTCCCCTGGAATAATCGACCTTGATATTGCTGATCAGCGGTTTTATTTTCCCCACATCCAGAAACACAATGGGCAAGCGGCGCAGCGAAAGCTCATCCAGAAGATGACGGTCGATTTCCGACGTCATGATGGCAACGCCATCCACCTTGCGCTCAATCATTCGGCGCACACACCCACCCATACGCTCGGAGTTGTAATCCGTATTGGCAATAATCACTTCGTACCCGCGATGGATCGCGGCAAACTCAAAACTCTTCACCAGTTCCGGAAAAAACGGGTTGACGATATCCGAAATGATCAAACCGAACATCTGGCTGCGTCCCGAAACAAGCGCCCGCGCCTGCGTATTCGGATAATACCCAAGCTCGCGGATGGCGCGCCGCACCTTCTCGGCGGTGCGCGGCCGCACCAGTTCGCTTTGATTGATGGTGCGTGAAACGGTGGCCGTCGATAAGCGGGCGCGGGCAGCGACTTCCTTGATGTTCATGCTGGCACAGATTACCACCACTCTCCGCCGGAAAAATATATCGGTTTGTTACTCCATTTGTAATCGATTACAATTCACGCTGGCACGAGGAGGAAGCTGTGGCGCTACCCGATGCTGGCGGGGAACAACGAACCGCGGTGGAACTGCAAGACCAGCGGCGAACGATGATCACCTCGCGAGTGTGCCCGGGGATGACACAAGTGATCCTCGACAACGGCTGGATCCGCGCCACGGTATTGCCGGAACTTGGCGGCAAAATATCTTCGTTGGTGCGGGCCGCCACAGGCCGCGAGTTCCTGCGGCAACCGGTGAGTCAACCGCGGCAAGTCGTCTATGGCGCCAGCTTCGAGAGTTACGACGCCAGCGGGTTTGACGAATGCTTTCCCACCATCGCCGCTTGCGAATACCCGGGCGGATCTTTCAACGGTCTCGCGCTGCCCGATCATGGCGAGCTTTGGTCCTCCCGCTGGCAATTCGAGACACGCGGGGAACAGTTGTGGCTGGCGGTTATAGGGCGCCGGTTGCCCTACATATTCCGTCAGCGTATTGGTCTGGAGCAAGAAGCAATCGTACTGCGATATGAATTGGAAAGTGTGACCGACGCGCCATTTTATTATCTTTGGTCCGCTCATCCCCTACTTAAAATTGAACCCGGCTGCCGCATCGTGCTGCCGGAAGATGTAATCGAAATGCGGGTTGAATCGTCGCGGAATCAACGTTTGGGGGAGTCGGGGGACAGCAGTCGCTGGCCTCGAGCACGCCTGGCCGACGGTTCCGAAACAGACCTGAGCATTCTTGGAGATCCCTCGCGACAAACCGCGGACAAGCTTTTTACGCCACGGCTTTCGAACGGAGCTTGTGCTTTGTACTTTCCGGAATCGAACGAATCCATTTCACTTCATTTCGATTCCGCGATCATCCCCTACATTGGAGTCTGGATTTGTGAAGGCGGGTGGCCGAGTCCGGAGGACGGACACTACACCTCTGCTCTGGAACCATGCACCAGCCGGGCGGACTCCTTGGCCAAAGCCATGGGGTGCGGCGAGTGTGCTCGGATTCTCCCGGGAGCAAAAAAGTCTTGGGAACTGCGGATTCAGCTACAGACCGGATTGCCTGAAAATCTACGGGACAGGACCTACACGTGAATCTTACCCCCGTCGACTGGCTGCTGATGGCGGTTTACTTCGCCTTTGTGCTGGGCATTGGCGTTGTCCTGAAGCGCTATGTAAAAAACAGTTCCGATTTTTTTCTGGCTGGGCGTTCACTTCCGGCGTGGATTTGTGGCCTGGCGTTCCTTTCCGCGAACCTGGGGGCGCAGGAAGTAATCGGCATGGCCGCTTCCGGGGCCAAGTACGGGATCGCAACCAGCCACTTCTATTGGATCGGCGCCATTCCCGCGATGGTGTTCGTGGGCGTGTTCATGATGCCGTTCTACTACGGCTCGCGCGCGCGGTCGGTTCCTGAATATCTGCGTCTGCGTTTCGACGAGAAGACTCGTGCGGTGAACGCCGTATCGTTTGCCGTAATGACGGTTTTCTCGTCCGGCATTTCGATGTACGCCATGGCAAAGCTGATTCAAACGATGCACATTCTGGACGGCCCGTTCGCGAAGCTCGGGGTTTCGACCGCCTGGACTTTCCATGTGAGTATCCTCGTTTCGGCACTGATCGTGCTTGGATACATCCTCCTGGGTGGGCTCACCAGCGCAATCTACAATGAAGTGCTGCAATTTTTTCTGATCGTCGCCGGGTTTCTTCCCCTGGTCTTTCTCGGGCTCAAAAACGTTGGCGGCTGGAGCGGTTTGAAACACCAGCTGCCCCCCGCCTTCACTCATTCCTGGCGGGGTATGTCCAACGCTCACACCAATCCGCTGGGGGTTGATGCAATTGGCTTGGTCATGGGGCTTGGGTTCGTGCTCTCGTTTGGTTACTGGTGTACGGATTTTCTGGTGATCCAGCGAGCCATGGCTGCCGACTCCATGGGCGCGGCCCGTCGCACGCCACTCATCGCGGCATTGCCGAAGATGGTGTTTCCGCTTCTGGTGATCCTGCCAGGCATGATCGCGATCGCATTGCCGAACCCGACTGCAACCGCCATGAACCCGAGCCCTGGACAAATGCGGATCTCCAGCCCGGGCGGCAAGGGACTGATCCCCATCAAAGTGGACGAAACCACGGGCGCTCCGATATTGGATTCCAGCGGCAAGCCCATCCTCGACTACGATCTGGCAATTCCCAACATGTTGCTGCATTACTTTCCGACAGGAATTCTTGGTCTGGGGCTGACCGCCCTGCTGGCCAGTTTTATGTCGGGCATGGCTGGCAATGTGACCGCGTTCAACACCGTCTGGACTTACGACATTTATCAGTCCTACATCAACCCGGACGCGAAAGATGCACACTATCTCTGGATGGGGCGTGTGGCCACTGTGTTCGGCATCGCGCTATCGGTAGGCGCGGCTTATACGGCGTCTCGCTTCAACAACATCATGGATTTCCTCCAGTTGGTTTTTGCCTTTGTCAACGCGCCGCTTTTTGCCACTTTCCTCCTGGGCATGTTCTGGAAGCGAACGACCGGACACGGGGCCTTCTTCGGATTGCTTTCCGGGACGGCGGCAGCGGCCATTCATCAAGGACTGACCTTGCCGCAGGGCGCCGCCGTCGGCATTAAGGGTGGTTGGCTGGGCGCGGTTCACACCTATCCTAGCGAAATGGCGCAGAATTTCTGGACCGCAATTTGGGCTTGGTCCGCGTGCTTCATAGTCACCGTTCTCATCAGCCTCTGCACTCGCGCGCGCGGGGAGAAAGACTTGGTCGGGCTGGTGTATTCCCTCACCGAAAGGCCGAGTGAGGAGGATGTGGCTTGGTACATGCGCCCCGCAGTGCTGGGTGTGATTGTTATCGGAGTTGTTTTGCTGCTGAACCTGATTTTCTGGTAAACGGAGTTTGTCTATGGGTTTGGATATCCGGACGCCAATCGGCTTGATGTTTTCCGTGTTCGGCGTCATTCTGACGATCTACGGCGGTCTGAGTGACCGAGCCATTTATGGCCGGTCGCTCGGAATCAATATCAACCTGGTTTGGGGGCTCGCGCTGCTTGCCTTCGGAATCAGCATGCTACTGCTCGGAATGCGCCGGAGCCGAGGGAAGGCTTGAGAAGATGGCATGGTACCAAACCTATGGTCATCGTCGTCATGGGGGTGTCCGGTTCGGGTAAGACCATGGTCGGAGAGGCGCTTGCCAGGCGCTTGAACTGGGCGTTCGAGGATGCCGACAATTGGCATCCGCCTTCGAGCATCGGAAAGATGCGCCGAGGCGAGGCCTTGACGGATGAAGATCGTAAGCCTTGGCTTCGAGCGTTGAACAACGCGGTCCGGAGCTGGATCGCAGACAAACGCGATGTAATCCTAGCTTGTTCGGCGCTTCGTGAATGGCACCGGGACCAGCTTCGCGAAGGGGTTCCCGGCCGGGAGTCAGTTCGTTTCGTGTACCTCAAGGGGTCCTATGAGGAGATCGACCGGCGACTACGCCTTCGGGTGGGGCACTTCATGCCGGAATCGCTCCTCAAGAGTCAGTTTGCAGCGTTGGAAGAACCTGATTCTTCCGAAGCACTAGTCGTCGATGTCGGCCGCCCAGTCGCGCCCCTCGTGGACTCGATCGTTACCGATCTCCGATTGGGCCCGACAACGTAACCGCTACCAACGCCTCGGGTGGAGGTGGCATCTCGGTCGGCGCGACGGAGGGTACGATTTGGGCCAAAGGCGTTCTCGAAGGCCTAAACGACTTCCGAGGGCGCAGCAGCGATCTCGAAGTCAACCTGCTGCTTGCCGAGGACGGGATGCAACGCCGTCAGCCGCACCTTTCCCGCTTGCTCTTTCGCACGCAGCCACACAGCGCCGGTCCCGCCCACCAGGGCGAAGGGATTATCGCCGATGATTTCAGCGGGACCCTCAACGGCGAGCTGAATGGCGTCGTTGGCCAAGGAACGTATCGCGCCGAATTCGTCGGTGACGCGCAACACGACACGGGTGGTATCGGCGCCGTCGGCAACTAGCTCTGTGTCGTCGGGCAAAACGGAGAACCGCAGGTCAATCCCTTTGCCCGAGTACTTCTTCGCGATCACCTGCTTGCCTTGAATGTATCCCTCGATTCGCAGGTCTCCCCAGGCATTGCGGAAAGGCTCCAGATGGAGGACGAATGGTGGATGGCGAAGATTGCTAAACTCGCTCCGCTCGGGGTCAAGTTCTGCGATCAGTTGGCCATCGATATAAAACTTAAGATGGTCGCAGTTGGAACAAACTACGCCCTTGGTGAATGCGATTGATTCGTCTCCACGCGCCCAGCGGAAGGCAGTTTCCAGCACAATTTCCTCGTCCGGGTCACACTGCGATTTGTAGAAGCCTGCAGCGGGTTTGGGCTCGCGGAAAATGTCGGCCACGCCGTGGTAGCAAATTCGGTCGCCAGAGCCGAAATCAGAATGGGTGTTGTAGTCGAAGGCGCACCAGCCAATGCCACCGGCGTACTGCGGATTCGAAGCCAACTGGTTGTGGATGCGGGCATGACGCAACGTATGCTCGGTGAGCCGCTCCGTATTGTCGATGGTCTTGGTGGGATAGGTGTGGCCCATGAATTCCGTGTTTAAGTACAGAGGATGGTTCGGCGGTTTCAGCGGGAAGCCGAAATCGTTCATGGTAAACACATCTTCAAGAAGTTCCGAGTCGAAGTGGTTGCGAATGCCTCCGGTTTGCCGCGTCGAGTCGAGTTGATGGGCCAGGGCGTTGGTGCGAGTGTAGAAGTCGTGATCGTCCGGGGATTCGTTGATGCGAACTCCCCAGAGAATGATCGAAGGGTGATTCCAGTCGCGGCGAATCATGCGGCGAACGTTATCCACGGAAATATCTTTCCAGGCAGCATCACCGATGTGCTGCCAGCCCGGAATCTCTTCCAAGACCAGGAGGCCGAGTTCGTCGCATGCATCCAGGAAATGCCGGGACTGGGGATAATGCGAGGTCCGCACGATATTGCACTTGAAATTGGTGCGAAGGACTTGCGCGTCACGCCGCTGCACGCGTCCCGGCATGGCTTGGCCCACAAAGGGGAATGTCTGGTGACGGTCGAGCCCGCGCAACTTGACTACTTTGCCGTTCAGCTCAAAACCATGGTCGGTAAAGCGGGCCTCGCGGAACCCAATCGTGCGGGAATCCTCGTCGACTAAACGCGGCCCATTCAGCAGCCGAACGTGGACAGAATAGAGCTTGGGCCGCGCCAAGTCCCAGAGCACCACCGGCCCCAGCTTTTCCAACCGCACGGTATGCGGCACCGGATCATTTGCGGCAGGGGCGGGTGCAACTCGTTGCGTAGCCGTGGCGAGCACCCGATCTCCGTCGCGCACCGTGACTTCAAGCGACAGCGCTTCGTGTGACGGATCCAAGTGCTGCAGAAAACAATCCACATCGAGGCCGGGACTTGGAGTGAGCACATCTTTCGGCTTGGCGAAGATGTTTTCGATAAAAGTAGAGGGAACGATACGCAGCGCAACTTCGCGATAGATGCCGCCGAAGGTGAGATAGTCAATCTGATGCCCGAAAGGTGGAATGTCCGCGCGTTCGGTAGAGTCAACCTCAACCGTCAGCACATTGTCGGAATCAAAGTCGAGATGCGGCGTCAGTTCAAAAGAAAAAGGTGTGTAGCCTCCCTTGTATTCGCCGAGGCGAATCCCATTGTGCCAAACCGTGGAAGAGGTCATTACCCCTTCAAAATCGACGAAGACGCGTCGGCCACGTGCGGCTGCGGGAAGCTTGAAGTGACGGCGATAGACGGACACGAATTCGTAATCCTTGTCGTCAAAGCTGTGCCAGGGCAGGCGAATATTGGTGTGAGGAACGACCACGCACTCGAACTTTGAGTCGTCAAAATCTTTCGTGCGAGCGTCTGCAACCGCAGAGCGGCTGAACCGCCAGTTCCGGTTCATCGGTAGGATAAGCCTTCCACCGGCCACCGGCGGCGGAGA
>Ga0070761_10002111_pt1 | contig 12313 bp, 9 predicted proteins | sample HubBroMetageREF1_FD_66724 | JGI IMG/M metagenome (GOLD analysis project Ga0070761, IMG submission 66724) | Reference soil microbial communities from the Hubbard Brook experimental Forest, New Hampshire, USA - Hubbard Brook CCASE Soil... | ecosystem: Environmental > Terrestrial > Soil > Temperate...
GCAGCGGCACGAACGACAGGTCCTTGCCCGCGTTCCACCGGCTGCCCTCCGCCTCACGCGGATTGCGCACCCCAGCTGCCGGGGCGGCCCAGTTCCACGGGTGACCTTCGAAGCCGGTGACTAGCGGCTGCAGCTCAGTGAACAGTTCCTTGCGCCTGGCCATGGGGAAAGCGCCGATGACTCCGATGCTCGCGAGCTTGCCGTTGTCGTCGTGGAGCCCGAGCAGCAGCGAGCCGATCGCGTCGTCGCCCGACTTGTGCAGCCGGTAACCGGCTACCACGCAGTCCGCGGTCCGCTCATGCTTGATCTTGAACATGACCCGCTTGTCCGGCTGGTAGCCGCCGTCCAGCGGCTTGGCGACGATGCCGTCAAGGCCGGCCCCTTCGAACTGGCTGAACCAGACCTGCGCCAGGCGGGCGTCAGTCGTGGCCGGGGTCAGGTAGACCGGCGGCCTGGCGTCGGTCAGTGCGCCGCCGAGTAGCTCCCGGCGCCGCGAGAACGGCTCGGCTGTGTAATCCACGTCGCCGAGCACGAGCAGGTCAAACGCGACGAACGCGGCCGGGGTCTGCTCGGCCAGCAGGCGGACCCGGCTGTCAGCCGGGTGGATGCGCTGCAGCAGCGCCTCGAAGTCAAGGCGCTGGCCCTCCGCGTCGGGTATGACTATCTCCCCGTCGATCACGCACCGCTCGGGCAGGCTGGCCAGGACAGCCGCGACAATCTCGGGGAAGTACCTGGTCATCGGCCGCTCGTTGCGGCTGCCGATCTCGACCTCGTCGCCATCACGGAAGATGATCGACCTGAAGCCGTCCCACTTCGGCTCGTAGCTCAAGTCCCCGAGCGGGATCTTGTCCACAGACTTGGCCAGCATCGGCGCGACCGGCGGCATGACAGGAAGGCGCATGCCCTCATCCTCCCGCATCGCGGTGACATCGATGTCGCCGGACGCTGGCCTGCTCTCGGTGCGACTGGCGTGATTGCTGAAACACCGAGTTAACATCTGGCCACTTCAGCCGCAGGCGTCGTTCTAGTAATGTCCGCATTGCACGGTGTCGGGCAGCCAGCGGAAAGGCCAAGCCAGTGGCAGATGCGAGCGATGTGGTGACGTCGGCCGGGGCACCGCCGCCCCTTACGTCGATTGAGCATCGCGGGATCGAATACGTTCAGCTCAACGAGCGGTGGGGCAAGCCGGGCAACCTGTTCTGGATGTGGGCCGGCGCGATCTGGAACGTCGAGTTCCTGGTCTACGGCGTGCTGGCCGTGGTGCTTTTCGGCCTGTCATTCACCCAGGCAGTGCTGATCATCGTGGTGGGCAACCTCAGCTACGTGCTCACCGGGCTGGCCAGCCTGCAGGGGCCGCGGGCCGGGACGACCTGCTTCGGCGTCAGCCGGGCGCCGTTCGGGCCGAATGGCAACCGGGTGCCTTCACTGTTCAACTGGGTGACTCAGGTCGGGTTTGAGATCGAGGGCATCGCCTTCATCGTCTTCGCCGCGATCGCGCTGGCCGGCGAGGCGGGAATGAAGACCGTGCCGACCGGGCTCAAGGTGGCCTTCCTGCTCGTCGCGGTCGCGATCCAGGCGGTGCTGCCGCTGCTCGGGCACGCGGCCGTGCTGAAGGTACTCAGGCTGCTCGCCGTGCCGTTCATCGTGCTCTTCGTCATCATGACGGTATTGGTCGTGCACAAGTACCACGCCGGACCGCCGAGCGCGAGCTGGGGCGCCATGACGATCTTCCTGGCCCTGGTGATCTCAGCGGGCGGCCTCGGCTGGACCGAGAACGGCAACGATTACTCGCGGTACCTGCCGCCGTCCACGGACCGCAAGGGCATCGTGCTCGCTGTCATGTTCGGCGGACTGATCCCTTCCGTGCTGCTGGAAATCCTCGGCGTCGGCCTCGGAACCGAGCTGCCCAAATCGCTGGTGGTCAACAATCCCTCGGTACTGACCGCCGGATTCCCGACCTGGTTCGCTGTCATCTACCTGGTCTTCGCGGTCTTCCAGCTGTTCGCGATCAACACGCTTGACCTGTACTCATCCGGGGTGACGCTGCAGTCGATATTCCCCCGGCTGCACCGGATCGCGTGCGTGGGAATTGACACGGTGATCTGCGCCGGGGTCGCCGCCTACGCGATTTTCTCGCACCGGTTCTTTGACCTGCTGGCCGATTTCCTGCTGTTCATCATCTTGTGGCTTGGTCCCTGGTGCGCGATCTACCTGGTCGACTCCTGGCTGCGCAAGAACAGGTATGACTCGCAGGCCCTGCTGAATGAGCGCGGCGGCCTGTACTACCGGCAAGGCGGGTTCCACTGGCCAGCGCTCATCGCGCAGGCACTGGGCATGGCCGCCGCCGCGCTCTGGCTGAACGCCTATTCGCCTTATGTGGGACCGCTGGCCAGCAGGATCGGCGGCTCGTTCGGCTCCGACTTCAGCGTGTTCATCGGCCTGGCCGTCGGCGGCATCGTGTACTGGGCGCTGGCCGCCCGGTCGGTGAAAGCCGAAGGCGAAGCCACCCCGGCCGCCGTCGCCTAGTCGACCATTGGGCGCGAGCCTGAGATCATGTTCGGCGTGGGCCAGCCAAGCGAACTGTCGCTGGACGAGCTGAACGAGCTGCCCGCCGACGCGGCCCGGCGAGCGCTCGCTCGCTGCTGCGAGTCAGAGCGCTGGGTCAGCGCGGTACTCGCCCGGCGGCCGTACGAGTCGCTTGACTCCCTGCTGGCGCAGTCAGATGCGGCCGTAGCCGAGATGACCCAGGCTGACCTGCGCGCGGCGCTTGACGGTCATCCGAGGATCGGTGACCGGCGGGCGGCATCGGCGGAATCGGCGGGCTGGTCAGGCCAGGAGCAAGCGGGAGTGGCGAGCGCCGGCGCCGGGCTGGTCCAGGCCCTGGCTCAAGGAAACGCGGCTTACGAACGGCGGTTCGGCCACATTTACCTTGTCTGCGCGACCGGGCGCAGCGGTGCTGAACTGCTTGCTTACCTGCACGAGCGGCTCGGCAACCCGCCCGAGTACGAGTGGCGGGTGGTGGCGGCCGAGCTAGCGAAGATCAACAAGCTCCGGCTCGGCCGGCTGGCCGGCCGCCGAGCGGCAGGCACCGCATGAGCGGGCTGAGCACGCACGTGCTCGACACGGCGAGGGGCGAGCCGGCCGCCGGTATTGTCGTACGGCTTGAGGGAGACGGCGGCGAGCTTGGCCGTGGCATCACCGATGCCGACGGGCGGGTCGGCGACTTCGGGATCTCGTCGCTCCCGGCTGGCGTGTACCGGCTGGTCTTCGAGACCGGGGCGTACCTGGACGGGGCGGACCTGGAGACGGCGTTCTTCCCTGAGGTCGCGATCAGCTTTCGTGCCGACGGGCACCGGGCAAAATATCACATACCTCTGCTGCTCAGCTCGTATTCGTACTCAACCTACCGGGGGAGTTGACGCGATGGCGATCGTGCTCGGCCAGAACCAGTACGGCAAGGCGGAGACCCGGGTGGTCAGGATCTACCGCGACACCGACCGGCACGAGATACGCGACCGGTGCGTCTCGACGGCGCTGCGCGGTGATTTCGCCGCCGCGCACCTCGCGGGCGACCAGGCCACTGTGCTGCCCACCGACAGCCAGAAAAACACCTGCTTCGCATATGCAAAAGAACAGGGCCTGACGCCGGTCGAGGAGTACGCATCGGCCCTGGCCGGGCACTTCGTCGCCGATATTCCTTCGGTGAGCCTGGCTCAGGTGAACGTCGATGAGTACCACTGGGAGCGGGTCCCGGTTGGCGGTGCCGGGCACGCGCACACCTTCGTGCGGGCTGGCCACGAGGTACGTACGGTTTCGGTCACGGTCGAAGCCGAGCGATCGGTTTCGCCGGTTTCGCGTACCTGGGTCATTTCCGGGATCAAGGACCTGATCGTGCTCAAGTCGACCGGGTCGCAGTTCGCCGGATTCTTCAAGGACAGCTACACCACGCTGGCGCAGACGTCCGACCGGATCCTGGCCACCGCGCTGACCGCGCGGTGGCGGTACGCGAGCGGCAGCGTGGCCTGGGACGAGGCGTACGCGCAGGTACGGCGGATCTTGCTTGAGCGGTTTGCCGAGGTGCACAGCCACGCGCTGCAGCAGACGCTGTTCGAGATGGGCTCGGCCGTGCTCGCCGCGCGGGACGATATCGTCGAGATCAGGCTGTCGGCGCCGAACAGGCACCACTTCCTCGCTGATCTCGCCCCGTTCGGGCTCGACAACCCGGGCGAGGTGTTTTACGCGGCCGACCGGCCCTACGGGCTGATTCAGTGCGCTGTGCAGCGCGACGACGCCCCGCCGGCCGGCTCGGCGTGGGAGTCACCGGCCTCGTTCGCCTGACATCCATCAGGGCAGGGGTTGATCATGGAGTTCTTGCGGCCGCGCACCTGGGACGAGGCACTGGCGGTGAAGGCGGCTAATCCGCAGGCGGTGCCGATCGCCGGCGGCACCGACGTGATGGTGGAGCTGAACTTCGACCGGCGGCGGCCGTCCGCGCTGCTTGACCTGTCGATGGTTACTGAGCTTGGCGGCTGGTCGAAGGCCGGCGGCCGGTTGCGGGTCGGGGCCGGGGTCACCTATGCGGAACTGACCGGCGAGCGCGGCCAGGGGACCGGGGAACTCGGGCGGCTGCTGCGCGGCCTCGCGCTGGCGGCGCGGACGGTCGGCTCGCCGCAGATCCGCAACCGGGGCACGATCGGCGGGAATCTCGGGTCGGCCTCGCCGGCCGGCGATTGTCATCCTTCGTTGCTCGCTGCCCGGGCCGAGGTAGAAGCTGCCTCGGTGCGCGGGAGCCGGCGGATTGGCGTAGATGACTTTTTTACCGGGGTCAAGCGGAACGCGCTGGCTCCCGATGAACTGATCGCAGCGGTCTGGGTCAGCCCGCCGTCCGGCCCCGAGCAGTTCGCCAAGATCGGCACCAGGAACGCGATGGTGATCGCGGTAGCCGCGTTCGCGCTGGCGCTGCATCCCGATAGCCGGTCGGTCGGAACCGGCATCGGATCGGCGGCACCGACGCCGGTGCGGGCGCCGCTGGCTGAGGCGTTCCTGGCCCGCGCGCTCGGCGATTCCGGGTTCTGGGAGTCGTGCCTGCCGCTGCCTTCGGCTGTGACCGGGGAGTTCGCTGCCCTGGTCAGTGCCGCCGCGCGGCCGATCGACGACGTGAGAGGAACCGCGGCGTACCGGCGCGGAGCGCTCGCGGTACTGGCCAGGCGCACGCTGACCTGGGCCTGGCAGGACTACTGCCGGGGCCGGGGGCAGCGGGATGGGGCGGGCGGCGAGGGCGAGATGATGGCGTGATGCGGGTGACGGCGACCGTCAACGGGGTCAGGCACCAGGCGGACGACGTCTGGCCGGGCGAGAGCCTGCTGTACGTGCTGCGCGAGCGAATGGGCCTGCCAGGCTCAAAGAACGCCTGTGAGCAGGGAGAGTGCGGATCGTGCACGATCTACCTGGACGGTGTGCCGGTCTGCGCGTGCCTGGTGGCCGCTGGCCAGGCCGACGGGCATGACATCGTGACCGTGGAAGGGCTGGCCGGCCAGGACGGCGCGCTGCACCCGCTGCAGGAGGCGTTCATCGAAGCTGGCGCGGTGCAATGCGGCTTCTGCACGCCGGGTCTGCTGGTCGCGGCGCATGACCTGCTGGCCAGGCAGCCAGATCCGGCCGACGCTGACATCAGGGAGGCACTGGCCGGCAACCTGTGCCGGTGCACCGGCTACGAGAAGATTCTCGACGCCGTGCGGCTCGCCGCTCGCCGGATGGCCGGCGATTACCGGTGACGACGATCCTGATCGACGGGTGCTACATCGTCACCATGAACGCCGGGCGGGCCGAGTACACGTCGGGGCATGTAGCCATCGACGGCAGCAAGCTCACCTCGGTCGGTCCAGGCCCCGCCCCGGCCGGCCTCGACCTGACCGGGGCCCTGGTCGTACGGGCCGCCGGCTGCCTGGCCACCCCTGGCCTGGTCAACACGCACCATCACCTCTACCAATGGGCCACCAGGGGCCGGGCTGCCGACTCGACGCTGTTCGGCTGGCTGACCGAGCTGTACCCGGTCTGGGCGCGAATCGACGAGCAAATCGTGGCTGATGCGGCCACCGCCGCGCTCGCCTGGCTGGCCAGGACGGGCTGCACGACCACCACTGATCATCACTACGTGTTCCCGCGCGGCGGCGGTGACGTACTGGGCGCCACCGTAGCCGCGGCTCGTGCCGTTGGCCTGCGGTTCCATCCGACTCGCGGGTCAATGGATCTTGGTGCCTCAGCTGGTGGCCTGCCGCCGGATGAGGTCGTCGAGGACATCGACACGGTTCTGGCCGCGACTGAACTGGCCATCTCCGCCTTTCATGACCCGGCGCCTGGTTCCATGCTGCGGATGGGAGTCGCGCCGTGCTCCCCGTTCTCGGTCACGGGCGAGCTGATGCGGGCGGCCGCCGAGCTGGCCAGGCATCACCGGGTACGGCTGCATACGCACCTGGCGGAAACCGCGGATGAGGACGAGTTCTGCGCGGCGCGGTTCGGCTGCACGCCGGTGGAGTACCTCGACTCGCTCGGCTGGCTGGCGCCCGATGTGTGGCTGGCGCACGGCGTGCACCTGAGCGATGCCGCGATTGCCAGGCTGGCGGCGACGGGCACCGGTGTCGCGCACTGTCCTTCGTCAAACGCCAGGCTCGGCGCCGGCATCTGCCGGACGTCCGACCTGGTCGCGGCCGGCGTGCCGGTCGGGCTCGGCGTCGACGGCGCGGCCTCCAACGAGGAAAGCTCCCTGCTCGGCGAGGTGCGCCAGGCCGTGCTGATGGCGCGGGCGGCCTCCGGCCCGCAGGCGCTGACCGTCCGCCAGTCACTCGAGCTCGCCACGCTTGGCGGGGCCGCGCTCATCGGCCGCGCCGGCGAGACCGGCTCGCTGGAGGCCGGCAAGCTGGCTGACCTCGCGCTGTGGCGGCTCGATGACCTGCCGCACGCCGGCATCGCCGACCCGGTGGCCGCCCTGGTCCTCGGCGCGCGCCCCTCCCTGCACCTGCTCCTGGTCAACGGCCAGGTCGTCGTCGAACGGGACCGGGTCCAGACCGTCGACGAGCCCCGTGCCGCCCGAGCCGCCGCCAACGCGACGGCCCGCCTGTCCCACCGCGCCGCAGCCTAGCCCCCCGCCCCCGCTCTCGCCCGCCCCCGCTCCGCCCGCCCCCCGGGGGCCATCGCATGGCGAGATCTCGGCCGACCCCGAAATCGCAGGAAGAGAACGTGCTACTAGGCGGCGGAACGGCTGGCGAGCGCGAGCGCTAGTTCTTCTACCGCGAGCAGCGGCGCGACGCTCGCGGCCAGCCGCTCACGGCAGGTCATGACCGCTTCGATTCGCCTGACCGTGGTCGCCGCTGTGCTAGCGACGGCGATTGCCCGCAAGTCAGGCTCCCTGCTGGCGTTCGCCAGTTCTACATCGGCACCGACCTGGATGGCCAGCACGTCACGGTAGAACGCGGCCAGATCGAGCAAGGCCAGGTCGAGCGCGTCCCGCTTGATTCTGGTCGCACGTGACTTCTGGCGGTCCTCAAGCTCCTTCAGCGCCCCGGCGGCTCCCCTGATGGCGGTAGCGACTCCCTTGCCGGTCGAGCCCTCGCCGTACGCGAGCTTGAGCGCGTCACGTTCCGGCGTGTCGAGTGCCTCGGTAGTCGCTGCCGCTTCAGCCTCGGCGGCTTGCACCAGCGCGGCGGCGGCGGCGAACGCGGCACCAAGTCCGGTCAGCCGGCCTGGCATCGCCAGGACCTCACCGCGGCGCCTGGCCGCCGCCGGATCGGTCGCCAGCCGCCGCGCCCGGCCAATGTGGCCGAGTGAGGCCCGCGCCGCGTCGAGCGCGGTCTCCTCGCTGACTCCCTCGGCCCGGAGGATCGCGGCTACCGCGTCGGTCGGCGGGGTGCGCAGCGTGATCAGCCTGCACCTGGACCTGATCGTGACGGGCAGATCGGCCGCCGACGGCGCGCAGAGCAGCCAGATCGTCCTCGGCGGTGGTTCTTCGATCGCCTTGAGCAGCGCGTTGGCCGCCTGCTCGGTGGCACGGTCGGCGTCTTCGAACAGCACGATCCGCCACCCGCCGTACACAGGCGAGGAGGCCGCCTTGAGAACCAGGTCCCTGGTTTGCTTCACCCCGTAGGACAGCCCGTCGGGTCGGACCAGCAGCAGGTCAGGATGCGTACCAGCGGCGACCTGGCGGCACGAAGCACAGTGCCCGCAACCCTGGTCAGGGCAGAGCAGCGCCGCCGCGAACGCCCCGGCGGCCACGGACCGGCCGGATCCAGGCGGTCCGGTGAACAGCCAGGCGTGCGTCAGTCCACCAGACTCCGCAGCGGCCCGCAATTGCGCCGCGACCTCGTCCTGCCCGGCTAGCCGGTCGAACACTGAGCCAGTCATTCGCGTATCACCGGGATCGAGCCGGTGATCTCCTCAGCGCGCTCGGGCACCGGGTCGGGCAGCAGTTCGCGTACGGCATCCTGGATCTCCCGGCTGATCTTCGAGCTGTCCATGGTGGCGTCCAGCACAAGGTAGCGGTCCGGGTCGGCATGCGCCAGGTCAAGGAACGCGCGCCGTACCCGGTCATGGAACTGCTCAGGTTCGGCCTCGAGCCGGTCGGCTGAGCTTTCCCTGCGTCCGAGCCCAGCGACTGGCGACAGATCAAGCAGGAACGTCAGATCTGGCACCAGGCCGTCGGTGGCAAGATCATTAACTTCTTTGATAGATGCAAAGGGTAGCTGGCGCCCGCCGCCTTGGTAAGCAAGTGACGAGTCCACATACCGGTCGGTGACCACAATGGTGCCGCGCGCCAGCGCGGGAGCGATCACCGATGACACGTGCTCAGCCCGGTCAGCCGCGTACATCATCGCCTCAGCCCACGGTGACAGCCCGGTGTGCGCGGTGTCGAGCAAGAGCGCCCGCAGGCGCATGCCCATCTTGGTGGCGCCAGGCTCATGGGTCGCGAGCACGTCGTAGCCGTTCTCCCTGAGCCAGATCGCGAGCAGCCGGGCCTGCGTCGACTTCCCTGCTCCCTCGCCGCCTTCGAATGCCAGCAGCAAGCCGCGTCCTGGCGGCCTGCCGCCAGCGCCGGAACGCCGGGCCGCTCCCCGGCGGGGAGTATCAGCGAGCCGGGGCGGATCGGGCAGCGGCTTGCCGCGCAGCGCGCCGATCAGGTCAGGCAGCAGCGGCACGGCCGGACGGTCGTCCATCTGCCGGTAGGAAGTCCAGCCAAGCAGGACAGCCACGACCGCGGCGAGCAGCAGCACGAAGTTGATGCCGACCGAGGCGTATTTGATGTGGCCGATCGTGATGTCGGCTGAGCCGGAGACCGCCCTGATCGCGGCGGAAAACCCGGCCGCGACGAGCCCGGAGCAGGCGATCACGGCGAACATGACGACTCTGAGCGCCGATTGCAGGAAGGCAAAAGTCCGCCCGCGGGTGTCGTCGTCCACCTCGCGTCCGATGATCGTGTAGCCGGTGACGTAGGCAATGCCAGCGCAGATGCCGAGCACGATCACCAGCAGGACCACGACCGGCAGGTTGGGTACCAGCGCGATCAGCGCCAGCGGGACTCCGGCGACCATGATCGCCAGCCCGAACAGTCTTCGCTTGCTGAAATCGCCAAGCACTTTCACGGCCGGTGACATCCCCACGGCCAGGCCGAGGAAGATCGCGGCGAAGACGAATCCCCAGCCAGTCGGACCGCCATTCAGGGTGCTGCTGACATAGCCGTAGCCGAGGCCCACCACGACGCCCGCCGCCGCGAACGCGCCGAGCATCCCGATCGTGATGCCGCGGACCATCTTGTTCTGCCCGGCGAACCGCCAGCCTTCCCAGATCGACTTCACTACCGAAGGAACCGAGATCGGCTCGCCGTTGCGGTGGCGGGGCAGACTGCGCAGGGTGTAGACGGTCATGGCCGAGACGACGAACGTCCCGGCGTTGAAGTAGAGCGAGAGTGCGACCTGGCCGCGTGACGCGTTGGCGAAGTAGTGGAAGTGCTTGCCGAGGAAGAGGCTGATCGCCTCAAGCACGACGAAGAAAAGCGCGGCGACCGGCGCGGTGCCGTAAGTGGTCAGCAGGCTCAGCCCGTTGGCCTCGTCGAGCTTGTCTCGCGGTACCAGGTTGGGTATGGACGCGTCCTTGGCCGGCGTCCAGAACAGCGAGGCGCAGCAGGCGAGGAACTGGGCGACGTAGATCCAGCCCAGCTTCGGGGCGAATCCGACCACCAGGTTGATCGGGATGGTCAGGTAGAGCACGGCCCGCACGACGTCGCCGACGATCATGTTGACCCGCCGGTCGAGCTTGTCGGCGACTACCCCGGCCAGCGGGCCGAACAGCAGGTAGGGCAGCAGCGAGGTGATCCATACGCCGCCCACGGCCACGTTGCCGGTCGTCGTGTTGCCGGCGAAGACGCCATGCTGGTTGTGAGCCGGGGCACCGGTCAGGGAGTAGGCGAGCGCGGAGAGCGCGAGCAGGCTCAGCCAGTCCCCGAGACTGGACAACGAGGTAGCGATCCAGATCCGCCTGAAGGGCTTGATCGACAGCACGCCGTCATGGTGCTGTCCCAAAGGGGACCTAAGGCTCATTGTGCAAGGCTACCGACACCGCGGCCTGATCGGCGGGCCACTGCGGCAACGGACCAGCTATGAGCCTCCCGAGCTTGGTGTTTTGCCTGATGAGGAGCCACCTGAACGGGTACGTGAGGTCGCCGACCCACTGGACTTAGCCGAGGCTGCCTTGGTATTTGCCTTCGATCCTGTCTTTGGCTTCGCGCTGGCCCGGCCCGAAGCTGAGCGGCCCGAGGCTGGGCGGCCCGCGGTCGTTGACCGGCGCTTGCTCACCGGCGCGGCCGCCCTGCGTTCGGCGAGCAGTTCGATCGCCCGCTGCAGCGTGATCGACTCAGGCGCGTCGCCCTTGCGCAGCGAGGCATTGGTCTCGCCGTCGGTCACGTAAGGGCCGAACCGGCCGTCCCGCAGGACGATCGGCTGGCCGCTGGCCGTATCATCGCCAAGCTCGCGCAGCGGCGGCGCGGCGGCGGCCCGCGCCGCCCGGCCGCGCTGCTTGGGCTGCGCGAACAGCTCCCTGGCCTGGTCGAGCGTCAGCGTGAACAGCTGGTCGTCAGATTCAAGCGACCGGCTGTCTGTGCCCATCTTCGCGTACGGCCCGTAGCGGCCGTTCTGCACGGTCACCGGCTCACCGTCGATCTCGCCGACCGTGCGCGGCAGCGTCAGCAGCCGCAGCGCCTCATCGAGCGTGATGCTGTCCAGGTCCATCGCCTTGAGCAGCGAGGCAGTCCTCGGCTTGGCGGTAGCTGGCGCGTCTTCGGCGAGTACCTCGGTCACGTACGGGCCGAACCGGCCGGCCCGGGCGACGACGGTCAGCCCGGTGTCGGGGTCGCTGCCCAGTATCTTGTCGCCGCTCGGACGGCTGAGCAGGTCGTGCGCGAAGTCGATGGTCAGCTCGTCCGGCGCGGTTCCCTCGGGTATGTTCACCCGCTGCCCGTCTTGCTCAAGGTAGGGCCCGTACCGGCCGACCCTGATCACGATGTCGCTTCCGGCCAGCGGGAACGAGCTGACGTCCCGCGCGTCGATCTCGCCGAGATCGCTGACCAGGTCCTTCAGGCCATCCTCACCTTCTGAGCCGAAGTAGAACCGGCGCAGCCAGGGCACCCGGCCAGTCCCACCCGCGGCGATCTCGTCAAGCGCGTCCTCCATCCGCGCCGTGAACTCGTAGTCAACGAGATGCGCGAAGTGCCGCTCAAGCAGCGTGATAACCGCGAACGCCACGAACGAAGGCACCAGCGCCGTGCCCTTCTTGAACACGTAGCCCCGGTCGAGGATCGTGCCGATGATCGTGGCGTAGGTTGACGGGCGCCCGATGTCGCGGTCTTCAAGCTCCTTGATCAGCGAAGCTTCTGTGTACCTGGCCGGAGGCCTGGTCGAGTGCTCGGCCGCGGCCAGCCGGAGCGCGGTGAGCGGGTCGGCCTGCGCCAGCGGCGGCAGCCGCCGCTCACGGTCATCACGGTCGGTGCCGTCCGCCTCCTCGACGTCCTCGACGTACGCCTTGAGGAAGCCGTAGAAGGTGATCACCTTGCCCGACGCGCCGAACTCGGCTTCCTCGTTCGTGCTTGACCGGCCGGAAACCCGTACCGAAACTGACTCACCGGTCGCGTCCTTCATCTGCGAGGCGACGGTGCGCTTCCACACCAGCTCATACAGCCGCAGTTCGTCGCCTGAGAGCCCGGCGGCGGCCGGGGTACGGAAGCTATCGCCGGCTGGCCTGATCGCCTCGTGCGCCTCCTGGGCGCTCTTGA
>Ga0070761_10002113_pt1 | contig 12301 bp, 14 predicted proteins | sample HubBroMetageREF1_FD_66724 | JGI IMG/M metagenome (GOLD analysis project Ga0070761, IMG submission 66724) | Reference soil microbial communities from the Hubbard Brook experimental Forest, New Hampshire, USA - Hubbard Brook CCASE Soil... | ecosystem: Environmental > Terrestrial > Soil >...
GGGGGCCGTCGGATTGAGCGGCACGCAGACTCCGGGCGAGTTCGGATTGTTCGGGTCGCCGTCGCAGAATTGGATTTGGTCGGCCACCGTGCCCGGATCGCAATTGCCGCCCGCGGCCGGCGGAATGATGCAGACGGGAGTGGCGAACTCGGTGACGTCGACGTTCGTGAAGGTCCCCTGGTAATCGCTGCTGCAACGGTTAACGCCGGCTCCGCCGTCGCCGATGCAGTCCGAGTCTTGCGTGCAAGGCAGGCCGGTGGTCCCGTCCGGAACGAGCGACGTCGTCGAGGACTCCGTAGCCGCGTCGTCGAAGCGCATGAAGATCGGCGTCCCAGTGCTCGCGCTGGTGCCGCTCGAGGCGCCACTGGTGGAGGAGGTACACGTATCGCCCTTCGGACAGGTTGTCGCGCTCGAGCAACCGGATACGAAAGCCATGGAAAGCCCGACTGCAGTCACCAGGCCGAAGAACATCGAACGCATCAGCTTCCTCCTCGACCCCCCGACTTCGCGCGCCTACTTTATCGTTGGGCCGCGTGACGCGACCCCATTGCCTCTACCCTGACGCCCAGGGCCCAATCTCGCAAGTCACGGTACGGCCCACGAAATCCCGCGTCAACCAAGCTCTTTGGGCCTGGAGAGACGCGAATCGCCAGAAATTTCAAACGCCACCACCCAGGCCAACGCGTCGTTCCCTCGAATTAGAGCGACTGTGGAGGCGGTGAGCCAGGTTGCGCAGAGCGCGATAGCGCCGCGACGTGGAGCGCGACCGCAAGCCCCAGGAGCAGCACCTGCGCCTTACCGAGAAGCTCGGCGAGCCCGTGCAGATGCGCGAGCTCGACCCCGGCAGCCCCCAGCCCCCGACTCACGCCTCCCGCGTGAAGCTCGGCGATGCGCGGCGAAACCTGCGTACCCTCGACCACGGCCGCGGCCGCGGCCACCGCGCAGACGGCCACGCGAGCGACATCGACGCGACCGAGACGCCCCCCCAACGCTCGCGTCGCCTCGCTGCCCAAAATCAGCGCCGCGCATGTCATGGCGACGAGGTCGAAACGACGAAAGACGACCGTCATCGCGTCGGCGGCCGTCGGCAAGGCGACGATCGAGAAGACCACCGGCGCCGCAAGCGCTCCAAGCGCCACGAGGCCGCCGAGCCACACAGCGATGGCGAGCAACGCCACGACGGAGACCACGCGAACGATCGACATCGCAACTCTCACCTCGGCGCGGCGTCGACCGCCAGACGCACGAGCGCTTCATGCACCAGAGCTTCATCGACCGATCCCCGTACCCGGTCCAAAGCGGACCGCGCTTCGGCCAACCCGGCTCGCCCCACGGCGACGACCGCTGCCTCGCGCGTCTCGCGCCGGACCGAATCGAGGTCCGCAAGAATCTCCGCTCGCGCTCTCTCATGATGCATTCGCGCGAGGGCGATGCGCGCGTGCCAGGCGCAGCTGCGACGATCCCCGGCGCCCCACGACAGGACTTTGCGCACCACGCGGCGCGCTCCCCAGACACGCCGCTCGAGATGGGCGACAGCCTCTGCGAGGGAAAGCTCCCCCGCAAGCTCGACACACGCCTCTTCGTCCTCGAGCTCGGGGGTATGGACGCGCTCCGCGACGACATCCATGACGACCTCCAAGCCCCGAGAAAGCCCGAGACGAGCCAGGTAGAGCGCCGCGGCCACAGCGATCGTGACGTTGGGGGCGTCGACCAACTGCTCGGCCCGCGCTTGAAGCCGACTATCGCGAAGGGGCCCACTGTCGCGTCCTTGCTCTTCGGCCACTCGGAGGGCGATGTAGCGGATGGCCTCGTCGGGGTCCTCCATCGCATGCGCCAGAGCCGCCACGACCTCCGTGGGATCGTCCTTCGCGACGCGAGCAAAAGCAATCACGGCCTGGTAGCGAACTTCGGGGCGCGGATCGCGCAGAGCCCGGCTCAAGCGCTGCGTGGCGCGAGGGTCGCCAATCTCCCCGAGCGCCGCCAGAGCCATTTGCCGAACGGCGGCATCGGCGTCCTCGACCGAGATGAGGAGCGCGGGGAGACCTTCTCGTGCCCCGAGATCCGCGATGGCCACGGCAGCTTCGGAGCGAACCCCGGCCGCGTCGTCCTCGCGAAGCAGCCTCTCGAGCGCCGGAATCGCGCGTGTACGCACCGCCTCCGCGGCGAGAGCGTGCCGCACGAGGTCGCGGATAGCCGACGCGCGCGTTGCGGCTCGGTCCGACCCGATGTCTCGGAAGCTCGCCTCCAGGCTGCGGGGAAGGGGCGATGGGGCGAGCATCACGGGCTGCGCATAGCATGCTCAGCGCCCTCTGGGCTCGACGTGAAAGATGCGTCCTGCGAAGAGCAGCCCCCCGCTGGTCGCAAAGACCGCGAGCGATCCGACGAGCAGGACGCGCGGCGCGCGAAGCATCCCGGAGACGCCTTGATCCAAGACTCCACCGAGCGAAACGCCGTTCGGGGGACCCAGCCCTACGAAGGCGAGCGAAGCTTCGCCGACGACGACCGCTGCCGCCGTCGATCCAAGCTGAACGGCGGCGACGCCGAGCAAGTTCGGGACCACGTGAAGAAGCAGGACTCCGAGCGGGCCGCGACCGAGCGCCGCGGCCGCCTCGACGAACAAGGCCGATCGCAACGACCGAGTCTGGACGAGAGCGAGGCGAGCGAACGGAGCCCAGGCGGTCAGCGCAAAAACGCATCCGATGTAAAGCCGAGACGGGGTTCGAACGGCGCTGAGCACGGCCAGAGCCATGATGAAGGTAGGAAACGATTGGACGAGATCGCAGGTTCGTTCGACCAAGCGCTCGACCGGCCCCCGAACCAGCGCTGCGGCAGCCCCCAAAGGAGTTCCCGCCGCAAACCCGACCAGACCCACCGCTACGGCGAGCATCAAGGCGCCGCGCTCCGCGGAAGCGATGAGGGCGAGCAGATCCACGCCGGCTTCGCCGCAACCGAGCGGGCGCGTCCAGGAAGGTCCACACCAAGACAGCTCGGGATTGAGGCGCCCCGGTACGTCTCGAGCGAGCATCGAACCGGCCGCGCTCGCCCCCGCAAGGACCACGAGCGGCAACCCGTGGAGCCATCTGCGGCTCATTCGACACCGCTTCGCACGCGCGGGTCGACGGCCGCGTGCAACGCCGATCCGAGCGTCTGCGCGACGACGAATAGAAGGCCAGCCGCGACCACAGCGCCCTCGAGAACAGGCAGGTCTCGCGACGAGTACGCCTGCAAGATCAGCGTGCCCAGCCCCCACCGCTCGAACAGTCGTTCGAGAACGACGGCGCCCCCGAGGAGCGCCCCGAGCTGAGAGGCCACGACGGTGACGATAGGTCCCGCGACGCACGGGAGCGCATGCATCAGCCACACCCGAGTCGGCGGTGCGCCCTTCGCCCGTGCCACAGTCAGAAAGGCCTCCCGCCCGATCTCCGAGAGCGCCGCTCGAGCGACGCGGCCGACGTGCGCCCCGAGCGGAAGCGACAGGAGGATGCTCGCGAAGAGAAGCCCCTCGATCCCGGCTTGCGGGTCGCCAGGCAGCGGGACGACGCGGAGGCGCGCGGCGAGACCCCACGTGAGGACTGGGGCGAGCGCGATGAGCGGCACGGAGGCCACGAGCACGAAGAAGCGATCCACCCCACCTCGAAACCGGGGACCCAGCCAGGGGCCACTCGCCGCGAGCGCAATCCCCACACCCAACGCCGCGCCCAGAGCGACCGCGAGCGTCGAGAGCTCGACGGTGGGGCGGAGCGCGGAGAGCACTTCCGTCATCGCTCCCGTGCCCGGACGACGGAACGAGTCGCCCAGGTCGAGCCTCACGAGGCCGCGCAAGAATCGGAGGTATTGGGCCGCCATCGGCTCGTCGAGGTGAAGCTGAGCGCGCAGCCGCGAGACGGCCAGGTCGCTCGCTTCGTCGCCGAGAACGAGACGCGCGGGATCCCCGGGGAGCCACCGGAACGCCGCAAACACACAAGACGAAAGAGCGAGCGCTACGAGGAGCGCCTCCCCGGCGCCCGCAGCGATCACGCGGGCGATGCGGCGCCCGTCACCCCGCGTCGGGTGCATCGCCGGGACCCGCGTCGGTCACGTCCGGGGCTCCGACTTCGGCTCCCATGGCCGCGCCGTCCGCGCCAGCGGCCGCCGCGTCGCCGGCCCCAGCGTCCGGCAGGATGCGACCCGCGTTGCATATCGCGCTACCACTCCCGGATTGTCCGGCATCGACCGGCGTAAGGGCGACCACGCAGACCTTCTGATTCTGGTTGTCGTCCAAGATCCGCGCCGAGAAGGGCGCGGCCAGGGGATCGAGGCAAACGTATCCCTCGCTCGAACGGCAATCCGAGTCCGACTGACACTGCTGGAGGCAGAGCGTTCGCATGGTGCGCGCGGGCGCTTGGTAGTCGTTGTACGCGCAGCCTGGCAGCGCCACGTTGAACGTCACACACACGGCGTGATCGGGGCACGAGTTGTCCGCGCATCCGAAAACCGTGCAGTAGCCCTCGGGCTGAGACGTGTCGCAAGCGCGGTTGCCCTGTGAAGAGCAGTCGGTCGACTGCGTGCAGCTCGAGCCGATGGTCGGCGAACACGCGGGCAGCCCCGACGCAAGGGCAAGTCCCAAGAGCGCGAACCCGCGGTTCATAGGTGCCGCGGACCGTAGTCGCGGCGCCAGCCATTGCGCAAGCGGCCTGTTTGCGGCCTTGAAGGCGTTTGACTTTGGCCTATGTTCTCCTACGTTACCGGCGCCCTTCATGTCCACGTACATCACGTCCGATTGCATCAATTGCGGGGCTTGCGAGCCCGAGTGCCCGAACGAGGCCATCAGCGAAGGCGACGAAATCTACGTCATCGATCCCGAGCTTTGCACAGAGTGTGTGGGCTTTTACGACCACGAGGCGTGTCAGGCCGTTTGCCCCGTCGAGTGCTGCATTCCCGATCCGAATCATCGTGAAGAGGAGCAGCTCCTCCTCGAGAGGGCCGTACGGCTGCACCCCGAAGACGAGGAGTTGAAAAAGCGCGTCGCCGCCGGGTCTTTCCCTTCGCGCTTTCGAAAGTAATGGTCGCGGGGCGGGGAGACGGGAAGCTACTTTCCGTTTCGCCTTCGAGCCTGACGCTGGCCGCGCTCGTCGGGGCAAGCGGGTGCGGCGGCGGAATCCCGCTCCTGCACCCGGCGCAAACATTGCCGCTGGGAGACGTGCGCGCCGCGACGGGGTTCAGCGGAAACATCGTGACGGCTGGATTCGCCAATGCGCTGCAAAGCGCGATCAACGAAGAACCTTCGGGCAGCGGCGGCGCGCCGTCCGCTCCGAGGACGGATTCGACGTACGCGCGCGGTGCCTTGGTCGCCGCCTCGGCGGGCCCCGGCCTCGCGCCGTTCGTCGCGGCGCGCGTCGGGATTGGTTCGAAGGTCGAAGCGGGGATCGGCTACACCGGGCGGGCGGTACGCCTCGATCTGCGCCGATCGTTCGACTTGCCAGGGCGCTGGGCGCTGTCCGTCGGCGCCGCGGGATCCGCCGCGCTGTACGGACACCAAGACGGGACGGAGCTGGCCGACGTCGACGTGGGTCAGATGCACGGCGTGGGCGCCGACGTGCCCGTCCTGCTCGGCTATCAAAGCGACGCCGATCTTTACCTGCTCTGGTTCGGGGCCCGCGGGGGGTGGGAGCACGTCGACATCAGCGAGGTGACGAGCGAGCCCGGGGCGACGGAGCTAGGACCCGCGCCGATTGCTCTTTCCGCCACACGCTGGTGGGCGGGCGGCCTCGTGGGAGCTGCGGTGGGATTTCGGCATGTGCACGTCGCCATGGAGCTCGACGTCGACTACGCCAGCATCTCGGGCAGCTACAACCAGACGCACGCGCAGGTCGCCGGGGTGATGCTGACCCCGGGAACCGCTCTCTGGTGGAAGTTCTGAGCCCATGATTCGCGTGCGTGCGCTCCGTAAGCACTACACCGTCTACGAGCGCGAGCCCGGGCTCGGAGCCGCGGTCCGGTCCCTGTTTCACAGGCGAAAGAAAGCCGTCGCGGCGGTCGACGGCGTCGACTTCGACATCGCGAGCGGCGAGCGTGTCGGCTTTCTCGGGCCGAATGGCGCCGGCAAGACGACCACTTTGAAAGTCCTCGCGGGCCTCCTGCACCCCACGAGCGGAGAGGTCGACGTCGCCGGCTACGAGCCACGTCGCCGTCAGGACGCGTTCCTGAAACAGATCACGCTCGTCCTCGGGCAGAAGCAACAGCTCATCTGGGACCTCCCGGCGAGCGATACCTTCGAGATGAACCGAGCCGTCTACGACGTGCCGAAGGCCGCGTACGATGCAACGCTCCACGAGCTCTCCGAGCTGCTCGAGCTCCAAGACCTCGTGAAGAAGCCCGCTCGCACCCTTTCGCTCGGAGAGCGCATGAAGTGCGAGCTGGCCGCGGCGCTCATCCATCGGCCCAAAGTGCTCTTTCTCGACGAGCCGACGATCGGTCTCGACGTGTCGATGCAGGCGATCGTGCGCGACTTCGTCAAGCGCTACAACGAGCGCAACGGCGCGACGCTTCTTCTGACGAGCCATTACATGGACGACGTGGCGCATCTGTGTCCACGGGTCATCGTGATCGACCGCGGCAAGCTCGTCTACGACGGGGCGCTCGATGCGCTCGTGACCCGCATTCGACCCGACAAGCGGATCGTCCTTCGATTCTCACGCGCGGTCGAGGCGGTCGACTTGGGCGGCTTCGGTGAGCTCCTTCAACACGACACGGGACAAAGCGTCTTGCGCGTTCGCAAGGACGCCGTCAACGACGTCGTCGGGCGCGCGCTCGCCACGCTCCCCGTGAGTGACCTCACGGTCGAAAACCCTCCCCTCGAAGAAGTCATGAGCGAGCTCTTCGCGCGCAACCGAGCACCCACGACCGAGGGAGCGCCGACGTGAGCGTGCGGACCACGCTTCGGGCGTCGCCTACCCTGCTCCGCGTCGGCTTCGCGGGAGCTCTCGCATACCGAGCCGAAATGATCGTCTGGGTTCTCGCGACGACGATGCCCTTGGTCATGCTCGCCCTCTGGACGGCAGTCGCCAATGGCGGGCCGGTGGGTCGCTACGGCCGCCCGCAGTTCATCGCATACTTTCTCGCCACGTTCGTCGTCAGGCAGCTCACGGGTTGCTGGGTGTTTTGGGAGATGACGTTCGAGGTGCGAAACGGCACGCTCGCGATGCGCTTGCTTCGCCCCATCCACCCGCTGTGGGCCTATGCGTTCGAGAGCGTTGCCGTCACTCCGATGCGCCTCGTCGTTTGCATCCCAGCGGCCCTCGCCACGCTGCTCATCGTGGGACGGACCGGCGTGACCCACGAGCCCCTCCTGTGGTTCGCGTGGCTCGTCTCGATTGCCGGCGCGTGGGTGCTGACCCTCTTGGTCAACTTCATCGTCGGAAGCGCGTCGTTCTTCGTCGAAAGCAGCCTCAAGCTGATGGACCTCTGGCTCGTGTTCTACTTCGTGCTGAGCGGATACCTGGTTCCCGTGGACCTGTTTCCCGCCTCCGTACGCCACGTCATCGACTGGCTTCCATTTCGTTTTCAGATTGGTCTGCCGGTCGAAATCATGACGGGCGCACATGGCGGGCGCGAATGCCTTGTTCTCTTGGCGCGCCAATGGTCTTGGGTCCTCGCGGCGCTCTTGGCGACGGCGGCCACATGGCGTCTCGGCCTGAAGCGTTTCGCCGCGTATGGTGGCTAGCCCGCCGTGCGATACCTCCGTCTCCTCGCGATTCAGGTCCGCGCGTCGCTTCTGCTCGGAATGCAGTACCGGATGGATTTTCTCCTGGACGGCCTGGTCGAGGCGTTCTGGATGGTGACCGCACTCGTGCCCCTCCTCGTCGTGTTTCGCATGCGAAACACGATCGCCGGCTGGAGCTTCGGCGAGGCCCTCCTCGTCATGGGGTGGTTCACGTTCCTCGAGGGCGTTCTCGAGGGAGCCATCAATCCGAGCCTCGTCACGGTGGTGGACCACATTCGCAAGGGCACCCTCGACTTCGTCCTCCTGAAACCGGCCGACGCGCAGTTTCTCGTTTCCACGGCGCGATTTCAGCCGTGGAGAGGCATCAACGTGATCACCGCGGCCCTCATATTTGCATGGGGCTTTCATCGGATCGGTCGGTGGCCCACGCTGGGGGCGGTCGGGCTTGCCGCGGCCATGACGACGGCCGCCATCTCGGTCCTCTATTCGCTTTGGATTCTGACTGTGAGCGGCGCCTTTTACGTCGTTCGCGTCGACAACCTGACCCATCTTTTCAGCGCGATCTTCGACGCAGGCAGGTGGCCCATCAGCGTCTTTCGAGGGGTCGCCCGCATCATCTTCACGTTCGTGATTCCACTCGCGCTGATGACGACATACCCCGCGCAAGCCCTCCTCGGAACGCTCCCGCTGGCCACGCGAGTCGCCACATTTGCCGGAGCCATCGTCCTTTTCGGTGCCGCTCGCGCGGTTTGGACCGCCTCGATCGCGAGGTACACGAGCGCGGGGGGTTAGGTCCGTGCGCAAGACCCCGAAGCGAGCGAGCGAGCCGGCCGAGCTCGTTCAAGGGATTCGTGCGGGGCTCGCCGTATTTTCGCGCAGGCGCGACGACATCGAGCGGGTCGCTTTCACGCGAGCCGTGCGGCCGGACGTCGAGGATCTCGTGCGATGGGCCGCCTCCCGCCCGATGGGGTGCGTCGAAGCCGGCGAGCGCGAGATGGATCGCCTCGCGGGATCGGCGCACCACGAAGGCCTCCTGCTGACGTGCCGACCTCGACGATGGGGCTCGGTTCAAGAGCTCGCCGAGAGTCTGTCGAGATCCAAAGGCACCGCCGTCGCGCTTGAGCGCGTTCGTAACCCGTACAACGTCGGCGCGATCCTCCGCACGGCGGCCTTCTTTGGGGTGGATGCCGTGCTTCTGGGCGCTCCGGCTCCGGATCCGGGCCTGCCCCCACTCGCGGTCCGCGTGGCGGAAGGGGGCGCGGAGTATCTGCTTTTGGCGCGCACGACCGATCTCGCGGAAACCCTTTCCCGGCTCCGAGCCCTCGGGGTCGCCGTGGTGGGGGCGGACGCGGGAGCGCGGAGCTCGGTTTTCGGCTTCTCCTGGCCGCGACCTTCCATTCTGGTGGTCGGCCATGAGCGGGAGGGGCTCGGCCCGCGCGTGCAGAGCCGATGCGATGCCATGGTGTCCATTCCACGTGCCGGCCTGATGGATTCATTGAATGTTTCCGCTGCTGCTGGAGTTCTCATCGCGCAGATGCTGGCTCGACGATGAGCGAGTAGGGTGGGCGTTGTCCGGTTGTCCGGCCTGACTTCGTTGAAGGAGATACCCCAGTGTCCAAGCGCCGATCGCAGTCGCCGCGGCAACGCAAACAGGGCCGTGACTCATCGTCCGCGCCGCAGGCCGTCTCTGCCAGCCTCGCCCCGCTCGGGGACACGTCGCCGCAGACGATGACCTCGGAGGCTCCGCCACCCCCGGTGAGCGAGCTCGACGAGCTCGACGCGGGGTGGGACGCGCTACTCGTCTGAGGGGCTCTCGGCCCCCCGAAGCACGACGCAGGCGGTGATGCCGCCGATGCCCAGCATGAGCTTGACCCCAACGGGGCCGTCGATGGCAGCGCTGCCCCCCACGATCCGTTCCGGATGAGGCACGCGCTCGTGAAGCGCGTCCGTGCGGATGCCCGTCGGCAGCGCCGCCCCGCGCGCCAGCCCGAGCGCGAGCGCAGTGAGCTCCCATCCGCCCGAATTGGCCATGCCGTGGCCCAGCTGTCCTTTGCGCGCCGTGATGCGCGTCTGGTTATTGACGAAGTCCTCTACGAGGGCAAGCTCGTTCAGGTCCCCGGGCGTGCCGGTCGCGTGCAGGTCGATGACGGCGACGTCTCGCGCCGTGATCCTCGCCTCGTGGTATGCGCGCGTGATCGCCCGCCTCGGGCCGCGCTTCGACGGCGTGATGATGTGCTCGGCGTCCGACGACAGCGCCACGCCTTCGAGCCATCCGCCGACTCGCTTGAGGCCTCGCTCCTCGCACCACACGGGATCCCCGAGAATCCACACACACGAACCGCCGGAGATGTGCGTGCCCCTAAGCGAGGTGAACGGCATGTTGATATCGCCGTTGCCCGGCATGACGCGCGCGTCGTGAAACGCCCCCACGAGCGTGGGGTCAGGACGCGGGTCGGTGGTGCCGACGATGGCAAACTTCGCGTCCCCGCGCACAATCGCGTCCCGGCCGCACTTGAGGGCCACGCCGAACGTCGAGCACGCGCCGACAGGAGCCCACGCCGGGCCATGCAGGTCGAGCAGCATCGTAATCTGCGCGGCGGGTGCATTCTGAATATTCCAGATGAGGTTCGAGCTCACGGCCGTCCACGGCGGCGGCGGGCAGCCGACTTCTTCGACGAGAGCTCGCTGCGCCCGCAGGCGCTTTCGAATGGCGCTCAGGTGGGCGTTTTCCTGATCCTCGTGGCTCGCCTCCATGCGCTCGATGGCCGCGAAGCGCTCGAGAAAGCCTCGGAGCTCGTCGGACCGACTCACCCAATAGGCATCGAGCGCAGCCGCGGCATCGCAGCGCTCAGGGCTGTCAGGGACCAATGAGCTCGGATCGGCAGGAGGGGGCGGCGTCGGACGCGTCTGACCGGCCTCGAAGCGCCGCCGCTCCGAGCAGCGCGCTGGACGCGCCCAAAAGTGGTTCCACGCGCGCGTGGCACGGTCGAGCGCGTTCGCAGCCTTGTGGGTCTCGTACAAGTCGCCCACGCCGGACCCGATGAGGACGGTGCATTGCTCGTCGGCCTCCCGCAGAAGCGCTTCGAGCCGCGGCTGGGACTGGACGGCCTGGATCGTCGCCCCCAACGCAAACTGGACGTTTTCCCCCATCTTGCTGCGGAGCCTCCCGACGTACGCCTCCCCGCGTCGCTCGGCGATCCAAGGGGCGTAGTCGTCGAATGAGAAGTCCGGCGCGCCAACGGCAAAAAGGCCGGGGCCGAGCTCCGGGCAGCCACTCGGCACGAGCGCGGATCGCCCGCTTCGCAGCAGTTGCTCCAATGCGAGCACGTTTCGGGCCCCGGGTGCCACAACGCCCCATCCGTAAATGCCTACGCGGCCTTGCGAGGGGTCCGACTCGTGAGACGATTGCATCGAGACGGCCCTCAACCTACTGCCACTCCCTGGCATCAGGGAAGCCACGGCCGCTCGGACCCCCGAAGGCCGCTGCGAAAATCAGCGAAAGGCCCCAATCAACGCGGCCCCGTACACCACGGCCGCGACTCCCCACAGGGTGCTTCGGACGCGCATCTTCTCGCGCCACCCCCACCACGGGGCAAGCGGCGGGACAATCAGACCCACGGCCGCGCGCCAACGCGGCGCACGCCGAAGGAGGCCGATCGCAAGCGTCAGGTGCATCGTGGCAAGCGTGGCGAACGCGGCAAGCAAGACGGCGACGTGGATCGCATCGCGCGTCATGGGCGTCGGATGGGGCTCATGGTCTCGGATCCCCCCCTGTACGGGTGCCCGGAGAACCAGACAACCCGCCCGGAGCGCGAGCCGCTGCGGGACGAAAGGTGCCCCCGGGATCCGCCGTGTACGTCCCTTCGGGCCCCCAGCTCCCAGGAGCGCCGGCGATGCGCTCCATTGGCCGAGCCGCACGGGTCGCACGCGCGTGCGGTCTTTCGCGGCCTGATTCACCTCGCGCCGGACGACGAGCGAGGCTGGCTGGCGCTTGGAGCTGCGAGCTCGCTCGCGCACGCATCGTGCGCGCTCGAGGCCGCCTATCGGAAGCCCGCCATGCGCCGACCGAAGCGGCCAGCGGGGCCCAGCACGCGCGAGACGCCGAGTTGCAATCCGTCATCGCTCGCGAATGGGTCCACAGGGACGGGACAGGGACGGGGGAAGGGTCGAACGCGACGAGGGCGGGAGAGGCACTTTTCGCGCATCGTGAATCGCCGCGAGCTGGCATTCTGATAGGGAGGGCCGCATGAAGCTCTACACCAAGACGGGCGACGACGGGACCACCGGCCTTTTTGGCGGCGTGCGGGTGCCCAAGACGAGCGCGCGCGTCGGCGGCTACGGAACGGTGGACGAGACCAACGCGGCGATCGGGGTCGCGCGCACGCATCCGACGGGAGCGGTCATCGACGGCGTCCTGGCGGGCGTTCAGAAAGACCTTTTCGTCCTCGGCGCCGAGCTGGCGTGCGCACCGGGACGCGAAGCAAAACTCCAAATGCGTCTCTTGGGGCATGAAGAAATCGAGAGGCTGGAGCGCGCGATCGACGAGGCGGACGCCGCGTGTCCCCCGCTCCAGACCTTCGTCCTTCCCGGCGGCTCGCC
>Ga0070761_10002115_pt1 | contig 12296 bp, 10 predicted proteins | sample HubBroMetageREF1_FD_66724 | JGI IMG/M metagenome (GOLD analysis project Ga0070761, IMG submission 66724) | Reference soil microbial communities from the Hubbard Brook experimental Forest, New Hampshire, USA - Hubbard Brook CCASE Soil... | ecosystem: Environmental > Terrestrial > Soil >...
CTCGCACCGGAGTTCCTCGCCCAGGGGTTCGACGCGGTACTGCTCGCCGATGAGTGGCGTGGCGGGCACGGTCTTACCTGGGCGCGTGAACTTGCCGGGCGGCCGGGATTTGCACCGCTGGTACTGTTGCTGCGCAGGCAGGACGACGCGCTGGCACGCGACGCCGCGGCGATCGGTGCCTGGTCGGTGAGCCCGGAGGAGCTCGAGCATGAGACCTTCCCGCAGGTACTCGCCGCGGTGGAGCGGCACCAGACTTATGCGCGCGCCGTGTGGCGCACCAGTCAGTCGGGACGGGAGGCGCAGCGCTTCGGGGATGCGTTCATTCGCGATTACCGCTGCATCCGCCGGCTGGCGGCGGGCGCGACCACCGACCTGTACCTGGCCGAGAGTGAGCGTGTAGGTTCCCTGGTCGCGCTGAAAGTCGCCCGCGATGCCCAGGAGCAGTCACCCCTGGATCCGTTCGCGCGCTTTCTGCAGGAATACGAAATCGCCCAGCGCATCGCCAGCCCTGACGTGGTGCGCCTGTACGATCTGGGCGTGAGCGACGAGCATGCGTGGCTCGTGATGGAGTACTTTCGCCGCGGCGATCTGCGCCGCCACATGCGCTCCGGACTCACGCCGCGCGAAGCGCTGCGCCTGGCGGTGGCGATCGCGCGCGCGCTCGCCAGCATCCATGCCGCCGGCGTGCTGCACCGTGATCTGAAGCCCGGCAACGTGCTGCTGCGCGACGACGGCGGTGTTGCACTCATCGACTTTGGCCTGTCCAAGGACGCGGCGCTGGCGCTGGATGTGACCGATGCGGGCGCCATCTTCGGCACGCCGCACTACATGAGTCCCGAGCAGGGACATGCGGAGCCGATCGACGCGCGCAGCGACCTGTACAGTCTCGGAGTCATCCTGTTCGAGATGTTTGCCGGCGAGAAACCCTATCGCGCCGAAAACCCCATGGCCATCGTGTACAAACACCGCAAGGAGCCCATCCCGCGCCTGCCGGAGCGCTTCGCGGCGCTGCAGCCGGTGCTGGAACGACTGCTCGCCAAGGAGCCCGCAGACCGTTACCCGAGTGCCGCGGCGGCGGCGGCGCAGCTGCAGGCGACACTCGCGGGGTGGCTCACGCACCCGGCGCCGCCATGAAGGCAGCAGCGCCAGGCTGCGCCTCAGCGGCCGGGGATGACGAGGACATCCTGCTCGTGCGGACGCCGGCAGCGTGGGTGCTGGCGGCCGCCGCGCGCTGGCGCGAGCTCATCGTCGATCACGCCAACTGCGAGAAGAAGGCCGCCTCCACGGCGCTGGCGCTGATATTCGCCTACCCCGAGGAGCGCGAGCTGACGCTCGCGCTGTCGCGCCTGGCGCGCGAGGAGCTGCGGCACTTCGAACAGGTCATGTCTGTCATGAGCGCGCAGGGTGTTAGTTTCGTGCGGCAGCGGCCCGGCCGTTACGCCCAGAAGCTGCGCGCCGCACTGCGTACGCTGGAGCCGCAGCGCAAGCTCGATCTGCTGCTGATGGGTGCGCTGATCGAAGCGCGCTCGGCGGAGCGCTTTCGCCTGCTGGTTCCGCATCTGCCGCGACCACTCGTGCCGCTGTACGCGCGCCTGGCACTTTCCGAGGCGCGGCACTTCGCGCAGTACCGGGATCTGGCGCGGCGGTGTGCACCGGGGGAGTGGCGCGCCAGGCTGGCAGACCTCGCGGCCCTCGAAGCACAGCTGGCGACGAGCCCGGATCGCGGCCTGCGCTTTCATTCCGGCCCCCCGCAGGACGCGCACGCGGCGCCGGCAGGCTGACAGTTTGTTACAACACTCCGGGGCACGAAATCGGCTGCCAGATGTCTCTGGCACCGGTATCCTCACCAACACTTTCGAAGGCATGAACGATGAATGAACGCCCGCACCTGTTGATCGTGGACGATGACCGTGAGATCCGCGGACTGTTAGCTCAGTACCTGGAGAAGCACGAGTTTCGCACCACGGCGGTGCCCGACGGCCGGGAAATGCGCCGCGTCATGGAGCGTTCGCATGTTGACCTGCTGGTGCTCGACCTGATGTTGCCGGGCGAAGACGGCCTGTCGTTGTGCCGCGAGCTGCGCACGCGCTCGCAGGTGCCGATCATCATGCTCACCGCCCGCGGCGAGGACGTCGATCGGATCGTCGGACTTGAGATCGGCGCGGATGACTATGTCGCCAAGCCCTTCAACCCGCGGGAGCTGCTCGGCCGCATCAAGGCGATTCTGCGCCGCAGCGCCCACGCGCCGCGCGACCCGAGTCCCGGCAGCGTACGCGGCTTTAGCTTCGGCAGCTGGCGGCTGGACACGGTGACGCGCACGCTGCGCGACGCTGGCGGCAAGGAAGTGGCTTTAAGTGGCGCGGAGTACCGCCTGCTCGCGGTGCTGCTCGCCGCGGGTAATCGCGTGCTGACCCGCGCGCAGCTCACCGAGCTTTTGCGCGGCCGCGACGCCGATCCCTTCGACCGCAGCATCGACGTGCGTGTCAGCCGGCTGCGGCAGATCCTCGGCGATGACGCCCGCGCCCCGCAGATCATCAAGACCGTGTATGGCGAGGGTTACGTCATCGGCGTCAGCGTCACCAGCGACTGACGCAAACAGTCCGACGATGCGTCTGTCGCTTTGGCCGCAATCGCTGTTTGGCAGACTGATCGCCGTGTCGGTCATCGCCGTGCTCGTGGCACAGGCGGTGGGCCTGGTGCTCATCGCGCAGGAGCGTGAGCGGTTCGTGCTGCAGGGGAACGTGCGCGAGTGGACGCGCCGCATCGCCGAGACCACCCTGGTACTGCAGCCCATGAGCCCGGCGGAGCGCGCCGCGGCCGTCAGTGCCATGGAGGTGCCACATGGGCGGCCGCCGCGGTCCGGTGCGCGCGGGCGCGATGCATCACCACCACCCCGGCCCTTCGTACGGGCGCCCTTGCAGTCGGACTTCGAGCGCACCCTGCGCGAGCAGCTGCGTGCGGCTCTGGGGACTGGCTATGAGATCGAGGTCGCGCCCACCGCCGAGCCCGCGCCTCCTGCGATAGCCGTGCCGGTGCCGTTCTTTGAAGCGCGCGAACTCGCTGCGCAGCAGGGCAGCGCGCAGCACTACGACGTGGCGGTGCGCTTTCCCGATGGCGCCACGGCGTTGTTTCGCATCACGCGCGTGCCGGGAGGCTCGCAGCTGCCGCGCAATCTGTTCGTGAATCTGACGCTGCTGGTGCTGATCCTGGTGCTGGCGCTGTACGTCGCGGCGCGCAGCATCACCCGGCCACTGTCGGACCTGGCCCGGGCCGCCGACAGCGTCGGCAGGGACGTGCGGCCGGCGCAACTCAAGGAACGCGGGGCGCGCGAGCTGCAGGATGCGGCGCGCGCCTTCAACACCATGCAGGACCGTCTGCACCGCTATCTCGACAGCCGCTCGCGGGTACTGGCGGCCATGTCGCACGACCTGAAGACGCCGCTCACGCGGCTGCGGCTGCAGGTCGAGACCCTGGAAGACGCGCCGCTGCAGGCACGCATCGGTCGGGAGCTGGACGAGATGGAGAGCATGGTGCGCGAGGCTTTGGCGCTGTTTCGCGGCCTTGACGATGGTGAGGCAGCCGTTCCTATCGACATCAACGCGCTGCTGGCCACAGTGCGCGAGGAGTTCACCGGCATGGGGTCGGTGGTTACCGTCACCGGCAGCGCCCGCGAGCCCTTCGTCGGCAAGCCGCAAGCGCTCAAGCGCTGCCTTACCAACCTCGTCGCCAACGCCATCAACTTCGGGTCGCGGGCCGACATCCTGCTCGCGGACGCCGCGGAGCTCACGATCCGCGTGCGTGACCAGGGCCCGGGGGTCCCGGCCGCCGAGCTGGAACGGGTGTTCGAACCCTTTTACCGTGTTGAGTCCTCGCGCAACCGCGACAGCGGCGGCAGCGGTCTTGGGCTGTCGATCGCCCGCGATGTGGCACAGGCGCATGGCGGGTCCCTGACGCTACAGAATCTGCCCGGCGGGGGTCTTGAAGCGCTGCTGACGCTGCCGCGGCGGCGGTGACGCGCTAAGTACACTCCCTCACGATTGCTAACGGGGGCAGCGCCACATTCCGGTAGCGTGGTGGTCGTAATGGGGCCCCACACGGACGCACCCCCTAGGAGACTCTTCATGAAAGCCTTTGTCCTGGCGCTGGCTGCCCTCTGGGCCGGTGCCGTATTCGCCCAGACCCCCGCCGCGACCGGGACTAACCCCGGCGCGCGTCACATGGCTGACCTCGCCGTGCTTCTGGATCTGACCGCCACCCAGACGACCCAGGTGCAGACCATCCTCCAGGAAGAGCATGCGCAGATGAAGCAGGCCTTCCAGGATGTGAAGTCCGCCACGCCAGCCGGAACCAAGCCGAACTGGCAGCAGCTGCGCACGCTGCACCAGCAGATCAGTCAGGAGGCAATCACCAAGCTGACGCCGGTACTGTCGGCAACGCAGCTGGCGAAGTTCAAGATCCTGGCGAAACACATGGGGCATGGACACTTCCGCCATGGCGGTGGTGGTGGCTCTGCGACGGCCGCGCCGGCCACGGTCAACTGATCGCCCATTAAGCGCCGGCAAAAGCCACGTCTTTTGCCGGCGCGGTCGATTGCGCTGACGGCGTGGGCTGCCGCGAGGGCCGCAGGCCCTTGCGGTCCATCCAACTAGCGCGGCAGCTCGCGCAGCTCGTATCTTCCCCGCTCGTAGCTTACGTAGCTTCCCTGCTCGTGCCAGGCGCCGAGCACGATGCGCTGCGCAGGTGCGCCATCAAGCTCGAAGTCGTGCACGCCCGGCCGGTGCGTGTGGCCGTGGATTACGCGGCGCACGCGTGCGGCCCGCAGCGCCGCCGCCACCGCGCCGTCGTTAACATCCATGATGTAGGGCACGGTGCGCGCGGTATGCCGCCGGCTGCCGGCGCGCGCCTCATCCGCAAGCAGCTCCCGATGCGAGCGCGGCAGCGCCAGGAAGCGCCGCTGCCAGGCGCTGGTGCGCACCAGGCTGCGCAGCTCCTGGTAGGCGTGATCGTCGGTACACAGAGCATCTCCGTGCGTCAGCAGCACCCGTTCGCCGTCAAACTCCGCCACCACCGGATCGGTGAGCAGACGGCAGCCGCTGCGGGCGCTGAAACCCGCGCCTAGCAGGAAGTCGCGGTTACCGTGCAGCGCAAAGCAGGCAACGCCGCCGCGAGTGAGTGATTGCAACGCCGCGCAGACGCGCTGCTTCTGCTCGTCCTGGTCATCATCGCCCACCCAGGCCTCGAACAGGTCGCCGAGAATGTAGAGCGCTTCGGCGTGCGCGGCGTAGGCGGCGAGAAAGCCGAGAAACTGTTCCGTGGCAAGTGGTGCCCCGGCGTCCAGGTGCACGTCCGAGACGAACAGGCGCGCCACCGGGCTACTTCGGCGACAGAATCGTGTCGTGCGTCTGCGGGGTCACCGGGGTTACCGCGGGTGCCTGCACCGTGGCGGCCCCGGGTGTGATGATCTCCATTTTCTCGATGATCACCGGCTTCAACGGCGCATCCTTGGTAAACGCTCCCACCGCTCCGGTGGGGGTTTCGCCGATGCGATCGATGACGTCCATGCCCTGCACGACCTTGCCAAACACCGCATAGCCCCAGCGCGTCGCCACCGGGTCGAGATCGGGGTTGTCGACGAGGTTCACGTAGAACTGCGCGTTGCCCGAATGGGGCGAATCGCCGCGTGCCAGGCCGACGGCACCGCGCTTGTTCTGCAGCCCGTTGCCCGCTTCGTTGACGACATTGTCGCGCGTGGGTTTGAGCTTCATGGTCGCAGCGTCGTGGCCGCCACCCTGGATGACGAAGTTGGGTACCACGCGATGGATCAGCGTGCCGGAATAAAAGCCTTCGCGCACGTAGCGCAGGAAGTTGGTCGTCGTCAGCGGCGCGCGCTCGGGGCGCACCTCGATGACGAACTCGCCCATGTTCGTCGTGACGCGCACCTGCGGTGCCTGTTCGTCGGCGCGTGCCGCGCCATGCACGAGCAGCACGCTCACAGCCAAGGCGGTGAAGGCGGCAATCCGGGTCCGGCATTGGCTAGGCATTGATGCTCCGTTGTATGTGTGTCCCGGCGCTCACCGGGCGCGAGATTCTATAGCCCGGCGCGAAATTCAGCGACTGCCGCGATCCGTAAGCCTCACTCGCGGGCGGCCGCGAGGCTTTGTTGGCGTTCACGGGTTTCCCGTAACATGGCGGCAATGAGCGGCAGTGCAAATTCGGCCACCGGGGATGCTGCGCCGCGCGTTACCCGGTTCGCGCCGAGCCCCACGGGGGAGCTGCACCTGGGAAATGCGCGCACCGCGCTGTTTAACCTGCTGCTCGCGCGCCACGGCGGCGGCCGCTTCCTGCTGCGCATCGAGGACACCGACGCTGAGCGCAGCCGTGAGGTGCACATCAGCGCGCTGCTACAGGACCTGCGCTGGCTCGGGCTCGAATGGGATGCGGGTCCGGATCGCGAGGACGCCCGCGGGCCTTACCGCCAGTCCCAGCGCGGCGAACTCTACGCGCGCTACCTGGCCGCGCTCGAGGAGCAGCAGGCCGTGTATCCGTGCTACTGCACAGCACTGGAGCTGGAGCTGTCGCGGCGCGCGCAGCTCACCGCCGGCAAGCCGCCGCGTTACGCCGGCACCTGCCGCGAGCTCGGCGCGACCGAGCGCGCCAGTCGTGCGGCACAGGGGCTGCCCGCCACACTGCGTTTTCGCGTGCCGCGGGGCGAGCGCATAGCGTTCGTGGACTTCGTGCACGGCCCGCAGAGTTTTCTCAGCGACGACATCGGCGACTTCGTGGTGCGGCGCGCCGACGGCACCGCGGCGTTCTTTTTTTCCAACGCGGTGGACGATGCCTGCATGGGCGTAACGCTGGCACTGCGCGGCGAGGACCATCTGACCAATACGCCGCGTCAGCTGCTCATTCTGCGCGCGCTGGGCCTCATCCCGCCGGGCTATGGCCATGTCGGCCTGATCGTCGGTGCCGACGGCGCGCCGCTCTCCAAGCGCCATGGAGCCACGAGCGTGCGCGAGTACCGCGAGCGCGGCTATCAGCCGCTGGCGCTTGCCAATCACCTGTTCCGGCTCGGCCATTCCAGCTCCCAGCACGGGCTGCTGACACTCGATGAGATGGCGCGCGCCTTCGACCCGGCGCACCTGGGCCGTGCTGCGGCGCGCTTCGACGAGCAGCAGCTGCTCGTATGGCAGAAGGATGCCGTGCATCAGCTGAGCCTGGACGCCGCGCGCGGCTGGCTCAAGGCGGTCCTGCCTGCCGGGCTCGATGAGCGCGCGGTGCGCGCATTCATAACCGCCGTGCTGCCGAATCTGGTGCTGCCCGAGGATGCGCGTCCGTGGGTTGAGATCGTATTCGGCGCGCCGCCGCCGCTCGCGGCGGCGGGCGCGGAGCTGGTGCGCGGCGCCGGTGCGGATTACTTCGCGGCCGCCGCCGCCGCCGCGGCGGCCAGTGGCAACGACCTGGCGGCGATCGTCGCTGCGGTGCGGGGCGCGACCGGCCGCAAGGGCGCGGCGCTCTACATGCCATTGCGGATGGCGCTCACCGGGCGCGCGGACGGCCCGGAGCTTGCGCCGCTGCTGAAGGCCATGCCTCCCGACACGGCGCGCGAACGGCTGGCACGCTTCGCATGATCCGCATTCACAACTCGCTGACCGGCGAGAAGCAGATGCTCACCCCGATCACGCCGGGCGTGCTGCGCATGTACGTGTGCGGGCTGACGGTCTACGACTTCGTGCACGTGGGACATGCGCGCATGCTGACGGTGTTTGATGTCGTAACCCGCTACCTGCGCCATCGCGGCTATCGCCTCACCTACGTGCGCAACATCACCGACATCGACGACAAGATCATCAAGCGCGCGGCGCAGACGGGCGAGCCGATCGGGGCATTCACCGCGCGTTTCATCGCGGCAATGCATGCGGACTGCGCGCGCCTCGGCATTCTGCCGCCGGACGAGGAACCGCGCGCCACGCAGTACCTGCCGCAGATCATCGCCATGGTGGCGGAGCTTATCGCGCGCGACTACGCCTATGTCGCCCCCAACGGCGATGTCATGTACGCCGTGGCGCGCTTCGCGGACTACGGCAAGCTCTCCGGCCGGCGGCTCGCCGACCTGCGGGCCGGGGCGCGCGTCGAGGTCGACGAAGCCAAGCGCGATCCTTTGGATTTCGTGCTGTGGAAGCACGCCAAACCGGGCGAGCCGGCCTGGGAGTCGCCGTGGGGGCCCGGCCGGCCGGGCTGGCATATCGAATGCTCCGCGATGTCGACGGCGCTCCTGGGTACGCATTTCGACATCCACGGCGGCGGCATGGATCTTAAGTTCCCGCATCACGAGAACGAGATCGCGCAGTCGCGCGCAGCGAGTGGGGATGCCTTCGTCAACCTGTGGATGCACAACGGCTTCGTCAACGTCGATGACGAGAAAATGTCGAAGTCGCTCGGCAACTTCTTCACCCTGCGGGAGGTGCTGGCGCGGCTGCGGCATCCGGAGGTGCTGCGGCTGTTCTTCCTTCTGAGTCATTACCGCGGGCCGATCAACTACTCCCTCGAGCAGCTGGAGCAGGCGGATGCGGCGCTCGGCCGCATCTACACGGCCTTGCGCGACCTGCCGGTGGTGACTGCCGCGGCCAGCGACTACACGGCGCGTTTCCTCGCCAGCATGGACGATGATTTCAACACCCCGGAGGCGCTCGCCGTCCTGCAGACACTCACGCGCGAGGTGAATTCGGCCCGCGACGCGGGCGAAGAGCAACGCGCGGCACAGCTCGCCGCGGAGCTCAGAGCGCTCGGTGGCGTGCTCGGCGTGCTGGAAGTGCCGCCGGCACAGTGGTTCAGGCTCGCAAGTCCTGGGCTCGTGCCTGCGGGTGCCCCGCAAAGTGGAGCGTCATCCGCACCCGGCACTTCCCCGACGAACGTTGCCACCCCGTTCAGCGACGCGCAGATCGAGGAGCGCATTGCGGCGCGTGTCGCGGCGCGCCGCGCGAAGAACTGGGCGGAGTCGGACCGCATACGCGACGAACTCGTCGCTGGCGGCGTGATCCTCGAGGATAAGCCGGGCGGCACGAGCACCTGGCGGCGCGCTTAACCCCGGACGCCGGGTCCGCCGCGCCGGATATGCGCCGCCTGCACGGCGTTGTGCATCAGCACCGCGACCGTCGTGGGTCCCACGCCTTTACAAACCCGAGCGGGCTGACTCAGGTTTTGGGGCAGCCACCCCCGCCGCGCGATCACCTGGCAGGCGCCGCGTGTCTTGCCCAAGTTGCCCTGGAAACGTGACGCAGTCCGGGGTTGCGGCAAATGCCTATGACATCGGGCTAGGTTGAATCACGACGTTGTGATCGGAATCGACTCTTGGCGTGCGCAAACCATTGATTATGTTGGGCCATGCCACGTACCGAACGCCAGGCCGACGTTGTTAGTAGCCTCGGCTACGGACTCAGCGATCCGTCGGGCGCGACAAATATCTCGGCGTCGACCGCACTTGTCGGCGACGCGCCGCTGCGTCCCGGGCGCAAAGCGGTCGCCGACAGAGTCACGCGAAGGGTCGTCCCTTACCTGCCGGTGCGTCTCAAATTCACGCTGACCCTGCTCATCGCCGTGAGTTGGGCGGCCCTCTCCTACCATCTCGCGGGCCGCTGGATCGCCGATCTCACCGAGCTCGCTGGAGCGGCGTTCGCGTACTGCGCAATCTTCTCGATCGCAATTATTCCCGGGTTCATGAATGCCTTCCTCGCCATGGGGCTTCTTCTGGATCGCCGGCCGCGGCGAAAAGTCGTCGAAAGATACCCCGCTATCAGCATCCTGGTGGCGGCATACAACGAAGAGGCCTCGATCGCGAGCACCATTCAGAGCATCGCCCATCAGAAGTACCCCGGAGAACTGCAAGTCATCGTCATCAACGACGGCTCGACGGATGCAACGGCGGCGAAGCTCCAGAGCCTCTCCTACCCGTGGCTCCGGATCATCAACCTCGACAAGAATGGCGGCAAAGCAAAGGCGCTCAATGCCGGCCTCGCGGCCGCTAAGCATGCGCTCACAATTACCGTAGACGGCGACTGCTTGCTGTATCGCGAGGCGCTCGCAAACCTGGTCGGCCGCCTCCTCAGCGATCCGCCCAACACCGCATCGGTGGCCGGCGCGGTCCTGGTGCGTAACTCACGCCAAAACCTCGTGACCAAGATCCAGGAATGGGACTACTTCCACGGCATTGCCGCGGTCAAACGCCTGCAGAGCCTGTTTCAAGGAACGCTGGTCGCGCAGGGAGCGTTTTCCATCTACCGCACCGATGTTCTACGCGAAGTAGGCGGCTGGGCCGATTGCGTTGGCGAAGACATCGTCCTGACCTGGGCCATCCTGCGAGGAGGCCACCGTGTGGGCTTCGCCGAGGATGCCTGTTCCTTCACCAACGCGCCGGCGACGTTCAGACAGTTCATCCGCCAGCGACAGCGATGGTCGCGCGGCTTGATCGAAGCATTTCGCTACCACTCGGGGCTGCTGCTGCAGCCGCGCATGTCCACGCTCTTCATCTGGTGGAATCTGCTGTTCCCTGCCATGGATGTCGGCTACACCGTGCTGTTCATTCCAGGAATCATCCTGGCCCTGTTTGGCCATTACTGGCTTGCCGGGCCGATGACGCTCTTCGTGCTGCCGTTGGCGCTGCTCGTCAACTGGCTCATGTTCATCATCCAGTCGGCGATGTTCACCACGCAGGGCCTGAAGGTGCGCCGCAACGTGGTCGGCTTCCTCGTGTACTCCTTTCTCTATGGATTCATCCTGCAACCAGCCTGCGTCGTCGGATACCTAAAAGAGGTCTTAGGGGCAAGGAAGCAGTGGGCAACCAAATAGCCCTGTGGTGCTCGGTGCTGGCGCTCGCCTTTGCAGCGGTCGCGCGCTCTCAAGGCCTGTCCAGTCCCGATGAAATTCGTGCCGGCCGCCAAGCGCTCGAGACTGGGCATCCGAAGGAGGCTCGAGCGCACTTCGCCGCGGCGCGCACGCTCGCGCAGGCATCACGCGAGGATCGGTTCGCCGCCCTTATCGGCCTCGGCCGTGCAGACCTGTGGCTGGGTCATTACCGAACCGCCGCCGCGGACTTTCGCGCTGCGCGCGATGCGGCGAGTAGCGAGATCGACCGGCACGTCGCCGCGACGGGCTTAGCGCGAGCGCTGAACTCGCTCGAGTACTATCAACAGGCGTACGCGCTGGTGGCGCCGTTCGCAAACGGCGATCTGGGCGCGACGGTCGAGCTGTTGCGGGCCGCAAACGCGACCGGGCGCTTCGATGAGGCAGCGCCTTACATCGCCGCGATCCCACCCGCTAGCGACTCGACACGCCTCGGGAAGGAATTCCTGCGGCAGAAGGCTGACGTCAGCCTGCAGCTGTCGAAGCGGCTCGACGCTGACCTGCTCTACAGCCACGACAGCGACGGACTCAGTGTGCGGACTTACAGTTTGGGGACGTGGCTGCCGGGAGCGGCATCGGCGCAGAGCTTCGAGACCTGGCACCTGAATTTGGCCAGCACATCTGTCGAGTCGGGCGGTACGACAGATCAGCTCACCCAGGTCGACGTTGGTGGAGCGGCGCGCATCGGCGCGGCTCAGCACCTTGGTGTTCTGATCGGCACGGCCTCCGTGAACGGCTGGGATTTCGCGCAGGGATCACTCGAGTGGGAGGCGCAGCTCAGCGACAATGCTGCAGTCAATGCCTCGCTCGAGCAGGCCCCGATCTTGACGACGCTCGCGCTGGCCGACAGGCTGCTATTTGACACCTACACGCTTGGGGCGAGCGCACGATTGTCGGATCACTGGTCCATCGTGCCGGTGTATTTCCATCAACAGTTCTCGGATGGCAATAGCCGGGATGGCTATCACCTCAAGATCGTTCTGAGCCCCTATGACATTCCGAATACGACCTCCGCGCTCGGCGCCCAAATCGACCTGCGCGGATACAGCAGCAGCGCGCCCTCGACGGGGATCTACTTCAATCCGGCGCACTATCAGCTCGTCAAGGCCGAAGTAATCGCCGCGCAGCAGATCAGCGTCGACTGGCGCTTGCGTCTCGTGGGCGGCGTCGGCTCAGAGACCATCGACGGCGCGAGCACCTCATCCTACGCGTGGGATCTCTCGCTTGAGGGCCGCTTGCCGGCAAACGCACGACTGGTCGTGCACCTGGGTCGCGACTCGTTTGCTTCGATGGTCGGCGGCGGGCCCGGCTACTGGAACAACACCGCGACCTTGTCGCTCGTCTATCCATTCTGATGCGATCGCGCGCAAACGCGCATCCGCTCCCGCGCGGCGCCCGCC
>Ga0070761_10002116_pt1 | contig 12293 bp, 12 predicted proteins | sample HubBroMetageREF1_FD_66724 | JGI IMG/M metagenome (GOLD analysis project Ga0070761, IMG submission 66724) | Reference soil microbial communities from the Hubbard Brook experimental Forest, New Hampshire, USA - Hubbard Brook CCASE Soil... | ecosystem: Environmental > Terrestrial > Soil >...
CCATCAGGCTCGGCGACGACGAAAAAGGAAATCGCTTCCGCTATTACCGGAAGACTACCGGCGGTGAGCAATGAATCCTATCGATCTCTGCGACCCTTGTGGCCGCTGCGGTTGTCGGCGCGAGCATCATAATCCGCCAGCGGGAGAGATGCGAGGCAAGAGTAATTTCTCCAATGACGGCTTGCATTACACCGAGATCTTAGCGCGGACCTGCTGCAGCAGTTGTCCTTACTGCATATGTTTCTGCGTTGCTTGGCTGGAGCCTTACCATGGGCAGCCCTATGCGAAGTGCGGCTTCCGGGACTTTTCTGCCGTCCCACCTTGCGACGTTCATGTTGCCCCCTACCCACCGGCAGAGGCGCCGACGACGAAAACCGTCGCAGCGTGGCCGCGAAAGAAGCGAGCCAAAAGAGTAAATCTCATTGCTAGCAGGGAAATGTTCCCGCTAGCTGTGAACCTGTGAACATGGAATGACACCCGATATCCACAACCCGATGCCGATACCGGAAGAAAACCGTTGTACACTTCCGTCGGCAATCGAGAGCGCGCTTTCCGTGGAGGCTCAGCGGATGGCACGTCGTCGATATCAACGAGGAACAGTAATGCTCAGCGGATCACGTAATCCGGCCTGGATTGGCCGTTACCGTGAGGATGTGGTCGAACCTGGCGGACAGGTCCGACGCGTCTGCCGCAAAGTTGTTTTAGGCTACAAAACTGATATCCCAACAAAAAAATTGGCTCTGCGGGAAATGGAGTCAAAGTTAGGAGGCATCAACAGCTATGACTACCAACCAACAAAAGTCGCTACGTTCAGCCAATTCGCTACGCTGTGGCGAAAAGATGTGCTGCCCACGTTTCGGCCATCGTCACAGTCTTCCGCCGACAGCGTACTTCGCAACTGGCTGGAGCCGTTCTTTGGAGCAACAGCTCTAAGGGACATCAACACACAACTCGTGCAGTCTTACATTCGACAATGCACGCGCAGCGCCCGCACGGTCAAAAACCATATTCTCATCATGAAGATGGTTTGGAAAGGCGCCCGCGTGTGGGGGTACATCGCTCAAACCCACAATCCCTTTCAAGACCTGACCATGCCCCGGAAAATGCCAGCATCGACCGGGACATTCACCTTGGACGAGATGAAACGGATCATTGAAGCCGCGTCAGAACCATTCAAAACGATGTTCTGGTTAGCGTCTGAAACCGGGATGCGTACCGGAGAAATCCGCGCATTGGAGCGCACCGATATCGAATCCGGCTTTCTGCGGATACGAAAGAGTGTGTGGCATGGCCACGTAACCGGCACCAAGAACGGTAAAGAGAGAGTCTTCCCGATCTCGCCTGCTCTTGAGGCCCGACTCCGAATGGCGCGAGGTCCAGCCGATTCCCTGCTCCTCTTTCCAAACCAACAGGGTAAAACGTGGAACGCAGCCACGCTCACCCGTACCCTTCACGGCATCCTAGCTACGCTCAAGATCAAACGGGCAGGGATGCACGCCTTCAGACACGGCAACCTTTCGCTTATGGATGGGCTGTCTGTTCCCTTGAAGGTTCGACAAGAACGAGTCGGCCATTCCGCCGGTTCGAATCTGACGCTGGACACGTACACGCACGCGGGCAGCGCCGATCACCAGCTAACGGTACAGAAGATTGGAGAACTTCTGTGTCCGCCCACAATTCAGTAGTTGTGTCCTAGATGTGTCGAAAACAGCGTTTTTGCGGGGAAATAGGGCGAATGAACGAAAGTAACCTATTCAGAATGCCGAAGCCGTCGGAAGATGTATAGGTCGGATTAGTACGGGAGCCCTACTCGCCTCATGCCGCAAAAACTCATGGATGTTCTCATGCTAGGACGCTGTTCGCACGAATTTTCCTGGCCGCGCCGCGCGGCCAATGGAGAGTACTACCAAGTCTGCATGGTGTGCGCGACGGCCTACCAGTACGACTGGAAGACCATGCGTCGCGGAAATCGGGTGGACGAGCCGATGGCGGACACCACCAGCGTCCGGCGCCACTCCAGTCAAAAGCAGCCGTCCTGGATGCCCCGGGCACGACGCCTGCGCTCTGACCTCAAGGTTCGATACCGCGGGAAAAATCTCAGCACTTGGTACGAGGGTCTGATTCAGAACATCAGCCAGTCGGGCGTACTGTTTCACGGCCCGCAGCAACTGCCGGCGAATGCGCTGGTGGAGCTGATCTTCGAGATGCCGGAAGAGATCTCCGGACAAAAGAACAGCAACGTGCTTTGCCAGGGCAGGCTGATTCGTATCAAGGATGCGCTGGACAATGCCGAAGACGCTTACGCGTTGGCGGCGTCGATCCTCGACTACAAGTTTCTCCATCATGACTGACGGTCGAACGGCCTGAACTTTCACGCCGCCGCCACTGCTCGTTCAGCACATTCCCGTTGCTGCTCTGACGCGGCAGTTGCCGTCCATCCGTCCTGCTGCTAGAGTTTCCCCAGCACAATGTGGACGGTCTTGCCCGCCCTGGTCCAACCCTCAAAGTCCTCTAACTGGACCCGGCAGCTTTCCGAGCGGGATTTTGAGCAATGTTTGGAATCGGGGACAATCTGAATCGTTGGATCGCACGCAACCGGTATTCGGCACTGGTGCAATACGCGGGAGCCGCGCTCGCCGTCTGGGTAGCGCTCAGCCTCTGGACTCTTTCTCCCGTGCTGCACCGCCATCTCTTTGTACTGTTGCTGGCGGCGGTGCTTTTCACCGCTCGTTTTCTGGGACTTGGACCCGCGGTCTTCTGCTCGCTGGTCTCCACCGCTTGCCTGGACTTTTTCGCCGTTCCGCCCTACTTCAGCTTCGGTATCAGCACCAGCGCGGATCTGGAACGGCTCCTGGTTTTCCTGGCCATTTCGGTTTTCGCCGGGAGTATGGCCCGGCAGAAGACATTGGCGGAATCGCGCGCCGACCGCACCACCCGCGAGATGGCGGCCATCGTGGAGTCTTCCTGTGACGCAATTTACAGCTCGCACCCGGACGGCACCATCACCAGTTGGAATCGGGCCGCCGAACAACTCTATGGCTACACTGCCGAGGAGGCGGTCGGATCGCCGGTCGCGCGGCTCTCGCCGCCGGAACGGCTGGACGAACTGGCACGCAACCTCGAGATACTGCATAGCGGCGGGCACGTGGCTTCCTATCGGACCGAGCGCATGCGCAAGGACGGCACACGCTGCCCGGTATTGCTGTCGGTGTCGTCGCTGCGAAACGCCCGCGGCGAAATCGTCGGGGCGTCGGCCATCGCGCGTGATATCACTGCGGAAAAGCAGTCCGAGGAAGCCATCCGCCGCAGTGAAAAACTCGCCACCGCGGGCCGGCTCGCCGCTTCCATCGCGCACGAGATCAACAATCCGCTCGAGGCTGTGGTCAACCTGCTGTACCTGGCACGTCACGACTCCAGCAACGCCGCGGAGTATCTGACCATGGCCGAGCAGGAGGTGGGCCGCGTGGCACAATTAGCACAACAAACGTTGGGGTTTGTCCGCGACGCCAGCGCTCCGGGTTCGATGGATCCTGCCGCCATCATGGACGAGATTTTGCAGTTGTATTCCCGCAAACTGGATGCCCGGCATATTCGCGTGATCCGACGTTACCGCAGCCGTCGCCAAGTGAGCGGTTATTCGGGCGAGTTGCGGCAGTTGCTGGCCAATCTTCTGGTAAACGCGGTGGATGCCATGGCCGAGGGAGGTTCTCTGCAAGTCCGCGTGGCGGCGGGCCGCGACTGGTCGACCGGCAGGGACGGCGTCCACATCACGGTGGCCGACAACGGCAGCGGAATTCCCGGCGACAAACTGCGCCAAATCTTCGAACCGTTTTACACGACCAAGAAAGACACTGGGACGGGCCTCGGATTATGGGTCTCGCGCGGCATTGTCGAGAAGCACGGTGGATCGATTCGGGTGCGAAGCCGCGCACACGGACGTGGCACCGCCCGCACTACCGGAACCGTATTTTTGATCTTTTTACCCCAGGGCCGCCAGATCAGCCGGGCGGCGTGAGCTGCGCTTTCCTCATTTGTCCACAATAACTTACGGTCACCAGAAGTGCAGTGACCTTCGTGCTTAGAAGGCTCCGACCGACCGGCTTATAATCATCCAAGTCCAATCAGACTGTGCACTTAGCCAACGTGGAACCTTTTTTTGCAGTTGCGACCTTCGCTCTGGGGCTGTGCTTTGGCAGCTTCCTGAACGTGTGCATCTACAGGTTGCCGCTGGGCAAATCGGTCGTGACCCCTCGCTCCGCCTGTCCGCATTGCGGAGATCTGATCCCGCTCTACCACAACGTGCCCGTGCTGAGCTGGCTGATTCTTCGGGGAAAGTGCCGCGCCTGCAAGCAGCCGATATCACCCCGCTATCTTCTGATCGAACTCCTCACCGGTTTGCTCTTTCTCGGCTGTTACGCCCACTTCGGTTTGACGCTGGCGGCGCTCAAGTGCGCCGTGCTTGGGTACCTGTTGCTGGGGCTGATCTTTACCGATGCGGAAACCAAGCTGTTGCCCGACGCCATGACTCTTCCCGGGATCGCTCTTGGAATAGCATTCAGCCTTGTGGTCCCGGTGAATGACCTGGCTTCCCGAATCTTTCCCGGAATGGTCTCCGCCGCTATGCGAAGCGAGATTTCGTGGCGCTTGTGGTCGCTCTCCGACTCTCTGTTGGGCGCGGCGGTGGGCGCTTCGTTCCTATACGGCGCAGCCGCTATTTACCTGCGCGCTCGTGGCGTCGAAGGCATGGGGTTCGGCGACGTCAAGCTGATGGCGCTGATCGGCGCGTTCCTCGGAACCAAGCTCACGGTCTTAACCATTTTTGCCGCCTCGCTGTCGGGTTCGCTGTTTGGGCTCAGTACGGTTCTCGCAGTCTGGATAAAGCGACTACGCCGGAACAAGTTGCGCGCCACTCCCCACATCGAAGGCCGGCGACGCGCCTGGCAATCTGCGCGGCTGGCGCTCCGCTACTACGAAATGCCGTTTGGCGTGTTTCTCGGCGGCATGGCGATTTTGTCGTTCCTGTTTGGCAACCGCGTTCTGCACTGGTATTGGAGGGCGCTGTGAGCCTGCTGATGAATCCGCTCGCCAATCCGATTATCCTGCGTATGGGCCTGCTTCTGTTCGCCGCCGTCGCCGCTTTCGGGTTGGGTTTGTTCGTGATTCGGCGCCTGCGGAAAAATCTCGTAGCTGAACCCGAATCGCTGAATCAACTTCCGTTGACAGCAGAAGGGTTACCCGTGCACGCCTTCCAGGCGGTCATTCAGCAACTGAAGCAGCAAAAGCATGAACTCACCACGCAGCAACTCTCGGATCGCAGAAAAGCCAAGGCCTCCGACACGCTGAGTGCAACCATACTTTCGAATCTGTCTTGCGGCGTTTTGTTCCTGAACACCAACGGTCTGGTACGGCAAGCGAACGGGGCGGCGCGCACACTGCTGGGGTTTGCCGCACCGGTGGGCCTGCATGCCTCCGATCTTTTCCGCACCGCGACGCTGCGCCCGGATAGCGATGGCTCAGGTTCGGGTTCAGCATCGAACGTCGAGCAAGCCCTGGCTCCCGCTCTGGCGGGGGACTCGGCGGTTCGAGGGTTGGTGGTGAACTACTTCACCCGAGACGGACAAAGCCATGTCCTCGACGTGACGGCTTCTCCGGTTCTGGCCGAAGACGCCAGTCTCATGGGCACGACTCTGGTGCTCACCGACAAGACCGACATTGAGCGCATCCGGCACGATCAGAAGATGCATCGGGAAGTCTCCTCGGAACTGGCGCTGGGACTGCGCAATTCCCTGGCTACGATCGCGGGATATGCGCAGCAACTAGCGCGCAGCCGGGACCCGGAACTGGCGCGGCAGTTGGCCGACAGCATCGCCCATGAAGCGGCGCAGCTGGACCGGACGATTGGCAGTTTTCTTGGAGGCGCACGGGCTGCAACCACAAGTTCTTGATATTAGCGATTGCAGGCTGCGATCAGAAGCGCAGGCTTGCGAAAGGATGACTCACATGAAGCACACGAAACATATGGCCATCGTCACTCTGCTCGTTTTGGGGGTCGGCGTTGCCGCCGCTCAGTCACTCGGGGATTACGCGCGCACAGTTCGCAAGAACAAACCCGATACGGCCACGACCAGCAAGGTCTACGATAACGACAATCTGCCCACCACCGAAACTCTGAGCGTGGTCGGGCCAGCACCGGGCGACACCAAGTCTGCGGGAGCCGCCAAGCCGGGAACCGTCGATGCCGCCACCGCGCGTCAGCAGACGGCGGACGCATGGAAGGACAAGCTCGACAAGCAGAAAGAGAAGATCGCTTCGTTGAGCCACGAACTCGATATCGACCAGCGTGAACTTCAATTGCATGCGGCCGCAACGCAAAGCGATCCGACCGTCAGCGTGCGCAACGTCCAGTTTAATAAGGACGAGGCGCAGTACAAGAGCGACCTCGACGCCAAGCAGAAAGCGCTCGACGCCGCTCGCCAGGAAATGGACGACCTCCAGGACCAGGCGCACAAGGCTGGCGTTGCGGCGGAAAAAGACAACGACAGCAGCAAGGACGACAAGGACAAACAGTAACCAGGCTCTGGAGCGCCGGGCGTCCCCGCCCGGCTCTGTACCCGCAAACTGGATCAGGGCTTCCCCATCCGCTCCCGAATCTGCCGCGCGTGATGCCGCCCGTGGACCCAGTGGAACTTGCGCCACTGGTCAGCGGTCAAAGGTCCCAGGAAAGGGTGGTCCATGATTTTCGTCCGTGTGCCGAACCTGCGCTCGCAATCGTCCAGACCCGAGGACATCCTCTGAAGCTCGGCCATAATGGCTTGCCGAACCTCGTCCGGCGGCATTCCGCGCGGTGTTGCGCGTTCCGGGGCCTGGCGGCCTTTAGGGATATGGCCGAGATTCACTACCATCAGCGTTGCCACCCGATCCTTCAGCGTGGAGCGCGTGGCCAGCGGAGCACCATGTTCCAGGCATCTTGTGGTTCCGCGGCTGGTGTTTTTGTAGGTAAGAAAAAGGTGCTCCAGAATCTGGGCGGTATTCCACTTTCCGGCGGGAGACTGCGTCAATTCTCCGACGCTGGCGCCCCCTGTTGCATCTTCGAGTTCCTGCCGCAGACGTTCAAGATAGGAATTCATGACGTTGATTCAGTACAATCATTCGCGAAGACGACAGTCGCGAATTCGACGGCCAAGCTGCTACAGAAAACGTGAAGAGGAAACCGTTGATGAAGATGAAAACGACGAAAAAACTATTCTTCGCAATTCTAACAGCGGGATTGATGGCCGCGTGCTCGTCGGAGCCCAGCAAACCGGACGCGTCGGAGACCCCCAAACCGAAGGCTCCCGAGGCAATCACCGGAAGCGGCGCGCTCTACAAGTGCTACATCTCCGCCCGTGGCTGGGCGCGGGACGCTCAACCGTTTCGGGCGGAATCACGCGCTACGGCGGACTCCAAGGGCCGGGACGGCAAGGCGGGAGAGTGGCGCGTCGGATTCGCCTCACCGTCGCTGCGCTCGACCAAATTCTATACCTGGGCAAACGACGACATATCGCACGGCGTCGACGATACCTACAGCGCGACCAATTCGAGCACCCAGGTCTTCAACGTCCAGTTTCTGAAATCGGATACGGATAAGGCCTTTGCCGTCGCCCAGCAGCATGGCGGAGACAAACTCCTGGAGCAGGAACCCGAAACACCCGTTCTTTATGTGCTGGATTGGAACCGGCAGACGAACGAACTTCTATGGCACGTCATCTATGGGGCGGAACGCGACACGGCTAAGCTGCGGGTGTCGGTGAACGCCACCACCGGGGATTTTTCGCGGGTAGAGAAGTAGAAATCACGCTGCGGATCGAAACCCGGATCGGAAAAACTCCTAGTCGCTCCGTTTGAATTTGCTTTGAAAGAGCACGGCTTCAAGCCGCTGGGGGAAGGTATCTTCCAAATTAACCCACTATCGAAAAACGCATTCCTAATGTTGGTGGATGTGGTCAGGCGGCAACCTGGTATTCGCTCTTAACCAAGCCGCTCGGATAGTGTTGCGTCGCTACGTGACGGAGCCGCACATCGCGCAGCAGTGTGCCAAAGAGAGGAATTCCGGCTCCGATGAGCACCGGCACACGAGTGACCACGAGACGTTGCACCAGTCCTGCGCGCAAGAATCCTTGAATTGTGATCCCCCCGTCGACGTAGAGGTGACGGGCGCCACTAGCAGCGAGTTTCGCAACGATCTCAGCCGGAGGCCCTGCCATCTGTTCCACTGTCCCTCCGCGCACTGCGGTGAAGTCGACGGGCCGACCGCTGAGCACGACTACACGCTTGTCACCATAGGGCCAGGTCGCAAAGCGCAGAACCGTCTCGAAGGTCTTGCGACCGATCACCAGCGCATCAACGCTGGCCATAAACTCGTCGTAGCCGTGGGGTTCGCCGCCGCCCTCTGGTAGGAAGTCGAGTTCGCCATTCGGCCGCGCGATGAAGCCGTCAACGCTGGTCCCGATAAAGACAGATACTTTCATCGCGAACTCCTCACCCGCCTAAGCACCGAAGCTCACAATCCAATTCCCTTCCGATTCCTTTCAGCTCATTGCGTTTTCCCAAGCCGCTCCAACGAAGCACGCGCATCCTTGGCAAACGGCCCTTCGGGCAGGATCTTCAAGTATTGCTCGAAGTATTTCCTGGCTTCGGCTTTGTCTCCGAGTTTTTCCTGGCACACGGCGACACGGAAGTTGGCCAGCGCGTCGCCATCTTTGTAGTAAAGAGCGTCCTTGTAGCGTTCCAGCGCAGCTTTGTAGTTCTTGCGCCTGAAGTAAAAGTCGCCGACCCCAATGTCCTTCTGCGCCTTCAGCGGGTTCCAGGGGTGGAACTCCTGGATGCCGGAGGTGTCCGAGACGTCCGCGCCCTCGAGATCCGCAACCGCCGCCTTGCTGCCGGGATGGCTCTTGGCGTCGTCCTTGGGCGGGCTGGTATCGATTCTGGTATCGCGGCTGGAGCTTCCCCCGGCATCACCACTCCGGGGAGCAGCCTTGTCCGAGTCAGTCTTGTCAGGGGAATCCTGTGCCCGCGAAGCAGTCGTTGTCACCAGCGCCAATAGGACAATCAGAAATCGACTACGCACGACCTTATTGTATCGCTTTAGAGCGAGGCCGAAGCTGCCCGATGAGCGGGAACGTCAGAGGAAGGCATACCAGCAATTTCTTAGTTGCCGAAATCGCATGGATAAAACAAGCCAAAGTACGATCTGCGACAGGTAGGAAAATTGTTTCCATCAGAATGTTTCAAGAACACTTGTTGACGCCGATCGGGCCACGATCAACCCGGAGCCTTTTCGTTCCGCGGTTCTCTGGCCGGATCAAAAATGCTGACAAGCATCCAGCGAGAAGGACACCGACAGAGATCATTAACGCCATGCGAATTCCGGGAATGAATGGGCGCTGGCGTTCGATGAACGACCCAAACAGCGCAACGCCAACGACGCTCCCTGCCTGGCGCGAAGCATTGAGCACGCCGGAAGCAACGCCCGACAGCTTGGTCTCAACGGTACCTAGAAGTGCCGAAGTCATTGGTGGAACGGTCAACCCAACTCCGGCGCCCATCGCCAGCATTTGCACGCCTAGCTCCCGGTAGGAAGTATTCTGGCTGATTCTAATAAGAGTCAAACATCCGATTGCCAGCAGCACCTGGCCGATCAATATCGGCACACGGAGGCCAAACCTCGTGGCAATCGGCCCCACTGACAGATTGGCCAACAACACGACCACTGTCATCGGAAGAAATGCCATTCCCGTGGCCAACGGGGTGTAGTGCTTGACCCGCTGGAAGTACAAACTGAACATGAATATCAGACCGTAGAATGCGGTGTTCATCAACAAACCAATTAGAGTTGCCGCACTGAATGTTGGGTTTTTGAACAGAGATACAGGCAGCATCGGAGCTTGCACCTTGATCTCCACAAACACAAACGTCCCTGCAGCCAATACGAACAGCAGAAAAGCAACTAGGACGAGCGGGTGCGCCCAGCCAATCGCTCCGCCCTCGATCATGGCGGCGGCCAAATCAGCCAAGGCGAACATTCCGATAAATTGCCCGGCGAGGTCCAGAGCGCGGCCCCGGGTTTGGGTGGACTCCTCGGCATATCGGGATGTCATCCATATACCGAAAATGCCCAGGGGGAGATTGACGAAGAAAATGCTGCGCCAGCCAATCATTGCGATTAGCCCGCCGCCTACAACCGGTCCAGCCGCGAGCGCAGCGCTGGCGCCTGCTGCCCATATTCCGATGGCTTTTGTGCGCTCATGTTCGTCATGAAACGCATGGTTGAGTAATGCGAGCGAGCACGGGACAAGAATGGCCGCACCCAATCCTTGAAACGCGCGGGCGCTAATGAGTACTGCTAGGTTTGGTGCAAGCCCGCAGCCCAGAGAGGCAAGCGTGAAAACAAGAAAACCAATGATAAAGCAGCGTTTGGCTCCGAACCGATCACCAAGCGCCCCCGCAGTCAGGATCGCTGCTGCAAAAACCAAAGTGTACGCGTTGACGACCCATTGAAGCCCGGCGACTCCCCCGCCCAACGACGATCCAATGTGGGGCAACGCCACGTTGACGATCGTCACGTCGAGTTGCACCACGACGAAGCCGAGACTCGTGGCGGCCAGTGTCAATGGCTTTGACATGCGGATTGCGGCTGGCATTTTCTTCTTTGGCTCCCCTTGCTCATGAATTATCGCTTATATAAGGAGAGCCACCGCGAAGTTCACCAATTCCGGTTTTCGCCCATACCCGATACAGAAAAAGCCGCCCTCACATCGGCGGCTTTGGCTTGTCCTCCTTCACGGGGGGAAGAGTATTTTCGCGCGGTTAAAGTATCATTTGCCTACTCGGCTTACTTCCGCTTCCAGTTCTCGAACGTGCTCATGCAAAAAGTGGTACTCCTTGCCTGCTTCAAAAAACGGCACGATTTAGCCGCGTGTCTTCGGCCCTTATAACGGGCCCTGCTAACGCCCATCCCGCCGCCGCCCCGCTTTTCGATGAGGCGGTAGTGCGAGATAGTTTCGCCGATTACGGGCGCAAATCTTACGCGGGCGAAACGGGGCTAGTCAACGAAAGCCGTGGGGTCGGCGCTATAACGAAGGCTTGCTATGGACCGCGGCACAGGAGGCCCCAAGAAAATCAGGCCGCCCACAAACGGGACGGCCTGGTTTGGCGAATCCTCCGGGGGGAGGGGAAGCTTATAGCGACGGCGGAGTTGCGTTCGCCGTAGGAGTCGGGTTGCTGCTGGGCGCCTGCGCCGGCGTCGTTGTGTCGGCACCGGTATTGGTCATCAGGCGGATATCCACGCGGCGGTTCTTAGCGCGACCGTCTCGAGTCTTGTTCGTATCGACCGGCTTATCCTTACCGAGCCCGATCAGATAAATCTTGTAAGCGGGAACACTCTTCTCAGCCGCGAGGTACTGAATCACGGCATCGGCGCGGCGCTGGCTCAGATCGTAGTTGTACTCTGCGCTGCCGACCGAGTCCGTCGCGCCTTCTACGGTGATGATGTATCCCTTGGTGGTGGCAACGCTGGTGGCCAGCTGGTCGATCGCTTCCTTGGCTTCCTTCGTCAGGTTGTCCCTGTTGAATCCGAAATGCACCGCCGTCTCGACCACGGGGCGATAGTTATCAAGGTTGACGACGGCGTTGGTCAGGACATCCACACGCTGGGTAGCGCTGTTCGCAGACAGTTGCGCCTTATCAGCCTCGCTTCCGGCTGCCAAAGCCTTCTGGTCCACTTCCGCGGCCTTGGCCTGTACTGCCTGGATTCCAGCCTGGGCGCGCTGATCGACGTCCTTGATGTCCTTCGAGTTCTTCGCCGTCAGGTCATCGAGTTCGTTCGTTTTGTTGATCAGCGGTGTCGTCTGTTCGCGCACATAATTCTTGGTTGTGCATCCGATCGTTGCGGCCAGCACGACCGCTAACGCTAGGGTCAACGAAATGCGATTCATAAGTTTAGGGCTCCTTGCCCAAGTATTGCTCTGTCCTGAAATCTATGTCCGGTCCCGCTAAGAGTCTCTGGACTCGGACCTGCTCCTTGAGCTAATGCACGGCAGATGCCACTGCCGGCCCGCAAGAAAAACGCATAAACCATTCTATATCAATGCCTTGGGATCTGGCTGTGGGAAATGCATCCCGCCCCACCAAGGCAATCGTGATACAAACCGTAGAAATTTTATACTGTTTGGTTTTCCGCCGGGAGTTGCAAATGATAGCGCGAATCATAGACGGAGTGAGGGGCACTCCTGCCCATCCGGTCCGGTGAGCCCGGC
>Ga0070761_10002117_pt1 | contig 12287 bp, 8 predicted proteins | sample HubBroMetageREF1_FD_66724 | JGI IMG/M metagenome (GOLD analysis project Ga0070761, IMG submission 66724) | Reference soil microbial communities from the Hubbard Brook experimental Forest, New Hampshire, USA - Hubbard Brook CCASE Soil... | ecosystem: Environmental > Terrestrial > Soil > Temperate...
TCTCCAGGCCGGTATCCGCGGCCACGGCGCCGGCCTCGCGGCTGCGGTTGGGGAACGCGTCAAGCGGGCCGCTCACATACGGCAGGCGCGCGGTCTGTCCGGCCTGTCCGGCCTGTCCGGTGCCGTCGGCCTGCTGGCTGGACAGGGCGAGCAGGAACTCAGTCGCCGTGGCCGCGTGCAGCGGCTCGATCGTCAGCACGTATCCGGTCAGAGTCCGCGCTTGCCCTGCCCGGCCGGCCACCAGCCACCGGGCGAGCAGCCCGGAAGCACCGGGAACCGCGCCGGCCCCGAGCAGCAGCGGGACAGGGAACCCGCTGGCGCCGGCGGCACCGGTAATCCGGGCGGCCAGGCCAGCGTCGCCGCTCGGGTCGACGTATGGCACCGCTTGCGCCAGCGCCGCGGTAGCGATCCGGCTGCGCGCGCGGAAGCCTGAACCCACGCAGTTGACCAGCACCGCCGCGCCGTCGGCAAATGCCTCAAGGCTGGCCGCGTTGCCAGGATCCGCGTCGATGAGCTCAGTGCCGTTCTCGTCATCCGCGCCGTCCCGGCCGGCGGTCCGGCCGCCCAGCCGCAGCCGCGCGCCGCCGCGGTGAAGCAGCGCGGTGAGCCGCCGCCCGACCGCGCCCGAGGCACCGAGCACCGCCACCACGGGCGGATCTGGCGAGTATGTTGACATCACGGTCACGCCGGCTCGTTCTCGCGTAGGAAGATGCTCCGATGGCTACTCAATCCGATGTCCGCCGGATATCTCTCAGTTTCCCTGAAACGGTCGAAGAGATGGATAGGTTCGCTTTCTCGGTTCGTAACGGCAAGAAGGCAAAGGCGTTCGTCTGGGCCTGGATGGAACGCGTCGAGCCTGGCGCGCCACGCGTAGGGCGCCCGGATGTAGTCGCGATCCGCGTCGATCGTCATGAGAAGCAGGAGCTGCTTGACTCCGACGACGAAAAGTTCTTCACCGAGCCGCATTACAATAACTATCCCGCAATTCTCGTCCGGCTCCCCAATATTGACGTCGCCGAGCTGCGCGAGCTGCTCACCGACGCCTGGCGCATCCAGGCTCCGCGTAAGCTCGCCGCTGCCTTCGAGGTTACCGCGCGTGCTTAACGACTAGTTGCGTCCCCCTGGGCTCTGTCCGATGGTAGTGATGTTTCCCGCCTGCCGACGAGCTGAGGACGGTGCCCAGTGGAGCCCACGAGGACTCTTGTCATTGAAGTGTCTGGGGCGCGGTCGGCTCGAACGCCAGCGACCTGGGGCCAGCGGACAATAGTAAAGTGGCTCTCCATAGTTACTGACGGCGCGCATTTCACTCAGGGAATGGTCTTCGGCCTGGCGCCCGGCTGCGGGTTGACTGCTTTGCGCGACGCCATGGCTCACGTGCTTAATCGCTATGACGCACTGCGCACGCTATTCCAGACCAGCGAAGGGACCCTTTGGCAAGTCATCGAAGGCGACGGCGAGCTGAGGGTTCCTGTCTACTCGATGAGCGCGCAAGCAGGAGCGGTGACCCTGGACGACGCCTGGTCGGCCGCCCGGGTACTGTCCTCCGAACTGTCGGCTGAGCCGTTCGCGAACGAGAAGGAATGGCCGGTTCGCATGGCCGTGGTCGAGGCCAACGGTGATCCGGTGATCCTCATTTTCGTCTCCGACCGGATGACGATCGACGGACATGGCGTCGAGGTCATCATCGGGGACCTGCTCAGCACCTGCGCCGGCGAGGGCCATAGGCCTCCGCCGCACTGGCAGCCGGCCGAGGAGGCCGAGTTCGAGCAGTCGCCGCAGGGGGCCGCCGTGTCCGCTCGCGCGGGGCAGCACTGGCGCGAGGTGCTCACTACGGCCCCGGCGACCCTGTTTGACTTCCCTCAGGCGCCCGCTGAGCAGCCGCGCTTCTTTTTCTATGAGATGGAATCGGCCGCGATCAAGCGGGCGCTGATCGGCCTGAAGAACAGAAAGCGGTTCGGCGGGTCGTCGGTGGTCCTCGCGGCGATGGCCGTGGTGCTGAGCCAGTACACCGGACATGACCGGATCAGCCTGCGCCTGGTGGCTGGCAACCGGGTGGGCCGGGATCGCAAGACGATGGCCGGAGCGCTGGTGACCGAGGGCGCCGTGCTGATCGACCTGGCCGGCCTGTCCTTCGACGAGATCGCGATGAGCGCGTTCAAGGCCAGCGGCCGTGGCAATCAGTTCGCGTTCTGCGATCCTGACGTGGTCGCCTCGGTCTTCGACGAGCAGACCCTGGCTAAGGGCGCCTACCTGGATCTCGGTGCGTGCTTCAGCGACATCCAGGGCGGCTTCCCCGGCGCCCCTGTGGCTGACGATGCCGAGGCTGATACTGATGAGCCGACCCTGCGGCGCCTGGCGCTGGCGACCACGGTCAAGGACTCGCCGGGCGGTTCAGGCGTCCATGGCTTCCGGTTCTTCCTTTCGGCCGTGGAGGCAGGAAACGTCATGCTGCTGCGGCTGTCGGCCGACACCACGTACTTCTCGCGCGACCGCATGCGCATGATGCTTGATGGCATCGAACGGCTGCTGATCGCGGTCGCCAACGCCGAGCTTGGCCCGGCCGAGCTGGCCGGGGCCACTGGGATCAGGCCGGCGCCAAGGGACGGCTGGGTTCGCGTCGGCCAGGGCTGGGTCGACCTCGAGGCGACGAGGGCGTTGTGGGCGCAGGTCGCCGGCACTGACCAGGCGACTGTGCTGGTCGAGCCGAGCGCTGACGGTGCCCGTCTCGTCGGCTACCTGGCCGCCGATGACGAGCCCGATCTTCGCGGGCTGCACCTGGCCTTCGTCGCCGCGCTGGCCAAGCGCAGTGACGTGCGCGCACCGGACTGGTACCGGCTGACGGCGGGCGCGGCCGACGCCGCGCAGGATCTGGCCGCCTGGTCAAGCCTGCCCGTGCTCGCGCAGGCCAGCGGCCGCTAGCCCGACAGTTGGACTCGACCCGAACGGAGACCGCGGAGTGGAGCGAGAGTCACCCGATCTGGCCGATCTGGCCGACCTGTGCACCCCCTGGTGCATCCGGGTCATCGTCACCCTGGGCATCCCGCGGCTTCTCGTGGCCGGACCGCAGCCCGTCAGCCTGCTGGCCGAGCGGACGCGGTGCGACGCCGAGGTGCTCGACCTGGTGCTCGGCCAGCTAGCTGGCAAGGGGCTGCTGCGGCAGACGCCGGCCGGATGCTTCGGGCTGACGGAGGCGGCCAGCGGGCTGCTGGACGAATCCTTCGCCCTGATGCTTGACCTGAATGGCATCGGCGACCGGTACGCCCGGATGTGGGCGGGGCTGCTGAGCAGTGCCCGTACTGGTACCTCGTCGTACCACAAGGTCATCGGGAAGCCATTCTGGACCGATCTTGAGGCGCACCCGCAGGTGCAGCACAGCTACGACCAGATCAATGGCCCGGCCGGGCACAAGGTGGCCACGATGAGCTTCGACATCGCCGGCGGCTGGGAGCGGGTCTCCACGGTCGTACAGCTCGGCGGCAACATCGGCGGTGAGCTGGCAGTCCTGCTGCGCGCGCGCCCGCACCTGCGCGGCACCTTGCTTGATCTGCCGCGCGCGGTGGCCAAGTCGCCGGAGATCTTCGCGGCGCAGGGCGTCGCCGATCGGGCGACAGCCGTCGGGCGGAGCTTTTTCGAACCGCTTCCAGCCGGGGCCGACCTGTACCTGATCAAGGGCACGCTGCGGGTCTGGCCGGATCCGGTGGCGCTGAAGCTGCTGCGGCGGTGCTCGGAGGCGCTTGCGCCCGGTGGCCGGGTCGTACTGCTTGACGATGTCGTCGCCGATACCGGAGAACGCCAGCGGAATCTCAGCGACGCGCTGCAGACCTTCATCGTCGGCGGCCGGGGCGCGCGCAAGCGCACGCTGTCGCAGTTCTCAGCGCTGGCCGCCAATGCCGGCCTGCGCGTCACTAGCGCGGACGCGCAGGAGTCGTGGGAGTTCGTCGTCGAATGCGAGGCGGCTAACGGACAGCCGCGGTAGCGGACAGTTCCTCCGCGCGGCCAGCCTCGTCGTCCGCCGGCCAGCCCGGTGCCGTCCTCAGGTTGCCCGCGGGCTGAGCCTGCTCGTCGGCATCGGGTACATCGTGGATCCGGCGGTCGAGTTCCTCGGCGAACTCGGCCCAGACAAACGCGCAGCCGCGCGCGATGCGGATGATGTCGAACCGGCAGTGCGGCGGGACGAGATCGATGAATTGCTGAAGCTCCTGCGGATCGACCAGCCGCGGCGGTACCAGCCAGCGCAGCAGCGAGCGGCCAGAGTCGGTGTAGCGCAGTGAAGGATCCTGCCGCAGGCGCTCAAGTATGGGGCGGTAATCGACCGGGCAGAGCTTTCGCGGCAAGGTGATCGGCGCTGTGCCGCCGAGCGGGCTGAGCCGTCGTGGCTGCACCGGGTCAATGCCCTGGCGGAGCTTGTCCCTGACGTCCCTGACGGTGCCAACTGATATGCCAGCGGTGCGCGCGACGTGCCGAAGCGACTTCTGCGGATCTTCGGTCAGCAACTCGCTGGCCAGCCGGCGGCCTTCGGCGGCGGTCACCGGCCGTACCCGGCCGTCGCGGCCGATCCGGCGGGTCGTGGTCGCGCTCGCCTCGGGGAACTCCTGGCGAATGCCGGCGACCGTTTTGGCCGCGAGGCCAGCGAGCTCGGCGATCCACCGGTCTGAGGCATCAGGCCGCAGTCCGATGATGCGCGCGGCGGCGGATCGCCGGTCAGCCAGGGTCAGCGGCAGGCCGTGCCGGACGTTCGTGGCCACAGCCAGCATGAACGCCTCGTCCTGCGTGCAGTCGAATAGCCGGACACAGATCTCCTTGTCACCGCGCAGCCTGGCCGCGTCCAAGCGGTGCATGCCGTCGATGACCTGCATGGTCGAGCGTCGGACCAGGATAGGCGGGAGATCGGCTTCGGTTCCCGCGAGTGTTTCCGCGTGGCCAGGATCCAGTCCGGCCAGCCGGGGCGAGTCCGCCGCGAGCAGCGACGACACCGCGACTAAGACGGACGGTTCGGCCTGTGCCTTCGACAGCCGCGCCAGCAGGGCGTGGCCAAGGCCGGGGGTGTCAGCAATGGTGGCCGCAGTGCGAGTAGATTGAGACGCCATTTGAGGTTCATCCTCCGCATGCTTCATCGTCGCTTTGATGTTTTAACAACTCTCCCGCTCTGTTACCGCGCCGCGCGGCTCGCTTTGTATCGACGCAACCTATACAGAGCTGAAATCAACGAGAGATGGATGAGGAATGAGCGGCCAAAGCTAATTCGTTTGCTCGTGGTATCGTGAAGTTCTAATTCTTCAAGAAGATCCTCAATGGACGTGTGGTTACGGCGTTCGGCCATGGCCGCCGGCACAGCTATGGCCCATTTACGTCAGGTTCGGCAGCAAACGTTAGCTGCATGCCGTCTGCATGCGCTTAATGCGATTTAAGCAAGAACGATTGTGATGAGCAAGACCCATTCCCGCTTAGCTTAAGTTGATCATTGCCGGCCGTCGGCGCGATCGTGCTCGGCCAGGCCGGTCACCGGGCGGCGGACGATGCGGACCTGGGTCGACACGCCCTGGTCAGGCTCGATGCGCGCGGCGGCGGCGGCGGCGTAGTTCATCGCCGCCAGCGCGTAGCTGGTGAGGAGGCAGCCGTAGATCTCCTGACGGATCATTTCGGGGCTCCTTGAGCGCAGCGCCGTGGCCGGACCGAGGAAGCTGGCACCACGCAGGCGTTGCGCCGCCTGGTCATCCAGCCATTGCTGGTACGCCTGCGCTAGTTCTGTAGCGGAGGCTTCGAATGGATTGGTTATGGTGGTGACCAGGGCGATCAGCTCGTCGTTCAGTTCGCGAGCTGAGCCGGGCAGCTCGTATTCGATGACTCGCACCAGTGCTGCCCTGGCCGCGTCGAGGTTCCCGCCCGCCCGTGCGATCCGCATGATCTGAGTCTGCGCGGCCGAGCGGATCGCAGGGTCAACGAGCACCGAGATATACGATCCGTCCGGCAGCGGCCAGAGCACGGGAAGCCTCAGGTCCGACGCGGTACGCCACAGTAACGCGGCGCCAGTGGCGCAGGCCGCCCGCCAGGCCGGCCAGCTCCAGAGATCCTGGTTAGCGATCACCAGCCAGCCAGGATCCAGGCGCTGGCAGAGGCTGTGCGCCAGCGACTGCCAGCCAGTCTCGCGGCGCTCCAGGCCGATCCGCGCGGCTACCTTGGCTCCGGAACCGCGCTCGGCGATCGTCAGCATCCGAACCCGAGGCAACGCCGGCTCGTCACCGTCGGCCGGGCCTTTGAAGCTGGCCGAGTTGGCCTCGGTGCCGGGTACTTCGAGCTCGAAGCCGTCGACCGTCATGAGCCGCCAGTCCCGCACGAAGGATCCGCGCGTCGCCGAAGTGGCCACTGGCCTGGCCACTTCGCGGAAGAGCAGCTCAAGCGGCTCGGATCCGAGCCGCTGCCTGGCTTGGGTTATCCCGCCTGAGGTCGGCAGGGCAGCGGGTCCGCGTCGCCGCACAGCGAGAGCGTCAAGCAGTTTCGACGCGACCTCTTCGTAGCTCGCATCGGTGAACAGCGCCATGGCCATGACCAGGTACACGACCACGTGCGGCGGCAGCTTTCCGTTGCTACGCCTGGCCTGCCGCCCGGTCCGCGTTATGGCGTTTTCGACCGCATCGCGCGGTACCGCGTACGCCAGTACTCCAATGGAGATCTGGTCAGTCAGCCTGCAGTCTGGGGCCACTTAACCATTCTGCTGTATGCCGAGATATTCATCCGCCATGTCATGAAAAATCGATCCAGCCTAAGCGGCATACTTCCGGCATTGCGATGGCGCCCGGGCGCCGGTGCATGCCAGGCCGAAAGCCGTGGAAATCGCTTCTCCAATTCACGCGCCCACCGGCAGCGAGCCAAGAGCTAGGTGGTCATTTCCCGGCGGCCTGATATTCAGAGAACCCGAATAGGAGGAAGCGGCAGATGCGATGTCATCGGACAGTTCCGCATAGGCGCTGGCGAGTCGGCGCGCCAGCGCTGGGTCACCTCGCTCAGGTGCGGCCTGAACGAGCACGCGCAGCCCGGCATCACACGGAATAACGCAAAACTCGATTTCGAACCTGCTCGCGATCTGAGGCGGGAGTATCTCTAGCTCAAGCGGGCCGGCCGCGATAACAGGAGGAAATTCGGGCAGCATCTGGAAAACCACATCCTCAAGCCGCCTGGCGCCTGGCCCGCTGGCCGTGCTGGTGTCAGGCAGCAGGTAAGGGAATCCCTGGTGCGCCATCGCGTCCCTGACCGCGAGGTGCGCCGCCGAGAGAACCTCGCCGAAACTGGCATTAGGCGCTATTTGCACCCGAAGAGGAAGCATCGTGGCAAAGAATCCGACGGTGCGCATGGTTTCTGGTCGCTCCCGGTTAGCGAATGGAGCCGACACGCACAGGTCGATGCCGCCGGTCTCGCGCTGCAGCACAAGAAAGAAAAGGCTGAGCAGAACCGTGAATGGAGTCGTGCCCGCGGCCCGGGCCAGGTCACGCAGTGCCGCCCAGCGCGAAGGGCCGACTACCAGCTCGATGGCCGTCGCCGCGGCCGGACCAGACGACCCGTGACCCGGCCCTGGCTCGAACCTCGGCAGCGATGGCGCGGCGGCGCCGCGCAGCTGATCCTGCCAGTACTGCCGGTCGCAGGCCTGGCGGCGCTGGCCGCCCGCCCGCCGCTGCCACTGCACGAAGTGGCGGTACTGCCAGCCGGGCCGAGGTAGCTGGTCCGAGCCGCCGAGCAGCAGCGTCAGCTCATCGACGAGCACGCGGCATGACCACGCGTCAGTCACCAGGTGGTGGATGTTGATGCACAGCACGTGGCTGGTCTCGGTCAGATGCCACAGCGTCGTACGGAACGCGCACGTGCGCGGGTCGATGGGGCGGCTCACCTCGGCCATAATGTGGGCGTCGAGCCCGTCCGCTGCGGCCTGACCGACTGGGACGCAGCCGAGTTCGATCGCCTCAGGCTCGCTGATCAGCTGGGTGAGCAGCCCGCGGTGCCGCCCGAACGTGGTGCGGAGCGCCTCGTGCCGTTGCGCAAGCGTGCTGAGCGCGGGCCCGAGCACGGCCAAGTCGAGCGGCCCGCGCAGCGCGATGATCAGCGGGTAGTTGAGTTCGCCGTGTCCCGCACCGTAATGCTCAAGCAGCCACAGCATCCGCTGCCCGACGGAGGCATGCTCGGTGCGAGCGATCACGAGGTCTCCTCGTGGTGCCTGGCGCCGTGATAACGCGACTGGCCCGCGCCGAGGTAACGCTCGCGCAGCGTGCGCTCGGCCGGGTCGTAGGCCTTGCGCAGCAGCCCGCGGCGCTGTAGTTCGGGCACCAGCAGATCGCACAGATCGCGGAGACCACGGCTTGGCGGGCAGGGCATCAAGTTGAAGCCGTCGATGCCGGTTCGCTCGATCCACTCCTGCATCCGGTCCGCGATCTGTGACGGCGTCCCGAACAGCACGAGCCGCCCGAAGGCATGCGGTCGCTGCGGACTAGCCACGGAGTCACGCAGATCGGCGACGGTAAGCTCACGGCCTTGGGCCGCGCCGCTCACGAAGTCGGCCACCGAGTGCAGATCGGCCGTCCTGAGCTTGCTTAGCGGTGTATCGGGCGGGTAGGCGTCCAGATCGAACCCGGACCAGCCGCACCACTTGGCCATCAGGCCGCCCCTGCTGCTGAGCGCCATGTACTCATCGGCCCGGGCCCTGGCCTGGTCCTCGTCCTCGGCGGTGATCAGGCACATGCCCTGAAGGATCTTCAGTGCGGCTGGGTCCCGGCCGGCCTGCTCGGCCCGGCGGCGCAGGTCGGCCACGCGTTCGCGCCCCTGCCGCAAGCTGCTGAAGGTCACGAAGACCACCTCGGCATGCCGCGCGGCGAAAGCCAGGCCGCGTGGTGACGACCCCGCCTGGTAGAGCACGGGCGTGCGCTGCGGCGACGGCTCGCACTGGTGCGGTGCGGTCACCGTGTACCAGGTGCCGTGGTAATCGGCGCCGCTGACCAGCGCGGGGTCGGCGAACATATCCTGGGCGGCGTCGCGGACCACGGCTCCGTCCTGCCAGCTCTGCTCCCAGAGCCGCGTGGTGATCTCCAGGTACTCATCGGCGCGGTCGTACCGCTCGTCATGGCCAAGCTGGCCTGACATCCCCGTCGCGGCGGACAGCTTCAGGTCGGACGTGACGATGTTCCAGCCGATCCGCCCGTTGGTCAGATGATCAAGGGTAGAGAACAGCCTGGCGCACTGGTACGGCTGGTGGTATGACGTCGAGTACGTGACCGCGAACCCCAGGTGTCTGGTAACGGTGGCGGCGGCCGGGATCACCAGGACCGGGTCAATGGCAGGCACCTGCATTGCGTGCCTGATCGACGGTTCACAGGAGGCCTGGTAGACGTCATACACACCGACCGTGTCGGCGAAGAACAAGGCATCGACGCAGGCGGCCTCAAGTTGCCTGGCGACGTCCATCCAGTAGTCGGCCTGGCGATAGCCGGTAGCCGTCTCGTCGTCGGGACGCCGCCACATCCCTTCAAACAGCGGAGCTGGTATGCACTGGGTGAGCACATTCAGGTGCATGGCTTGCCTCTCATGCACGCGCGAGAGCGGTGCCAGTCGGCGAACGCCGGACGGGTCCGGCCGCTGCCAGATGATTGTCACCGAGGAGCAGCGGCGCGACCAGGCTTGGGCCCGCCTGCGCAACTGCGGAGAATCCGCAGTTGCACGGTCGGTGTCGTGGCGCTGCTCAGTTGCCCGGTCTACCGCACGGCTGGCAGCCTCGGCAGCACAGGCCAGGACCCAAATTCTGGTGAGGCCACATGGAATTCGAGCTGCGGAGCACCTGCCCGCCGGGATCAGAGTTCGCCGATCTCGCCCGCAAGCATGCGGCTGACTTCGCCGTTGCCGCGCCCGAGCATGACCGGGACGGCACATTTCCGGCCGACAACTGGAACGACCTGCGGCGCTCTGGTTTCCTCGCGGCCACCGTGCCTGCTGAACTCGGCGGGATGGGCGTGGAGTCCATTGCTGACATCGTCGTGGCGATCAGCGCACTGGCCCGTGGCGACGCGTCGACCGCACTCGGCGCGGCCATGCACTGCACGGCCTTCTGGTACCTGGCGCGCCGGTTGTCCGACCCGGACACCGATAGCGCCCAGACGGCCGGGCTGAGGCTGCTGCTGCGGCGGTGTGCGCGCGGCCACACGGTGGCTTGCGTCACCATTTCTGAGCGCGGCACCTCGCTTGGCTTCCCGCACACCACCGCGGTGCGGGCGGGCGACGGCTACGAGATCAGCGGGCGCAAGATGTTCTGCACCAACTCGCCAGCGGCTACCGTGTTCCTCGCGTCGGTCAGGCTGCCTGGCCCGGCGGGCGATGACGAGCTCGGCTTCGCTGTGATTCCGCGCGATGCCCCGGGCGTGCGGGTCGATGCGAACTGGGACGCACTGGGAATGCGCGGCTCAGGAAGCGGTGATGTCGTCTTCAGCTCGTGCGTAGTCCCTGCGCGCATGGTCAGGGCGGCCGGGCCTATCGGCGTGCTCTCCGCCGAGATACTGCCGCTGACCATGGTCGGCACGCTCGCTCAGGTCGGAGTATTTCTCGGCATCGCCGAACTGGCGCAGGAGCTGGCCGTAGCCGCGGCCACGCGGCAGCGGCCAGGTTCGCAGCAGCCGGCCTGCGCCCGGCCTGCGGTGCAGGGCCTGATCGGTGAGAACGAGGCTGACCTGGCGGCCGGCCGGGCCGTGCTAAGCCGCACAGCGATGCTGCTTGACCAGGCGCTACCCAGCGTGACTGACCCGTCCGTGCTCCCTGGCCTGATGGCGCAGGTTCAGTGCGCCAATATGACCGTGAAGCGGAGCGCGATAGCGATAGTCGACCGTTGCCTGACCACTTCGGGCGGCCAAGGCTACCTGAGTTCTTCCGTCTTGTCCCGGCTATACAGGGATGTGCGTGCCGGGCCATTCATGCAACCATTCTCGGCTCTGGACGCATTCGAGTACATTGGCCAGACAAGGCTGGGCCTTGCGTAATTCTGCATTGGCATAAAGCGGCCGCCGGATCGACTGCGGGAAAGGATGTCAGCAATGGTCGCTGATGAGGCGGGCGATGTCGCGCAGTTGCTGGCAGACCTGGAGAGCATGGGCATAGAGCTCTGGCTTGAGGACTCCAAGATCAGGTACCGCGCGCCCAAGGGCACGATGACGCCGCCCAGGCTGGCCGCGCTGCGGGACCGGCGGGACGAGATCAGCGCCGCGCTGCGGCTTTCGACCGGGACGAAGGAGGTCAGGCACGACGAGTCGGCAGCGGGCGAACCATTTCCGCTCACCGATGTCCAGGCCGCCTATGTCACCGGGCGCGCGGCCGGCTACCGGTACGGAGGAGTCGGCTGTCACGGCTACGGTGAACTGCGCTTCGACGGCGTGGACCCCGGGCGGATCGATGCGGCCTGGGCCGCGGTCATCGCCAGGCACGACATGCTGCGGACGGTGCTGCGGGCTGACGGCACGCAGCAAGCACTCGCCTGTCCGCCTGAGTATCACATCGCGGTCAACGACATCGGCGCGGCGAGCGCTGATGAATTCAAAGCGACCGTTGCTGCTACCCGTGCCGCCATGGACCACAGGGTTTATGACCCGGCGCAATGGCCGCTTTTCGATCTGCGGCTGACCGTCGGCTCGAAATCTGCGATCTTGCATTTCTCCATCGACTTTTTCATCGCTGATTTCGTCAGCCTGCAGATCGTCCTGCAAGACCTGGAAGCCGAGTACGCGCGGCCCGGCTCACTTGGCACCGCGCCGCCGGTCACCTTCCGTGACCTCCAGATCGGCATCAAGGCGGCCAGAAGCGGGGTTGCCGCCCGCGCCGACCGTGCCTACTGGTGGGATCGCATCGACGAGCTTCCCGAGCCTCCTGAGCTGCCTGTTCTGGAAACCGGGGACGGCCGGCCCCGGTTCCGCCGGCTGGCGGCCGGGCTGTCGCCGCAGCGATGGCAGCGGCTGCGCGAGCTGGCCCAGGCGGCTGAGGTGACGCCCAGTTGCTGCGTGCTCGCGGCCTACGCCGAGGTGATCAGGCGATGGAGCAAGCGGCCCGAGTTCACGCTCAACGTCACCGTGCTGAATCGTCCTCCGGCGCATCCGCGGGTCGGAGAGATCGTCGGTGACTTCACGACCATAGAGCTGCTGGCCGTCACGGCCGCCGGGCCAGCGTTCAGTGACCGGGCCAGGCAGATACAGGCCCGGCTATGGGAAGATCTCGACCATCCGATGTGCTCGGGCATCGACGTCATGCGTGAGTTGCGGCGGCGGCGCGCTGAC
>Ga0070761_10002118_pt1 | contig 12280 bp, 10 predicted proteins | sample HubBroMetageREF1_FD_66724 | JGI IMG/M metagenome (GOLD analysis project Ga0070761, IMG submission 66724) | Reference soil microbial communities from the Hubbard Brook experimental Forest, New Hampshire, USA - Hubbard Brook CCASE Soil... | ecosystem: Environmental > Terrestrial > Soil >...
AGGTGCCGGAAGTTTCCGCAAAGGTGCCCATGGGCAGCATCACGTGCGCGACCTGGCGCAATTCCTCACTGGCAAACGGCGTGATGGCAACCACCAGTTCCGCGCGCCCCAGCATGGCGAGGCTGTGCGCATCGAGCGCATCGATCGTGGGCTCGATGCCGCCGATCAGCACGTAGGCGCGCAGTGGCTTGTGCAACATGTCCCGCGCCGTCAGTCCCGGCTGGGACACGGCTTTCACGCCCGCCTCGCGGTGCGGGATCGCGCCGGCGAGGTAGGCACCCGCCGCGTTGCCACCCTCGGTGATGCGCCCGAGCGAGGCGCCGGTGAGCTGCGCCAGCGCGGCCGCCAGCGCCCGCAGATCGGCAAACTGCGGATGACGCGCGGCCAGTGCGCCGAGCCACACCGCCCGTTTGCCGTCCGCGGCCAGCACCTGCGCCACCGCGCGGTGGGCGTCGGTGACGAGCGCGGCACTTACGGCGCCGCTAAGATGCGCCGGCACGGCCTTGCCGGTGGCGCTGGCGGCGGCCGCGAGCACCGCGGCGAGATCTGCCACCAGGTCCGCGGGCGCCGAAGTCAGGTACGCCTTGACCGGGAAGAGGTACGGGAAGCGCGCCGGGTTGAGCATGGCCACCTGCGCCCCGCGCGCCGCCGCCTTGCGCACCCGGTGGGCGAGAATCGGCGCCTCGCGGCGCAGGTTCGCGCCGATGACCAGCAGCGCATTGAGCGCATCCACAGCCGCGATCTGCATCCCCAGACCCGGAAGCACCGGATCCGCAGCCTGGTCGCGGAAATCGCGCTGCCGCAGGCGATGATCGATGTTGTGGGACTTAAGCCCGCGCGTGATGCGCGCGGCAAGATACAGTTCCTCGATGGTGGCGCAGCTGCTCACCAGGACGCCGAAGTCAGGCGCCCGCGCCCGCAAGCCCTCCGCGACCTGCATGAGCGCGCTTTCCCAGCCGGTCTGCTTCAGTTCATTGCCGGCACGCACCAGCGGGTGCTCGAGGCGGTCGGGACTGTAGACACCCTCGTAGCTGAAGCGGTCGCGATCGGAAATCCAGGTCTCGTTGATCGCCTCGTTCTCGCGCGGCACGACGCGCATCAGGCGCCCGCGCAGCACGTGACCAAAAAGGTTGCTGCCGACGCCATCGTGCGGCGCGATGAGCGGGGTCGCGGTCATCTCCCAGGCGCGCGCACTGAAGCGGTAGGGCTTGGAAACCAGCGCGCCCACCGGGCACAGGTCGATGACGTTGCCCGACAGCTCGTGGTTGACGGTGCCCTCTATATAAGTGCGCACCGTCATGTGCTCCCCGCGGCCGATCATGCCAAGTTCCTGGATGCCGGCGATCTCCTGGGTGAAGCGGATGCAGCGCGTGCACTGGATGCAGCGCGTCATGTCGGTGGCGATGAGCGGACCTAAATTCTCGTCCTCGACCGAGCGCTTGCTCTCGTGATAGCGCGAGACATCGCGGCCGAACCCCATGGCCAGGTCCTGCAGCTCGCACTCCCCGCCCTGGTCACAGATCGGGCAGTCGAGCGGGTGGTTGATGAGCAGGAATTCCATGGTCGCGCGCTGTGCGCCGATGGCGCGCGGGGACTTGGTGAAGATCTTCATGCCCTCGGTCACGGGCGTCGCGCAGGCCGGCAGCGGTTTGGGCGCCTTCTCCACCTCCACCAGACACATGCGGCAGTTGGCCGCGATCGAGAGCTTCTCGTGGTAACAGAAGCGCGGCACGTAGGCGCCGAGCGCGTCCGTGGCGCGGATGATCATGTCACCCTTGCGCGCCTTTACCGCCACGCCGTCGATCTCGATATTGACCTGCTCGTCCGCCATGACTTACGCCGCCTGCGCCCCCAGCGTCTCGCTCACCAGGCTGCGCCCGCCGTGATCGATCATGTATTCGAATTCGTGTCGGTAATGTTTCAGGAAGCTCTGCACCGGCCATGCGGAAGCGTCGCCGAAGGCGCAGATGGTGTGTCCTTCGATGCGGTTGGCCACATCCAGCAGCAGCGCCAGCTCCTCGCGCCGCGACTGCCCGGCGAGCACGCGCTTCAATAGCCGGTTCATCCAGCCCGTGCCCTCGCGGCACGGCGTGCACTGCCCGCAGGATTCGGACATGTAGAAGCGCGAAATGCGCTCCAGCACCCGCACCATGCAGGTGGTCTCGTCCATGACAATGGCCGCGCCGGTGCCGAGCGCGGAGCCCGCGGCCTTCACCGAGTCGTAGTCCATGTTGGTCTTCAGCATCGTCTCTGCGGGCACCACCGGCACCGACACCCCGCCGGGGATCACCGCCTTCAATTTACGTCCGCCGCGAACCCCGCCGCACAGCGCCAGAAGATCCGCAAACGGGATGCCCATGGGCAGCTCGATATTGCGCGGCTTCTCCACGTGTCCGGAGACGGAATAAATCATCGTGCCGCCGGAGTTGGCCGGGCCGAGTCCTGCGAACCACGCTGGACCCTTGCGCAGGATCGTCGGCACGGAAGCAAAACTCAGCGTGTTGTTGATGGTGGTGGGCGCGCCGTACAGACCGAAGTTAGCGGGAAACGGCGGCTTGAAGCGCGGTTTGCCGGGCTTGCCCTCGAGCGAGTCGAGCAGCGCCGTCTCCTCGCCACAGATGTAGGCGCCGGCGCCGATGTACGTATACAGCTCGAAGTCGACGCCGCTGCCCTTGATGTTCTTGCCAAGAAGTCCGGCTGCGTAGCTTTCAGCGAGCGCCGCCTCGAAGCGCGGCACGGGTTCACCGAGGAACTCGCCGCGCATGTAGTTGTAGGCCACCGTCGAGTTGGTGGCGTAGGCGGCGATCGCCAGGCCCTCGATGAGCGCATGCGGGTTGAAGCGCAGAATGTCGCGATCGTGGCAGGTGCCCGGCTCACTCTCATCGGAATTGCACACCAGGTACTTCTGCGCCGGGGAGTTGCGCGGCATGAAGCTCCATTTGGTGCCGGTGGGGAAGCCCGCGCCGCCGCGGCCGCGCAGCCCCGAAGCCTTGACCTGGTCGATGACCGTGCCGCGCTCCGGCTTGTCCTGCAGCAGCCGTTCCCACACCTGGTAGCCGCCGATGCTGCGGTAGGTGGCGAGCGTCCACGGGCGTTCGAGCTTCAGTGGCTCGAACACCGTGAGATTCATCTTGTCCGTGTAGTCCGCCACTGCCGCGCTCACTTCAGCTCATCCAGAATTTTGTCGAGCGACTGCGTGGTCAGGTGCTCGTGGAACACGTGGTCCACCATCATCATCGGCGCGCCGGTGCAGGCCGCCAGGCACTCTTCTTCCTGCTTGAGGAATATGCGCCCGTCGGCGGTGCTCTCGTTCAGCTTGATGCCGAGTTTCTTCTGCGCGTGGGCGATGAGCTCCTCCGCGCCGTTCAGCATGCAGGAAATGTTGCTGCAGATGCTGACGTGATGGCGCCCGCACGGGTGGGTCTCGAACATCGAGTAAAAGCTCGCCACTTCGTAGACCTGGATCGGCGGCAGCTTAAGGTACTCGGCGATCGCATCCATGAGCTCAGCGGTCAGGTAGCCGTTGTTTTGTTCCTGCGCGGCGCGCAGCGCCGCAATGCACGCCGAGCGCTGCCGGCCCGGCGGGAACTTCGCAACCCAGTGATCGATTTCCGCGCGTGTGTGCTGCGACAGCAGGCCGAGCTTGCTGCCGGCATCGGCGCTCGCGCCGGTGGTGGCTTCATCCTCGATGTTCACCGGTCGATTTCCCCGAATACGATGTCCTGCGTGCCGATGATGGCCACTACGTCCGCCAGCATGTGACCGCGGCACATCTCCTCGAGCGCGGCGAGGTGCGGGAATCCCGGCGCGCGGCATTTCAGCCGATAGGGCTTGTTGGCGCCATCGGACACCAGGTAAATCCCGAACTCACCCTTGGGCGCCTCCACGGCAGCGTAGGTCTCCCCTTGCGGCACGTCGTAGCCTTCGGTAAAGAACTTGAAGTGATGGATGAGGGACTCCATGTCCTCTTTCATACGATCGCGGCTCGGCGGCCGTACCTTGGCGTCGTCGATCATCACCGCACCGGGGTGCGCACGCAGCCACTCCACGCACTGGCGCACGATGCGATTCGACTGGCGCATTTCCTCGACCCGCACCAGGTAGCGGTCGTAGCAATCGCCGTGCACGCCCACCGGTATGTCGAAATCCATGCGCTCATATACTTCGTAGGGCTGCTTCCTGCGCAGATCCCACTCAATCCCGGAGCCGCGCAGCATCGGACCTGAGAAGCCGAGCTGCATGGCACGCTCAGGACTCACGACTCCTATATTCACGGTGCGCTGTTTCCAGATGCGGTTGTCGGTGAGCAGCGTTTCGTAGTCATCGACGGCGGCCGGAAACGTCTCGGTGAACGCCTGGATGAAATCCAGCATGGTGCCGGCGCGCGCCTCGTTCATGCGCGCGGCATCTTTTTCCGAGCGCCACCTGGAGGCCTTGTACTTCGGCATCGTGTCCGGCAGGTCGCGGTACACGCCGCCCGGGCGGTAGTAGGTGGCGTGCATGCGCGTGCCCGAGACGGCCTCGTACACGTCCATGAGTTCCTCGCGCTGCTTGAAGCACAGCAGGAATACCGTCATCGCACCGATGTCCAGCCCGTGCGCACCGAGCCACATGAGGTGGTTCAGGATGCGCGTGAGCTCATCGAACATGACGCGGATGTACTGCGCGCGCTCGGGAGGTGCGATGCCGAGCAGGCGCTCGATGGCGAGCACGTAGGCGTGCTCGTTGCACATCATGGAGACGTAATCGAGCCGGTCCATGTAACCGATGGACTGGTTGAAGGGTTTTGATTCCGCCAGCTTCTCCGTGCCGCGATGCAGAAGACCGATGTGCGGATCGGCTTTCTGAATCACCTCACCGTCCATCTCCAGCACCAGCCGCAGCACACCGTGGGCCGCCGGATGCTGCGGGCCAAAGTTCATGGTGTAGTTGCGGATCTCGGTTGCAGGCGTGGACATCAGCGCGGCGCCTCTTTGTCCCTGAGGGCCGGCTCGTAGCGATGGTCATGACGGATGACCTTCGGCACCAGCACCCGCGGCACGATGCTCACCGGCTGGTAGACGACGCGCTTCTTATCCGGGTCGTAGCGCACCTCGACGTTGCCGATGAGGGGGAAGTCCTTGCGGAAGGGATGGCCGATGAAGCCATAGTCCGTGAGCAGGCGCCGCAGGTCCGGGTGGCCGCGGAACAGGATGCCGTACAGGTCAAAGGCCTCGCGCTCGAACCAGTTGGCGCTCGCCCACACGTCCACCACCGAATCCACGACCGGTTCAGCCGTGTCCGGGCATTTCACCTTAAGCCGCAGCCGCTGGTTGTGGCTGATGGACAGCAGGTTGTAAACAATCGCGAAGCGACCCGCCTCGTGCGGATCCGGCGCCGCGGCGCCCTCGAGACGCCCGCGGCTGAATCCCGAGCGCGTCGCGGTATCGGTCTGCCACTCGTCACGCCCGTAGTGCAGGTAATCCAGGCCCGCAAGATCCATGAGCATTGCAAACTCAAGCTGCGGCGCGTCGCGTAGGGTGCGGCATACCTCGAGCAGCGCGGCAGCGTCGGTCTCGTACGAAAGCTCCGACGCGAGCGCGGCTACGCGCCGCACCCGGCCCTGCAGCTGCGCGTCAACCTTCGCGGCGAGAGCTTCGATGAGCTCGCTCAAGTGAACCACTCCATTGTCGATTCAGCTTGCGATCGTGCTCGTGCGCGCAATTTTTTTCTGCAGCTGCACGATCCCGTAGACCAGCGCCTCGGCGGTCGGCGGACAGCCCGGCACGTATACATCAACCGGTACGATGCGATCACAGCCGCGCACGACCGCGTAGGAATAATGATAGTAACCGCCACCGTTCGCGCACGAACCCATGGAGATCACCCACCGCGGCTCCGCCATCTGGTCGTAGACCTTGCGCAGCGCCGGCGCCATCTTGTTGACCAGCGTGCCGGCCACGATCATGACGTCGGACTGGCGCGGACTGGGGCGAAACACCACGCCAAAACGATCCAGGTCGTAGCGCGAGGCACCGGCGTGCATCATCTCCACCGCGCAGCACGCCAGTCCAAACGTCATCGGCCACAAAGAGCCGGTGCGGGCCCAGTTGACGAGGTTGTCCACCTGCGTCGTGACGAAGCCACGCTGCGCGAAGCTCTCCGGGCTATCGGCTTCTAGTCCCACTCGAGCGCCCCCTTCTTCCACTCGTAGATGAAGCCCACGACCAGGATGCCGAGGAAGATGCTCATCGCGAGAAGTCCGGGCAGGCCGATCTTGTGCAAGGCCACCGCCCACGGAAACAGGAACGCGATCTCGAGGTCAAAGACGATGAACAGGATCGCCACCAGGTAATAGCGCACGTCGAATTTCATGCGGGTGTCTTCGAAGGCCTCGAAGCCGCACTCGTAGGACGACAGCTTGGCGCGATCGTCGCGCGAGCGGGTGAAGAAGTGACCGATGCCGGTGCCGAGCACGAGCAGCACCACGGCCAGGCCCGCGGCGACCACCAGGAAGATCAGGATGGGCAGATAGTTCGACAGCATGCGATCTGGTGCGCAATAAAGGCGGATCGAACTGCCGATCTGCCCCGTAAAAGGCTCCGCATTGTAGCAGCGCAACAGTCGTTTTGGTGCCGACGGTCGGATTCGAACCGACACGCCTTGCGGCGCTAGCCCCTCAAGCTAGTGTGTCTACCAGTTTCACCACGTCGGCAATATTAAAATCCGCCGCGCCCGGACGCTTTATTTCGGCGCAGGCGTCGGCGCAGGGGTCGAGGCGGGGCTGGTGGCGGGAGCGGCCGGCGGCAACGACGCCGGCGCGGCAGTCGGCGCCGGCAGCGTGGCACCCGTGGCGGACGTGGGTTTCTTACCCGCGGCGACCTCATCGAGAATCGTTTTCTGCTGCGCTTCGGCGCTGCGTGTGCCCGTATAGGCGAGCGCCAGACTGTTGATCATGAAGATCGCGGCGAAAATGGCGGTGGCGCGCGACATCGCGGTGGTCGCGCCGCGGGCCCCGAACACCGTGCCCGAGGCACCGGCGCCAAATCCGGCGCCGGCATCCGCGCCCTTGCCGCGCTGGATCAGTACCAGCCCGACAATCGCGAACGCCGAGAGCCACTGCACAATAGTCAGAATTGAACGCAACATCGCAAAACCTACTATCCCGGTCCGGCAGCGGCCAGGATTGTCAGGAACTCATCAGCCTTGAGCGAGGCGCCACCGATCAGACCGCCGTCTACATCTGGCATTGCGAACAGCTCCGCCGCATTTCCGGCCTTGACGCTGCCGCCATAAAGGATACGTGTGGCAGCGGCAATTCTAGCATCCCGGGCGGCAATCCGGGCGCGGATGAAGGCGTGCACGGCCTGCGCCTGTTCAGGTGTGGCGGTGCGGCCGGTACCGATGGCCCACACCGGCTCGTAAGCCACCACACCCTGTTCCAGGGCCCCCGCCCCCGAGAGCTCCAGAACCACCTCGAGCTGGCGCGCGACAACCTCCTGCGTCCGCCCGGCGTCACGATCCGCGAGCTGCTCGCCGACACACAGGATCGGGATGAGACCCTTGCCAAGCGCGGCGGCGAACTTGCGCGCCACCAACTGGTCGCTCTCGCGGTACAGCATCCGCCGCTCCGAGTGCCCCACGATCACGTACTCGCAGCCGACGTCCTTGAGCATGGCCGCCGAAATTTCCCCGGTGAAGGCGCCCTGCGTGTCCGCGCACAGGTCCTGGCCCCCCAGGCTCAGCGCCGAGTCGCGCAGCGCGCGCCCCACTTCCTGCAGGTACACAAACGGCGGACACAGCACGCAGGTCGCCGCCGGCTTTGCCGGGCAATGGGCCAGAAGATCCTCGACGAGCCGCGCGTTCTCGCTGCGCGATCCGTGCATCTTCCAGTTTCCGGCGACAATGGGGCGACGCATGGGGCGCGGGATGATAGCCATGCGAGGGGGGCAGCGCAACGCTGCGCGCACCCGGGGGTCGAAAGCCACGGAGTCGATCGAAAAAAGACCCCTTTCGGGGACGCCGTGGATCTCGCCCCGGCCTATCGGCCGGAGTTCACTAGCCAGCGATGCCCGCGATGATCTTCGCGAGCTCGTTGGCGGCGGCGCGCGTCGCGGCCTCGTCGCGCCCTTCAACCATGACCCGGATCACAGGCTCCGTTCCCGACGCCCGCAACACCACGCGGCCGTCTGCCCCCAGCTGCTGTTCGATGCGCTCCACGGCCTGCTGCACGGCAGGCACGGTGACCGGATCGAAGCGCTGTGCCACCTTCACACCGAGCAGCACCTGCGGGAACTTCTGCATTCCGGCGGTCAGCTCCGCCAGCGAGCGGCCGGTCTGCTTCATGACCGCCAGCACCTGCAGCGCACTCACCAGACCGTCGCCGGTCGTGGTCTTATCCAGACACAGGATGTGCCCGGAGGCCTCACCACCGAGGATGCCCTGGGTTTCGCGCAGCATCGCCAGCACGTAGCGATCGCCCACCGCGGCACGGCGAAATTCGATACCTTCCGCGCGCAGCGCGACTTCAAGGCCGAGGTTGCTCATCACCGTGCCGACCACCGGTCCGCGCAGCGTTCCGGCCTGCTTGAGCGAGCGCGCGATGACGTACAGCAGCTGATCGCCGTCCACGATGCGACCGAGGTGATCGGCCATGACCAGCCGGTCACCGTCGCCGTCGAGCGCGAGCCCGACGTGCGCGCGTACGCCCGGAACGGTGAGCTGCAGAAGATCCGGGGCGGTAGAACCGCAGCCGTCGTTGATGTTGCGGCCGTTCGGCGAGCAGCCAATCGGCACGATCTCCGCGCCCAGGTCGGCGAGAATCCGTGGCGCCACCTTGTAAGAGGCGCCGTTGGCGCAATCAATCACGATCTTCAGGCCCGACAGGTCCACGCCTGGCGGCAGCGTCGAGGCGCAGAACTCCTGGTAGAAAAGCCGCGAGCGATCGGCACGCGTCGCGCGCCCGAGGCTGCGGGAAGCGCGCGTCAGCGGCGGCTGCGCCAGCTGCGTCTCGATCCGCTCCTCGAGCTCGTCCGAGAGCTTGCCCCCCGAGGCATCGAAGAACTTGATGCCGTTGTCGTCGTAGAGATTGTGCGAAGCGCTGATGACAATGCCGAAGTCGCAGTTGAAGCGGCGCGTCATGTAGGCAATGCCGGGCGTAGGCAGCGGCCCGATCAGCATGACGTTGACGCCAGCGGCGACAAATCCCGCCTCGAGCGCCGACTCGAACATGTAGCCGGAGAGTCGCGTGTCCTTGCCGATCAGCACGGTGCCACCCTCCGGGGCCAGGACGCGGGCCGCGGCGCTCGCCAGGTGCAGCGCGAAGTCCACAGTCATGGGATGTTCGCCGACACGCCCCCTGATGCCATCGGTGCCGAAGTACGCCCTCGCCAAATCCCTACCCTCCGCTCTGCAGCGCCGTTACAACCTCGAGCGCATCCACCGTCGCCGCCACGTCGTGGGCCCGAATGATGCGCGCGCCCGCAAGAGCCGCGATCACGGCGAGCGCCACGCTGCCCGCCAGACGCTCGCCGGGCGCCCGATGGGTCAGTGTGCCCAGCATTGATTTACGCGACAACCCGGCCAGTACCGGCAGCCCGTCCGCCACGATCTGCGGCAGCTGCCGCAGCAGTTGCAGATTGTGCTGCAGGGTCTTGCCGAAGCCGAAGCCCGGATCCACGACAATCCTGTCAGGGCTCAGGCCCGCATCCCGGCAAGCGCGCACGCGCGCGGCGAGCAGCGCCCGCACTTCGCTCACGACGTCATCGTAGTGCGGCGCGAGCTGCATGGTGCGCGGTTCGCCCTGCATATGCACGAGGCACACCGCGCAGCCGCTGTGGACCGCGGCAGCAAGCGCCTCGGGCTCCTGCAGTGCCCGCACATCATTGATGAGTCCCGCGCCGGCGCTCGCGGCCGCGCGCATGATCTGCGCCTTGCTGGTGTCGACCGAGATCACCGCGCTCGTGAGGGCGCGCAGCCGCTCGATCACCGGCAGCACGCGCCGCGCCTCCTCGCCGGCGTCCACCGCCGCCGCGCCCGGCCGCGTCGACTCGCCCCCCACGTCAATGAACGCCGCGCCCTCGGCGGCCATGCGCACGCCCTGCTCCACCGCGGCTTGCGTGGAAAAAAAGTGCCCGCCATCCGAGAATGAATCGGGCGTGACGTTCAGCACCCCCATTACGAGCGGCCGCGACAGATCCAGCGTCTTATCGGCGCAGCGCAGCAGAACCGGTGGGGCGGACATGGGATGGCGTCAGGCACGGCCGCTCGTGAAAGAAAGCATTTTCGGGGACGCCGTGGATCCGTCCATGGAGGCTCCGGCAAAAACGTCCCTGTTTTTGACGGCCCCGAAAATGCTTTCTTTCACGCGCAGCCGCGCAGCGGTCGGGTTAGTGCTGCCCCGCGGGTATCACCGGTCCGCCTGCGACCGGCCCTTCAGCGGGCGCCTTGGGCGGCTTGTTGGAAAGCGCCTCATCCCAGTCCGCAGGCGGCTTCGGCGTCCTGCCTGCCATGATGTCTTGCAGCTGGCCCTCGTCGAGGGTTTCGTACTTTATGAGCGCGTCGGCCATGAGGTGCAGCTTGTCGAGCGACTCCACGAGAATCTCCCGCGCGCGCTTGTAGTTCGCCTCGATCACATGGCGAATTTCCTCATCGATCGCATGCGCGGTCACGTCGGACACCTGTTTGTGCTGCGTGACGCTGCGGCCGAGGAATACTTCCCCGGTCTCTTCCGAATAGGTCAATGGCCCGAGCTTGTCCGACAGGCCCCACTTGGTAACCATGTTGCGCGCCAGATCGGTGGCACGTTCGATGTCGTTGGACGCACCGGTGGTAACCGCATCCGCGCCGAATATCAGCTCCTCGGCGATGCGGCCGCCGAACAGGGTCGTGATCGCGCTCTGCAGGCGTCGCTTGGAGTAGCTGTAGCGGTCCTGCTCAGGGAGAAACTGCGTGACGCCCAGCGCGCGGCCGCGCGGAATGATGGTGACCTTGTAGACCGGATCGTGTTCCGGGACGGTCATGCCGACAATGGCGTGGCCCGCCTCGTGGTAGGCGGTCATGCGCTTCTCGGCCTCGCTCATGACCATCGAGCGCCGTTCCGCGCCCATCATGATCTTGTCCTTGGCGCGCTCGAACTCGTCCATGCTGACGATGCGGCGATTGGCGCGCGCCGCGAACAGCGCCGCTTCGTTGACGAGATTGGCAAGATCTGCCCCGGAGAATCCGGGCGTGCCGCGCGCAATCAGCGCCGGCTGGACATCCTCGCCGAGCGGCACGCGCCGCATGTGCACACGCAGGATCTGCTCGCGGCCGCGCACGTCGGGCAGCGGCACTACCACCTGGCGATCGAAGCGCCCGGGACGCAGCAGCGCCGGATCGAGCACGTCCGGCCGGTTGGTGGCGGCAATGACGATGATCCCTTCATTACCCTCGAAGCCATCCATTTCCACCAGCAGCTGGTTGAGCGTCTGCTCGCGCTCGTCGTGCCCGCCGCCAAGCCCCGCGCCGCGGTGGCGTCCCACGGCATCGATCTCGTCGATGAAAATAATGCACGGCGCGTGCTTCTTCGCCTGCTCGAACATGTCGCGCACGCGGGACGCACCGACGCCGACGAACATCTCCACGAAGTCAGAGCCGGAGATGGTGAAGAACGGCACCTTGGCCTCGCCGGCAATGGCGCGCGCCAGCAGCGTCTTGCCGGTTCCGGGCGAGCCCACCATGAGCACGCCCTTGGGGATCTTGCCGCCGAGCTTCTGGAACTTGCCCGGATCCTTCAGGAAGTCGACGATCTCACCGACTTCCTGCTTCGCCTCTTCGACGCCGGCGACGTCCGCGAAGGTGACATTCACCTGGTCCTCGCCCAGGAGCCGCGCGCGGCTCTTGCCGAAGGACATCGCGCCGCGACCACCGGCGGCTCCCTGCATCTGGCGCAGCATGTAGAGGAACACCAATATCAGCACCAGCGCCGGTGCCATCTGCAGCACCAGCTGCCAGAAGACGCTCGGCTGCTTCGGCGGACGCCCCTCGATCACGACATTGCCCTTCTCCAGCGTGCCGATGAGCGCGGTGAAGTCGGTTTCCGGGTTGTAGGCCTTGAACTGCGTCTTGTCCTTGCGCACGCCGTAGATCATCTCGGCCTGCAGCACCACGGACTCGACGCGATTCGCCTTCACATCGTCCAGGAACTGCGAGTACGCGATCTCCTGGGGCTGGCCCACGATCGGCATGTAGCGGCTGAACACGAGCAGCAGGACGGTGACGATCACCACCCACAACAGGATGTTCTTTGTCAGATCATTCA
>Ga0070761_10002119_pt1 | contig 12278 bp, 9 predicted proteins | sample HubBroMetageREF1_FD_66724 | JGI IMG/M metagenome (GOLD analysis project Ga0070761, IMG submission 66724) | Reference soil microbial communities from the Hubbard Brook experimental Forest, New Hampshire, USA - Hubbard Brook CCASE Soil... | ecosystem: Environmental > Terrestrial > Soil > Temperate...
AGCCGCTCTTCTTCGGTCGGGAAATAATGATCGTAGATGCCGATGGCATAGATCAGAATGTCGGCCTCTTTGACCATGGAACGGATTTCACTCTCCGTATAACGGCTGTGATTGTCGCCGCCGTCAGAGATGATCAGCAAAGCCTTCTTGGGATATTTGGCCTGGCGCATTTTAGTGACGCCGAGATAGATCGCATCGAGCAGCGCGGTGCGGCCCCTGGGGACGCTGTAGATGAGCCGGCCCTGGATGTCATCCACCGAATTGGTAAAGTCGGCGATCTCCTCCGGCTTATCGGCAAAGGTGATCATGAAAAATTCGTCTTGCGGGTTCGCGGTCTTGAAGAACTCGATCACCGCCTCGCGGGCGCGCTCGATCTTGCTGCTCATGCTGCCGCTCATGTCAAAGATCACGCCGATCGACACCGGAGCATCTTCGCTGGAGAAAGTCTTGATCTCCTGCTGGTCTTTGCCTTCGTAAAGGTTGAAGTTCTCGCGGTCGAGGCCGGTAACCAGCCGGTTCAAGGGATCGGTAATGGTCACCGGCACCAGCACCATGTCCACGTCTACCTTGTAAGGCTTGGTGTGGGTCTTGAATGCCGGATCAATCTCCGGTTCTTTCGGAGCCGCCGGCGCAACCCGAGTCTGGATGTGGACATCCTCGGTTGAAGTCTGGGCAAAAAGCGGGCGCGCGCCACACACAGCAACCACCAGAAGTACAACCAAGCAGAAGCGAGCCGAGAACTGTTTGCGGTACAGCATAGGCCCTGCCAAATCAGTGCGCATCCGCGCCTTGGAGGGTGGCAACCCGCTTCCCACAAGGCAGGTCACAAAGTCTCTACTGAGCGGGATACTAGCACAATCTCGAAAAAGTGTTGTCACCTTTTCGTCCGCCCCTAAGATTACGAAGCAGCCCAGAAGGTTGCTTCTGAGGGTGCGCACTTTTTTTCTCTTCCCACTGTGGACCGTACTTTTGCCCAGACTCCGGACCGCGACCAGATCGTCCCTGCTACAATTCTGCCTTCCAACTGTGGCAGTTATTTCCCCATTTCGAGCTTGGCGCTACGACCCTCAGCGCGTGCCGATCCAGCAGGTTGTGACCCAACCCTACGACAAAATCACCCCTGCCATGCAGGAACGCTACTACCAGGCCAGTCCTTATAACCTGGTGCGGATTATTCTCGGGAAACGCCTTCCGGATGATGGGGATACCGAGAACGTCTATACCCGGGCGGCGGCGTCCTTCAAGGACTGGCGCGAAACCGGCGTCCTGGGGCGCGACCCGGAACCTTCGATCTACCGTTATTCCCAGATATTTGAGCTTCCGGGAGACATTCCAGGAAGTCACACTCCGGGAAGCGAAGCGCAGGCCGAGCGCCGGGGCTTTATCGCCCTCGGCCGGATCGAGGACTATTCCACCGGCGTCGTGTTCCGGCATGAGCAGACGCTGGCCAAGCCGAAAGCCGACCGCTTGAGCCTGCTGCGCGCCAATCGAGCCCACTTCGGTCAGCTTTTCATGCTCTACAGCGGAGCGGGCAAAATCGACGCCCTACTCGATGCAGCGGCCGGTCCAGATCTGTCACCGGAGATCGAGGTCACCGACGAGTACGACGTCGTGCACCGCGTCTGGAAAATCTCCGACCCCTCGGTCATCGCCTCCGTGCAGCACCAGATGCGGGATCGAAAGCTGATCATTGCCGACGGCCATCACCGCTACGAAACCGCCTTGACCTACCGCGACCAGCGGCGAGCCGAAGCCGAGACGGGGTCGGGCCTTCCCACCCCTTACGACTCGGTAATGATGACCTTCGTCGACATGAGCCGCCCCGGCCTGGTGATTCTGCCGACGCACCGGCTCGTGTTCGGCCTGCCATCGTTTTCGGCTGCGCAATTTCAAGCGGACGCCCAGAAATTCTTCAACGTGGAAGAGGTCGATGCCGGAGTCGATGCACCGCGCGCCACCGCCATTCTGCAGCAGGCAGGGCACGCGGGAACGGCCCTGCTGGCGGTCACCGCCGACCGTGCATTTCTGCTGCACTCCCCAAAAGCGATTGGCGCCAGCTTGTTCGGAAAGCTTTCTTTGCGCCAGCAAGCGCTCGACGTCGTGCAATTGCACAAGGGTCTGCTGGAAGGTGTTCTGAAGATTTCGGAGGAAGCCATTCACAATCAGGAAAACGTTTCGTATTGCCGCGAGGCTGCCGAAGCGCTGGCGCAGGTGCGCGGCGGAAAGGCCCAGGCAGCGTTCCTGATGAATCCGGTGCGCATCGAGCAGGTGCGCGACATCGCCTTTGCCGGCGAAGTGCTCCCCCAGAAATCCACCGATTTCTACCCCAAGTTGCTAAGCGGGCTAACGATTTATGCGCTGGACTAGTATGCCGCAGTTCTCAGTTCCCAGTTCTCAGCTCCCCGTACCCCGCTTCCGGCTGAGAACTGAGAACTGGGAACTTAGAACCAGGGTTCTGGCCATCCTGTCGGCCATCATCACGCTTCTAACTCCGCTGCCCTCGGCGCTGCCTTATGCCCAGCCTTCTGCAGACGCCAGACGGATCTCCGTCTATTCTCCCGTCGCCACCTACTCACTCCCGGTTCTCGAGCGTGCGGGCCACGAGTATGTCGGCCTGCTCGAACTTCTGGAACCGCTCGGCCGCGTAAGCAGCCAGTCGGCCGGCCGGCGCTGGAAGCTGCGCTATAACGCAGTGGATGCCGAGTTTGCCGCCGGAAGAACGCGAGCCATGATTCGCGGCCGCGATTTCGATCTTACCGCTCCCTTCCTTATCGAGAACTCGCGCGGACTGGTCCCCATAAATTCGCTGGGCACGCTGCTGCCGCGCTTTCTGGGAACGCCGGTGAATTTTCACGAAAGCGCGCGCCGTTTATTCGTTGGCGATGTCGGCATCCAAGCCAGTTTCCGGCTGGAAGCGAGCAACCCGCCTCGCCTGCTGCTGAATTTCAGCGCTCCGGTGAATCCGACCATCTCCACCGAACCGGGCAAGCTGCGCATGGTGTTCAGGCGAGACCCTGTCGTTTCTCCAGGAAGCGAATCGATTTCCTTCGATAGCAACGTAATCAGGCAAGCCAGCTACTCCGAGAACAACGGTGACGCCGAATTAGACATCACCGCAAACCAGCCACTGATGGCCAGCTTCAGCAACGACCGAAGGACGATCGTCATTTCGGCTGTCCCCCAGACACCCGCCGCGCCGAGCGTCGCCGAGTCGCCGATCGCTAGCTCGCCGAATCCTAGCTCGCCGAACACTGGCTCGTCGAATCCTAGCTCGTCGAATCCTGGATCCGAGAATAATGGATCCGAGAATAACGCACCCAAGAATCCCGCGCAGCCCCCACCCGCAGCCAACACGGCCTCCAGCAACAGCGAAACAAATGCCAATTCCAACTTTCACCGCATTCTCGCCGTGGTCGATCCCGCGCACGGAGGCGACGAACGGGGTGCGGCCTTGACCGATTCCCTGGCCGAGAAAGACGTCACCCTCGGATTCGCCCGTCTGCTGCGCCATGAACTGCAGATTCGAGGTTTCGCAGTTGCCATGCTGCGCGACGGCGATAGCACGCTGACTCTGGATCAGCGAGCCGCGGCCGCCAACGTCGCGCGCGCCGGAATCTACATCACCCTGCACGCGGATTCCGAGGGCAGCGGCGCCCGCGTCTACACCGCGCTGCTTCCCGTGGAAGGACCAAGCAACGGAGCATTTCATCCCTGGAACGCGGCCCAGGCGCCGGCCTTGCCCGTCAGCCGCATCGTGTCCGCCGCAATTCTGGCCGAGATGACGAAGCGAGAATTCCCAGTGCGAGCATCGTCCGCCTCATTGCGTCCGCTGAACAACGTCTCCATGCCCGCAGTCGCCGTCGAACTCGCCCCCGGAACCGACGGCATCGCCGACCTGACCTCGGCCAATTATCAGCAACGAGCCGCGGCGGCCATTGCCGATGCCGTGGCGTCAGTGCGCGACCGACTGATGGTGCAGCAATGATCCCCCGCCATCTCCTAATCGGAGTCGCCGCGCTCTTGCTGCTGGTGGTGTCGATGGGAATCTACCTTCGCCACATGCGCCGTCAGGCGCGGGAATTCGATTCTCTTGCCGCCGATGAGTTCCCCGTCGCTCCACCAGCTTCCGGTCCCACCGAAACGGTTACCTTATATGTAGCGGATGACGGCGCGGGCGCGCTGCGAGCGCGATATGCAAAAATTCCTCTTCCCGGAGGACGCCAGCAGCGAGCCGAAGAATTATTGCGCGCGCTGCTCCGCATCTACCAGCAACCCGGCGCTCCGCACCCGCTCGCTCCGGCCGCGGACATCCGCAGCATCTTCTTGGTCGATCCCGGAGCCGCCGTCATCGATCTGAATGCCGCCTTCGCCGACCAGCACCGCTCCGGAGTTCTCAGCGAGCAGCTCACGGTGAATTCGCTGGTGGAAACGCTGGCCGTCAACGTTCCGGGGATTCAGCGGGTGAACATCCTGGTCGAAGGCAAGACGCGAGAGACGCTCGCCGGACACGCCGACCTGACCGAAACTTTCGATGTGACCACGATTGTGCAGGCGGGGAGTCGGTAAGGATCCTTGTGATCGGTGTCAGAAAGGAGGACTCGTGGCTAGTGGGCCTGCGCGTCCACGCATTCGGGTTCTCTAGCCCTATTCAGTTGTCAAACTCGCATGACTTAAAGGCCACCTTAGGCCAGGATCCTGCCGGCAGTCCCGGGGGCGTCTCGCCCTCGGCGCAGTTGGCGCTACTCGACCTGGTGAAGTGGTAAGCCGACAAATCACGCGGTCAAGGTACTGTCTGAGAACTGAGAACTGAGAGCTGACGGCTGAAAGCTCACGACTAAGAGCCGATCCATCCGCCGGCTGTTAGAATTCCGTCGATGATCTTTCGCAGCGATAACCGCACTCCCGAGCAGGTACGTCCCGTCAACATCATCCCCGACTTCATCTCCACCGCGGAGGGATCGGCGCTGATTGAGATGGGCAACACGCGCGTCATCTGTACTGCGTCGGTCGAAGAGACGGTGCCTCCATTCCTGCGCAACTCAGGCAAGGGATGGATTTCGGGCGAATACGGAATGCTGCCGCGCTCGACGTTGACCCGCACCGCGCGAGAATCCGCCAAGGGGAAGCAGAGCGGGCGCACGCAGGAAATTCAGCGCCTCATCGGACGCTCGCTGCGGGCCGTCGCCGATTTGAAGCGGCTCGGTGAGCGCACCATCTGGATCGATTGCGACGTGATCCAGGCGGACGGAGGCACACGAACCGCTTCGATCACCGGAGCATTCGTCGCGCTGGGCCTGGCTCTGCAACGGCTGATCGATGCGGGAACATTGAGTTCGGCGCCGATCAAGGATTTTGTGGCCGCGATCAGCGTCGGCATCGTGGACGGCGAAGTTCTTCTTGATCTTAATTATGAAGAAGACTCGCGCGCCGATGTGGACATGAACTTCGTCATGACCGCAGGTAATAAAATTGTTGAGCTGCAGGCCACCGCCGAGCACCAGGTATTCGACGACGCGCAACTGGCAAAGATGATGGCGATGGCGCGGCAGGGCATCCAGTCGCTGATCGCCAAGCAGCAGACGGTGCTGGGGTCGCTGGCGCTGCGGCAGTGAGGCCCAGAACCTACCACGGAGAACCAGGGGAGCGGAAAAAGCCTTTGAGTCTGTAAAGACCGAGGTCCTTCCCATTTTTTGAATTCTTCCGTGGCTCTGTATCTCCCGGGTGGGTGTGCTGTTGGCAGCGTCTGTGGTTTAGAATTGTGTGTTGCTATTGCACTCATAGGAGGATTTATGAAACTCACCCCCGGCAAACTCGCCGGAATGAAGGCTGTATCCAATGAACGCGGCGTAATCGCGGCCGCGGCCATGGACCAGCGCGGCTCACTGCAGAAGTCTCTTGCCAAGGAAAAAGGTTCGGCCGTTTCTGACGCGATGATGGAGGAATTCAAGACGCTGGTGACCGAAGTCCTGACGCCACATGCCAGCGCCATCCTGCTCGATCCGGAGTGGGGGCTGCCGGCTTCGAAGCGGCGCTCGAAAAATGCTGGCTTGCTGCTGGCATATGAAAAGACCGGCTACGACAAGACCGGACCCGGGCGCCTGGGCGATCTGCTCGATCACTGGTCGGCGCGCCGTCTGAAGGAAGCCGGGGCGGACTGCGTCAAGATTCTCCTTTATTACACGCCGTTTGATCCAAAAGAGATTAACGACAAGAAGCACGCCTGGGTCGAACGGCTGGGAGATGAGTGCCGTGCCAATGACATTCCGTTCTTCCTGGAGTTTGTCACTTACGAAGAGGGCGTGGACGAAAAGGGTTTCGACTTCGCCAAGAAGAAACCGAAGGCGGTCATCGAAAGCATGCGCGAATTTACCAAAGACCGCTATGGCGTCGATGTAATGAAGGTCGAAGTCCCGATCAACATGAAGTTTGTCGAAGGAACCAAGTCCTACAAGGGTGAAAAGGCCTACTCGAAGCAAGACGCGATGAAATTTTTCAATGAGGCGGCCGCTGTCTCCACCAAGCCGTTCATCTATCTGTCGGCGGGCGTGAGCAATTCCGAGTTTACCGAGTCGCTGGAGTTGGCAGCCGAGTCAGGTGTGAAGTTCAATGGCGTGCTCTGCGGACGCGCCACCTGGAAAGAAGGCATCCCTGTCTACGCGAAACACGGAGCGAATGCTTTCCGGAAGTGGCTGGAAGATGAAGGCGTAAAAAACATCAATAACGTGAACGATCGCCTGAAGGCCGCAACCTCATGGCACTCGATCTACGGAGTGGAACCGGCGCTGGCGCACGTGTAGAACTAAGCAATCAGCATTCAGCAATCAGCAGTCGGCAATCGGAGCCGCTCCAAGGAGCGTAAAGGGGATTGCTTTTGCTGGATGCTGAATGGTGAATGCTGACCGTAAAACTGCTCTGATCACCGGTGCCTCGTTCGGCATCGGATTGGAATTCGCTCGCATCTTCGCGCGCGAAGGCTACAACCTGGTCCTGGTGGCCCGCAGCGCGGATAAACTTCGTCAGCTCGCATCCGAGCTGGAGAAATCGCATGGCACACGGTCGCTCATTTTGGCAGTCGACCTGACCGAGCCTGGATCTCCCGCGTATGTTTTGGATCAGACCACACGCGCCGACATTCAGGTGGACGTGCTGGTCAACAACGCGGGATTCGGACTGTACGGTTTTTTTGCCGAGAATGACCTGGAAGAATGTCTACGCCTGATCCAGCTCAACGTAACCACACTCACCCACCTGACGCGGCTCTATCTTCCGGTGATGATCGAACGCAAGCGCGGCCGCATCCTTAATGTGGCGTCCACTGCGGCCTTTCAGCCTGGACCATTGATGGCCGTGTATTTCGCGACCAAGGCGTACGTCCTGCACTTCTCAGAAGCATTGGCAAATGAGCTCAACGGAACCGGTGTCACCGTAACCTGCTTGTGCCCAGGACCGACCGCCACGGAATTCTCCAAGCGGGCGAATGCCACCGGCATGCGTCTGCTGAAATTCGGCTCGATGGATGCGCACACCGTTGCCGAAGACGGTTATCGCGCGCTGATGGCTGGAAAGCCAGTGGTGATTTCGGGATTCAGAAATTGGCTGGTGGCGCAATCGGTGCGCCTCTCGCCGCGTGGGCTGGTAACCGCGATTGCCAGGAAAACGCAAGAGGAATAGCAGGCGAGGGGAAATGGCGGGCGTTCCCGCCGCTCTGGACGAATTCGACTGAAGCGATGCTGCACCCGGAGACGCGGCACAAGCCGCGTCGCCACAGAGGGCGCGTCTATGGCTACTTGCGGCCTTCTAACACCGCCTGCACTCGGCTGTGCTTCCGGCTGTAAGTAAAATAAACGACTAAGCCGATAATCAGCCAGATAATCAAACGCGCCCAGTTGATCCAGCCGAGTTTGTACATCATGTAGCCGTTGAAAAGGATGCCCATAACCGGCACAAATGGCACCCAAGGAGTCCGGAAGGGACGAGGCTGGCCGGGGTTGGTGTGGCGCAAGGCCATGACCGCGATGCATACAATTACGAACGCGAGCAGCGTTCCGATGTTCACCATTTTCCCGATGTCGTCGATCGGGGTCAGGCTGCCGACGATCGCCGCCAGCAGGCCCACGAGCATGGTGTTCTTCCACGGGGTCCGGAAGCGCGGGTGAATGTCAGCAAAGAACTTCTTGGGTAAAAGGCCATCGTTGGCCATCGAATACAAGACGCGAGTCTGGCCGAGTAGCATGACCAGCATCACGCTGGTGAGGCCGGCCAGCGCGCCCAGCGTAATGATGTTGGATGCACCGGTAAGCCCTCTGTCCAGGAAAGCGCGCGCAATGGGCGCCTCAATATTGACTTCTCTCCACGGCACCATGCCGGTCAGAACTGCTGCCACCGCGATATACAAAACGGTGCAGACCAGCAGCGAAGCAATGATGCCGATGGGAAGATCGCGCTGCGGATTCTTGGCTTCCTGCGCGGTAGTGGAAACGGCATCGAATCCGATATAGGCGAAAAATATGTAAGCCGCTCCGGCACCGATTCCAGAGAATCCGTAGGGAGCGAAAGTCGCCCAGTCTGTTCCCCAGTTGACGGCGCTAATGTAGTGGACGCCGAGCCCGATCACAAACAGGACAACCCCAACCTTGATGGTGACGATGGTGGCGTTGAAGCGAGCGCTCTCCTTGATGCCAATCACCAGAATCGCGGTAATCACCAGAGCGATCACGAAAGCGGGCACGTTGAGCCCGATTTCATATCCGAACAGATGTGGCGCATTCAGCAGATCGTGACCTTTCTGCAACAACTCTGGCGATTGCGCAGCCATGATTGCGGTCACTTTATCAAGGAAAGCCTGAGTGCCAGGCACCAGCGTGGAATCGGAGGCCAGCGCCATCTGGCGAGCGACAATCTTCTGCGCTTGGCTGAGTCCAGTCCAGTGGTCATAGGCCAGCCACAGCGGCATCTTGATATGAAAAATATTAAGCAGTTCGATGAAGTGATTCGACCAGCCAGACGACACCGTGCTGGCGCCCATGGCGTACTCGAGCGTGAGGTCCCAGCCGATAATCCAGGCAATGATTTCGCCCAGCGTAGCGTAGGCATAGGTATACGCGCTGCCCGCCAATGGGATCATGGCCGCAAACTCCGCGTAGCAGAGAGCCGCGAAGGTGCAACCCAAACCGGAGAGCACAAAAGAGAGCATCAGGCCGGGCCCCGCGTAGTGAGCGCCCAGGCCGGAAAGCACGAAGATTCCGGCTCCGATCACGGCGCCGACGCCGAGCGCCGTCAATTGAAATACGCCCAGCGTTCGCTTCAAACTATGCGAGCCAGTCTCTCGCGCCTCTTCCATGAGCAACTCAAGCGGCTTTTTCGCAAAGAGGTCAGTCATCAGTAGCGTCTCTCCTGTCAGGTTAAACAGAATTCGTCTGGGATCGCGGCCGCCAGATGTAGTACACCGGGATGCCGAGCAGCACGATGCAGAGTCCCGGCCAAGTGTATTGCGGTTTGTAGCGTAACAGCACGACGTCAATAAACAAAGCCATCACGATATAGATTGCGGGAAGAACGGGGTATCCAACGGCCTTGTACGGACGCTCGGCCTCGGGATGAGTGCGGCGCAGGACGAACAGTCCGACGATGGTGAGCACGTAGAAAACCAGCACCGCAAAAATAATGTAGTCGAGGAGTTGGCCGTAACTGCCGGAAATGCAGAGAACGCACGTCCAGACCATCTGCACCATCAGCGAAACCGCGGGCGTCTTGTAGCCGGGATGTAGCCGGGCGACGCTGCGAAAGAAGAGGCCATCCTTGGCCATGGCGTAATAGACGCGGGCTCCGGAGAGAATCAGGCCATTGCAGCAGCCGAAGCCGGAAATCATAATGGCGACCGCCATGAGCGATCCACCGATGGAACCAAACATCTGGGTCATGACGGCGGTGGCTACGCGGTCCTCGCGAGCGTACTGGATGCCGCGATCGAGCAGCGTCGCTCCGGTCGGACTGCCCACGAGCGGCAGCGCACTCAGATAAATAAAGTTGCACGCGATGTAGAGCGCGATCACCACGCCGGTACCGAGCGCCAGCGATAACGGAAGATTGCGGCTGGGATTCCTTACCTCGCCGGCGGTGAAGGTAACGTTGTTCCAGGCGTCGGCGGAAAACAGCGAACCGACCTGCGCAATCGCCAGTACGGTAAGGGTCGAAACCAAAACGCTTGTTCCCATGCCTCCGCTGACGTCATGCAAAGCACCGAGGCCGGCGTTCTGCCAGAAGTTTGCGCCGAAATTCGCGGCCACCGCCTGCGCGTTCCGGCCGAGAAAAATTCCGAAGAGCACCAGGCCAAGCAACGCCGATACTTTCGCGGTGGTGAAAATATTCTGAATGAAAGCACCCGTCTTCACACCGAAAATATTGATGATCGAAAGCGCGATCACTACAAAGATGGCGGCGAGGTTCTGCGTGTTTAGCCCCACGTCCATGCCGCCGAGCATCATGGGGCCGACCGCGAACTTCGGCACTTTCCACAGGTGGACAATCCAATGAGTGGAGGAGACTGCCGGCCAGAAGATGCCGAGGAATTTGCCGAAAGCGACGCCCACGGCGGCGATGGTGCCGGTCTGGATCACGAGAAACAGAGTCCAGCCGTAGAGAAAACCCCAGAGCGGGCCGAGCGATTCGCGCAGATAAACGTACTGGCCGCCGGCGCGCGGCATCATGGCCGCCAGTTCTCCGTAGGTGAGTGCACCAACGATGGTCAGAAAACCGGTGACGAGCCAGGCGCCAATGAGCAGCGCCGGAGAAGTTACTTCGCGAGAAATTTCGGCGGAGACTATGAAGATGCCCGAGCCGATCATCGAGCCCATTACCAGCATGGTCGCGCTGGTCAGGCCGAGACCTTTGACTAGCTCATGATCCTGATGGGTGTGGCGCTCCCAATCGCTGACGCTGGAAGCGACTCTCGAAGCGGGTACGGGGGGTGGAACGCTTGTGCTCACGAACCTCCTAAACCACTTCCGCTGTAGAGACGGGGTTTGCCCGGTCTCTACCGGAATCCTAATCCGCTGCAAACGCTTTTCAACTTTAACCCAATACCCTCAGAAATTCTTCTGCTGATTTGCGGGGATCCCGTAACAAGTCGGATATCACCGCCACGGTATCGGCGCCGGCCTCGATGACGGAACGGGCGTTGGCGCGGGTAATGCCTCCGATCGCCACCAGGGGCTTACGCGTCAGTTCCCTTGCTCGACGAACGCCTGCGAGTCCGACGACAGGATCGGGATCGGTTTTACTGGCGGTCGCAAAGACGGGGCCGATGGCGAGATAGTCCGCGGGAGTTTTATCGGCTTCTGACTGCTGTTCGGGATTGTGGGTCGATACGCCGAGCCAGCCAGCGGGGCCTATGATCAGACGCGCGGCTTCGGGAGACAGATCATCCTGCCCGACATGCAGGCCGTCGAAACCGGCCGCCACACAGAGGTCGGCGCGGTCGTTCATGATGAGCTTGACGGTTGATCCCAACCGCGCCCTGAGTTTGCGGGCGTCGTCCAGCATTGGACGGGCGTTGCCAGACTTGTTGCGGTATTGCAGCAAGGAGCAACCAGCGGCAACGAGTTCTTCGGCGGCAGTGAACATGGCTTCGGAATCTGGGAAACAACCGGGATCGAGGATAGGGTATAGGCGAGGAAGGAGCATGCCGCTCGTCGTAGTCTATGCTTTTCTGAGCCATCAGTCTGCTCCAGCGACTTACATAGGCACAAGCGCAGGTAGTTGGTGTAAACGGGCCTGGTTACAACACCAACCCGAAGGGTCAGCGCCACTCGCGCGTCTGAAAAGCCGAATGAATGAGTCCGTTCCTGAATTCAGATGCAGAACCGTGGACGCCCCTAGGGGGAAGAAGCGCCCACGGGTGTTGACCTGAGCTCAGGGTTTGATGGTGATCTTTACTACCTGCCCTAGTCCGATCGGAGGAGGACCAAAGCCAACATTCGAGACATACAGATTCCCGTCCGGACCGAACGTCATTGCGGTAGGTAAGGACAGTCCGGTAGCAATTTCGGCATACGTGTGGTTCTCATCGATGCGCAAGACTTTTCCCGTGTTCGGAGTGGGGTACGGGTTCCCAGTAGTATTCTCCAGCACGTAGAGCCGGCCTTTGCCGTCGAAGGCCAATCCCAGCACGGTGGTGAAATCGATGTTCACCGTGGTGAGGGCACCTGTGGGCGTGATCTTCATGATCTTCGACGAGTCGCCCGTGATGGGGAACCGGTCGAGGTTGCCGACCAAGAAGT
>Ga0070761_10002120_pt1 | contig 12275 bp, 27 predicted proteins | sample HubBroMetageREF1_FD_66724 | JGI IMG/M metagenome (GOLD analysis project Ga0070761, IMG submission 66724) | Reference soil microbial communities from the Hubbard Brook experimental Forest, New Hampshire, USA - Hubbard Brook CCASE Soil... | ecosystem: Environmental > Terrestrial > Soil >...
TGTTGTCGAACGGCATGGGGCTGTCCTTTCGCTTTTGGGTCAACAACGAATCGCGTGGCCGGTCTCGACCTTGTGAACGATATCACCAGACGACCCCACGCGTTTGGTCGCGGCTTGCTTCAAGGCAAAGACCTCAGCCTCCAGTTCGCGAACACGACGGCGCAGGTAGGCGATTTCCCCAACGTCATTGGCGTTGCCGATCAAGGCCGGGGATACTTCATCGATACGCATGGGCTCACTCCTCACTTAGTGAAACACAACAAGCGCCGTCACAATCGCAGCAACGAGCACCATCGGAATACCGGCGCGCGGGATCGAAGCGCCAAAACAAACGCGAGCAGCCAGACGATCGCGTCGGAGATGGCCTGGGCGATGGTCACTTCAATCTCTCGATCTGAATTGGGCCGCCGACCTCAGTGGTGTGCTCGATAGCCAACCGAACGGCCTCTGCCGCCGACGCACCGTGATGCAGCGCGCCCAACAGAAACTGGCCGCACCTACCCAGAACGTGAAAGTCCCCTTTGAGGGGGAACGGCACCAAGTGGTGATCGCAACTGAGGCAATCGCCGTTTGGTTTGACGATCAGCGCGTAGAAGTCGCCTTCGGTCAGCGGCGGCGCTTTGTCACGATCGATATCAGGCCACGCATCGGAGAACCACCTCGCGGGCGCCTCGTGAGCAGAGACCCCGATCAGCGTGCCGTCACCCTTCCGCGTGATCTTGGGATGGCACGGAACACGGACGCCATAGTTCATCGCAACGCTGTCGGCGGCCATAACGCCATCGCGGTAGACGATCGCCGTCACGCCGCATCCCTCCCCTCAAATAGCCGCCCCTCGATCCCGCACGGTCCCCGGGGATCGCGCATGGTGGAGCAATAGATCAGCGCCGGATCATCAGCACCGGTGATGAGGTTGACCGGTCTCTGGCTGGCGATGTCATGCATGCACGGTCCAGTGGCCTTCTCCGGATACCGGCACCAGCGGCAGTCGCGGCAGATCGGGAGGGTCACGGATTGAGCCTCCACATTGCTTCACGTTCGATATTCTCGGCCGCAATAGCCTGAGAGTAGTCCGGCGGCGACCCAGGTTCGAGCCAATCCATCGGGACATGCAATTTTAGGACATCAAAACCGTCCATGAAATGCACCTGAATATAACCATCAAATGGCGCGCCAAAGACCCGCCCCGGCAGCATTCCGACAATGACGCGCTCGCGCGCGGGTGCACGCTCTGACAGTCTCACCCAATCTCCCATTTTCAAGACAGCATTCACCGCGTTAGCCCCCACACACCGACAACCACCAGTCCGATCAGCGTCGCGGCGAAGCCGATCCCTCGCGCGATCTCGCCCAGCAGATGCGACAGATTCGGCCCGATCTCTATCACCTTGTCAGCCTCCACATCGCCCAACCGCCGAGCACCAGGGCGGTCACAATTTGAAAGTCACCCAAAGAAGCATAAAGGCTGCCGTCGGCATCCCCATTGCCAATATAGCGACCACACCAAGCGGTGAGTGGTCAGGATACCGCAGGGCCAATGCCGCGATTCCCAGAAGAAAGCCCGCGCACCCGCTTGTTACCAAACCGACAGGATTCACCGCGCCTCTCCCCTTCTCCGCGCCTTCCTGGCCGCGCGCTGCATCACGGCTCGCTCAGGAATGTCAAACCTGGAGTAGCCATCGCCATCGTGCAAAGGTGCTCGTGCTGCTGATCGTTCTGATCCATCAGCGCCTTGATGATGGTCAGATGCAGCAACCCGTAATCGATCTCGCCGCGCAGGTAGTGCATGAGTGCGCGCTGAACGATCGCCTTGGATGGACGGACATCGGTGAGAGAAACATAATCAGGCCGCGCCAGTTCGAGGAGACGCGGATCGAGCGCCATCTCGCGCGCGTGATAACATCCGGAGCAGGCGCACCCGACGCGCGGCGCCGGCTCGTCCGTTTCGCAGCATGTGAGACTTCTCATCCTTCGTCCTTTCCTGGTTTCGACTGAACCGCGGCCCGGCGATTGACGGCCGTAATCACATCGGCCGCCGTGGCGCGAAGTCTGTTGATCGTCGCAACCGAGTAACCGCCGCCTCGCAGTGCGTAATCCATGGTTCGCTTCCACCGACCTTCGCGGCAGTCAAACTCGCGATCAGCGATCTCCACCCCACGACGGCAGGATGGCCGCAGGCTCGCGCCAAGCCGCCGTCTCCAAATGCGGCGCTCGTGATTTGATGACCTTTTTGAGCATCTTCAGACCGGTGCGCGTAACGACCAACGCCTTGTCGATCCGTTTCTGATCTTGCTCCGACAGAACGGCTTCGTTGCGCTCTATTGCGCCTTCCAGCCATGCCTCGATGATCCTCATTTGAGAGTAGCCCCAATTGATTTGCTCGTCGATATTTTCGAAGTCGCGCTTATTGAATTCTTCTCGCTCCTGGCGCTGGCGTTCGATGATTTCTTTCTGATTCTGCGTGGTGGTCCATGGCGAACTCATTTCCCCAACTCCTTTACATATTGCTCAACGAAAGCCCGGTCAGCAGCGACCAGATCGCGACGGCTCGGTCTAGAGTCACTGTTGCCCCTCCGCGCTAACCGTCTCGCCGCGCGACGCCACGCGGTTGGCGTTGGGAGCGCGCGGCAACCGCGTCGCCACATCTCGGCCGGCGAGATAGCCCCTCCCTCACCCGGCGAATACCAATACCCCCTGATCCACTGAGATGGCACCGGAGACCACGCGCGTTCGGCCACAAGCCAATGGAACTCGTGCTCGGAGTACTTTGGTGGCGGGATCGTCTCAGAGGCCTCGCTGGAACTGGTCATGCTGGCGGGTCCGGGAGCGGCATCCAGTGGGTAGGCTCAAGCAACACCGATTCGAACGTCGCGCATGGATCGTCCCACACGCCGCCATCAAAGTCCGTCCATGGCGCATACCATCCGGCCTCATCATCGGTCTGACGATCTGGCGCGTGCCAATGCGCCACGACGACGTTCATCCTGGTCTCCTCCGGCCAGCAATACGTCGTTTCAGATATCTTCACGGACTCCGGACAGTAGACAAGGATCGGCCGGTCTTTCGGCGCGGTCTCGATCGGTTGCCATTCGCTCATTTCTTCCCTCCCTTGAACCGAGGCGGGATCAGCGTGAAACCGTCCCATCCACCTTCAATGACAAGCGTCTTCCGCAACCGAACAGCCTCCAACAGAGGCAGCATCACAGACTCGTCGTCGAACGCCGCCTCGATCTCAGCTGCAACAGCCCCAACCCGAGCAACCGACAACCGGCCACCGCTTTGGCCGAGCCGACGATACTCCGGGTGCTGACCCCAATGCGGTCCTAGTTTGAACAGAATCGTAAGTTGGGACTCGCCATAACAAGTCTGCCTGCCGGACGTGTAGGATGATCCGCCATCCCACATCAGCGCCACAGTCGGTGCCCGCGCCAGACAATAGAAGCTATATCCGAAGTCCACGCCTTGGACGACACCGACTTGCTCGCGCTCCACCATCGCGAAGCGGTTGCTGAGTGCAATCGCCGCGCTCATCGTTTGCTTCCCTTGAACCGAGGTGTCACGCCGGCGGACCTGATCATGCTCGCGCCATTGCGATTGCCTGCGCGGCTTCCGGAGATTGGCACCCACCGCCTCTGACGAGCCAGACCTTTGGATTTTCCGTCCTAAATCCATCCAATATCGAGACGAACCGGTCTTTTAACTCCGGATCGCGATTCATCCATCCGTCAAGTCCATCGAAATCCCAATCTCCACACTCTGCGAGCCGTGTGGCGAACGCGAACGCCCGATCTTCCGGAAGGCTGAAGTGACATAAGCCGTGGCCGGTGCCGAGATGATAAAGCGACCACATCGGCGGTCGCCGTCCCTTTGGCGAACCACGGAAAGTCTGGCGGAGCCCCAGCCCGCGATAAGTGAAGCCAGCCACACGCTTATGGACGTTGTTCACCGTCAGGAACAGGTCGCGCTTCCACACCGATGCGCTCATTTCTTCCCTCCGCCCTTCAGCCCGCTCCACGGGACCTCACCAGCCAAGTTGGCCGGCACGATTGAAGAAACGCCACTGCGGTCAACGACCGGCGGACGGGAGACAAGCGGTTTCTTGCGCCGACGCAACTCCGATTCCAGTTCATCTATTTTACCATGGGCGGCGGCGAGTTCAGTTTCTAACTGCGCCGACTGCCTGATCAACTCGTCGGAAGCCTTGAGTCGGATCAGCACCAGGGCGCCGACCGTTACCTTCCCGATATCCGCGTCGACCTTCAGCGCCGCATAGTCATCCACCGGGACCCGGACGCTGACAACCTCTGTTTTGCTGGATTTGCCTGCCATGGCCAAAAGTGTAAACACTCGGCTCCGGAGTGTAAACACCCTTTGTCGGCGCACGGAGCCCCCAATGACGAAATTCGACTGGTCGAAGGCCAAACGACGAGCGCCCCGAGGCTATTGCCAGGGGGCGCCGCTTCGTCTAGTAGGGAGATGTCGTGGTCAGGTTAGCGCCTGGCCACGAGGCCCAAAGACCGTTGACGGCGGTTTTGGACGGGACGACCACCTGATACAGGTCTCCCCGGTCAAAATCAACCTCCCAGCGGCCAGTGACACGAATTGCTCGCGAGGGAGCGTACGTTTGGCTGACACGAGACCGATGCCTGTCCAACTGCTGGCCTTCCGGGCCGTTCGGAAAGGCGCGTTGCGTGGGTTCGCGTCCATCCAAATGGGGGCGCTCAAAATCAACGATGTCTCGATCTTCTATAAAGACGGCCGTTCATGGGCCTCGCTCCCATCCAAACCACGTGTAGGGCGCGATGGCCAACCAGTCACGAAAGACGGCAAGACCGTCTACCAGCAGATTTGCGAGTGGGCCTCAAAGGAAAGCTCCGAACGCTTCTCAGAAGCCGTTTCCGCCGCGATCCGCGAATCCCATCCCGGCGACCTTGAGCCAGCGCGCGAGGTAGAGCCAGCCTGAAAAGTCCGGTAACGCGCCGGGCCTCGACGCCTGGCGGCAGCCTCCATACGGCAACCTCCGGCAAACCAATCGCGTGGTCGACCAGCCCAAGGGATTTGTTCTCGGGCCGCGAGACCGAGGGCCGCCGCTATTGGCCCACCCGAGGCGCCCAGACTCGCGCGCGATTGGACGGCAAAAGCCTTAAAGTCTGGACGCGTCACCCTGTTGAAGCTGGCGCGGCGTTTTCGAAGACTCGACCTGTTGTCGAGCCGAAAACGGGGGGTTGGGGGGAATCTGTCCTCCGCTTGCCCAGAACCGCGCTCAAATTACCCTGAGACAGTCAAGCGCGCGTATCGGCCCAGAGCCCGCACGCGCGCGCGTCGGTGGGCGTTTCACGTCGCGGTGGTTCGGCCGGCTAATTGCTCGCTCTGAGCGGCTTTCCTGGCGGCGTATTTGGCTCGCTGGATGCATCGGTTGACGATCCTCGGCCGCAATCCGCTGAGCCGTTCCCAGTTTTCGCGCGCTGCATCCATGGCTGCGATGGTTTGGCGTTCATCGTCGGTAAGGTGCTTGCGCCAGTCGAGTGTCATTCCTCGCGTTTATCACGTCTCGTCAGTGTTGAGGTATGTGCTGACGTGATATCTGGTATGCGCTATCTTGGGATACTACCTCACCGGATTACGTGAGACAACTCCGTCATCGCCGGACGACAGGCGACAGGACGGCAAGAGCGATCGCCCCAGGCTTCAAGTTTTTGCTCCTCCTGAGACTGAAGGGTTTAGCGGTTTCGGCCGCGAGCCTTCCGAGACCCCGGATTGGGCCGAGGTCTCGGTTAGCTCAAAGGAAACACCATGTCATATGTAATCCACGGCGCTCGTTTCGGCGGGCATACCAGCTTCACGGCTGGCGCACCGATGACAGATGATGACCTGCGAAGGGTCGCGCCGTCAATCTTCGCGACCGAGGCGCACGAGAGTCGTTCGGCCCGGTTTACCTACATCCCGACCGTTGAGGTTCTGAACGGGTTACGAAACGAGGGTTTCGTCACGGTTCGCGCCGTTCAGGGTAAAAGCCGGATCGAGGGGAAGGCGGACTTCACGAAGCACATGATCCGCTTTCGGCACCCTGATTATGCCGGCCGCGTGGCGCTGGGCGGTGCGTCACCCGAAGTCGTGTTGCTGAACGCGCATGACGGAACGTCGAGCTATCGCATTATGTCGGGCGTGTTTCGGTCGATCTGCACCAATTCCATGATCGTCATGGAGGACGGCGCGACCGATATTCGGGTGCCCCACAAGGGCGATATCGTGAGCAAGGTCATCGAGGGCTCGTTCGAGGTCATCGAAGAAAGCCGGTTGACACTGGACAAGGCCGAGGAATGGGCCGGCGTCAGGTTGCTGGCGGATGAGAAGGCGATCATGGCCGAGGCTGCTCACGTGCTCCGGTTCGGGGATAGTGAAGGCGAGGTCGAGACACCGATCAAGCCCGCGCAATTACTCGCTCCAAGGCGCCGCGATGATCGCGAGGACAATCTCTGGGTAACACACAACGTCATCCAGGAGAACGTTATTCGCGGCGGCCTTCATGCCTGGGGTCGGGACGCGAACAACCGGCCGCGGCGGGTGACAACACGCGAAGTCAAAAACATCGACGGCGACGTGAAGCTGAACCGGGCGCTTTGGCTGATCTCTCACAAGATGGCGGAGCTGAAGCGCGCGGCCTGAACATGGCAGGCGCCAGGGTAACACTTGGCGCCTAGCCTTCCGACAATCCGAGGCGCTTTTGCGTCGGATGCTTGGAGGGCTGAAAAAATGGCTAACCGCAATTACGCCACCCCGCGCGTTGACGCCGAGTGGGCCGCAAACCGCGAAACCTGCATGCCGGTGGCCGTTGCCATCCACGCGATCAGCGATGCTCACCGTGCCCCGGAGGCAATCTGGGAAGACCCCACGGACGCCGAAAATGATCACGTGACAATGGCGGTCGAGGAATACCTCAGGCACGGGGATTTTGAGGAGTCCGAGGACGGACGCTACCCCTGGGGTCAATCGGCGATCGTAATTTACTCGGCGGAGGGCTGAATGATGGCGAAAACAATCTGGACCTATCAGGTCCGCGCGAACGGCCGGGACATCGCGCAGTTCACTCGCGAAGGTGACGCTGTGATGTTTGTTTCCAACAAGCGCCAGGACGAACCGGACGTTGAATATACGATCTGGATTGATGGCTCGACGCTAACGACGTGGTGACGGAAAAGAGCGCGACCCGTTGATAATGGTTTCAACGGTTTACGGAAGGGCAAGAAAATGTTTGTACGCGTAACCGATCTTTGCGGCCGTGAGGCGCCTTACGTCATCGACGAGAGTTGTCTTGACGACGGCGTGCGGGATTCCTTGGCCGAGTGCGACGGCGATACCTGCTATCTCGGTGAGATACAGTACGATTTTCTCGCAGCCAGTCACCCCGAGGTCGTCGCGGCTCTGGCCGCGTAGACGGAGCCGCAATCCTTAACTGCGGTGGCGCCTGGAGAAAATCAGTGCCAGCGTTTGGCGGTAACGAATAACCGCCGCTTTTCCGCGAATGGTTGGCAATGGCGCCAAACACTTACGGAAGGGCAAAACGATGACTGATCTTTTTGGACACGCTTACCCTCTGTCACGTGAACAAATTCTCGCCGCGGCAGGCGGGTGGGATGAGTTGGCTGAGCAGGAACTCGCTCGGCCGACGTGGGACCGTGATGCGCTCCGCTCAATGGTCACGAGTAAAGCGGAGCTATACCGCCAAACCGCTCGCGAAATCCTGGCGAGCATTAGCGGCGCCTGACCCTCAACCTCTTACCCCTCGCGCGCCTGGAAACGCGCGAATGGCAAGGGATTGATAACACACTGGAAAGGGAAAGAAGATGGCAAGCGTCACGTATGCGCCACGGATGTCATCGCGGTTCCGTGGTCTTTTGGAGACCTGGGGGCCTCTTGAGGCTGTTCCGCCGGGGCACGGGTGGCATCTGGTTTCCGGCAACCATTGGATGAACGTTTGGGTAAAACTGCCGCCTCGCGCCAGCAAGACCGCGAGACGCACCTTGAAACGGCTGGTTTCTTGACCATGCGGTTCGCCGGCTCGCGGGCCGGCTTTCCCGATGACCAGAGCGGTTATTGATCGCGGCGATTGTGCCGAAAATACAGAAGGAAAACGACAATGAGCAACGATGTTCTACCCCGCGCCTCGGTCGAGCAAATCGTGCAGTTCAGGAACATGGCCCTGGACCTGTACGAGAACGCTTACCGGGCAATCGCGACGGCGCATGAGGCCATCTCTGCCGCACATGCCATGGTGCAGCAAGCAGCGCCGCTCTGCACCAACAATTTCAATTATGATCGTATCCGGGAGGTCGAGAACTTCTACAACGCCATAAAGCTGCCAGATGCGGCGGAATGGCGGCGGACGGCTCGTCAACTCACCGACCTGCGATGCTGGTCTCATATCGTGATGTTCACCGACCTCGAACGGCTGATGGACGCGGAAGCCAAAAGACAACTGCGCGATCAGATGCGCTACGTGGCTCCTCGTACTGGCCGCGACGGGGAAATGATCACCGAGGACGAAGCCGCCAAGGGCATGCCGGAAATAACGGAGGAGAACATTTATGCCACGCTTGAGCAATTTCGCGCGAATGCGGGAATGATCTTCCGGCGCGGGATCGCCAACGCCTTTTCGGCCCTCGATCGCCGCTTCAAAAGTCATGACGGGTTCAAGATCGGCTCCCGCGTCATCGTTACGCGGATGTTCAATGACCACGGCAGCATGGCTTGGGGCAGCACCCGCGATACCCTGATCGACATCGAGCGTGTGTTCGCCATTCTGGATGGAAGACCGGCCTCGCTTTGACCGGCGGGACCTCCACGAACCGATTGGCCTTGGCGCGGACCTCATCGGCGGTAGGGACCCGGCCAAGATCGAACCGTAATTCCGCTCGAATATGGTTTATCCGCTCTTTCCGCGCCACATGCTGTCCAGCAATGACAGCGCAATCTCCGGCCATTCTTCTTCAGGCATGCGCGAGCCCAACTTCCTCAAGAGACGGTGGAACCGCTGGGATCGTCATCAGGCCGTTTCCGTCAAATCTGCGCCACAGCCGCTGGCGTCCGATCTTGAGCTTGGAAAGCGGAAAGGCGAGGTGCCGATATTCGGTGATGTGCTCCTCAAGGTCTTCCCACACAACTCCATGAACAAAGCCCCCGCAGTTATTCGCGAGCCATCGCATTCCGATGATGCAGTGGCAGCATGTGAAAAACGTACTGCCGAACCCGTTGTAAACCATGAAGGCGTTCTGATACTCCTCACCCACGGCGATCGATCGAGAACACTCTTCGCACCGTCGCGGCCTTCGGCTCCGGCGCATCGCCGTCCGATAAAACTCCGGACGATCGCCGTAATCAACCATGCACATGTCGACCCTCCTATTTACCCGTCCAGAGCCCGCGCAGGGCCTCCACGGCACGGCATTCCAGCCAGAGGCCAAACAGCGGCGATTCCCCGGCATTATGTAGCTGTTTAAACTCGACCTAAACAAATTTCAGTGAGAGCGGCGACCGGGTAGAAAGTCCCGCTCTCTGGCCTCGCCTTACCGCGTTAACTCGGCGGTACGTCGACCGCTCGCGTCCTACCATCCGATAATGGTGCTGCCGCCGCTCTACCAACGATCGCCGGGGACCGAGATTCCCGCCACGGGATTTGCCGTCTTTCTCAAAATTTTGGTCAAGGCGAACCTCCATCCGAGAGCGCGGGCCGATACGGTCTGCGCATTCTCCACATAGTACACTACCGGCCACCTATTGAGTATGGGAGGCAGCCGCTTCCGTTGTTTCTTCGTGGTCCGCGTCAGCCAAGATTTCTTTGTCCACCTGCAATTTACGAATCAGGCGTTCGATTTCCTTGGCGCCAATCTTCCCACTAACAATCAGACGAAAATTCGCGTCCTTGGATAGCATTCCCGTCGTCAGTTCCCGCTCGTGTTGCTCCATGAGTCGCGTCCTTCCACCATGAGGCGCGGGATCAGGAAGTGACTGGCGCATCGCCCCGGCGGGCGGTGTAACCTGAACAAACCCCGGTTCCCTGCCGTTTGACGGGTTAGAAGCATCCTCGGGGAAAGGAATTTCCTTTCCCGCGGGGTCCCCCTTGCCGTCGTTGGAAGTATCTTGACTCCGAGTCGTCAGGGCAGCAAACGTGAGATTAGCCTTGTAGATGGTCAGAAGTTGAGCCGCCGAATTCTCTGGATAGTGGAATTGAGTTTTCAGAATGCTTCGCGCTACGGAGTCGCTCGGCGGGTTGGCCCCCCACAATTTCCATAGGGCGGCAAACGCTTGCGGAGCCAGGGCAAATTTCGCGTGCAACTTGGCATGTTCATCTGGTCGTTCATCCAGAAAATAACGCCTGGCGTCCTCAGTGGGTTTGAGTTGCCTGTCATCTTTCACGCCAAATGCCTGTACAAGCCCATAATACGCCAAAGACGCCGCCGTTTGGCGCCATCCACTCGCCTTGTCGCTGTAGCCCCACAGTTTTGCGAGTTCGCTCGCGGGGACCGGATGTCCCGACCCATTCTTGTACAAAACCCGCGCGCGCTCGATCGCCATCTTGAGCGGAATAAACGGAAATCGAGAGCCGCTCTGGGCATCTCCATCATCATCGGCATTCGGCATCGGAATTCTCCTGGCAACGGAATTTCGATATGACCTCACTGAGTGGAACGGTCAAGAAATTCTTTTTTGCATTCCGATTTGCCGCTTGTCATCATCAGAATTATGGGGTAAGGCGGCGACGATGACCAGGAGAATTTTATGAGAGATGGTCGAGTCCTTGGCGTGTAGCCGTCCCGCGCCTGGGATGAGGACAACGAAAGGGCCGCTTCCCACCGCCCTGCAAAAGTGACGGGAAGCAGCCCTGGTGGTCGGCGATCACCGCAGCCACGGCGAGGCTGTGGGCCTCTATCGCGACAGCTTGTCGGGTAGATAGTCCTGCGTGCCTCGCTGTGGCAAGGCCCACAGTAGACGAAAGGACCCAGAGTGATCTGGATCGACCCTTACGTGCGCGTGCGCTTCGGCGCCGTGGAGTACGTCACGGGGCATTGGCGCCAGCTTCCGCGCCATTAGCCGCTTCGCCGTCCGCCGGATCGATGATGGCGATCCCGACCGGCTGACCCTTCCTGAACACTACTCGTACCCCTGCGGCGTGGATCGCCCGCCGCAGGGCGTCCAGATTGTTCGCGATCGGCACCCTCTTGCCGCTCTCAAAGTCTCGGATGGTGGACATACTGACCTTGGCCCGGTCGGCCAGGTCTTTTTGATTCCAGTCCAACCAGCCTCTGGCGGCCCGGCATTGCTGAGGAGTCAACGTGTCCATGAGGGTAAGCTAGAAAGTTTTTTCGCGAAGGTCAATGATTTTTGTTGCCATCCGTGTTAAGATATTATAAGTTACCTACACGAAAAACACGGAGCCTGTCGTGAGCCAGCATTTCCTTCTTTCCGCGAAAGCCCGGACCTTGAGCCTGACCGGCATCATGCGGATGAGCGACGATGAAGCGCATGCGCAGTTCGTCGCGATCCGGTTCGCGGACAATGGTGGCGAAGCGTTCTGCCCGCGCTGCGCGTGCACGAAAGTCTATGCGGTTCCAGCGCGTCGGTTGTGGAAGTGCTCGGCCTGCAAATATCTGTTCTCAGTCACTGCCGGAACGATTTTCGCGAACCACAAACTTCCGATCCGCGATTATCTCGCCGCCATCGCGATTTTCGTGAACGCGGTCAAAGGCGTCTCGGCCCTTCAACTCGGCCGCGATCTGGACGTGCAGTACAAAACCGCTTTTGTCCTGGCCCACAAGCTGCGCGAGGCGATCAGCGCCACGCAAACCAAAGGCACGCTATCGGGCGAAGTCGAGATCGACGGCGCGTATTTCGGCGGGCACTCCAAACAGGCGAACAAGAAGGATGAGCGTGTCGATCGCCGCGAGGCGATGGAGCGCACTGGCAAGCGCCAGGTGCTGGTCGTTGCCCGTCAGCGCGATGGGCGCGTGCTGCCGACCGTTGTCCCCAAGGAGTCAGACGCGATCCCGTTCATCCGTGATCATGTCACGCCAGACACCACGGTTCATGCTGACGAGTCGACAGGCTGGGATCGCTTGCATGCTTATTACGAGATGCGCCGGATCAACCATTCGGTCGCATACTCACTGGACGGCGCTTGTACCAATCAGGCCGAGTCCTTTTTCAGCCGCATGCGTCGCGCGGAACTCGGCCAGCATCATCACATTTCGGGCAAGTACCTATCCGCTTATTCCTGCGAG
>Ga0070761_10002121_pt1 | contig 12273 bp, 9 predicted proteins | sample HubBroMetageREF1_FD_66724 | JGI IMG/M metagenome (GOLD analysis project Ga0070761, IMG submission 66724) | Reference soil microbial communities from the Hubbard Brook experimental Forest, New Hampshire, USA - Hubbard Brook CCASE Soil... | ecosystem: Environmental > Terrestrial > Soil > Temperate...
GCTGCCGCCGATGCCGATTCCCAGCATCCCCGGCGGACACCAGCCCGCGCCCATCTCGGGCACCATGTCGAGCACCCAATCGGCCACCGAGTCCGACGGGTTCAGCATCGCGAACAGGGATTTGTTCTCCGAGCCGCCGCCCTTCGCGGCCACCCAGATCTCGATCTGCGCGCCGGGCCCGAATTCCGTGTGAATGACGGCCGGCGTGTTGTCGCGCGTGTTGGGCCGCGTGAAGGCCGGATCGGACACGATGGACGCGCGCAGCTTGTTATCGGGATCCAGATAGGCTCGGCGCACTCCCTCGTTGATCATCGCCTCCAGGTCGCGTTGCGCCCGCCAGCGAACGCCCATGCCCACCTTGACGAACACCACCACGATGCCCGTGTCCTGGCAGATCGGCCGATGACCTTCGGCGCACATGCGGGAATTGGTGAGAATCTGCGCGATGGCATCGCGGGCCGCGGGGCTTTGCTCGGCGGCATAGGCGCGCCCCATCGCCCGGATGAAATCCGGGCTGTGATAATAGGAGATGTACTGCAGGGCATCGGCAACGCTCGCAATCACATCGTCTTCGCATATCACTGTCATGGGCACCCTTACGATAGCGAATCCCCTACAATCGCCGCAAATGAAAATCCTGGCCATCGTAATGATCGCATCGGCCTTCTGCGCATCCGCCTTCGGAGCGACGCTGCCGCTGCACGAATGCCGGCTGGAGCATCCTCTGGCCTTGGATTCCGTCGCCGCGCGCTGCGGCACGCTGCGCGTCGCCGAGGATCCGGCGCACCCCGAGAGCGCCGCCATCGACTTGAGCGTCGCCGTCGTGCCGGCGTTGGACCGGCGCTCCGAGGCAGCGCCCTTGTTCCTGCTGGCCGGCGGCCCCGGGCAAAGCGCGCAAGGCCTGTACGCGAGCTTCGTGGGCGCCTTTGCCCGCATCAACCGCGAGCACGACATCGTGCTCGTCGATCAACGCGGCACGGGAAAATCCGCGCCGTTGTTCTGCGACTATCCGGAAGAATGGCAGGAATCCGCCGACGATACGCCCGCGCTGCGCGAGGCAACCTCGAAGTGCCTGGCAAAGTTCGGCCCGCGCGTGCGCTTCTACACCACCAGCGCCGCGGTGCAGGACCTCGACGAGGTGCGCCAGGCACTGGGGCTGCGGCAGATCGATCTGTACGGCTCGTCTTACGGCACGCGCGTGGCCGAGCTGTACATGCGCCGCCATCCGGCCAACGTGCACGCCGCCATCCTGGACGGCGTGGTCGATCCTGAGAAGGCGATCGGGCCCGATACCCCGCTGGACGGCGAGGCGGCATTGAATCTCATCATGGCCCGCTGCCGCGAAGACCGCGACTGCTCGGCCGCCTTTCCGACTCTGGCGCAGGAGCTGGACGCCCTGCGGCGCAAATTCGGACCGGCGAAGGAAACTCTCACCCTGGACGATCCGAGCAGCGGTAACCCGCGGCAGATCGAGTTCAACCGCGCCCTGCTGAACGCATCCTTGAGGTTTCTGTCGTATGGCGCGTCCTCGGCGTCGCTATTGCCGGCGCTCATCCATCAGGGCGCCGTCGGCAATCTTCGGCCTCTGGCCTCACAGACCATCATGGTGGCGCGGCAATTGCGCGATCAATTGGCGAGCGGCATGCAAAACAGCGTGGTGTGCAGCGAGGATGTGCCGTTTTTCGCAGCTGCAGGCATCGATCGCGGGCGGATCGCCGCAACCTACGCCGGGCTGGATCAGCTGGATGCGCTCACCGAGGTCTGCAAACTCTGGCCGCAGGGCCCGGTGGATGCGGATCTGCACAGCCCGCTGCGCAGCGCCATCCCCACGCTGCTGCTGTCCGGCGAGGCCGATCCGGTCACGCCGCCGCGCGACGCCGAGCGCCTCGCGCAAGGCCTGCTGCACCATCGGCATCTGGTGCTGCCCGGCGAAGGCCACGGCCAGCTCGCCACCGGCTGCATGCCGCGGCTCATGGCCGAGTTCTTGAACGGCGCGGCGCCGGAAAGTCTCGACGCGGCCTGCTTGAAGCAGCAGGCGCCGCCGGCTTTCTTCGTCAGCCTGATCGGACCCGCTCCATGATCGAGGCGACGGCGTTGTGCAAGCGATTCGGCGAGATCGAGGCGGTCCGCGGCGTGTCGTTCATGGCGCGCGACGGCGAGATTACCGGCCTCTTAGGCCCGAACGGCGCGGGCAAGTCCACCTGCCTGCGCCTGCTGTACGGGGTTCTCGCTCCGGACAGCGGCAGCGCCCGCATCGACGGCCTCGACATTCGCGGCGAGACCTCGGCGGCGCGGGCCCACTTGGGCGTGCTGCCGCACGCCGCCGGCCTGTACGGCAATCTGACGGCGCGCGAGAACATCGCCTATTTCGCGGCCCTGCACGGCATCGGCGAGGAAACCTTGAGGCGCCGCACTGGCGAATTGCTGCGCACTTTCGGCATGGAAGACTATGCGGACCGGCGCGCGAAAGGATTCTCGCAGGGACAGCGCATCAAGGTCGCGCTCGCCCGGGCGCTGGTGCACGAGCCGCAAAATCTCATTCTCGACGAGCCGACCAACGGCCTCGACGTCATGGCGATCCGCAATGTTCGCGACCTGCTGCGCGGCTTGAAGGCGCAGGGCCGCTGCATTCTGTTCTCCTCGCATGTCATGCAAGAAGTGGCGGCGCTGTGCGACCGCGTGGTCATCATCGGACACGGGCGCGTGCTGGCGGATGATCCCCCCGAAGCGATCCGCGAGCGCAGCGGCGCGGCCTCCCTGGAGGAAGCCTTCCTGCACGTGCTGGGCGATGCCGAAGGCGTGAACTGATGCGCGCCCTGCTCACGGTGTTCCGCAAGGAATTCATGGAGAATCTGCGCGATCGCCGCACGCTGCTGTCAGCCCTGCTGTTCGGTCCGTTGTTCGGTCCGCTGCTGTTCGGCGCCATGGTGACGCGCGTCCTCGACCAGAACGTGGTGGAATCGGACCAGCCGCTGGCGCTCGTCATCTCGGGCGCCGAACGCGCTCCCGGGCTCGCAAGCTATCTGGAATCGCAGGGCGTGAAGCTGCGAAAAGACTCTCTCTCGGAGGACTCCGCGCGCGCCGCCGTGCACAGCGGCGCCGAGCCGGTCGTCCTGATCGTGCCCGAGGATTACGCGAAGCGCTTCGCGGCCGGCGCGCCGGCGCCATTGCTGCTGGTCGCCGACAGCGCGGATTCCCAGACGCGCAAGATCGCGGACCGCGCCAAGGCCGTGCTGGCGAACTACGGCAGCGGCATCGCGCAACGCCGGCTGCAGGTCAGAGGCATCGATCCTTTGCTGGCGCTGCCCGTGGCGGTCGACGAAATCGACGTTGCGACGCCGGCGGCCCGCGCGGTCGTCGTGCTGGGATTCATGACCTACTTCGTGCTGTTCGCGGTGTTGATGGGCGGCCTGTATCTGGCCATCGATTCCACCGCCGGCGAGCGAGAACGCGGCTCATTGGAAGCGTTGCTGAGCCTGCCGGTGGCGCGCGCAGGCCTCGTCGGCGGCAAGATTCTCGCCACCTGCGCCTATATGTGCCTGGCGCTCGCGTTGAACCTCGCGGCCTTCGTGTTCGTGTTTCACTTCGTCCCGCTCGAGCGGCTCGGCATGAGCTCCAACCTGGGTGCCGCAACGGCGCTGGGCTTGTTCGTGATCTGCCTGCCCTTCGTGCCCCTCGGGGCGGCGCTGATGACCTTCGTCGCCTCGTTCACCCGCAGCTATCGGGAGGCGCAGACCTACCTGGCGTCGGTGCTGTTGGTTCCCACGTTGCCGATTGCCTTTGCCAGCATCTATTCCCTGCATACCCATCGGTCGCTGATGTTCATCCCTTCCCTGAGCCAGCACCTGTTGATGACCAGCCTGCTCAAGGATGAACCCATCGCCTGGCCGGACTTTCTGGTCTCCGCCGCCGTGTCGCTGGCGGCGGCGCTGGTATTGATGGTGCTCACGGCGAGGCATTGGCGGCGCGAAACCATGTTGGGGTAGGTGACATAATCTGGTACAGTCGGTACCGGGCGCAGACCCGGGGAGCAAGATGGCATGACCGACTCACCGCATGCAGGGGCGAATATTTTCGCATTGCTGATCCTGATGCTGTCCGCGGGCACCATGCTGTGGCTGTTCTGGCATTACCCACTTGTCACGGCAATCGCGACGATCGTAGTAGTCGCGGTCTTGGGCATATCCGCCCGTATGGCTAGCTCAATCGAGCCATCCGACGGCGTTTCCAATATGAAACGCGGCTAGCCGCTACTTTCCGATACAGAAGCTGCCGAAAATTTCACCCAGCAAGTCATCGCTGGTGAACTCGCCAGTGATCTCTCCCAGCGACCGCTGCGCGAGCCGCAGGTCCTCCGCAAACAACTCGATGGCCTTGGATTCGCGCAACGCCGCCGCTGCGCTCTGCACATGCTCGCGGGCCTTTGACAGCGCATCCAGATGCCGCCGCCGCGCCGACAGCGCGCCGGACTCCGAGAGTTGGTAACCGGCGCTCGACTTCAAATGCTCGCGCAGCAGATCGAAGCCTTCGCCGGTGGCGGCGCTCAAGTAAAGCCGCGCGGGCTCGGCATGCGGGCCAGCCGCTTCGGCATGCGGGGCAATACCGGTCAGATCGATTTTGTTGAAGGCCAGGGTCACCGGAACGCCCTGCGGCAGCCGCGCGAGTTCCGCCGCCAGAAGCGCGGGTGTGTTCTGCTCCGCCAGGGTGGCGTCGACGACGTAGATCACCCGATCGGCGCGCTGCATCTCGTCCACGGCTCGCCGGATCCCCTCGGCTTCGACCACGTCGGCGGCCGCTCGCAGGCCTGCGGTATCCACCAGGTTCACGGGCATGCCGCCGACATGCACCTGCTGTCGTAGTAAATCGCGGGTGGTGCCGGGAAGATTCGTGACGATGGCGATCTCATCGCCGGCGAGCCGATTCAGCAGGCTCGATTTGCCGGCATTCGGCCTGCCGGCAATCACCACGTTCAAGCCCTCCCGCAGCAGCGCCCCTTGGCGCGCCGCGGCCATGATCGCATCGAAGGCTGCGAACACCTCGGTCAATCGGGCGCTGAACGCGTCATCGCCGAGGAAATCGAGCTCCTCGTCGGGAAAATCGATGGCGGCCTCGACATGGGTGCGCAGGCCGGTGAGTTGCGATTGAAGCTGCGCGACGCGTGCCGAAAACTCCCCCTGCATGGAGCGCACCGCGGCCTTGGCGGCGGCCGAGGAACCTGCGTCGATCAAATCGGCCACGGCCTCGGCCTGAGCCACGTCCATCTTGCCGTTCAAAAAGGCGCGCTCGCTGAATTCGCCCGGCCGCGCCATGCGGCAGCCCAAGTCGAGCAGCCTCTTCAGCAGCGCATCCAGCACCACGGCGCCGCCGTGACCCTGCAATTCCAACACGTGTTCGCCGGTGAAGGAGGCGGGAGCCGGAAAGTACAACGCCAGTCCCTCATCCAGGCTGCTGCCGTCGGCATCGAGAAAGCGGGCCAGCGTCGCAATCCGCGGTGCCGGCAACGCGCCGAGCAGCGCCGCCGCGATCCGCGGCACCTGCGCGCCCGACACTCTCACGATCCCAACGGCGCCTCGGCCCGCAGGAGTTGCGATGGCGACGATGGTGTCGGGAGCTGTCACCGCGATGCCGATTCTAAGATCGCAGCTTGGCGGCCTCGGCTTCGACCACCTGATTGACCCGGTACTGCTGCGCGATGGACAGCACGGTGTTGGTCAGCCAGTAGAGCACCAGTCCCGACGGGAACCACGCCATCATCGCAGTCATGACCAGGGGCATGAACTGCATGATCTTCGCCTGCATCGGGTCCGGTGGCGCCGGATTGAGCTTGAACTGCGCGAACATCGCGCCGCCCATCAGCAGCGGCAGCACGAAGTACGGATCCTTCGACGACAGATCGTTGATCCACAGCATGAAGGGCGCTTGACGCATTTCCACGCTTTCCAGCAACACCCAGTAGAACGAGATGAAGAAGGGGATCTGCACCAGCATGGGCAGGCAGCCTGCCAGCGGATTGATCTTCTCGCGCTTGTACAGCTCCATCATCGCGCGGCCGAGCTTTTCCCGATCGTCCTTGTAGGTTTCCTGAATCTGCTTCAGGCGCGGCGCCACCGCGCGCATCTTGGCCATCGAACGGCCGCTCGCCTGGCTCAAGGGATAAAAGCACAGCTTGATCAAGGCAGTGACGATGATGATCGACCAGCCCCAGTTGCCGATGATCCCGTGAACCCATTTGAGCAGCAGGAACAGCGGCTTGGCCAGGACAGAAAGGTAGGTACCGTAGTCGACGGTCAGGTCGAGGCGCGGTCCGGTTGCCGTCAGCTGCGATTGCAATTTGGGACCGGCGAACAATTTCTCGCGAAACTGCACCGTGGCGCCGGGAGGCACCTCGGTGGCGGGTCCGGTGGCGCTCAGCAAGTACTGCTGATCGCGAACCTGCATCTGATACTTGAAGGGCTCATCGGCGGGCGGCACGATCGCGGCGACGAAGTGATGCTGGGTCGAGGCCAGCCATCCATTGGTGACGGTTTCGGAAAACCTGCTGTCCTCTGCGTTCTCGACCTTCAGATCGCGATACTTGGTGCCGTCGTAGATCGCCGGACCCTTGAACGAATAGGTCTCCACGTCGAAATAGGAACGCGAGGCGTGCTCCCAGTGGCGCAGGAACTGCGAGTACGCGGCGAGCTTGCGCGGCGAAGCGCCATCGTTCTTCACGTCGTAGATCAAGTCGATGGAATACCAGCCGCGACGGAACACGAAGGTCTTGGTGACGGAGAGTCCCTGACCGTCCGTCCAGGTCATCGGCACCCGCAGCTCTTCGGCGCCGTTCTCGAGCACGAAGGATTTCTGCTCCGCGGTCCACATCGCCAGATGCGTGGGCGCGGATTCGCCCGCCCCGCCCGTGAGCCCGGATTGCAACACGTACAGCGACGCTTCGTCGTCGTGATTGAACAGCGCCACGGGATCGTTCGGCGTGTCCTTTCGCCTCGGATATTGCAGCAGTTCCACCTGATCCAGTTCGCCGCCCTTCAAGTTGATGGAGGCATCCAGGACGTCGGTCTTGACGTTGAGCAGCTGCGATGAATCAACCTTGGAATCGGCTTTGCCCTCGAGGGCCGGCGGTGCCGCGGGACTTGAAGTCGCGGGGGCGGGAACGGCGCTCGCTGCGCTGCTGTTCGCCTGCGGCACGGTATCGCCGAGCGTATCCGGGGCGGCGGACGGCGTGCTGCCCGTGCCGGTCGTGCCCTTGATCGCGGGGGTGGGTGTCTCATAGTCGCGCACCCACGCCTGATAGTTCATGTACAGGAGGAAGGCGAAGGCGCCCCACAGCAGCAAGCGGATATTAGGCATTGATCAATCTCTTGTCGGGTACCGGGTCGTATCCTCCTTCAGCGAAGGGATGACAGCGCAGGAGTCGGCGCATGCCCATCCAGCTTCCGCGCAGCGCCCCGTACCGTTGAATGGCAGTATGCGCGTAGCACGAGCAGCTCGGATAGAACCGGCAGCGCGGGCCCAGCATGGGGCTGATCGCGATCTGGTAGGCGCGAATGGCCCACATCAAGAGTTGCCGTGGCTTCAGCATCGCTGTGCTATCGACTTCCAATGATTGTCCAGGCTTGCGCGCAGCTCGCCAGGCTTGGCGGCGCGCGCGCCTTCGCGCGCTGAAACAGTGATGTCGACCGCCGGAAGCACGCTCTGGTTCAGGCGAAAAGATTCTCGCGCGAGGCGCTTGATGCGATTGCGCGCCACGGCAGTGCCGAAGGTACGAGTGGCGATGCTCAAGCCCAAACGCGGATGACTTTCATGATTGGCCAGGACCGACAGTGCGAAATATAAGTCGCTGAATTTTTTGCCGCGCAGCCGAACTGCGCGAAAGTCAGCCGGCTGGTGCAAACGCTGGCGCGGCTCGAACGTCTGCCTCTTGATCAAAGGAATCGCTGGCCCGCCGTAAAGGCGGTGTCAGGGGCAGAGGCGCTTGCGGCCCTTGGCGCGGCGCCGGGCGAGCAATCGGCGGCCGCTCTTGGTGGCCATGCGCGCGCGAAATCCGTGAGTTCGGGCACGATGCAAGTTGCTGGGATTAAATGTGCGTTTCATAGCGGGGCGGCAAGGGTACTGAGCGGGCATGGATGTGTCAATAGACGCATTAGCCAGTTGGAGCTAGACTTCCTGCCCTTTCGATTATTGCCCCATTGCCTGATATTTTTAGGGAGAGCGCTCTTGCCGGAGTCGCTATGGAACCGCTGTCTGCGAGTGCTCGAGAGCGAACTCCCCGAGCAGCAGTTCAATACCTGGGTGCGCCCCCTCCAACCGATCGAGCGCGACGGCGAACTGCGGCTGCTGGCGCCGAATCGCTACGTCATCGAGTGGTTGAGCCAGAATGCCCTGCCGCGCATCAAGGAATTGCTCCTGGCATTCGCCGACGGCTTGGTGCCGGATGTGGTGCTGGACGTGGGAACGCGCGCGAGCCACGCCGCGGTTCCGATCAATGGCGGCGGCGGCGTTAGCGCGCCCGCGCCGCGGCGGCCTCCGCCCATCGTTCTCGGCAGCCGCATCAATGCGGAATTTACCTTCGACAGTTTCGTCGAGGGCAAGAGCAACCAGCTCGCCAAAGCCGCGGCGATTCAGGTGGCGGGCAACCCCGGCAAGGCGTACAACCCGCTGTTCATCTACGGGGGAGTGGGGCTGGGCAAGACCCACTTGATGCATGCGGTCGCCAACAAGCTCAAGGAACGCAACTCCGATGCCAGGCTCGCCTATGTTCACAGCGAGCGTTTCGTCGGCGACATGGTGAAGGCCTTGCAGCACAACACCATCAACGAATTCAAAACCGCATACCGCTCATTGGATGCGCTGATGATCGACGATATCCAGTTTTTTGCGGGAAAAGAGCGCTCTCAGGAGGAATTCTTTCACACCTTCAATGCGCTGCTCGAGAGCCAGCAGCAGGTGATTCTGACCTGCGATCGCTACCCGAAGGAAGTGGACGGACTCGAAGAGCGTTTGAAGTCGCGTTTCGGCTGGGGATTGACGGTCGCGATCGAGCCGCCGGAACTGGAGACCTGCGTGGCGATCTTGATGAGCAAGGCATCGATGACGAAGATCGACCTGCCGGAGGAAGTGGCCTTCTTCATCGCCAAGCGCATCCGCTCGAACGTTCGCGAGCTGGAAGGCGCGTTGCGCCGGGTCGCGGCCACGTCGAATTTCACCGGCCGTCCGATCACGCTGGAGTTCGCGAAGGAGGCTCTGCGCGACCTGTTGGCTCTGCAAGAAAAATTGGTGACGGTTGAAAATATCCAGAAGACCGTCGCGGAATACTACAAAATCCGCATCGCGGATTTATTGTCGAAGCGGCGCAGCCGTTCGATCGCCCGGCCGCGGCAAGTGGCGATGGCTTTGGCCAAGGAATTGACCAATCACAGCCTGCCGGAGATCGGCGACGCATTCGGCGGCCGGGACCATACGACCGTGCTGCATGCCTGCAGGCGGGTCAAGGAGTTACGCGAGTCGGAGAGGCGGATTGGCGAGGATTATATGAACCTGTTGAGAACCCTGGCTGGATAGCCAGGGATATGCTGTGGATGAAGCTGTGGATAAAGATATCCACAAGTGGCGGACAGCTTTCAGGCGATTGGTGGACAGGGGTGAGGCGGGGTTTCGAAGGGTGTAATAATTTGATTATCAAGCATATTTATCGGTTATCCACCGGAACGATGCTTGCTCATAATCATAGTCATAATCTCTATTTAAGAATCTAGAACTTAAGATTGGTCAGACGGGTGCGTCCATGAAATTAACGGCAGAACGAGAAAAATTACTGGCCCCGCTACAGGCGGTCATCGGCGTCGTGGAGCGCCGTCAGACCATGCCGATTTTGGCGAATGTGCTGTTGAGCGTTCGCGACGGGCAGCTGTCCGTTACGGCGAGCGACCTGGAAGTCGAGCTAGTGGCCGCGGCCGAGGTCACCGCGCAACGCCCCGGGGACATCACCGTGCCGGGACGCAAGTTTCTCGATATTTTGCGGGCTCTGCCTGAGAAGCTCGAGGTGTCGCTGCTCCTGGAGGGCGAAAAAATGGTGCTCAAGGCGGGTCGCAGCCGCTTTTCCCTGTCGACCCTGCCGGCGTCGGAGTTTCCGGTGATCGACGATATCAATGCCCAGCAGACCGTGCGTCTGCCGCGCAATGAATTGTCCCGTCTGCTGGAAAAGACCCATTTTTCCATGGCGCAGCAAGATGTTCGTTATTACCTGAACGGCATGTTGCTGGAGATCGACGGCCAGGCGCTGCGCGCGGTGGCCACCGACGGACATCGGCTGGCGCTGTGCGAAACCGCTCTGTCGGTCAAGGCCAAGACGGCGCAACAGGTGATTGTGCCGCGCAAGGGCGTGCTGGAATTGCAGCGCATCCTCACCGATGACGGAATCGCCGACGTGGCGATAGGCACAAATCACGTTCGTGCACAGATCGGCGACGTTCGCTTCACTTCGAAGCTAATTGACGGACGGTTCCCCGAATATTCCCGCGTGATTCCGGCAGCGCCGGCCTCCGCGATCCGGGCGGATCGCGATGTTTTGCGCCAGGCCCTGCAGCGCACCGCGATTCTTTCGAACGAAAAATATCGCGGGATCCGGCTGACCGTGAAGAAAAATGTCATCACCGTTCAGGCCCACAATCCGGAGCAGGAGGAGGCCGAGGAGGACATCGAAGTCACCTACAGTGGCGCCGATCTGGAGGTGGGTTTCAACGTCAATTATCTGCTGGATGCCTTGGCGGCGATCGATGGCCAGGATGTCGAACTGGGCTTGACCGACAGCAATAGCAGCTGCCTGATTCGCTCCCCGGGTAACACCAGTGCTCGTTACGTCGTCATGCCCATGAGGCTGTGAGTGACCCTGCACCGACTGCAAGTCACGGATTTCCGGTGCTTGCAGTCGGCGGATTTGGAGCTCGATCCGCGCTTCACCCTGGTCAGCGGCCCCAACGCGTCGGGTAAAACTAGCCTCTTGGAGGCCATTTACGTGCTCGGCCGCGGACGATCCTTTCGGACCCGCCGTATGGAACACCTGATCCGGACCGGCAGGCCGCGCTTCGTGGTCTTCGGCGAGGTGGATCTGCCGGAGCGCCGGGTTGCTCTCGGCGTGGAGGGAAGCGCGGCCGGCATGCGCGCGAGGTTGGGCGGGGCGCCGGTATCGTCGCTCGCCGAGCTCGCCTCGGTGCTCCCCGTGCAGATCATCGATCCGGAGGTGCATCGACTCATCGAGGAGGGCCCCAGCCGCCGCCGGCGCTTTCTCGACTGGGGAGTGTTCCACGTGGAACCAAGCTTCGTGCGGTGCTGGCAGCAGTACCAACAGACCCTGAAGCAGCGAAACGCCGCCCTCAAATCTCATCAGCCGCAGGAAGTGACCTCCGTCTGGGACGCCGATCTGGTGCGCTTGGGCGAACAACTGACCACCGCTCGTTCCCGATACGTCGAGCTGTTGGCAGGCCACGCCGGGGCCCTGGCGAGGAGCCTGTTGCAAATGGAATTGACGCTCGGCTATCGGCCGGGGTGGGCTCGCGGCATGAGCCTGTCCGAGGCCCTACAGCAAAGCTGGGTGCACGATCAGGAGGCCGGCGCGACCCAGGTCGGGCCGCAGCGCGCCGAACTCAGCATCCGCCTGGATGGGATGCCGGTGAAGGATCGAATCTCGCGCGGGCAGCAAAAACTATTGGCCGCAGCCCTGCTGATGGCCCAGGTCAAATTGTTTCCGCCCGATGCGCCGGTGCAGCCCAGCCTCTTATTGGATGATCCGGCCGCGGAACTGGACTCCGAGCGTCTGGCCAGCCTGATCGCGGAGATTTCTCGCCAGGCGGTGCAATTGATCGTAACGACGCTGCATGGGGAGTTCGCCGCCCTAGGGACCCCCGGGCGACGATTTGTCGTCGGCGCCGGTGGCGTCCAAAGTGCCTGATGGTTCCACGTGGAACAGGCTAGGTGCCCGCATCGGCCGCCGTGCCCTGGCTGCCCCCGCTTTGGGGAGCGCGGTATCGGCCTGGCCGCACGAGCCGCGCTGGCTGTATTGAGCCGCGCCCACGGCCTGCCCGAGCCTGTGGTGATTTCCGGCCCAACGGCGGGATTTCGCCTGCGCGCCCGGCTCGCGGTCCGCGGCCACATCGGCTCGCCCAAGCTGGGGCTGTTCGAGGAGGGCACGCATCGGGTGGTTCACATCCCGAACTGCAGTGTGCACCATCCGCTGATCAATCGGGTCGCCTCCGTCGTGCGGCGCGCTCTCGTCGATGC
>Ga0070761_10002122_pt1 | contig 12272 bp, 9 predicted proteins | sample HubBroMetageREF1_FD_66724 | JGI IMG/M metagenome (GOLD analysis project Ga0070761, IMG submission 66724) | Reference soil microbial communities from the Hubbard Brook experimental Forest, New Hampshire, USA - Hubbard Brook CCASE Soil... | ecosystem: Environmental > Terrestrial > Soil > Temperate...
AGATCGACGCACCGCGATTCCTCGGCGGCGTTACAATAATTGGGGACTGGCTACGATCGCTTCCGCTTGTCCCATAATTTTTCCTGCCACAGGCTTAACGTGATCAACTCTCTTCTGGAACGCAAGATCGAAAAGCGGCCCGACCAAGTCCGGCTGCGAGGACGCATTCTCTTTCTTACCGAAGACCCCGAGCTCATCAAGCGGCAGCTGGCGGGCGAGGACTTGCCATGGGATACGAAGAATCCGGGGAATAATCCCAAGCTGCGCGACGATATTTCGACCGACGAGATCACTCCAGCGCACTACTGCTTTTATTTTGACGAGACGCTGGGCGAGATTCCTTATCTTGGGCTGAAGTGCGGCAGCGTGACGCCGATCGGGCGCGGCGAGGTGAAGCGCGGCGGGTTTGTATGCGCGGTAAGCGGCAAACGACGCGGCAAGGGATCGAGCCGTGAGCAGTCGCCTTACGCCGAGATGTGTGCCGGCATCCGCGTGGTGATCGCGGAAAATATTGAACGCATCTACAAGCAGAATTGCCAAAACCTGGGCGTGTTGACTTCGACTGACTTTTCGCTGATCGACAGGATTCGTGGCGGGGAAGACATTGCGCTGGCCGAGTTCACTGCCGGGGAAGATGAGATCACGCGGCAGGTGATTGAATACGGCGGACTGTTTCCGTTCAATGTGGCGCGCATGCAAGGGAAAGTGTTTCTGCCGCCGATTGAGACCGCGGGCGAGGGCGCCCGCGCCACACGTCCGATGACGCTCGCGGAAAAGATCTTCGCGCGGCACATGATAAACAAGAAGGGCGCAGCAGGTGTGGGAGCGGTTAAGCCGGGCGATACGGGGTTTGCGCAGGCCGATCTGCGCTTTAGCCATGAGTACGTCACGCCGATGGCGGCGATTTTCTTTGAGCGTTATGTCGGAAAGGACGCGAAGGTCAACGATGCATCGAGCATCATATTTTTCCGTGATCACCTGACGTTTCTTGATGAAGTGATTTCGGAGGAGAAGAAGAAGCTGGGCCTGCTCGATCTGGCTACGCAACTCAAGCTCAAGCAGCAGGATTTCGCGGCGAAGCAGGGAATCAAGCTGCATGGAGAATTGAAAGACCGTAAAGGGTCGGAGGGCATTTGCCACTCGATCGTGCTGGAAAGTTACGCTCTGCCGGGGCAGTTGAACATTGGCTCGGACTCGCACACGCCGCACGTGGGGGCGATTGGCTGCGTCGCCTTCGGCATTGGCACGACCGATGTTTTCAATAGCTGGATTACGAAGGATGTGCGGGTGAAGGTGCCGGAGTCGGTGAGGATTGTGATTCGCGGCAAGAAGCATGAAAACGTTACGGCCAAAGATTTCATCCTGAAGATTCTGAGCCTCGACTACGTGCGCAGCGGCAAGGCGCTGGCGAAAGTGATGGAGTACGCGGGCGAAGCTATTGAAGAGCTCAGCGTGGATGAGCGCGCCACCATGACGAACATGGCGGCCGAGATTGGCGGATTTACCGGCATTGTTGCGCCCGACAGGAAGGCGGTTGACTTTCTGGTGGAGCGGCGCGGCATGGATCGTGTCAAGGCCCAGGATTTGATTGAAGGCTTGTATAGTGATCCCGATGCGCAGTACGCGCACGTCATCGAACTCGATGCGGCGGAGATTATGCCGATGGTGGCGACTCCGGGCGATCCGGGCAATGGGAAATATGTCCGCGAGCTGCATACCCCCGTGCCGGTCGAAATCGCTTACGGTGGCACCTGCACCGCGGGCAAGAACGAAGACATGGATATGTACGCCGCCGTGCTGGCCGATGCTCTGAAGGAGGGCAAGCACGTGGCGGGATCGGTGAAGTTCTACATTCAGTTTGGTTCGCAGGAGACGCGCGAGTACTGCTTGCGCAAGGGCTATCTCGATGTATTCCAGAAGGCTGGGGCGATTGTGATCGAGCCGAGTTGCGGGGCGTGCATCAACGCGGGGCCGGGTGTTTCGACGCGACCGGATCAGGTTGTGATCAGCGCGCAGAACCGCAACTTCCCTGGGCGCAGCGGTCCGGGACAGATGTATCTGGCTTCGCCGTTGACGGTCGCGGCGAGCGCAGTTGCGGGCTACATTGTGGAGTATGAGCCGAGCAAGGCGTTGGTGGGGGCGTAGGGATTGTCCGGACCGAGCCGCTTGCAAGTGGTTGAATTCAGGCAGGGTGGCCGAAATCAGCCACAGCAGTAACTGCAACTTTTCTTCGTGATCCGAGTTCAAATAAGTAGGCGCTTGAGATTGAAGTAAAATCTGGGCGGCCGGCAGATCGGTCGATTTGAGCGGAGCGGCGGATCTGAAACAAGGGGGATCACCATGAAGTACTTAAGATATTTGGCTTTGGTGGGTGTCCTGATGCTGCCGCTGACTTACTCGCAGGCGCAGGTCAGGGTTGGAGTGGGGGTGGGATTCGGGCCGGGCTATGTTGGCGGACCACCGGTGTGCTCGTACGGATACTACAACTATTATCCTTATGCTTGCGCGCCTTACGGCTATTACGGGCCTGACTGGTTCGTAGGCGGAGTGTTCATCGGCGCCGGGCCCTGGTATCACGGATACTGGGGACGCGGCGGATGGGGCCCGGGTTGGGGCGGACGTGGCTTTGTCGGCGGACGCGGGTTTGCGGGTGGACGCGGGTTCGTCGGCGGACGTGGATTCGTCGGAGGCCGCGGATATGCGCGCGGGCCGGTTGGCGGCTTCCACGGCGGCGCGGTTCATGGCGGTGGCGGTTTCCACGGTGGCGGCGGCGGTTTCCACGGTGGTGGCGGCGGACACGGCGGCGGTGGACACCGGTAATCGTAGACTGACCGGAGTTCTCTGATCCGGCGGCGAAACGAGATGACAAACGGCTGGCAGCGGACGCTGCCGGCCGTTTCTTTTTGCGGGGCACGACCTTTTCTTGCCAATGGGGCATAATCAGGGCGGAAGGCTGAAGTCCGCTAGCCGCAAGTCAGATGGGCCGATAACCCTGTACCGCAGCCTGCGTTTCTTGCTAGAATGTGCGGTTCGCGGAGATGAGCTGTAGTAGTAAAATATCTGCATAGATCTCAGGAGATAGAGACCCTTATGACTTACGTGATTGCAGAGCCTTGCATCAACACCAAAGACACGGCATGCGTGGATGCGTGTCCGGTGGATTGCATTCATCCCAAGAAGGATGATCCGAAGTATGCGACGGAGCCCTTGCTCTATATTGATCCGGTGGAGTGCATCGACTGCGGAGCGTGCGTGCCGGTATGCCCGGTATCCGCCATCTTCGCGCTCGACGATCTGCCGGAGAAGTGGAACGAATTCACCGCGAAGAACGCAGCGTATTTCGGGAGGTAAGGAAGTTGCCGGCTATTGATTTACGGGTTTTGCGCGTCAGAGGGTGTCGCATCTAGAAAATGGCGCGCCGTTTTAAACTCTCTTGCCAAGGCGATCATCTAGGACTACGAGATTCACTGTATTGTGCTTTCCGTCCAAGAGCGTTAAAGTTGCTGTCGTAAGATTCTTGAGAACGGGACGATTATGGGCTAGCGTCGCTGGTACGCGACATTCATGGCCCTCACGATCGTCCTTTGTTTTTCCCTCCTGATACTCCTGACTTGATACCGAAGGGCGGGCGGATTTTCGCCCGATATCCAGAGACGACGTTTTTGCACGCTGGTCTCCTGAAGGGAGAATCCCAGTAGCATCGAGGCCGAGACTCAGTGAGGAGTGATCGTAAAAGTCCCATTCCCGCTACATCCCCCACCCGCCAGGGTCCAGTTGCCGGAGATCGTATTGCCCGTCACAGTTCCCGTTAAGCTAAGGACGTTGCTCATGGGGCCGGTGATGGTCATTCCAAATGTGCCCTGCACACTGCCGTTGAAGTTGCCACTCAGACCGAACGAACCGGTTTCGGACGTTTGTTCCGAGGAGAAGCAGGGGTCGGTCGACGTAAAAGTCAATTGGGTGACATTCAGCGAACTGCCGCTGCCCTGCGTAAAAGTCGCTGAAAAATTGTAGCTGGTCGATCCATCGGATGTATTTGTCAGAGTAGCCATCCAAGTTCCGTTAATGTTGCCGGAACCTGGACCGCCGTTTACGCCGCCGCATCCGGACGTAGTCAGCGCCAGCGCCAAAAGAACGATCATCGCGATCTGTTTGTGCACGTTGCCCTCCTGCAGGGAGAATCCCAGTAGGAGTGAACCCAGACATCGGTCCTAAGTTGCCCGGCTGAAGAAACACATCAGTACAGCAGTCGGGCTCCGCCTTTCCATCCCCACACCTGTCCACTACAATCGTGGGTTCAGATTGGACTTCCATGGCACTGAAGGAGTCGGAGGCGATCGTGCTTCGCACCTACCCGCTGCGCGAGGCCGATTTGCTGGTCACGCTGTTTACGCGCGCGGAAGGCAAAGTACGCGGGGTGGCGCGGTCGGCGAAAAAATCGAAGCGGCGTTTCGGCGGGGCGCTGGAGCCGATGACTTATGTGCGGGCGTTTTACGACGTCCGCGAGCGGCAGGAACTGGCGCGGCTCGACGCCTGCGAGGTGCTGGAGTCTCCGCTGGCGAGCGAGGTAAGCTACGCCCGCGCGGTTGCCCTTGCTCATTTGGCCGAGTTGCTCGATGAGTTGCTGCCTGACCGCGAGGCGAATGACGCCATCTTCCGGCTGACGCTTTCGGTGCTGCATGTTTTGTCGGGCCCGGATATCTGGATGCCGGTCACTTACTTCGATCTGTGGCTGACGCGGCTGGTGGGCTTCCTACCCGAGTTGACGGAGTGCATCGTTTGCGGACGCAGTCTGAACGGAAGTCGCGCTTATTTTCACGCGCTGGCCGATGGGCTGATGTGTCCGGAGGATAAGCGGCTGGCATCATCGGAGATCTCGAAAGAATCGCGGGAGCTGGCGGCGTTGATGTTTCGCGCGCCTGTGGAAAGTTTTGCGGGAGTGCCGTGGCCGAAGGCGCAGGGGGCCGATTTGCGGAAGTTTCTGATCCAGGCCTTGCAGCGGCAGACTGAGAAGAAGCTGGTGACGGCTGGGATGCTGGAGAAAGGCGGGTTCTGACGCTAGCTGACGGCTCGCCGCTCCTTCCTTTACAATCATGGATTAGCCTGTGAGCTCCCGAACAGCCTGTGAATCCATCCAAGCCCAATTCGCTGACGTTTCAGGAACTCATCCTGCGCTTGCAGGCGTTTTGGGCTGAGCGCGGATGCGTGTTGCAGCAGCCTTATGACGTGGAAGTGGGCGCGGGGACGATGGCGCCGGAGACGTTTCTGCGGGTGCTGGGGCCGAAGCCTTACAAGGTGGCGTATGTGCAGCCTTCGCGGCGTCCGGCGGACGGGCGGTACGGGGAGAATCCGAACCGGCTGTTCAAGCACATGCAGCTGCAGGTGATCCTGAAGCCTCCGCCGGAGAATGTGCAGGAGTTGTATCTGGAGTCGCTGGCGGCGATCGGCATCGATCTGCGGCAGCATGATATCAAGTTTGAGGAAGACAACTGGGAGGCTCCGACGCTGAGCGCGTGGGGTGTGGGCTGGCAGGTGATGCTCGATGGACTGGAGATCACGCAGTTCACTTATTTCCAGCAGTGCGGTGGAGTGGACTTGTTTCCGATTTCTGCCGAGCTGACCTATGGGTTGGAGCGCATTGCCGCGTTTTTGCAAGATGTGGATTCGATTTACGACATCGTGTGGGCGCGTGATCCTTCGATTGGCGGAAAAACGATTGAAGGAAAAACGGTCGACGGAAAAACGACCGTGCACGAAGTAAAGTATAGAGATGTGCGATTGGCCGATGAGCTGCAGTTCTCCGTGTACAACTTTGAGGCCGCCGATGTGGAGAAAACTTGGAAGCACTTCGACCTGTATGAGGCGGAGTGCAAGGGGCTGCTGGAGAAGTATTCTGCCTTAGCGAAAGACCAGGCGGAACAGAACGGGACCGCGCGTGAGAAATCCAGTTTTCCGCTGCTCGGAGCTTACGATCTTTGTTCGAAATGCTCTCATTTGTTCAACATTCTGGATGCGCGGGGCGCGATTTCAGTCACCGAGCGTGTAGGCGTGATTGCGCGCGTCCGCGCGCTGGCCGTGGGCATCGCGAAGGCTTGGGTCGATCAGCAGAAGAGCGAAGGATTTGCAGAGAAGTCCGACGAGCCTGAGCCTGTCAATAAAGAGAAGAAGGTGAACGAGAGGTTGACGCCGGTGGGGTCATGATTGCGGTTGTGGTGATTGACACGCCGGGGACGGGGCGTCCGCGGGACAGCCGGCGGGACGCCGGCGCGATGGTTTGAAGGCATGCCAGACTTTCTGCTAGAGATCGGGTGCGAAGAGATTCCGGCGCGGATGATTGATGCCGCATCGCGTGAGTTGCGCGAGCGGGTCGGCGCTCTGCTGAATCGCGAACGTCTGACTGCCGGCGAGATCGCTTGTTTCGACACGCCCCGGCGCTTGGCCGTGCTGGTTTCTGGCATCCCAGCCGGACAGCCTGACGTGACCGAAGAAGTGATCGGGCCCTCGGTAAACGTCGGCTATAAAGATGGAGTGCCCGCCCCTGCGGCGCACGGCTTTGCGAAAAAGGCGGGTGTCGCGGTCTCGCAACTGGAAAGGGTTTCAACGCCCAAAGGGGAGTGCCTTGCCGCGCGGGTTACCAGGAAAGGACGGAGCGCTGCCGAGACCCTCGCGGAGGGTCTGCCTAAGGAGCTTTCTTCGATCTACTGGCCGAAGAATATGTACTGGCGCAAGACGAACGAGCGGTTTGTGCGTCCGGTGCGGTGGCTGGTTGCGATGCTCGATGGAGAAACGATTCCTCTGGAGTTCGATGGGATCTGGGCGGGAAAGATTTCGCGCGGGCACAGGATGTTGTCTCATGGCAGCGTGACGATTCCACGGGCTGGGTCTGCATACGTGGATGCGCTCCGTGCAGCAAAGGTTCTGGGACGTGCGGAGCGTGAGCAGCAGATTCGCAAAGCGCTGGACGCGGCTACGCGCACGATTGCGGAAGCGCGATGGCGGGAAGACAAGTCTCTGCTCGACACCGTGGTGAACCTTACGGAATTCCCTTCGGTGATTCTGGGCGGGTTCGATCCGCAGTTTCTGGTGCTGCCGGAGGAAGTGCTGGTCACGGTGATGCGCGACCATCAGAAATATTTCGCGGTGGAAGATGCGGGCGGCAAACTGCTGCCACATTTTCTCGCAGTGCTGAACACGGATGGCGATCCGCAAGGGCTGATCCGGCACGGCAACGAGCGCGTGCTGCGGGCCCGCTTCAGCGATGCGCGATTTTTCTGGGAGACGGATCAGAAGCGCTCGCTGCTGGAACGGCTGGATCTGCTGCGGCACGTCACCTTCCAAAAAGATCTGGGCAGCTACTACGAGAAGACGCGCAGGGTGCAGCGGCTGTGTAGTTGGCTGAGTGAGATTACCAAGCAGAGCGGGATAGCGGTGCGTGCGGGCGTGATTCACAAGGCGGCGTGCCTGGCCAAGACCGACCTCACCACCGAACTAGTGAAAGAGTTCACGGAGTTGCAGGGCATTGTGGGCGGGCTGTATGCGCGGGCGCAGGAACTTGATTCGAGTTTGCCCGAGGCGACGCGGTTTGCCATCGCAGATGCGATTTACGATCATTACAAGCCCGAATCCACCGAAGACGACGTGCCGCGGTCGATTGAGGGTGCCGTGCTTTCCGTCGGCGATAAGGCGGACACCATCGCGGGCATGTTTGCGCTGGCGCTGGTGCCGAGCGGATCGAAGGATCCGTTTGCGCTGCGTCGGCAGGCGAACGGGATTGTGAAGGTAATTGACAAATACAAGCTTCCGTTCCGGCTGGGCGTGATGATGCGCGATGCGCGTGCCGGTTACCAGGGATCGGCGGCGGAGAAGAAATTTGTCGACGATGTCGCGTTCGACGAGTCGGTAAGAGTGTTCTTCCGCGAGCGTCTGGAGTTTTATCTGAAGGATGTACGCGGGCACGGCTATGACGTGGTGAAGGCGGTACTGGCGGCCGACGCAGAAGACGTAACGGACGCGCTGGCGCGCGCGGAAGCGCTCAAGAATGTCCTGCACATGCCGGAGTTCCTGGCGATTGGCGCAGCGTGCAAGCGCATGCGGAACATTTTGAGGCAGGCGGAAGAGAAGGGAATCGCGCCAGCGGCGACGTTTGAGTACTTGCCTGGTTCGGCTCATGAAGAAAAAAACCTGGCAACTTATGTCGAGGTCAACGGTCCAAAAGTCGAAGCGCTTCGGAAGAAGAAAGAATACGGCGACGCACTTATGCTGCTCTCGACTGCGCGAGAACCGGTGGATGCGTTTTTCGACAAAGTGATGGTCATGGTGGAGGATGAGAGGCTGCGAGCGAACCGGCTGGCCTTGCTGCGGACTCTGTTAAAAGAGTTTTCCACGATCGCGGATTTTTCCGAGATCGTGACGGAAGGCAAGGCGTGATCCGAAATTCCTAACCTTAGGGTTTAGACGTGCGAATTGCCGGCGGGACGCCGGCGCTACCAGAATCAAACGACAAAGGACTAATTATCATGGCGACAATCACTCTCCCCGAAGCTGGCGCGCAGGAAAACAAGAAACCCACAACCAAGTACGTTTACTTTTTCGGCGGTGGCAAAGCCGATGGCCACGGCAAGATGAAAGATGACCTGGGCGGCAAGGGCGCCGGCCTGGCCGAGATGACCAATGCCGGGCTGCCTGTGCCTCCGGGGTTCACCATCCAGACCGAGGCTTGCCGCGAGTACATGCGTACGGGGGGCGTGTCGAAAGAAGTCGACCGGCAGATGGAGGATGCGCTGGCCAAATTAGAAGCGCTGCAGGGACAGAAGCTGGGGACGGGCGAGAACCCGCTGCTGGTGAGCGTGCGCTCGGGCGCGAAGTTTTCCATGCCGGGGATGATGGATACGATCCTCAACCTTGGATTGAACGACTACAGTGTGGAGGCGCTGGCCAAGCGCAGCAATAATCCGCGGTTCGCCGCTGATTCGTACCGGCGGCTTATCCAGATGTTTGGCAATGTTGTGCTGGAGATTCCCAAGCACGCGTTTGATGAAGTCTTTGATGCGAAGAAGAAGCAGAAAAAGGCCAAGCTCGACACTGAACTCGATGCCAAGGCGCTGAAGGAAGTGATTGAGGAGTACAAGAAGGTCGTCAAGAAGCACGCCAAGCGCGACTTTCCGCAGGATCCGCACGAGCAGTTGGTGATGGCGCGGGACGCGGTATTCCGCTCCTGGCAAAATGACCGCGCCAAACACTACCGCCGCATCAACAACATTGATGACATGCTCGGGACCGCGGTCAACGTGCAAGCAATGGTCTACGGCAACCTCGGCGACACCAGCGGTACGGGCGTGGGTTTCACGCGCAATCCAGCTACGGGCGCGAAGGAATTCTACGGCGAATTTCTGATGAACGCACAGGGCGAGGATGTGGTTTCGGGCGTGCGCACTCCCGTGCATATCTCCGAACTGCACAAGATCATGCCCAACGTGTACGACCAGCTGCGCGACATCACAACGCGGCTGGAGAAACATTACAAGGACATGCAGGATTTCGAGTTCACCATCCAGGATGGCAAGCTCTACATGCTGCAGACGCGCAACGGCAAGCGCACGGGTTGGGCCGCCGTGCGCGTTGCGATTCAGATGGTGGAGGAGGGATTGATCACGAAGGAAGATGCGATCTTCCGTGTAGAACCGAACCAGCTTTATGACTTCCTCGTGCCACGCCTGGATGAGAAGACCACGAAGGTGGAAGTGCTGGCAACCGGGCTCCCCGCATCGCCGGGCGCCGCGGTCGGGCAGATTGTCTTCACCGCGGAAGAAGCGGTGAAGAAAGCGGGACATGGCGCGAAGAAAAATCCTGTGATTCTGGTGCGCGCGGAAACCACTCCAGAAGATATTCAGGGCATGGAAGTTGCCGCGGGCATTTTGACGTCGCGCGGCGGCATGACCAGCCACGCCGCCGTGGTCACGCGCGGCATGGGGAAATGCTGCGTGGCGGGCGCCGGCGATATCCAGGTCGACGAGCGGGCCGGGCAGATGCGCGTCAAAGGACAAGTATTCAAGGAGGGAGACTGGATCTCGCTCGACGGAACCAGCGGGCGCGTGATCAAGGGAAAGCTGAACACGCTCGACCCCTCGACCGATGATGCTAACCTGCAGAAGCTGCTGGGCTGGGCGGAGCCGTTCCGCAAGATCGGCGTGCGCGCGAACGCAGACATTCCGCGCGATGCAATTCAGGCCAAGGCCTTTGGCGCCGAGGGCATCGGTCTTTGCCGCACTGAGCATATGTTCTTCGCTGCGGATCGTATTCCGCACATGCGCGCCATGATCCTGGCGGATAACGAGAAAGACCGCCGCACCGCACTGAAGAAGTTGCTGCCCATGCAGCGGGCCGACTTTATTGGGCTGCTCAAAGCGATGGACGGCTTGCCGGTGACGATCCGCCTGCTCGATCCGCCGCTGCACGAGTTCCTGCCCAAGCGCGAGAAGCTTATGGTCGATATCGCCAGCTTGCCTAGCGCCAATGCGAAACAGAAGAGAGCTTTGGTGGAGGAATACCGCGAATACGGTGCGAAAGGAGCTGGCGATCTGAAAAAGATTCTTCCTGCGCTGCTGGCGCGTGTGGAAGACCTGCATGAGTTCAATCCCATGCTGGGGCATCGCGGATGCCGCTTGGGTATTACTTATCCGGAGATCACCGAGATGCAGGCGCGGGCCATTTTCGAAGCGGCGGTAGCCGTGGAGAAAGCGGGCATCAAGACCCATGCCGAGGTCATGATCCCGCTGATTGCTACCGTGAAAGAGATGGCGAACCAGGGAGCGATCGTCCGGCGCGTGGCGGATGAAGTGTTTAAAGAAAAAGGGAAGCATGTTCATTACCTGGTGGGCACGATGATTGAGTTGCCCCGCGCCTGCCTGGTCGCGGATGAGATTGCCAAGGAAGCCGAGTTTTTCTCGTTTGGCACAAATGACCTTACCCAAACCACGTTCGGTTTTTCACGCGACGATGTGAACAAAGTTCTGCCGACGTATCTGTCGGAAGGGATTCTGAAACAGGATCCATTTTCCGCCATCGACCGCGATGGTGTGGGCGAACTGGTGCGGATTGGGATCGAACGCGGGCGTAAGACGCGCCCCAAGCTGGAGGTGGGAATCTGCGGCGAGCACGGCGGCGAACCGTCCTCAGTGGAGTTCTGCCATCAGGTGGGAATGGATTACGTATCTTGCTCCCCGTTCCGCGTGCTGACGGCGCGGCTGGCAGGGGCGCAAGCGGGGGCGAGTGACAAGTTGAAGATTGAGGGCGGACGAACGAAATAGAATCTACTACAGCGGGCACCAGGGTTCACAAAGCTTTGCACAGTTTGAGCGATGAATTTGTGTACCTTGGTCCCCTTTCGTTTCTACTGCACTTTCTGCAGGCGGGCGATTAGTTTCTGCGCCAGGCTCTCCTCCGATTCCGACCAGAGCAGGCGCGCGCTGGCGCCGCTATTCTTCTCCACGTTGGTCGAGAACTGGACCAACTTCGCCACGTTGTCGCGAATCTTGTCGCGAGTCTGTTCGCTGAGGGAAGTCTCGGGCTGCAGAAAGTAGGAATCCGGGCCAAAGTCGACCTCAATGTGCCCCGTCTGCTGATACGCTCCCTCGTCGAATTCTTCTCCCTGAATAATGAACGTCACTCGCGCCGGCTCCAGTACCCAGTTTGCGGTTGACGCATCGGGTGTCCACAGATCCCAATAAGCTTCGAAAACGTACGCGTAATCGTCGTGGACCTGCTCGGCGGCAATCAGAGTGGCTTGTCCGGGGTCGATTCCGGCAGGGAATCGCCGCTCCAGCACGGTGGCCTCGTCCCACGAAATAGGATGCAGAGCAAAATAAGTGATTCCAGGACGCTGGGTCGAGAAAGGGAACTGCTGCAACACGCCCAGCGCATGGGGCAACATCTCCGGGCCGGAGAAGTCGGGAAACCAAAGACTGAGAAAAAGTGGATCGGACACAAGCGCCTCAAATGAATTGCGAGCCGTCGCGTTAGATGCGATTCTTACATACTAAATTGTCTTGGGATCGTCGAGAAGAGGCCATGCATTGGGGCCATGCATTGGTCCTCCCTGCGTTTTGACAGCGCTGCCAAGGGTTGCTACGATCAAGTGTTGCTTCAAGCACCCGCCTCAGAGCCGTCCCCGTCGTCTAGCCTGGCCTAGGACATCGCCCTTTCACGGCGGTAACACGGGTTCAAATCCCGTCGGGGACGCCAACCTTATCAACCACTTGCACATCCCCTCCAGA
>Ga0070761_10002123_pt1 | contig 12269 bp, 10 predicted proteins | sample HubBroMetageREF1_FD_66724 | JGI IMG/M metagenome (GOLD analysis project Ga0070761, IMG submission 66724) | Reference soil microbial communities from the Hubbard Brook experimental Forest, New Hampshire, USA - Hubbard Brook CCASE Soil... | ecosystem: Environmental > Terrestrial > Soil >...
ATCGCCAAAAAGGCCGCCAAAGTTCGTTGGGCTCCTTAGTGAGAACCTAGCCTTCCGCCATCTGGATCGCCACAATGGGTCGGATTTGGCAGTATGCTTGAAGAGTTGAGGGCGACACTCTCCAACCGAAAACTGACTGAAAAGGAGAACGATGAGCGCGACCAAATCCTACGATGAAATTATCGATTTCATCGCCGCAGGCACAACCCCGGAGACGGTGGTAGCGTTCCACCCTTCCGATACCGTGCAGCAACGCGTGGCGGATCTGGTCGAACGCTCCCGTAACGGCAACGCCTCGGCCGAAGAGCAATCCGAACTTGAAGACTACCTGCAGCTTGAGCACATCAGCATCATGGCAAAGGCGCGGGCACGACAGATCACGCGGCTTGCCAACTGAGGTAAACGAGTCACTGCCTTCTTCACGAAGACGATTCCTATTCTCCGCATCAGATCGACCGCATCGTTAGTCGTAAGCACGGCGGATCGTCGGACGCCGCCAATCTCGCTTATGCCTGCATTCGATGCAATGCGTGGAAGGGGAGCGACATTGGCACGGTCGATCCCCGCAGTGGAGCGCTCGAGAGTTTCTTCCACCCTCGGTGACAGCGCTGGGATGACCACTTCCTGCTTCGAGGCGCCATAATCGAGCCACTCACACCTGAGGGGCAGGCAACCGCGCAGCTACTGAAGCTCAACCTCGACCAGCGCGTTGTGGAACGGCGGCTCCTGACGATGGTTGGCCGGTAACCACGCTGAGATCGGGTACTCCGCCTGAACGGACGGGTACGAGTAACCCACGGCTACACACGAACTCGGGCGACAGCCGCGCCACAGTCGCAATCGCCATCTTTTTGCGCACTCCTGGTGCCGGTTCCGGATCATCACCGCAAGTAAGAACATTTGGACAAACATTCCGACGACCGAGATCTGGCGACCCAGTCCGACGACCCAGGATGACACCCACATCATACCGAGAAGTTCAACGCCGTTCGGCAATTCGTAATGTGTGGCAGCTCTACCGAGGCAAGCCGTTTTGGTGGTTTTTGTCGAGAAGTGGGGTGAAAACAGCAGGTACGACCGCACGCGCAGGCAGACGAAGATCAGGGAACCAGAACTTGCTGTTGTAAGGCAGGCGCTCTAACCGACGGAGCTAGCCGCCAAAAGGGGCGTTTGGCGATCGTGGCACCCGCCCGCCTCTCGTATCGGCTAACGATCACCGGAGAGTTGTCCGCGAGAGGTCTCTACCGTTCAACCGGCAGGAAAGCGGCGCGAAAGAACAGACCCCGGTTTACTCACAAACTGAATTCCGCCAATGAGAAGACCGGCACTTGATGGTAGCGCTTTGGCTGGAGGTGCTGCTGAATGATTTTGTCAATCAACTGCCCAACTTCGGCCTCCAGCCAGACCTCGCGCACTGACTGCAGACCAGCGCGGCACGTTCTCAAATTCATAGAGTTCATCGCCCCACGGCTGCCGATGGGTGATCGTTTTGCGCTCCAGGGAGACTCAGCAGCGGGCGCATACGGTTGGTTCGAGCATAGGGCTATCCTCGGGCTATCCCCTCCTCCGAGTCCACGGATCCAGCCATTTGGCGGCATCATATCGGTGGACGGTTACGATGTACACAGTTGCCATCAAACGCGCAGAGACATACAGCGGTTCGCCTTGAACGTGCGCCATGAACAAGACTTTCGGATCGGGCTGGTTCTCCGGATGCTCTTCCACCACATCGCCGGTCGCCACCACATACTTGAGGTCGGCATGAAGGAACGTATGGGATTGCGGAAAATCTGGGCGTGCCGGCTAATTAGATAGCGGTCGTCTCGCACCGCTTGGCGAAGGGCGGCGATGTCAAGCTGGGGCATTCCGGAACCACGTCTCTGGCCGTCGTACCATCCGCCCACCCTCGCGCCTCCGCTACAATCAAAGTAGTGTCCCCCGAAGTCTCCACCGCCCCCGACGCGCCACCCGTCCCTCCGCCACCCGACCGCATCGAGCAGCTCTTCCAGGAACTCGAAGACAAGATCCGCGAGTACCGCCCGCGCGACGACCTCGCCCCCGTAGAAAAAGCTTTTCGTACCGCCGCCGAGCTGCACAAAGGCCAGTTGCGCCAGTCCGGCGAGCCCTACATGGTGCATCCCCTCATGGTCGCCCATATCCTGGCCGGCATGCGCATGGATCTGGTCACCATCGAAACCGGACTGCTGCACGACCTTGTCGAAGACACCCGCATGACCCCCGACGAAATCCGCAAGGGTTTCGGCGACGAAGTCGCCCGCTGCGTCGATGGCGTCACCAAGCTCAGCAAACTCGATATCTTCAACGCCGAGGAACGCCAGGCCGAAAGCTTCCGTAAAATGCTGCTGGCCATGGTGGACGATATCCGCGTCATCATCGTGAAGCTGGCCGATCGCCTGCACAACATGCGCACGCTCGGCTATCTGAGCGCCGAGCGCCGCGCGCACGTGGCTACTGAGACCATCGAGATCTACGCGCCCATCGCGCACCGCCTCGGCATGGGCAAAGTGCGCGGCGAGTTGGAGGACTTGGCGTTCCGCCATCTCGACCCCGAAGCCTTCGAAGAAATCGCCCAGACCATCGAATCGAAGCGCCATTCCAACGAAGAGTTCCTCACCGAGATCCGCACCACCGTGGAGAACGAACTGCGCCGCGAAGGCATTCCCGCGCGCGTAGAAGGGCGCCTCAAGCGGCCTTATTCCGTTTATCAGAAGATCAAGCGCCAGAAAATCGCCATCGAGCAGGTTTACGATCTGATGGCCCTGCGCATCGTCACCGACTCGGTCAAAAACTGCTACGCCGCGCTGGGTGTGATTCACAACGAGTGGCGCCCCATTCCCGGCCGCATCAAGGACTTCATCGCCATCCCGCGCCCCAATCTCTACCAGTCCCTGCATACGTCCGTCGTCGGCCCGCACGGCCAGCACTTCGAAGTGCAGATCCGCACCGAGGAAATGCACCGCATCGCCGAAGAGGGCATAGCCGCGCACTGGAAATACAAGGAAGGCAAGAAGGGCCCCGCGCCCGACGACCAGCGCATCGCCTGGTTGCGCCATCTGGTCGAGTGGCAGCGCGACATGCAGGACCCCGGCGAGTTCATGTCCACCCTCAAGGTGGACCTTTACCCCGAGGAAGTCTACACTTTCACCCCGCGCGGTAAAGTGATCGTGCTGCCGCGCGACGCCACCCCCATCGATTTCGCTTACGCCATTCACTCCGATATCGGCCAGACCTGCGTGGGCGCCAAGGTCAACGGCCGTATCGTGCCGCTGCGCTATTCGCTGCGCAATGGCGACATCGTCGAGATTATGACCCAGGCCGGCCACCTGCCCAGCAAGGATTGGCTGACGCTGGTCAAGACCGCCAAGGCCCGCAACAAGATCAAGCACGTCATCAACACCAGCGAGCGGCTGAAGGCCATCGAGATCGGCGAGAAGTATCTGGAGAAGGAAGCCCGGCGACTGGGCGTGCAACTGGGCAAAGTATCCAAAGGCAGTCTCGAGAGCGTCGCTGGCGATTACGGCTACGGCAAAATCGAGGATCTGCATGCCGCCTTGGGCTACGGCAAGTATTCCGCCCGCCAGGTGCTGCAAAAGCTGGCGCCCGGGCAGGTGCTGCCGGAACCCGTGGAGGTGTCCAAAGCGCCCGCGGCGCAACCGGAAACCGTTCCCCAGACCCCTGGCATGCCGCGCGGTCCGGATGGAGACGCCGTCATCCGCGTCAAGGGCATGGACGATCTGATGGTCTATCGCGCCAAGTGCTGCAATCCCATCCGCGGCGAAGGCATCATCGGATATGTCACTCGCGGCAAGGGCGTGGCCGTGCATTCCAAGCTATGCACCAACGTGCAAAACCTGATGTACGACGTGGAGCGCAAGATTGAAGTAGAGTGGGCTCGCAGCACTTCGGACGCCTTCCCGGTGAAGATCGCCATCCACACCGACGACCGTCCCGGTATGTTGAACCAGCTCACGTCAATTCTGAATGACGAGAACACCAACATACGCAGCCTGGAAGCCAAAACCGAGACGGAGATGGATGGCGCGCTGGTCGAGATGACCGTGGACGTGCGCGACAAGAAACACCTGGAGAAGCTGCTGTCCGCCATGCGCCGCATCTCGGGCGTGCGCGACGTGGAGCGCCTGCAGAATTGATATGACCATCGTCAGCGACCCCGAGCACATCGCCATTTCGAAATCGAAGGGTATCAAGATCGACTGGAAGGACCGCCACTCCAGCGATTACGGCATCGATTATCTGCGCGATAAGTGCCCCTGCGCCACCTGCACGGGCGCGCACGGCACGCCGCCCCGCCAGCCGGAAGCGGCGGCGCCGGCATCGCCATTCCAACTGTACAAGCCTGCGCTGAAGATGTTGAGCGTCGAGCCGGTGGGCAACTACGCCATCCGCATCCATTGGAGCGACGGCCACTCGACCGGCATTTACTCGTGGGAACACCTGCGAAACATCTGCCCGTGCGCAGATTGCCGGAAGCCTTATTGAACCTTGTTGATCCCGGTTGACGCAAGGTGTCCTCAGCAGCTACAGTTTTATCCATAAGTCCGGGCTTAAGACGTGAGAGATCGCGCCCCCCGGGGCCAAAAACTCAACCCACTCAAGAATAGCGGAGATTGGACGGTTAGGATACGTGTTTCTGTGAACAGTAGTGAGGCTTACCCCAGGTGCTTCGCCAGGAACGGCAGCCCTTGCACGCCATAGAACGAATGCACATCGTTGAAAACTTCCTGCTGCGCCAGCGTTGCGGCGTCGAAAGCCTCGTACACCTTCTGCACGCGAGCGAAGCTGGCTTTGCTGGCCTCCACGGGGAAGATATCGTCTTTCATGCCTGATTCGACAAACAGCGGGCGCGGCGCGATGAGGCCCGCCACATCATACATCTCGGCCCAATCGAGAATTCCGGGAACGTAATTGTCGATGCAGTGCGACAGGCTCATGACGCTGTCGCAAAACGTGTTGAGATAGCCGCTGATCATGGCGGCGCGAATGCGCGGTTCCAGCGCCGCGGCGAAGGTGGTGACGGTGCCGCCACCGGAGATACCCATGCATCCCACGCGGCGCGCATCGAGTTCCTGGCGGGTTTCAATCCAGTCGATGGCGCGCATGACGTCATAGACGCGCCATCCGACCATGGTTTGCCCGAGCAACAGGGCCGCGCCAGCGGAGGGCTGGCAAGCGGTCGCCTCCGCGCCCTTCTTCCGGGTGACCGGATCGCGGCGGCAGCCGAATCCGAGTGGTTCGATGGCTACCGCGGCCATGCCATGCTCGACCACCTGGATAGCGAAATCGTGTTGATATCCGGGCTTGTTGGTGCGGTCGTGCCCCTGTGCGTCAATGCCCACGATGTCGTCCACACCGCGCCCATGACCGGGCAGGCAGATCATGGCGGGGTGCGGCGGCGCGGAATTGCGCGGGGTCAATAGGTATCCGAGCACGAAAGCCCCCGGCCGGCTTTCGAAGACGAACTTCTCGCGGCGGTACGCTGGAAAATCGCGCGTCTCGATGGTCTGCGGCTGCAGGGGGGCGCGTTGCGCGGGAAATCCGCCCACAAGTTCCGTCAGTTTCGCGCGTAAGCGCTTCTGCCAGGACTCGGCCTGCTTGCGGTTCTGCGCCCGGAAGGTGAGCCGTAGGGGCGCCGACTCGTAGAGTTTACGGGTGTAAAGGACCGGGTCGAACGCGGCGGCATCGACCTTGTCTTCGAAGCCCTCCAGCGGGCCGCCGTAGTTGCTCTGGGCAGTGGCGGTCGCGGAAAATAGCGCCGCGCTTCCAGCCGCCAGTTTGCCAAGTTCCCTGCGTGTCATGCGATGGCTCCGGATTTCCTTTGCAAGCGAGTTTGCGACTCCAATTATATCCTGTGGGCATGCCGGCTCTGCGATTCCACTCGGGGCATGATTTATTCGCCATGGTTCCGCCTGCTGGCACTGCCAGCACTCGTGCTGCCTGTTTTTGCGGACCAAGCCAGCAAGAGAGCGCTCATCGAGGACACGCTCGCGCTTACCAAAGCCGACTCGTTGACCCGGAACGCGCTGGACCAGGAAAGCGGCGTCCTGCGGCAAGAAAACTGGGTGCCGCATCGTCTTCATGGAACTGCTCCAACTGGACGTGTTTTTTTGCCGGAAATGACACGTCTGAGCCGGGAGTTTAGCGAGAAGCCGCCAAAATCGCCGCCGACAAGGCCAAGTAGCCTCCAGATTCACCAGCAACAGCAGGGTAGTCTTCGACGATCATGTCATAGGGACAGTCCTTTGGGTCCAGGTCGATCGCACTAAATGAAGGTGCTACGTTCGCGGTTAACTCCGTAGCAACTTACAGCGTCACTCGGAAGGCGCCAAAACGCCACCGGGTGTGTATGTGCGCGGCGGCAACCACTTGTTCGCCATCGGCACGAAGCAGTAGACTGGTTCCATGATCACGGGCGCGCACATGGTTTTCTTTAGCAACGATCCAGAAGCGGATCGGGCGTTTTTCCGCGATGTGCTGGAGTTTCCGTTCGTGGATGCCGGACATGGCTGGCTGATCTTCAAACTGCCCCCTGGGGAAGCCGCTCTTCACCCCACGGACAACGATTCCGTGCAAGGCGGCGCCGCGAATGCGATGCTGGGGACGGAGTTCTACCTGATGTGCGACGATTTGCAGGCCATGATTCAATCGCTGGCGGCCAAAAACGTAACCTGCGGGGCGATCGACAAAGCGCGCTGGGGGATGAAAACCACGATTCGTTTGCCTAGCGGCGGCGCGATTGGCTTGTACCAACCTACGCATCCGACGGCACTGGGGCTTTGACTCCTGCCCAATCTCAAATGCTGGTAGCTTCTGCGCAAATTGTGCAGAATCGAGTGCTGGCGGGCGCCCCGTTGGCGATGTGGATGACGAGTCGCTCGCCTATCTGAGGCCCGGCGACGCCAACTCCCGATCTTCCTGGTTCTCAGTATCCTGACAGAAGATGAAGGCGGCAACGCGCTTGAACTAAAATGAAACTAATGCGAATCGGTGCCTTCCCGCTGTCCGCCTGCCTGGCCGTGGCCTGCCTTGCCCAAACGCCCAAACCCGCCACGGTTCGCGGCACGCTCGTGCAGCGCGCCGGAAAACCGCCCGCCATCGAAACCGCCGACCACCACATCGTTTCGCTCGACGGCGACGAGCCCACCATGGGCGTGCTCAACGACAAGCGCCTCGCCGGCTTCGAGCTGGAAGCCAAGGGTCACTTCGCCGCCCCCGACCAATTCCGTGTGGACCCCATCCACACCAAGGCCATGTTCGTCCACAAAGACGGTCACGTGAAAGTGATCACCTACTGGTGCGACGTCTGTTCCATCCGCACCTACACGCCCGGACCGTGCTGGTGCTGCCAGAAAGAAACGCTGCTCGATCTTCGGGATCCGGACGAGGACCGATAAATGCGCTCGCTCGCCGCTGTACTCTTTCCGCTTATGTCTATCGCCGCCGATTACTCCGCACAGAAAGCCGTCGTAGACGGCATCGAAGTCGTGCGCCTGGCCCACGCCGCGCGCGGCGCCGAGGTGGCCATCGCGCCCTCGCTCGGCAACCTGGCCTACGAGTTCAAGGTGAACGGCAAGAACGTGCTCTGGCTGCCGTATGCGACTCTCGCCGAGATGAAGACTAATCCCCAATTCGGCGGAATTCCGTTTCTGGCGCCATGGGCCAACCGCCTTAGCGAGGACGCATTCTTCGCCAACGGCAAGAAGTTCCGGCTCAATTCCGATCTGGGCAACATCCGCCGCGACCAGAACCAGCATCCCATTCACGGCCTGCTGAATTTTTCGGCGTACTGGGAAGTTACGGCGCTCCAAGCCGATGCCGATTCGGCCCGCGTCACCAGCCGCCTGGAATTCTGGAGGCATCCCGAGATGATGGCGCAGTTTCCATTCGCGCACACCATCGAAATGACCTACGTCTTGCACGACGACATTCTGGAAGTCCGCACGGCGATCGAGAATCTTTCCGCCGATCCCATGCCGGTGGGCATCGGCTATCATCCCTATTTCCAGCTTCACGACGCGCCCCGCGACCAGTGGAAGGCGCATCTGGCCGCGCGGGATCACCTGGCGCTCTCGAAGATGTTCATCCCGACCGGCGAACGCAAGCCCGTGGAATTCCCCGATCCGCTGCCGCTGTCCGGCGTGGCGCTCGACGATGTGTTCGGCGGCTTGGTGCGCGACGCCTCCGACCGCGCCACGTTTTCCGTCGAAGGCCTGCATGAGAAGATTTCCGTGATCTATGGCCCCAAATACACGGTCGCGGTGGTCTACGCGCCGGCCGGACGCCAGTTCATTTGCTTCGAACCCATGTCCGCTATCACCGACGGTTTCAACCTGGCGCACGCCGGCGTTTATAAGGAATTGCAGAGCATACCGCCGGGCGGCACATGGCGCGAGAGCTTCTGGATTGTTCCGAGCGGATTCAGATGATTTGTGGGACGGACCCGAATGACCACACAAGCGGAAAAAGCGGAGATCTTTCGCGCGCTGCATCGTGGGCCGGAGGTCCTGGTGCTGCCCAACGCCTGGGATTGCGCCAGCGCGCGCATCGTTGAAGAAGCCGGGTTTCCAGCCATCGCGACTACAAGCGCGGGCGTAGCCAACGCACTGGGCTATCCCGATAGCGAACGCATTCCCGCCGCGGAAATGCTGGCAGCCGTCGCGCGCATCGCGCGATGCGTCCGCGTCCCCGTCACCGCGGACCTCGAAGGCGGCTACCGGGATATCCCCGCGACGACCGCCGGCCTGGTCGACTCGGGCGCCATTGGCTTGAATCTGGAGGATGCGGGCGGCGACGCCGCGCAGCACGCCGCACGCATCGCCACCGTGCGCCGCGTGGGCCGCGAACTGGGTGTGAACCTGGTAATCAACGCCCGCACCGATCTGTATCTGGATCGCATCGGCTGCGATCCCGCCTCGCGCTTCGATCGGTCCTGCGAGCGATTGCGGGCCTACATCGATGCGGGCGCGGATTGCGTCTTCGTTCCCGGCGTCGCGGACGGAGATACGATCCGGCGCTTCGTCGAAACGTTGCGTTTCCCGTTCAACGTCCTGGCCGTCGCGGGAACGCCGCCAATCCCGCGCCTGCGGGAGTTGGGGGTGGCGCGCGTCAGCGTTGGCTCGGCGCTGATCCGCGCAGCTATGGGATGGACGCGCCGTATCGCGCAGGAACTGAAGACCAACGGGACCTACGAGGCGATGTTACAAGGCGCCATCCCATACAGCCTCAACCGCCTCTTCGAGAGATAGCGGGGCACGGAATGCGCCGTCTCTTCGAAAAAGGCGGGACCGTACATCGTTTCGGGCCACGACCGTACGGAAGTGCCCCCGCCGGCGCTTGACGCAGATAAGCCTCCCCCTGCAAAAGCCATCCTGCGCCCGCCGGAAAAATTGCTCCGGACTACTCGCAATCCGGAATTCCGCCGATAACACCGGCAGGTCCAACTCATGAGCTTTTCTTCTACCGGTGGCGCCCGCTTCGCGCTTCCGATGGCTTCGAATTCCATGTTCGCCAAGTTTCGCGGGGAACGGCTCAAGCTGATCGCTCACGCTGCTTTCGCCTTATCGCTGTTGCCCGTGTTATCGGCTCAGCCCCAGTCTTCGCCGCCACCCGATTTGGCCGACGCCAGCCTTGAAGACCTGATGAATATCGAGGTGACCTCGGTTTCCAGGAAGGAGCAGAAGCTTTCGAACACCGCGGCCGCAGTCTATGTGATTAACCAGGAAACCATTCGCCGGTCGGGCGCGACCAACATTCCCGACCTCTTGCGAATGGTCCCGGGGGTGGACGTCGCCCAGATCGACGCCAACACCTGGGCCATCAGCATTCGCGGCTTCAACGACAGGTATGCCAACAAGGTGCTGGTTCTGGTCGACGGACGTACGGTATACACCCCGACTACCTCCGGTGTCTACTGGGATCAGTTAGACGTGCCGCTCGAGGATATCGAGCGCGTAGAGGTCACCCGCGGACCGGGGGGAACCGTCTGGGGCGCCAACGCCGTCAACGGAGTGATCAACATCATCACCAAGAGCGCAAAAGCCACTCAGGGCGCTCTAGTCAGTACGGGCGGAGGTTCCCAGGGGGCGGCCCGGGGATTGGCTCAGTATGGCGGTGAAATCGGGCAGAGCGGGACCTTTAGGGTTTTCGGCGACTATTTGAACCAAGGGAATCTGACGGCATCGGACGGCTACAGCCCGGCTGCCGATGGCTGGCACATGCTGCATGGCGGGTTTCGGTCCGACTGGACGCTCTCCCCCAGCGATTCCCTGACGGTGCAGGGCGACCTTCTCGAGACTGGCGAGGGACAGACGATTAATGTCGTATTCGCCAATCAACTTCCGCTTGAGGAAACCTTTAACGATGCGGTTGCGGTGGGCTCGGGCAACCTCCTGGCGCGATGGAACCACACGCTGGCCGGCGGTTCCAATACGTCCCTGCAGGTCTACTTCGACCGGGAAGATCGCCACGACGAGGGAGTGCACGAAGGCCTGAATACGTTGGACGTCGACTTCCAGCATCATCTGCGCCTGGGTTCCCGCCACGATATCGTGTGGGGCGCCGGTTACCGGGTCACGGCGGACAACCACGCCGACGGCTACGGAAAAGCCTACGTCCCGCTTTCCCGCACGAACAATCTCTACAGCGCGTTTGTTCAGGACGAGATCGCCCTTACCGATACTCTCCGGTTCACTCTAGGCTCAAAGTTTGAGCACAACGCATATACGGGGTTCGCGTACGAACCGAGTGCAAAGCTCCTGTGGCAGCCGGCCCCCCGGCAAACCGTCTGGGTATCCGCCTCCCGGGCCATCGTGCAAACCAGCCGGGAAGAAGCGGATCTCATCGTCGATGAGTATACACTTCCGGCGCAAGGCGGCGGTTTTGGCGTGGCCCAAGTGCTGGGGAATCCCGACGCCAAAGCCGAGATACTTTACGATTTCGAAACTGGCTATCGCGTTCAGGTCAACAAGGGATTCTCGCTCGATATCGCCGCATTCTCGAGCTACTACCACGACCTTGCCGACGTTCTCCCCGGAGACCCCTTCTTTTCGCAGGACGAAGGGCCTCCGCACTGGATTCTTCCTCTCGTTTTCCAATACGTAGCGCGCGCCCATACCTACGGCGCGGAAGCCGACGTTGACTGGAAGGTTAGCCGCCGTTGGCGAATCAGCCCCGGCCTCAGCGCAATTCATCTGACGAGCTCAAACAACGAAGGCGGCCTGGAAGTGCCCGAGGACGAGGACAACACGCCGGAGTTTCAAGCGCAGGTCCGCTCTTCGCTGGATCTGGCGAAAAACATCGATTGGGATGCCGCCATCTACCATGTCGGGCGCTTGCGGGACGGCGGGGACGGAGCGGTTCCGGCTTTCAACCGGGTGGATTCGCGGCTGGCATGGCGAGTGGGCAAATCCACCGAACTCAGCGTTGTGGGCCAAAATCTTCTCACACCCCTGCACGCGGAGTTTCACAACGCGTTCGAGGTTCGGCGCACGCTCGTGGAGCGGAGCGTCTTCGGCAAGATCACATGGAGATTCTAGAACAGGCCGGAAGCCGGAGTTGCCGGCGCAAGAGATGCGTGAGCCGCCGTGGCGCCACTCTGGGTCTCGTCATAGCCCTGGGGAACTGTCTTGCCGCCGAATCGCCGGAACAGCCGTTAGACGAATATAGAGTGAAGGCAGCCTTCCTTTACAATTTCGCCAAGTTCGTGGAATGGCCCTCCGAGGCATTTCAGAGCCCGAATGCGCCGTTCGCGATCTGTGTTCTGGGCCGCGATCCTTTCGGCCGTTCGCTGGAAGATACAGTGGCAGGCCGGACAATTGAGAGCCGATACTTCGTGGTACGCCATATCTCAAGCGTCAAACAAGTATCCGGGTGCCACGTTTTGTTTATCGGCTCTGTCGAAAGCAAGCGCATTTCGCCCATGCTCGCGGAGATCAAGACGGCTGGCGTTCTTACGGTTGGAGATTCCGATGGCGCGGCCTCCGAAGGCGCGATCATCAGCTTCAAACTCGAAGCCGGCAAGGTTCGCTTTGCAATCAACGCCGCCGCCGCCGAACGGGAAAAGCTTCGAATCAGTTCGCGGCTGTTGAGCCTCGCAGTCGCCGTCGCACAATAGCTGCGCGAAGGCAGCGCTGTATGAGCTTCCACATCTCCATCCCGGTTGCTCTAAGGTTATTTGCGGGCCAGCCGATATGTTCCTCAGGGCCAGCGCCTTTCGCGATTCGTCCGCACAA
>Ga0070761_10002124_pt1 | contig 12255 bp, 16 predicted proteins | sample HubBroMetageREF1_FD_66724 | JGI IMG/M metagenome (GOLD analysis project Ga0070761, IMG submission 66724) | Reference soil microbial communities from the Hubbard Brook experimental Forest, New Hampshire, USA - Hubbard Brook CCASE Soil... | ecosystem: Environmental > Terrestrial > Soil >...
AGATGGCGGGAGACGGTGCTATGAAAGAACACCAGGAGCGCAGGCGGGGAATCAACGCCGCAGTCAGGCCCAGCGGAGATGGCTGCGTCGAATGTCTCGCCAGCGGCGGATGGTGGCTGCACTTGCGGCGCTGTGCCGAATGTGGACATATCGGCTGCTGCGATAGTTCGCCGAGCCAGCACGCCACCAAGCATTTCAACGCGACGGGTCACCCGGTCATTGCGAGTTTTGAGCCGGGAGAGGACTGGTTCTACGACTACGAGAAACAAGGCACCGTTGAGGGCGTGCCGCTAGCACCGCCTCCCTGTCACCCCGAAGATCAGCCGGTGCCGGGCCCGGAGGGGCGCGTTCCGCGCAACTGGCGCTCGCTCCTGCCGTGAGCCCTGAAACCTAAGGGTTTGAGCCTCGGCTCGCGCAGGCGACCTCCTCATCGCTGGCCAGGGATAACCCCTCCGCGTTGGCCCGCCCATCGGTGCATCTGCGGCCGCGGTTGTCGGAGCGCTCGATGCGCTGGCGGCAAGTCCGCGGTAGCGCCTCTGCAGCCAGCGGTCACTGACTCATCGCGGGTGTCTGATCCTGGCTTGCGCGGGCACGCCTATGCAGTGGACTGCAAACTGCGCGCAGTAAGCGGTCTGGGCACGCTACTTCGCAGCACCTACGCTGAACGCCCCAATACCCATCGGAGACTCGACATGAACAAGCTCATCGCGCCGATTCTGTTCACGTGTGCCTGGATCGGACCGGTCTTTGCTGCCGCGCCCCAGCCATCCAACGATCCGGCCGACGTGAGCGCCGTCAAGCAACTTGAACAGGACATGGGAGATGCCATGGTACGCGTCGATGTCGCCAAGCTCAGTGAGATCTACGCGGACGATTTCGCCACAATCTCCGCCGGCAAAATTGTCACCAAGCAGGATCTGCTACAGGATTTTTCTTCCTTGCATGACAAACTCGAATCGTTTGAAAACGGACCCATCGACGTGCAGGTGTTCGGCAACGTTGCAGTGGCCTATGGGAGTGTCTCCGAAAAGAGGATCCAGGACGGAAAAGACCGCAGCGGAAATTTTGTCTGGATGGACGTTCTCGAGAAGCGTGCAGGCAAATGGCTGGTGGTGCGCAGCACGGGCGCGAAGCTGAAGTGAAGGATGGAGGGAATGCTCAGGCTATCTGGCGGAAGGAGCCGTGCACTCGCGCATCAACCAAACTCCCTTACGCAGAGGTCGAAGCGCGCGTACGGCGCAGGAACGCAACCCCCGGGCGGGGCCCCGGGGGGCCTCCTGATATCAATACCACGGAACTGAATTGCTGGGGAATGCGCTGCGAAGGTGCGGTCATTTTTCGCAACCGCCGCAGGCGTCGCATAACCATATTCGTGTCCGCTTAAGGCGAGCGGCCTCGCGTCGGCGCCGACGCGCTACAGTTTCCGCTCGAGCATGTCCCGATCCCAATTGGCGAGGCCCGCGGCTTGATCGTAGGTGCTGGCTACGAACGCCAGCAGGTCCTGATCCGGGGAAGCGGAGTTTCTAACAGCCTCGTATGGCAAAATGAACTCACCGAGCTCGCGGTGATAGTACGCCGCCTGCGGCTGCACGCGCGCCTCTTTGAGCCCGGGCGGCTCAGGAACCGCGTAGGAGTAGAACGCCGGCTGCAGCAGCGGACCGCTGCCGGGCCAGAAACCGTGGCTGATGACCTCCTGCGAATATGCTTCGCGCATGAATGCCGGACCCTGAACCGGTCGCCCGGGACGTCCGGAAAAGCGCGTCACTGCCAAATCGAAACTGCCCCAAAAAAAGTGCACCGGACTGCACTTGCCGACGAACGCGCATTGAGACAGGGTGAGAACTCGCGTGGCCTGCGACAGAATCCGCCACCAGCGCCAGGCGTAGAGCGGATCGTATGAATGGTGCTCGGTGTCCAAATCGAAGCGTATCGGCGACGGGATCTCGACGGGCATCGGCCAGATCTTCACCGGCAGCCCCATGCTCTCGAGCGTCAGCATGAATTCCGAGTAGAAATCAGCCACGCTCTGAGGCCGCAGCGCCAGCATCCGCGTCTGGTCGTCCGATGCCCGAATCACGAGCTGGTGATCGATAAAATCAAAAAGAATCGTGAAGCTGCGCGAGCCGTACGGCAATGTTCTCGTCGACAGCCCGCGGGAAGTCACCTGCAGGGCGACAGCCCAGGAATGATTGAGGGGCGGCGCTTGGGCAAGCGCCACTTTACCGACGACTTGCGTCCACATATGCAACGTCGCGTAGGTGTCTTTCCAAGCCTCGTACGGGAGCTGCGGCCAGACATCATCGCCAGTGACGTTCATCGGACTGAGCTTCGCTCCGTGTGTCGCTGGCAACAGCTTAGCGGAAATTCCGTGCCACGGCGGAAGTCGTCCGGCTCGGAGTTCCAATGGCCGCTATGTAGCGAGCAGCCGACGCTTCCCTTTTTTGGTTTCTAGCCGACGACATTGCACGGCGAGTTACCCCGCCAGACCGCCACCGCCGCATTGAGCACATCGCAAAGTCGGAGCGCCGCTTCCTGAGACGAGCTCAGCGCGAACCTGACCTCGGAGTGCGCCTGATAGACCTCGTACTGGACATCCCCGCAGTAGAGCGTTCTGGACTTCACGTAGAACGGCGATTGTTCGAGATGGGGGCTCGTGAGCGCACCCTTTCGCATATCGTTCTCCCCGGAAGTCCCATCCTCCAAGTGCGAGGAGCGCCCCAAGCAGCTTGCCGCACTTCGATCTCCCGAGTCTGCGGGCCGACGGCGAGAGATGTCCGTGAGCAACGTGCGTTGCGCATCCTGGTTGACACGAAGGATCTGTGCCGTCGCGCCCTGCTGCGGCCGCAAATGACGCGTCGCGGTTGTTGCGGCGCACGAGCAAACCGAGATGGCGCGCGCTGCCAGGAACCCAATGCGCGCACAACGCTCGCGGGAGCAATAAGAAGAAACGCACGCGGGCGCCGGCGGGGCGGTGCCCGGCACGTCTTCCGGGTTCCGAACTGGCGGAGCCAACGGTTTTTGGTGTTGACGAGGCATCGAAAAGCGCCGCTTCGATCCGAAGACCGCTACGCACTCGCAGCCACCGGACGGCCGAGAGCAGTGAGGGAGCTGCCGATAGCCTTCGACCACTGACCGCGCAAATGTCCAGGGTGCAAAACTTCTCGGGTCGTCTCGATATCGGACGATCCGCGTGAATCCTTCGATCTCGACCAGCCAGGCGTTGCGCTCGATTTCTCTAAGACGGTAACTCATCACTACACCAGGCTCAGCGCCAAGAGCGCCGCGGACCTGCGCGTCGACGCCCTCGGCGCGGTAGTCGCAGTATCGGTAGAGGAATTCGAGCAGGTGTGCCCCTCACGGGATGCTCCACGTTGGTATCGAGCGGGCCTCAGGGGGAGCGCCCGCGTCTCCACCCTGGCATCGGGTTAATCGCCAAGACCACGTAGCCGTTGCGGCCGACGGAAACTCCTGTTGCCTGACCGTAAGGAGATACCAATGCCCCAGTTGCGCAGCGCAGCCTTGGCCACGGAACGAGCCCTCGAGCAATGCACGCGCTTTACGTGCGGTCGCGCGCCGCGCGTTCCCTATACCAACGTACAAGTGTCATGGAGCTTCCGCGGTCGTCTAATGCCCCAACGCTGGCGAGATCAGCGGTTTGAAGTTCACAAAGGAGCGCGCACGTGAAAATTCTGATGGTGCTGACGTCACACGACGTCCTCGGTAAGACCGGCCGCAAGACGGGCTTCTGGCTGGAGGAGTTCGCCGCCCCCTATTTCGTATTCCGAGACGCTGGTGTGGAGCTGACGCTGGCATCACCGAACGGTGGGCAACCTCCGCTCGACCCGAAGAGCGATGACCCCGCGAATCAAACGGAGGCGGAGACGCGCTTCAAGAAGGACGAGAGAGCGCAGCGGGAGCTGTCGCAGACCGTCAAGCTCGCGAGCATGCAGGCCGAGGACTTTGACACCGTTTTCTACGTCGGCGGTCACGGCCCGATGTGGGATTTGGCCGAGAGCCCGGTCTCCGTCGCCTTGCTTGAGTCCTTCTACAATTCCGGCAAGCCTATAGCGCTGGTCTGTCACTCGCCCGGTGTCCTCCGGCACGTGACCTACAAGGGTCAGTCTCTCGTGAACGGCAAACAGGTAACCGGCTTTACCAACGGTGAGGAAGCAGAAATGCAACTGACCGATGTCGTGCCATTTCTGGTTGAGGACGAGCTCATGCGGCTGGGGGCAATTTTCGCCAAGAAGAAAGACTGGGCGCCCTATGTAGTCACAGACGGGCGTCTGCTGACAGGCCAAAATCCAGCGTCTTCCACCTTGGCCGCCAAGACGCTACTGCAGTTGCTGACGAGCTTAGGCACTTCGCGTACGCCGGACGGACTTTCAAAGGTAGCTTGAGCTGCATGGGGCGGCGGCGCGCGCGAGTGCGCCCCCTGCCAGCTCGGGATACTTCCCGTGCATTCCTCTATGCGGTTGGATATTGCAGCAGCGCCCAGCCGTGAGACACAGCACAGCTCGGCCTGCTTGCTAGCCTCCCAAGAAAGCTACGATTCTCGCGTCAACACTCCACGGTCCCGGCCCCGCCAACATTACAACGCTCAGGCCGATGCAGTAGAGCGCTTCGGGCACATACAGCAGATCGCCGAGCCAATCTGCCCGGTCAATGGGATTCCACGCCCGTATCCGTTTGACGGCATCGAGGGCAAAAGCTCCTGCACACACTATAAAAAGCCCGAATGCTGCGAGCACGGCGAACAAACCAAGGAGCAGTGCCCAACCGCCGCTGAACTCGATGCTGGGAAGCAGCCATTGCATGAGCCGGATGCCGTGGACGCCATCGTCCTGAAGCGTACGCGTCAGCGCCGTGTGTCTGGACTGGTTGAACAGCTTGTGGAAGCCGCTAATGGCAAAGAACGTCCCCAGCGCGACCCGATTGAGGGTGAGTGCGGCATCGGGAATCTGCGCCCCTTTGATAATGAAAGACAGATCCATCGTTTCGAGCCCCCGCACACGCCTGCTGCATGGGACCACGCGCCTCGAGCGACCGCCATTGGACGATGGTATCGCGCGCGCCATGGCGAGGAGGCAAAAGGAAGTGATCTCTCTTGCGACCATATTGACCGTCCTCACAGATCGCACGACCTACAGGATGGTTTCGCCGGCGAAAGCCGTCGTCAGAGGCGCTGTACGACCGCTGCCCCGTGCACAACACGGACTGGCTCCTCGATCCCGACCTCTCGTCAGCGGCCACCGCGGCCTCCGGGGGTGGTACAGCGCGGGAACGCCACCGCCAAGGTGGCGTCACCTCGGCCGCGAGCGCACCTCGGGACGTCGCCGGCCGGCCCCTGCCGAGTCGCGTGCAGCGCAATACACCAAAGTACCAGGGCACAAAGTCGGCAAGAGGCGCATCCTAGCGACAACCGATGGCCAGAGAGACATTTGGAGCCAAGGTCAAGTCAGGCAGGACGCGCGAAATCCATGGAATACGCTGCGAAACACCAAAACGTTGGTAACGATGCCGGGACATGCACCCTGCATCGCACTTCGTTGGAGAGTTTGACCACTCCGCGTGGCCGTTTGCATCCGCCCAGGGTATTGGCTCCCAGGGTACGCGTTGTGAGCCTCGACGGATGCGAACGCGGCGCATCTGTCGCCCCGGCGCTTGCGCCATGACGACTCGCTTGATCGCCATTGCCGTTGTGCTCGGCGGAACAGCAATCATGGTTGCCGTAACGCTAGTGATCGGGATTCTGCGTGGCGACGATCCGCCGGAGGCTGATTTGCCCGAGGATTCGCACGGAAAGCCGGGCGATGGCCAACCGCGCTCACATCTCAATTACTGACTCGTCACAATCAACTCGCGCAGGTGTAGCTCTGCACCGTAGACCGAGAACAGCGGCCAATGTTCGATACCATGGTCTAACAGATCTGTGCTCGCACCCGTGGTCCACTACAGCTCCTCACAAGGAGCCTAGAGTCTTGGCGACGTTCGGAGGATTCGACACATGACTACACCAGCCGAGAATTCTACGTGGCAGCCATCGCACTACCCTGAGGGACGTGGAGTACTCGACGCTGCCCAGGTCAACGCGCTGCCCGAAAGTGCGTTCGCGTTTCCGCACTCGCGCAAGGAACCGATGATCGATCCGTCGCACGTTCGCAGCGCGCTCGCAAGATTCAATCAGGTGACGGGCGTCAGCGACGCGGACCGGGACGTTGCATTTGCTAATATCAAAAAGGCTGCCGCCTACTACCACATCGATATGCATGAAACCGACTGGCGCCAGCTGGGACACAGGGGCAAGAGCTGAGTTTGCCGAACGATTGTGGCCAGCTGCGTGCTCGTCGTTGAGGCGTCTGTGACTTGGTCGATGGCATTCCCTGGCTTCCGGTTGCTCCTACGAGTGCGCGAACCGGCGATGACTTGGGTCGGTACAATGCGACCTTGCGCGAGCAAAGACGGCAGACCGGCTCAAAAAAACTGGCCGCACCGCGCGAAGACCTGGGCAATTAGGCCACGAACCATTCTCGGCGGAGAGTCGCGTCAGGGTCCCCCGAGTGCTCGGGCGTGGCCGCGACTAGACGCTCAGCAAGGCCTCAATCGTAGAACGCAGGGAGCAGCTTAAGCCCGTCGGTTTGACTTTTATCATGGTTGATGAACAGCGTCGCCTTGTACGTCTTCATCAACCGCCTGACCTTGTCCATCGACGCGATCGATTGTGCCTTACTGGTGTTAAGGGACGGGACGATATTCTTCTCGAAATTCTCTTCCGAATGAACGACGTCACCGGAGAGCACGATGAAACCGGAGTTCTTAAGGTGCACCAGCATGGACTGGTGACCTGGGGTGTGTCCCGGCGTGGAAATCAGGGTGACGCTTCCATCGCTGAATAAATCAGTGTCACCATCAAGGAGCTGCAGTTTGTTCGGCGTGCCCATCAGCTTGCGCGCGAGTGCCATCAATTGATTCACATTGTCGTTCGAACCGTTCGGCGAATGGATCCAGTCGTATTCGGCTCGCTGTATTACGATCGTAGAAGTCGGAAATAAGCTCACATTTCCGATGTGGTCTCCATGCGTGTGCGATATTGCAACACGGCCGATATCACCGGGCTTGAGACCGATTTCCGCCAGCTGATCTGTCAGCGATCTGTCGAGATGGTAGACGATCAACTTCGGTAAGGTTGACCAGCCATTGGGGTTGTTGAGCGCAGATTCCGGAACGCCTGCATCCCAGAGCACCCACTCGCTGCCATGCTTAATAAGCCAGCAGGTCGAGGAAAATTGGATACTGCGTCCGACGTTTTCGCCCGGCGTCCACACAGACTCGTCGTTCGCAAGCGAATGACCGCAGTCCAGCCTATAGAGCTTTTCGGCGACACCGGCTTTAGCGGGATCCGGGAGCTTGGACTCTGCGTTCGCATCTTTGTTGCCGTCGATGATGAGCATAGCGACAAATGTCAGGACTGCTGCCGCCACCTTTCCTCTTTTCAGCATGAGCAACTCTCCTTTGGCAAACCGGAACGCTTCGCCGTTATCCATCGAACCGCCCTACCATTGGGCGCGAAGCGACCCATCCGACGCCATTGCACCAAGGTATCGTGATGACGGGCTTTGACCGCGAAGTGTCCTCCCACGGTCAGATTGCCTCGCAGCGTGACAACGATCGCGCCGCCTCAATGCAATGACGCCCTCCCGGGGTTTCGCGTATCGCCCGGCCGTCATCAACGACTCCTCACGCACGCAGTTGCCAGGTGCATTCACAGATATCGCCTATACCTTCATCTCAGCGCTTGGATGTCTGTGCTCGTGGTCTAATGACCGCCATGCTTGACCCGTTTTCCCAAGGAGCATGCCATGGCGCTGAGTGAGCAGTTCTTCCGGACTTGGACTCCCGCAGCTCTTTCGGCGCTGCGTCTGGTGAGTGGGTTTCTCTATCTGCAGCATGGGACCGCCAAGCTGCTCCACGTGCCACACGTCGCAATGTTCGACCAAGTCAGTCTGCTGTCCGTTACCGGCGTTGCTGGCCTGATGGAGATCATTGGGGGACCGCTGTTGCTTATTGGATTGTTCACGCGCCCCGTTGCGTTCATTCTGTCCGGAGAGATGGCGGTGGCTTATTTCACGGTGCATGCGCAGGAAGGTCACATCTTGGCGCCGGCGCTCAACCAGGGAGAGCTGGCTGTGCTCTACTGCTTCATCTTTCTTTTTCTGGCCGCGGCGGGCGGCGGCTCCTGGAGCATCGATGCACTGCTCAAGTCCAGGAGCCGCGAAAGCAATTCCTGACTCTGGAGTAACCCCGGCGACTGATATCTTCGAACAGTTGGTTCGTGATCGGGGTGCGAACATTTACGGCTGAACTGCCTGCAGTGCGTCGACCGTATCCGGCCAGCATGGCTGAATCTGCGAACAGTTGTATTACCAACAATGATCCGCATCAACAAGATCGCGGAGGCGCGGCTCACCGCTGCTCGCGTCGCCATCCCTGGCGCCCCGCGCACGCGCATGTGGTGCGAACATGGTTGAGTCCCAGCTGTACCGCAACCATCGACAGCGTGAGCGGTCTAGCCGGCCAGGCCTGCGCGGTGCTTGACGCCAGTAAAGAGCGCAGCACCCAATGAATCACGGGCTCAGCAAATACCATCGTGCAATACTCTCCGATGCATGCCGGTGGTTTGATACCGCGGTAAGGTTCGCGTGATGGCTTTCGCCTAGGAGATGCCGTGATCGATGCTCTTACCGCGCCGTACGGCGTGCTTTTGTTGCGCTGGTGCCTCGGCACGATGTTTGTTGCACATGCGCTGTACAAGTGGCTCGTGGATACGATTCCGGGAGTCCGCGCATTCTTCAAGTCGCTCGGTTTGCCAGGATGGTTCGCCTACCTGACGATTGCGACCGAGCTCGGAGGCGCTACCTGCTTGATCCTGGGAATCTACCCCAGGTATGTCGCCCTCCTGTTGACGCCACTCATGATCGGCACGATCGTCGAAGTTCATGGAAAGAATGGCTGGCGTTTCACTAATCCAGGCGGCGGATGGGAGTACTCGGCATTCTGGACCGCCGCACTCCTTGCTGTATTTTTGCTCGGTGACGGTGCCGCGACGCTTGTTGCATCGCCACCGCTCACTGCATTACTTCCCGGACAGCAATAGCGGCGGCAAGCGGGGTCGTCGCAAGCCGCCCTCAACTATCACTGCATCGCAGTGGGAGTCGTCAATGAGCAGCGTACAAATCGGACCGAAGAGCTTCGAGATGCCCCCGCGGGAGGGGATTTCCATCGCGCATTTCCTCACCGTTGCCGACATCGAGCGCTCGCTCCGCTTCTACGAAAAGGTCTTCGGCGGTCGCATTTTGAGTCACGGCGACAAAGACGGCGCGCCCGGATACCTTCAGCTCGCAAATACGTGGCTCATCGTCAACGTTGGCGGCGGCCCGACCCCCGATAAGCCGGCGGTGACGCTCAGCGTTCTCGCCGACCCGGATAAGATCAGCAGTTTCATGAATATTCGCGTTGCAGATATTCACGCCTGCTATGACTCGTGGAAGAGTCGGGGTGCAGAGTTCATCACACCGCCGAAAGACAAGTATGGCGAGACTCGCTGCTATATCCGCGACCCTGACGGTTATATCATCGAAATCGGACACAGTAAGCCGGAGTTCACGTACGGCTAATGCTCGACTAGCCGGTCGCTGGCAGACCGAGTGCCAAAGCAGGTGGCGGACTTATTCGCACGCCTTCAGAGCGACTTATCGACCGAGTTCGCCAACGTAGAATCCCAAACGAGTTTCCGCGTCACCGGGCTTCTGAAATCCCCGCTCAAACAGCAGCTTGATCCTTTCCTGGGCCGCTGGCCGCGCGATCGAAGTCAGACAGGCATCCCACCCCGCAGCGATTTCCACATCGGGCGGCAGACTGGCAGCATTCACCAGTCGCTTGGTATTGGCGATCGCCCAGCTGTCATATGAAGCGATCCGATTGGCAAGTGCGTCGACAAAACCGTCGAGTTCGCCATCCGGTAATGAGCGATTGACGTAGCCGTAACGCTCCGCGAGGTCGCCGCGAATGTCATCCGACCCGAGAAGAATCTCTAGCGCGCGCCCTCTGCCGACCAGGCGCGGCAGCCGCGCCATCGGTCCGCCGCCGGCTACGAGGCCTACCCCGACCTCCCACTGCGACAGAACAGCTTTCTCCCGACTCGCGAAACTCATGTCGCAGGCGAGTAGCAACTCACTCCCGTTTCCCGTCGCCCGCCCCCGGATCACAGCAATTGATACGAAGGCCGCCCTGGTCAGACGCACCAGGATGTCCGGCCACGCCTCGAGGCCGGTGGGACCCTGAGGTATGTCGGTGAGGTCTTTGAGACTTGCGAGGAAATCCGAGTGGTTCAGAAAGAAGTCCGGCACCGCACTTTCAAAGACGACGACCTTCACCTGCCGGTCGGCCTCGAGCGAGCTCAGAATCTGCCTGAATTGCAGAACAAACTCCGCACCCATCAAATTGAGTGGCGGGTTGTCCAATATCACCCGGCAACACGCTGGTGATGGCCGAGTCAATCGTATCTGCGCAGCCTTGGTTATTGAGTTCACTGAGAGCTCCACGGTTAGCTGGGAAAAGTAGAGCCCACTTTGCCGCGGATATCTACGACACTCTGGTATCGGTCGGCACACTCATCGCGCGCGCCGCTCTCCTCGCGCACGGCCGCCACAGCTGCCAAGTCTCTGCCGCCGTTGCATCGCGGACTGGCATCGACTTGTACCATCGTATGAGTGACGGCTCGCGTTCGAGTGGTCCAGCATAGACGCGCACCGGTGGATCCTTTCCGGCAATCGGCGGAGGTTCTGCCGTCTGTACTCAACTCCCAAGGAGACGGGCATGGCGCGATCACTTTTGTCTTTAGGACTTGCGGACGCCCGGCGCATCATCGCGGCGGCGGAGAAGAAAGCTACCGAATTAGGGGTCCCGTATAACATCGCGGTTGTCGATGCCGGCGGCGCTCTCATTAGTCACGTGCGCATGGATGACGCCTGGATCGGCAGTATAGACATCGCGATCAACAAAGCGTGGACTGCACGCGCTTTCGACTCCGCCACCGACGATCTCGCCAAGATCACGCAGAGCGGTCAATCCGGCTTCGGGCTCAATACAACTAATCAATCAAAGGTTGTCATCTTCGGAGGTGGCATCCCGCTTAAGATCAAGGGCGCAGTCGTGGGAGCCGTCGGTGCCAGTGGCGGCAGCGTGGAACAGGACATTGTGGTCGCTCGGGCGGCGGCATCCTCTTTTGCGGATGACCACTAGCAGTTCGGGTATCTGAGACCCCACGCGCTGCAAGAGTGCTCGTGCGTCGGCTAAGAGGTCGACCAGGAAATCCCGAACGTGGCGACCTTCATTCGCAACAGCTGGGGTAACCAGGCGACGGAGGTCTCCGCCGCCGACGTGAGCGCGCTTCGAAAGACGCTACACCTGGATACGGTGCATCGGACAGCCCACTCTGGCGACCGCGACTAGCCAACGGACGAGTCATCGCCGCGCTAGAACAGTAGGCTACGGCTGGGAGTTGCGGGCGCGGTGAGGCCGTTTCGACCCGTCAGGGGACCACCGGTAAGGTGACCGCGCTTGCGGTAGCTCCACCATGCCAGATGCTCTGTGTCGCCGTCCGGTAGTCGGCAGCCTTCGCGTACATGATATTCGTGACGAAGGTCTGCGGATTGCGATCGTAGAGCGGGAACAGGCTCGACTGGATTTGCACCATGATCCGGTGGCCCGGTAGAAACACGTGGTCCACGTTGGGAAGTGCCCAGCGATAATGTTCAACCTTGCCCGCTGTGAGAGGTGTCGGCTGGGCAAAGCTGCGGATGTAGCGACCTCGAAAGATCTCGATCCCGATGGGCAATTCGAAGCCGGCCATCGATACCTTGCCGCCTTGTGCCGGTGCTTCCGGCACGTCGTTCGGATAAACGTCGATCAGTTTCACAACCCAGTCACTGTCCGTGCCGGTGGTCGCAGCGTAAAGATCAACCGCAGGTGCTCCCATGATGTGGACCGGTTTATCGAGCACCGCGGTTTTCCAGGTAGCGACATCGGGTCGGTCAGACACAAACCGCTGGTCGTGCACCAGCCATGGCTTCCACTGCGTGGGGTCGTTCATTGCGATGGGGCGCGGAATGAAAGGGACCGGGTGCGCGGGATCGCTGATGTAGTCGTCGTGTCCTGCAGCCGTCGGACGCTCAAAAGCCGCGGCGCCAGCTGCTC
>Ga0070761_10002125_pt1 | contig 12255 bp, 10 predicted proteins | sample HubBroMetageREF1_FD_66724 | JGI IMG/M metagenome (GOLD analysis project Ga0070761, IMG submission 66724) | Reference soil microbial communities from the Hubbard Brook experimental Forest, New Hampshire, USA - Hubbard Brook CCASE Soil... | ecosystem: Environmental > Terrestrial > Soil >...
AGCCACCGCAGATTTCAAACGCACTGCCCAGGAATTCCTCGACCGAGCCGACGCGGTAATTTTGCACGCGCCGAAAGAGACCGGCGCCGGCAAATCAGCATGGACGGGCATTTCACTGAAACCGGTTGCAGGCCGTCCGATCTTCGAAATTCATCCGCCCGAATACGTAACCAAAGAGATCGCCGGGTTTGTCAGAAAGAGCTTAGCTGCGAGTGGGATAGGCCACTTGTCATCCTGAGCGCAGCAGATTCTCCGCAAGCCGGAGAGTCTGCGGAGTCGAAGGACCCCGAGTTTGTCGGCTGGGCCGAGCAGTCGCAGGGAGTTCTGAGAGCAAATCCCCTTAAGAACTGGTGAGAATGCCGCGCGGCTGAGTTTGCAACGCGCGTGCCTGACACGCAGTGTTTGCTATCCTGCTGACGTGTCCCACATTCACAAGAGTGCCTGGCTCCTCGTCCTGCTCTCCGCCGTTTTGCAGATTCTCATCTTCCCGCTTCCCAATCTCTACATGCTCTGCTGGGTAGCGATCACACCGCTGCTGATCGCTCTCTTGCGAACTCGGCAACCAGACACGCTCCAATTGCGAGCCGGAATAAAGCTCCTTCCAGCCAAGCCGCTGCAAGGGTTTCTGCTCGGATACGCTTCTGGAATTTTGTGGTACGCCGGCACCTGCTATTGGATTTACAGCGTCATGCATCAATACGGCGGCGTGAGCACGCCAGTCGGGATTGTCATTCTAATTTTGTTCTGCCTTTACCTCGCGATTTACCACGGCCTCTTCGGACTGTTGATGAGCTTGGTCGCGGGGAGCCGCCCAGTCAACCTGCGAGTATTGCTGCTCTCGCCCGTACTCTGGGTGGCCGTCGAACTTGCCCGCACTCGCATCACCGGATTCCCCTGGGGCCTGCTGGGCACAACACAAGTGGATAATATTCCGCTGGCTCGCATCGCCTCAGTTACGGGCGTTTACGGATTGTCATTTGAGATCATGCTGGTGAATGCGGCATTAGCGGCCGCTTTTCTGGTCCCGCGCGATAAGCGAAAACGGCTCCTGCTGGCTACCGTCGCCGCCGCGCTGATCTTGCAAGCCGGAAGTTTGGTTCCCGTGCCTGCACTTCCTGCTGACCGCGCCGCGGTTCTGGTGCAGGCCAATGTGCCCATCCTCGAAGGCGCCGATTGGACAAAACAATATTTTAATGACACGTTGCGTGACTTAACTGAAATCAGTCTGGCATCAAGTGGCTCGCCGCGCCCTGACCTGATTGTCTGGCCGGAAAATCCGGCCCCGTTCTACTCCAGCGATCCACTCTTCCGCGATGCGGTCAGCAACCTCGCACGCCAATCGAACGCGTGGCTGCTCGCCGGCAGCATTGGCATTCGCAATGCCACCGCGACGCCAAATCAGCCCACTGAAATCTACAACTCGGCCTCGCTCGTAAGTCCGAACGGCGACTGGCTTTCTCGCTACGACAAAATTCATCTCGTCCCATTCGGCGAGTACGTGCCTTTCAAACAAATATTTTCTTTTGCCGGAGGCTTGACCAAAGAAGTCGGAGATTTTTCCCGTGGCACATCCCGCGCAGCGCTCGATGCCGGGACCAAGCTCGGGGTTTTCATCTGCTACGAATCCATTTTCCCCGACGACATCCGTCAGTTCGCCAACAACGGAGCTCAGGTCCTGGTAAACATTTCCAACGACGGCTGGTACGGCGACAGTGGGGCCTACGCGCAACACCTGAAGCAATCCCGAATGCGCGCGGTTGAAAACAACCGCTGGCTGCTGCTCGACACGAACACTGGCGTTACCGCCGCAATCGATCCCAACGGACGAATCGTCGCCAGCGTACCCCGCAAAATACGCACCGCGCTGCGAGCGCCGTACGCACTCGTGAACACAACCACGTTCTACACCCGCCACGGTGACTGGTTCGCCTACGCGTGTGCGATAATTTCCGTAGTGGCATTATTCATGCGGCTGTTTGTTCGCAAACCAAGAGAAACGTAGCAGCGGCAGCTGTAGAGACGTTGCTAGCAACGTCTCCCGCGAAAAGTTCAAGAGGAAACACCATGGTTGAAGAGTTAGAAAAAGAATACACAGTCCTGAAAGATAAAGTCCGCGAACTTCGGGAGTATCTTTGACGCGGGCAATCTGCGCCAACATCTGACCGAGATCGAGAAGCAAGCCTCCGACCCCAATCTCTGGTCGAATCCGCAAAAATCCCAGCAGATCATGCGCGAGAAAAAGCGCCTTGAAGATATGTTGGCCAACGAAGCCAATCTCATCCGCCATAGCGACGACATTTCCGCCTACTTTGACTTGGCTCGCGAAGGCGAGAGCGTCGACGCCGATCTGCGCCGCGAAATCGACTCACTGCGCCAACTCGTCGACCGCCTCGAAACCGAAACTCTGCTCTCGGGCGAGAACGACGCTCGTAACGCCATCGTCACCATCCATCCCGGCGCCGGCGGCACCGAATCGCAAGATTGGGCAGACATGCTGCTGCGAATGTATTTGCGATGGGCCGAGCGTCAGGGATTCGAAACTGTGCTGTACGACTACCAACCCGGCGAAGAAGCCGGGCTGAAATCAGCCACCTTCGCGGTCAATGGGGAGTATGCCTTCGGTCTGCTGACCAGCGAAATTGGTGTGCACCGACTGGTGCGTATTTCTCCGTTCGATCAAGCCAAGCGCCGCCATACATCGTTCGCGAGCGTATACGTCTCGCCGGAAATTGATGACAGCATCGACATCGTCATCAAGCCCGAAGATTTGCGCATCGATACCTATCGCTCTAGCGGCAAAGGTGGACAGCACGTCAATACCACCGACTCCGCCGTGCGCATCACCCACATTCCCACAGGAATCGTTGCGGCCTGTCAAAACGAGCGTTCGCAGCACAAAAACAAAGATCGCGCCATGAGCATGCTCCGTTCCAAGCTCTATGAAAACGAACTGGAGAAGAAGCGCGCTGCTACCAAGAAGATCGAAGACTCGAAACTCGACATCGACTTCGGCTCACAAATTCGTTCGTACATTCTGCAGCCTTATCGCATGATCAAAGACCACCGCACCAAAACGGAAATCGGCGACGTGGACCGCGTAATCGATGGCGACCTGCAACCTTTCATCCGCGCCTATTTGCAAATGCGCCGCAGCGAGAAACAACAATAATCATGTGGGGACAGCCGAGCCGCAAACTACCGCAGTCGCCTTTCTTTCCGCCGACTGTTACATTTCATCCCTGAGGCCTGAACCAACTACTGAACCAAACCATCTCGCATTACCGCAACCTTGAGAAGTTGGGCGGAGGGTGGTCCGCCGGCGGCAAACAACTATTCCTGGCCCGCGGCTCGGTAAACAGCGATGTAGTCTTGATCAATAATGTGAAGTAGCAGAACGTCCGATGAAACGCAAAAAACAAACAACTACCAGTCTCGGCCCCCGTTTTGAACGCGCTCTGCTGTTCGCCACGCGCAAACACGCCGCCCAGACCCGCAAGGGAGGCAGCGTTCCCTATATCTCACACTTGCTTGGAGTCGCCGGTCTGGTGCTCGAAGCAGGAGGCGACGAAGATCTTGCCATGGCCGCGCTCTTACACGACGTCGCTGAAGACTGCGGCGGTGTTCCCATGCTCAACCAAGTCCGTCGCCGTTTCGGCAAACGAGTGGCGCATATTGTCGAAGGCTGTAGTGACGCGTTTACCACAACCAAGCCGCCGTGGCGCGAGCGCAAAGAGCCATACATCAGGCATCTCCGCACCGCCGACGCCGACACACGCCTGGTATCGGCAGCCGACAAGTTGCACAACGCGCGTTCCATCGTCGCCGACTATCGCGAACACGGAGAACGAATCTGGAAACGCTTCCATGGAAAACGCGAAGGCACTCTCTGGTACTACCGCGCGTTATTGGACGAATTCAAGCGAAAGAAACCCAACCGCATCGTGGATGAACTGGAGCGAGTCGTAATCGAACTGGAAACTTTGGCTGCCTCCGCCTAGACCTCACCACAAATTGTCTCCCGAGCAGAGCGAGGGATCTGGGTTCTTCTCACGCTGACGATACCGCCGTGGCAGGAAAGAGCCTAGATCCCTCGCTTCCGCTTCGGGATGACGAGTATTCACGCTTAGATCCCAGTGCCTTTCGTAACGTTACTCCTCACCAAATTGCTGGCGAAACAGCCCTGCGGGGCGTGATCCTATACCTTCCAGTATTTTCGGAGCTGACCAACATCTATGCCGCGCATGATCGACACCATCCGCTCCTCCATGGCGTCTTCGCAAGTAATGCAGACTGCTGCCCGGGGAGCACTCGCTGTGCCTCCTCAGGAAATGATCGAGATCCTGGTTTACCTCGCGACGCAGACCAAAATCTTCGCCGAGCGCGCCCGCCTGACTCTGGCCGGATGGGATGAATCTTCTTCGCGCAAGGCGGCAGCCGACCCGTCGACGCCCAAAGAAGTCCTAGCCTACATGATCACGCCGGGGAATCTTCGGCCAACCCTGCTCCCCGGGTTGCTTGAGAACCCCTCGGTCTCCGAGCAATCTCTGGCCGAGCTCGCCGCCGCAGCTTCACGCTACATGTTGGAAACTCTGGCCAAGAGCCCGCGCGTGAATCGGTCTCAAACAATTCTGAGCGCACTCAGCTCCAATCCGAGCTTGAACTCGGCGCAATCGTCAGCGATTGCGGAGAAGTTGGCGTCGCTCAGTCCGCCAACAGTTAAAGAAACAGCGCCGGCACCGCAGCCAGCTGCGGCGAAAATTGTCCCGCCCGAGCCACCGCCCAATCAAATAGCGAGCACCGATCCTGGCACGGACGAGGCCACAGAGAAAACGACTATCGTATATCTGACCGAGCACGCCGCCGAAATTTCCGCCGAAGGCGACAAACCGTTCCAGCCAGTCGGCGGAGTAGAAGAACTTCCGTCTGCTGCTCCTCAACTGGCGCCGGTCGAGGCCAAAACCGAAGCGGTTGCTTCGAGCTCCCAAGGCGCAGCCACGGCTGCGAAAAAAGCGCCGTCTCCAGTGAAAAAGGCTTATCTCAGCCCTGAAGAACAACGAGGCAGCGCGCTCCAGAAAATTTCCAAGCTGGGCATCACCGGACGCATCCAACTCGCCATGAAAGGCAGCAAAGAAGAACGCTCGCTGCTCATTCGTGACGGCACAAAAATCGTAGCTCTCGCCGTGCTTGAATCACCCAAGCTGACCGACGGAGAAGTTGAAAAGTTTGCCAATCAAAAGAATGTGCTCGAGGCGGTTCTCCGTGCAATCACTCTGAAACGGCGGTTCATGAAGCAGTACGCCGTCGTGCGAAACCTTACCAACAACCCTCGAACCCCCATCGATGTCTCCCTGGGCCTGATTAAGCATTTGCTAGCCACAGATCTCAAGAATCTCGCCGGCAACAAAGAAGTCTCGGACACGGTACGTAAAATGGCGCTCAGAATGTTCAGGCAGAAGTCGGAAACAGCCAACAAGGATTAAACAGACGCCGCCCCGAATTGGCTTCCCGTAATTGCCGTGGCTACAATGCTTGAAATGTCTTCATCGCCTAAACCTGATCCCATTGCGGATTTGTTGCAGCGCGCCAAAACCATCGCTGTAGTCGGGCTCTCCAACAATCCACTGCGGCCCAGCTACGGCGTTTCCGCGTACATGCAGGCGAATGGTTACCGCATCATTCCGGTCAATCCTGGAATTAAAGGGGTATTAGGCGAAACCGCGTACCCATCCCTGCTCGACCTTAGGGAGAAGATCGACCTCGTGAATATCTTTCGCCGCTCTGAGTTCGTGGAAGAGGTTGTCGATCAGGCGATACGATTAAAGGTTCCCGCCGTTTGGATGCAGGAAGAAGTCATTCACGAAAAAGCCGCAGAGAAAGCCCGCAAGGCTGGGATGTTCGTAATCATGGATCTTTGCATCCTGAAAGAACACAAAGCCCGCTTTGGATGACGAATGTCGGTGCATCCTTTGCGTATCTCTGTGTCCTTCGTGGTTAAAAGCGTTTCTACTTCGTCAACCAGAAAAGAGAAGGAGAACTTCTACAGAATCTACGCCTTCACCAAAATCACAGTAGCGTCATCATGCAAACCCTCGCCATCGGCGAATGTCCGAACATCCGCGAGAATGCTCTCCGCCGACGCATCCTCTCGCCGAAAGTGGTGCTCCAGCCGCTCCGCTCCATACTCATCTTCTTCCGGATTCGTCGCCTCGGTAATGCCGTCGCTATAAAACAGCAGACGTGAGCCTTCGGGCAAATGTACTTGCGCCTCGGAATATTCGCCCAATCCAATACCCAACGGCAATCCTCGCTCCGTCTCAAGGAAGCGTGCCTGCGAATTTGCAATCAACAGTGGACGCAAGTGCCCCGCACTCGAGAACCTCAAAACCCGCGTCGCCGGATCAAGAATCCCGTACACCATGGTCACGAATCTGCCAGAAGGGAAGTCTTTGACCAGCAACTCGTTCAGCTTCGTCAGCACCTGGCTGGGGCAGCACGCGTTTGCCAGCGAGCGAAGCATGCCGCGAGTTGCCGACATGAGCAGAGCTGCCGCCATGCCTTTTCCCGAAACGTCCGCCAACACCAATCCCCAGCGGCCGTCGTCGAAGGGAATGAAATCGTACCAGTCTCCGCCCACTGCACCCGCCGGAGTCGATAAACCGGAGATCGCGAAGCCGGGAATGTACGGCGAGCACCGAGGCAACAAAGCCTGCTGAATCTTGCGCGCTTCATTGGCCTCGCGGCTCATCTCCTGCCGCTGATGCTGCTCTTCCTGAAAACGCCGCGCATTGTGTACCGCAACTGCCACGTAACCGCACAGCGCCTGCAACAATCGTAGCTGTTCTGCAGGGAACGCATCCAGCTCAGGATGCGAAGCCGTGAACACGCCAATCAGCTTTCCATCCACGTGCAGCGGAATCGCAACCTCAGACTGCGTCGACTCTTCGCATCCGATGTAATACGGATCTTTTCGCACGTCCGGCGCATAGCGCATCTGGCCGGTGGCCGCAACATAGCCGACCATGCCCTCTTTCCCGATCTTCAGGCTGTTTCCCGTGCCGCAAATTTCGCAGCCGGCGCAACCATGCGCGCAAGCCAGCGTCAGTTCCCCGCGTTCTTCGTCGTGCAGGTAGATATCCGCCTCGACGCACCCGAAAGACGGTGCCACATCGTTCACGACTTTGTCGATGAGTCGATCAAGGTCTAGAATCGAGCTGATATTCTGCGCCGCCTTTTGCAGCTTGAGCAGCTCGTCGACTTGACTGGAAACAAGCGGGCGGGAGGCAAGATGCTCTCCTGTCATCGTTCTCGGAAGGGTAGCCATGATCGAATCTCCTAAAATGCAAGTCCAAGTAAAAATGGCACTTACGTTCCTTATAAGATGACCCGGCGGGGGCTGAAGATTCACTATCAACAGCCAGTAATTGGTTCGCGACGGACACCGCCATAACCACGTCGGCGCGGCCGCCCCCGGCCATCCGGCGGACCAAAGCTTCGTCGCCCATTCGCCATGGTCTCGATCCGGCTCACGTCGAGTCCGACAAAAGGGCTCTGCACTTCAGCGCGGGGCGCACGCATTCCAAGGCAGCCTGAATCACACATAGAAAACGTGCCCCACTCTTTCTCGCTGGCGTGGCTCGATCTGCGGCCTAGTCCGATGGGCTGTTCCCGAAGCGCGGTTCAGCCTGCGGGCGGGGGCGCCCGGTCGCCACCCCGGACTACAGTGAATACCCGATGCTTCGACCTGTTGCTTACGGTATAACCTTTAGAGCCGTTTCGGAATCTAAGGCTCGAATCTTCTCCGGAAAGAAGGCAGGCTGATGCGCAGGCCAATCCCAAAGGCAGGATGCTATTCCCTTGCGATTGTGGCAGCGGTGGCCGCCCTGCTGCTGCGGGAAGTGCTTTCGCCTTTGCTCGGAGTAAGCTACCCTTTCCTCACCTCCTGGGCCGCCATCATCCTCTCGGCCTGGTATTGCGGCGTTGGCGCATCCATCGTCTGCACGCTGGTATGCGTAGTTGGGGTCTGGTACTGGTTCCTTCCATACTTGCATTCCTTTGCGTTGCAGAATCCCAGGGCTGAGATTTCCGGGATGGCGATTTTCTCGGTGGTGTCAGGTTTCATCATTGCGCTGGGAGAGGCGAATCGTCGATCCAGGGCCCGATGGGCGCGGGAGTCGGCTGAGCGGGGGCGAATCGAAGATGAACTGCGCAAGGCACAAGAGCAGCTTGAGTATCGGGTAGAAGAGCGTACGGCGCAGCTCAACATTGCCAATCAAAAGCTATCAGAGGAAGCGGCAAGAGTAAGAGCGCAGGCGGAGTGCCTGGACGCCGCGAATGATGCCATCTTTGTGGTTGGCTCCGATGGAATGATCACCTATTGGAACAAAGGCGCTGAACGGCTGTATGGATGGTCAAGCGCGGAGGCGATCGGGCAAAGTCCCCACAAACTGTTGCGGACTGAGTTTCCCGTCCCGCTTGCCGAAATCGCGCAGCAGCGCCAGCAAGGCGGTTGGCAAGGGGAGTTGGTCCATACAAAGCGGGACGGCAGCAAAGTGACGGTGGCAAGCCGTTGGACGCCTCTGAAAGAAGGGAACCGCAATCTTACGTCCTGGCTCGAAATAAACCGCGACATCACAGACCGTAAGGCGGCCGAGGCGGCGCGTCAACTTAGCGCACAATTAATGAATATGCAGGATGACGAGCGCCGAAGGATTGCGCGCGAACTGCATGACAGTGCTGGGCAGACGGTGATCGCGCTGATGCTGAACCTTGGGCAGCTGAAAAAGTCGGGGAATTTGAGTCCGGAAGAAGCGCGAGTTCTGGCCGAAAGCTACGCGCTGTTGCAAAACGTTAATAGCGAGCTTCGGGCCATCTCCCATTTGTTGCATCCGCTTTTGTTGGACGAAATCGGTCTTGGGACGGCCCTGGAATGGTACGTCGAGGGATTCATGCAGCGCAGTGGGATTGCCGCAACCCTGGAACGCGATTCGGATTTTGGGCGGCTGAATTCCGACTTGGAGTTTGCCATCTTCCGTGTGGTTCAGGAATGCCTTAACAATGTCCATCGGCACTCTGGCAGTTCGGAGGCCGCGGTTCGTTTGCTGCGATCGAATGGCGAGGTTCGCCTCGAAGTTCAGGATCGAGGCAGAGGCATACCGGCTGAGAAGCACGTGAGCGCTTCGGGCAATGGCGCAATGGGCGTGGGTCTTAGGGGAATGAGGGAGCGGATTCTGCAGCTTGGTGGGAATCTGAGCGTTCACTCGAATGGTGGCGGAACGACGGTGGTGGCGACGTTCCCGATTACTGCGGCAGCTGGGGCTACGAATAGTGAGATGGTGATCGCCTAGAGGTCCTTTCGAATTCCACTTCGAATTTCAGCTCGCGGGCGACCCTTCGACTGCGCTGAGGGCAGGTCCGCGCCACTTAGTTACGGCTTTTGGGTTGGGCGGATGAGAATCTCGCTTACGAATGATTGCGGGGCTTGCGTCACCAGCATTGCCACCGTGTGAGCCACGTCTTCCGGTTGCAGCATTTTTGCTGGATCTTTTCCGGTGTGCGGGCTGAGTTCGGTGTCGACGGAGCCGGGACAGACGACCGATACGCGGATGTTATAAGCGCGCAATTCTTCGGCGACCGAATAGCTTAAGCCGTTCAGTCCCCACTTCGAGGCGGCGTAAGCAGCGCCATTCGGCAGAGCATTCTTTCCGGCGAGCGACGAGATGTTGATGACGTGTCCGGTACGAGCGCGAATCATCAGGGGAGCGAGAGCGCGAATGCAGAAGTAGACTCCGCGCAAGTTGGTGTTCAGGATCTGATCCCATGACTCGGGCGGCAGTTGGTGCAGCGGGCTTCTAAATCCGCCGATGCCCGCATTGTTGACGAGAATGTCGAGCCGGCCGAAAGTTTTGTCGACGTGTGCGGCCAGGGCCTCGACGGTGCTGAGGTGCATCACGTCGCAGACGACTGCTTCGGCTTGCCCGCCGGCTTTTACGATCGAGTCAGCCGTGGATTCAAGAGGCTCACGTGTGCGTCCGGCAAGGACGACCGTTGCTCCCATGCCGGCAATTTTGGCGGCAATCGCTGCGCCGATACCTCGTCCCGCTCCCGTGACTACCGCGACTTGGCCATCCAGACTGGTCATATTGACAGTCGCCTCCTTAGGACCTCTGCTTTATGATAATCAGGTTAAAGACTTCTAACCAACGCGAGCCCCTATTCTGCATCTTACAGAATTGGCAGGAGAGTCTGGAAAGTAAGCTTGCCTTAGTGGAGATACATACTTATAATCCGGCTCACCGGAAATAATATCTTGGCCTCGTTGGCATTACCGGGCGGGCGCTGGGTTTTCCGGACCTGCCGCATGGGCCGAGAAGGGCGCATGCACTGAGCAGCCGGGATGTAAGCTTGGGTATACCCGGGTACGAATGCCGTCCGTTTTCCCGACAATTCAAGGAGCCAATTCAAAATGAAGACGAGTCTAGTGGCGATTGTGATCACGTTTGCTGGAATAGCCTCGGTTCAGCAAGCCACAACGCAACCGCAAACCCAAACCGCGGCACCCGCACAGGCGCAGCCCGCCGCGTCTAAAACGATCAAAGATCCGGCAGAGTACAACGCCTACGTTGGAGCCGCGCAGCAGAAGGATCCCACAGCCCAAATCAGCGGCCTGGAGGCTTTCCTCGCCCAATACCCCAACAGTGTGATGAAGGAAGACGCGATGGAACTGCTGATGGGAGCGTATCAGCAGGCAGGGAACCAGGCGAAGGTGATTGACACCGCCAACCGCCTTTTGACCGCCAATCCGAATAATGTTCGGGCGCTGGCATTATTGGCCTATAGCGAGCGTGCCACTCAAAAGTGGGCGGATGCGAAGGGACATGCAGAACGTGGCCTGCAGGCGCTGACCACGATGACCAAACCGGACGGAGTGTCAGACGCGGATTTCCAAAAGCAGAAGACCCAGTTGGGGTCCCTTCTGGAAAGTGTGGCGGGATTTTCCGCCCTGCAGCTAAAAGACAACGCGACTGCCGAGAAAGATCTGCGGGCGGCTGTGGAGGCCGATCCGAACAACGTGGAAAACGTCTATCCGTTGGCGCTGGCCAGTCTGACGGCGACTCCTGAAGATGACGTGAATGGACTGTTCTTCATCGCCCGCGCCATCAATCTGGTAAAGGATCCGGGCGGCAAGGCACAGATTACGAAATTCGGTCATGCCAAGTACGTGAAGTATCATGGCTCGGAAGAAGGCTGGAACGAACTGCTGGCGATGACCGCGACTACACCGCTGCCACCGGCGGGGTTCACCATTAAGGCCTACGTTCCTCCGACGCCGGCCGAGCAAGCGGCTGACCTGGTGAAGAGCAAGGCTCCCAAGGATATGAGTTTCGCTGAGTGGGAGATGGTTCTTTCCGCGGGTGCGCCGGCCGATACAGACAAAGTATGGTCCGCGATTAAAGGTGTGGCCTTGCAGATGGAAGGCACGGTCATCAAGGCATCGCCGACTGAGCTACAGATCGCGGCGAGCGAGGATGACATTCAAGCGAAGCGGGCGGATGTCGTAGTCACGATGGGTGGAACCATCCCGGCGAAGTTGATGCCGGCAGAAGGGGCGACGCTGGATTTCGAAGGGACACCGGTTTCCTACACGCCGAGCCCGTTTGTGATGACCATGGAGAAAGGCGCATTGCTGACCAAGGCGCCGCCGGCAAAACCGGCTCATCATCGCGCGACCGGTAATTAAGCAGGGAGTGGAGTTCGAATTGATCAGGGCAGTGAGCAATCGCTGCCCTGATTTTTTGTTTGGAGAGGACTAGATCGGCGGTTTCAGCGGACTGCCTTCTTGTCGTAGGCGGCAGGGCGAGCGCTGCGAGGTGGACGTTTGACCCCGGCGCGCAGTTGTCGAATGTCGATCTTCAATTCGGTAATGGTGCGGCTGAGAGTGTTACGATGCATTCCCAGCTGACGGGCGGCCCGGCACTGGTTTCCATTGTTTTCCTGCAGTACGGTGAGGATGAACCGCTTTTTGAATTCGCGTACCGCCTCGGAGTACAGAATGTTGCTTTTGTACATCTGCAGGATGAGTGCTTCGAGCTGATCTCTCACGGCATCCCTCTTTCTTTTTGAAAAGCGGCCAGGGTAAAGCTGCTCCTGAAGAGCCGCTACCCGCGCTTCTCTGTTTGCCTGATTTCGTTACGACGCTGCCATCGCGTTACGTGTGTTGCTGTTCGCGACGCAGCAGGTCAAGTCCTTGGTAAAAGC
>Ga0070761_10002126_pt1 | contig 12251 bp, 8 predicted proteins | sample HubBroMetageREF1_FD_66724 | JGI IMG/M metagenome (GOLD analysis project Ga0070761, IMG submission 66724) | Reference soil microbial communities from the Hubbard Brook experimental Forest, New Hampshire, USA - Hubbard Brook CCASE Soil... | ecosystem: Environmental > Terrestrial > Soil > Temperate...
CCTGGAGGACTGCCCCACAGCGGTTGTCAGAGCTAAAGCGGGACGGAACGCTAGGCAAACCACGCTTACGGTCGCCGCTCGGTGTCGGGTTCTTCCACCTTTAAGAATCGATCCGCGGCGACATTTGTCAGCTTCTGGACGGCTCCGCGCGGCCAGCGAATCTCAATCGAGGCGATGCGGGTTTCGTCACCCAGCCCGAAATGCACCCGCTTGTCGCTGGACGACATGAGACCCACGCTAATCGAAACGCGGTTGTACAACACGCGCCCCGATGCGGTCGTGACTTTGACCGTCGCACCAATGGCATCCCGGCCGCTCGACCGCCCCGTCAACGCCAGCACCAGCCAGTGATTTCCGTTATCGGCCGAATTCAGCAGAATGCGCGGCGGCTCGTTGAGCGACGTGACTACCACATCCGGGAAGCCGTCGTTGTTCAGATCGCCGAACGCCGCGCCCCGCTGATAGCCGGTCCGCTGGAAATCCTTGCCCATCTCCGCGGATACATCCTCGAAGCGCTTGCCGTCCAGATTTTGGAACCCCAGGTTTTGAAACATGGTGTCGTGCTGGCGGCCGGCGGGATTGATGTTTTCGATGTCGCCGTTCGCGGAGAACAGATCCTTCCACCCGTCGTTGTCGTAGTCGATGAAGCCCGCGCTCCAGCCGGAAAACGGCGCGCTGAGCTGCCGCAACCCGGCTTGCAGCGAAACGTATTGGAAGACGTCGCCGCGGTTGCGGAACAATCCCCAGACCTGCCCCATCAGGTTGTTGTAGAAGATATCCACGCGCCCGTCGTTATCGTAATCTTGGGCGTCGCTGCCCATCGAGGAGACCGCCTTGGCACTGTCGTCGTAGGCCACGCCGAAGGGCAATGCCTGGTCCTCGAACGTGCCATCGCCTTTGTTGATGAACAGCGAATTGGCTTCCGTGTCGTTGGCGATGAACACGTCCGGCCAACCGTCGCCGTTGAAATCCGCAATCGAGATTCCCATGCCTTTGCCCGGCGCGCGGCTGAAGCCGGACTTTTCCGTCACGTCTTCGAACTTGCCGTGCCCCAGGTTGTGATAGAGGCGCGGCGGCACGCTCGGCGAGTAGAGACGCGGATCGCAGTAATATTCCACGCCCTCGGAAGTGCAACGGGGATCGGTGCGCGGATTCCAAACCGTATAGTTGGCCACCACCAGATCCGGCAGGCCGTCGCGATCGTAGTCGAACCAGGCCGCGCCCACGCTTACTGTGTTGGCGGGCTTACCGCCTATGCCGGACTCGCGAGTGACATCCGTGAAAGTGCCGTTCCCGTTGTTATGATAGAGCGCATTGCGGCCCGCGCTGCATACGAACAGGTCTTCGTAGCCGTCGTTATCGTAATCGCCCACGGCCACGCCGAAGTTGTAGTCCAGGCTCTCGCCGGTGAGGCCCGCCTGGCGAGTCACGTCTTCGAACACGCCGTTCCCTTTGTTGTGCAGGAGGCAGTTATAAAAGGCGGGGCCGGTCTTTTTCAACTCCGGAAGCTTGGCGCCGTTGGTGAAGAAGATATCCAGCTTGCCGTCGTTATCGAAGTCGAAGACGGCGACGCCGCCCGCCAGCGGTTGCGGAAAGTACTTCCGCGGGGATAAGTCGTTGTTAGTGACGTAGGTGAACTTCGAGCGCGGCGCGACGTCGGTGAAGTGCGGCCGCTTTTGGGCGGCGGCGCGGGGCGGCCGGGCTTGAAACCCGTATGCCGCGGCCCAGAGTACGGCGGCGATCCCGGACAAAGAGACGCACCAGGCCGGCTTACACATTTACTTCTGGCTGTCGTCCGCCCCGGCGATGTTCTTATGCAGCGCCTTGGTGTTGGCGTTCAGCTTATCGGCGGTGCTCTTCTGCAGCGCGAACTCGCGGGCGGCATCGTCTTTGCGCTCCATGCGTTGATAAGCCGTGGCCAGCGCGAAATGGATGGTGGGATTGTCCGGCGCCAGGCTTGCAGCTCTCTCGAGCGGCGCCACCGAGTCCGCGTTTTTGCCGGAGTCGAGCAGCGACCGGCCCAGCCCAAATTGCGCCTCGGCGAAATCCGGCGCGATCTTCGCCGCGGCTGCAAAGTGCTCGATGGCTTCAGGCAACTTGTCTTCCTGGCGCGCCACCTCGCCCAGATAGTACTCCGCGCCCGCATTGCGCGGATCGATTTTCAGTTCCTCCGCGAATTCCTTCCGTGCGTCCTCCAGCTTGCCTGCGGCGCCCGGATTCTCCAGCATCAGACCGCCGATGCGGTAATGAATTCCCGGCGTGCCGGGATCGCGCTGCAGCAGAATGCGGTATTCTCCAATGGCTTTCTGGGCGTCGCCGGCCTTCTCGAAGTTTTCGGCGTTTAGGCGCAGGACCTCTTTCGAATCGGGGGCTACCTGCATCAACTGTTGCGAGTTGCGAAAGGCCAAATCCGAGTACATATGCACGGCCAGGAAGAGAATATCCGGATCGTCGGGAAACTCCTGCTGCAGGCGCGACAGGAAGCTAGTGGCCTCGCTCTGGTGGTTCAGAAGCATGGCGCAGCGCACGCCGAACTTACCCGTCAGACGCTTGGCATCCTTGTCGGCGGACTCGCCGGCGGCTTTCTCGAGCAGCGGCATGGCCTCGGCGCAACGCCCCGCCAGCGCGAGGCTTACGGCCCGCTCGGCAAGGGACGGCTGCTCCTGGCAAAGGGCGGGCGCGCTGGCGGCCGCCAGCGCTAGAATCATGCGTATGCCGGTCCGTTGCATTGGTGCACTTACATCTTAACAAGACCGGCGCGGCGAGGCCGAATTGCGCTCACTTAACGGTCCGGACACCTACCATTGACCTGCTTGCAGCACACCCGGCCCGCTTCTTCGCGCCACGCCTTGACGATGCGTGCGAGCGCGGATGGCTTGCGGACCGCGCATTCCCGAATTTGTACTTCCCCTCCAAGGAATCGCGCTGTAGCCGGTGCTACACCGCTAGAGATGACTCGTCAAGTTAGCTTCCCCTCCAACTCCGCCCACCGCGCATAAAGCTTCTCCACCTCCGCCTCCGCAGCCTGCATCTCCGCGTATCGCCGCTGCAGCGCGACCGGATCGGAAACTATTTCGGGCGACTGGAAGGCTGCGCGCGCGGTCCCCAGCGATCGCTCAGCCTCCAGGATCTTCTGCTCCATCTGCTCCCACTCGCGGGCTTCCAGATATCCCAGCTTCTTCTTCGGCGCAGCCCCAGCCTCGCGGACCGGCGCCTCTTTCGCCACGCGCGCCGGCTTCACCGCCCGCGCCTGTTCCCATTGCGAGTAATCCGCGAACACCTCCGCCCCGCCCTCGCCGTTGAGGCCCAGCACCACCGTCGACACGCGATCCAGCATGTAGCGGTCGTGCGTCACCAGCACCAGCGCGCCCGGAAAATCCGTCAAGCTCTCCTCCAGTACTTCGAGCGTCGGGATATCCAGATCGTTGGTCGGCTCGTCCAACAGCAGCACATCCGCCGGCTGCAGCATCAGCCGCGCAATCACGATGCGAGCCCGCTCGCCGCCCGAAAAGCGCCCCACCGGCGTGTCCAGTTGCTCCGGCCCGAAGAGGAAACGCTTCGCCCATCCCGCGATGTGCATCGCGCGGTCGCGATAAATCACGCTATCCCCGTGCGCTCCCAGGCCCTCACGCAGCGGCGCGGCGGGATCGAGTTGTTCGCGGCCCTGGTCGAAGTACACCACGCGCAGCCCGTCGGCGCGCTCGATGGTTCCGGCATCGGTATCCAACTCGCCCATCAACACGCGCAACAGCGTGGTCTTGCCGCTGCCGTTCGGTCCTGCGAGGCCCAGCCGCATTCCCGGCGCAAGCGAGAAGCTCAGATCGCGAAACAATTGCCGTCCGCCCAGCGCCTTCGAGATGGCCTCCGCGTGGACGAGCTTCCTGGTTTTGCGCCCGGAAGCAGTGAAGTCGATGCGTGTAGTGGCCTTCGCGTTGCGCGACGAGACTTCCGCCAACTCGCCCATCAGCTCATGCGCGGCATCGATGCGCGCCTTCGACTTCCCGGTGCGCGCCTTCGGACCGCGCCGCAGCCACTCCACCTCGCGCCGCACACGATTGGCGAGCGCGGCCTGCTGCTCCGATTGCGCTTCCAGAAAAGCCTCGCGCTTCTCCAGAAAATCCGCGTAAGCGCCTTCGGCGCGAAACATGCCGTCCGGGTACGCGCGATTGATCTCCGCCACTTCCGTCGCGGCATTCTCCAGGAAATAGCGGTCGTGGCTGACCACCACCGTTGCAAAGGGCGCGCCCTGCAGCAGCTTTTCCAGCCACAGAATCCCCTCCAGGTCCAGATGGTTGGTAGGCTCGTCGAGCAGCAGCACGTCGGGATTCCGGATTAGTTCGCGCGCAATCGAGAGCCGCCGCTTCCATCCGCCTGAAAGCGAATCGACCGCGGCGCTCCCGTCGGCAAAGCCGGCCTTCCCTAATGTGACGCTCACCGCGGCCGTACGCTCCGCATCGTCCAACCCATGCATACCGCGCACCGGCAACGCCTCTTCCAGCACCTTGCCCGCGGTCGTGCCGGGCGCGAATTCCGGCTCTTGCGGCACGTAGGCGATGCGCGTCAGCTTGCGCACTGTCCGCGTGCCGGTGTCCGGCTCCAGCATGCCGGCCATGATCTTCAGCAGTGTCGATTTGCCCGATCCGTTTGGGCCGATCAAGCCCAGCCGCTCGCCCTCGGAAATATGCAGGGAGATGTTGGAAAATAGCGGGGCTGCGCCGAACGACTTGCCGGCGCCCATCACGGAGAGTAGCGGCGCGGGCATCTGTTTCAGGATACCCTAGTAAGGTGCTCCGCCTTTTCTACGCGATCGAATTTCTGATCGCCCTCATTGCAACCTTCGAAGTCTGGAGCCAGGTCGGCGGGCAGTACCATCTCGACCTGATGGCCTGGTATTGGAAGCTGTTCCTGGGCACGGCGATCGCTTTCGCCGCGGTGAAAGCCACATCCGCAGCCGTCTCCGGCCAGCGCACTTGGAATTCCCGCACGCTGAGATGGATCTCCATTATTCTGTTGCTGGCCCTGGCGGCGGGGGCCGTCACTTACTACTACCACGTGACCGAACCGCCCGACGACGAAGAAGATCAGGAAGACACGGCGGCGCCCTCGCAAACCGCCTTGTAGTGCATCGGCAGAGCCAGACCGCGCGGGACGCCCCGCATGGGCATGGGCCGCGCTACAGTAATGGGCATGCATCGAGAGCTGATTTTGTTCTGCGTGGCGGCATCCGTGTCGACGGCCGCCGTCCCGGATCTGGTGAAAGTGGATACGGGCCGCGTAAAGGGCACGGTGACCAATGGCGTAGCAGCCTTCAAAGGTATCCCGTTCGCCGCGCCGCCCGTGGGCCCGCTCCGCTGGAAAGCGCCGCAACCCGCGGCGCGCTGGAACGGCGTCCGCGAAGCCGTAGAGTTCGGCCCGCGCTGCATGCAGGGCAATATCTATAACGACATGATATTCCGCGACAAGGGCCCCAGCGAAGACTGCCTCTACCTCAACGTATGGACGCCCGCCGCCTCCGCGAACGCCCGCCTGCCGGTGATGGTGTGGATCTATGGCGGCGGCTTCGCGGCGGGCGCCGCCTCCGAGCCGCGTCAGGATGGCGAGAACCTGGCGCGGAAGGGCGTGGTGGTGGTCAGCATGAACTACCGCCTCAACGTATTTGGATTCTTCGCGCATGCCGAATTGGCCAAGGAGTCGGGCCATGATTCCGCGGGCAACTACGGTTTACTCGATCAGTTGGCCGCCCTGCAATGGGTGCGGAAAAACATCGCCGGCTTCGGCGGCGATCCCGCCAACGTGACCATCTTCGGCGAATCCGCCGGATCGTTTTCCGTCAGCGCGCAGATGGCGTCGCCGCTGGCGCAAGGCCTCTTTCAGCGCGCGATCGGCGAGAGCGGCGCTTTCTTCGGCGCCGTGCTCGATCTGAAGCCGCTGGCCGCGAGCGAAGAGGCTGACGCGAAATTCGCCGAGTCCATCGGCGCGCATTCTCTCGCGGAACTGCGTGCCAAGCCGGCCGGCGAGTTGCTCGACGCGGCCGCCAAGGAAAAAGGCATCCGGTTTGCGCCGAATGTCGATGGCTATTTCCTGCCGCAGAGTGTGCGCGAGATCTACGCGAGCGGGAAACAGAGCCACGCGCCGCTGCTGGCCGGATGGAACCACGATGAAGGCGGCCTCGGGAGCGTCTTTGGCAAAGACGCGCCCACCGCGGCGAATTTCGTGGCGTACGCGCACCAACATTTCAGTGAGCATGCCGATGAGTTCCTAAAGCTCTATCCGGCGGACAGCGACGAGCAGGCTAAACGCTCCGCGCAGGATCTGGCGGGCGACCAATTCATCGCGTACTCCACTTGGAAGTGGCTCGAGATGCAGGCCGCCACCGGAAACTCGACCTACCGCTATGAGTTCGACGATGCTCCACCCGGCGGCGACGCCCCTCCGCGCGGCGCGTACCATTCGGCCGAGATCGAGTTCGTATTCGGCGCGCTGGCTTCCAAGAACCTGCCCTGGCGGCCGGAAGACAAAGCTCTGTCGGATCTGATGTCGTCCTATTGGTCGAACTTCGCCAGGAACGGCGATCCCAACGGTACCGGTTTACCGCCATGGCCCGTTTATAATAGCCAAGGAAGCCACCCGGTCATGCACTTGGATGCAACCTCCCATGCGGCTCCCGACGATCACCGGGAACGTTACGAGTTTCTGGACAAACTGAAATGACGACTCTTGTGGGGCAGCCAATTCTGGCTGCAGGCCGGCTTTCAGCCGGCCTCCTGCTCTGTCTGGTTCTCTTGCCACATGCCGGTCTGGCCCTCGGCCAGCCCCGCTATATAGAAACCGCACCCCAGCCGGGCAGCTTCCCCATAGCCCAACCCAATACTTGTGCCGCCATCTATGTCGACTCAGGCGACTACCCCGGAGTCATCCGCGCCGCCAACGACCTGCAAGCAGACATAGCCCGTGTTACTGGCTGCACGCCGGTCATTACACACGACGCCAGCGCTCTGCCCGTCCACACCATCGTCGTCGGCTCGCTTGACAAAAGTCCGATCGTCAAGCGGCTGGCCGATACGTCCGCCATCGCGGGTAAGTGGGAATCCTTCTTAATCCAGTCTGTACCCGGCGCCCTGGTCATAGCAGGCAGCGACAAGCGCGGAACCATCTACGGTATCTACGATCTCTCCGAACAGATCGGGGTTTCGCCGTGGTATTGGTGGGCCGACGTTCCCGTCGCCCACAAGGACACCCTTTTCGTGAAGCCCGGCAGATTTGTCCAAGGCGAGCCCGCCGTAAAATATCGTGGCATCTTCCTCAATGACGAAGCGCCGGCGCTATCTGGCTGGACGCGCGAGAAGTTCGGCGGCTTCAATTCCAAATTCTACGTCAAAGTCTTCGAGCTGATACTACGCCTGAAGGGCAACTATCTGTGGCCTGCCATGTGGGGAAGCGCCTTCAACGAGGACGACGCGCTGAATCCCAAGCTCGCCGATGAATACGGCATCGTCATGGGGACTTCTCATCACGAACCTATGCTGCGCGCCCAGCAGGAATGGAAGCGGCATGGCAAGGGCCCGTGGAACTACGCCACCAATCCGGACGTCCTGGGCGCCTTTTGGAACGAAGGCATAGAGCGCAACAAAAGCTACGAAAGCATTGTCACGCTGGGCATGCGTGGAGACGGCGACATGCCCATGGCCACAACAGGAGGTATCGAGGCCAACAAGGCCCTGCTGGAAAAGATCGTAGCCGATCAGCGAGCCATCATTGCGAACCGGATCGGGCCCGATCTGTCGAAGGCGCCGCAAGATTGGGCGCTCTATAAGGAAGTGCAGGAGTACTACGATGCAGGCATGCGCGTGCCGGACGATGTAACTTTGCTCTGGTGCGACGATAACTGGGGTAACATTCGGCGGCTCCCAACCGCCGAAGAACGGAAGAGAAGCGGCGGCGCGGGCATCTATTATCACTTCGACTATGTGGGTGGCCCGCGCAATTACAAATGGCTGAATACGAACCCCATCGCCAAAGTTTGGGAACAGATGAACCTGGCGTACCAATACGATGCCAAGCGCATTTGGATCGTCAACGTCGGCGACCTGAAGCCCATGGAGTTTCCCATCGAGTATTTCCTGAGCCTGGCCTGGAATCCGCAGCGATGGCCGCACGATAAGATCGCAGAATTCGGCAGGCTGTGGGCCGAGCGGGAGTTTGGCCCGGCCTACGCGGCCGATATCGCCGATATCGTCGCCAAATATACAAAATATAACGGCAGGCGCAAGCCCGAGCTTCTGGAGCCGGGCACGTTCAGTCTGGAGAACTACGAAGAAGCGGACACCGTGCTGGCCGAGTGGCAGGCCCTTACGGACCGAGCCGAGCAGATCTATAGGCGTCTGCCCGAAAACGCCAAGGATGCCTTCTTCGAGCTGGTTTTGTTTCCCACTAAAGCGTGCGCTCAGGTGAACGAGCTTTACATTGCGGCCGCCAAGAACCGGCTCTATGCGAGCCAGGGACGCGCTAGCGCCAACGATTATGCCGCGCGCGTGCGGGAGCTGTTTCAGGCGGACGCAGACTGGTCCGCCACTTATAACCATACTTTGGCCAATGGCAAGTGGGACCATATGATGGACCAGACGCACATTGGTTACACGGGCTGGCAGGAGCCGCGCGTCAACGGGATGCCGGCGGTGACCGAGATCCAGGTTGGAGACACGGCCAAGATGGGAGTGACTCCCGCTTCGTTGCAATTCGATGCTTTCAATCAACCGCGCCGTTATATTGAGGTCTTCAACCAAGGCCGCGCGGCGTTTGACTTCGCAGCTACGGCGAGTGCCCCATGGATCGTGTTGAGCAAAGCGCGCGGAACCGCGCAGAAGGACGAGCGCTTGTGGGTGAGCGTGGATTGGAGCAAAGCGCCCATGGGAGATGCCGAAGGCTCCGTCAAAATTCAGGGTGCCGGCGCCGATCCGGTCACCGTCAAACTAACGTCGTTCCGCCCGCGGGAAATCACACGGGACACTTTGCGCGGTTTCGTGGAAGCGGACGGCTACGTTTCGATGGAAGCCGCGCACTACACGAAAAAGACCGATGCAGGCCCGGCTCACTGGGAGGAGATCGAGGACCTTGGGCGGACTTTGTCTTCGATGACCATCCTGCCCTGCACTGCCGCTAGCGTCACTCCGCCACGGGATTCTCCATCGATCGAGTATCGCATGTATCTGTTCGATCCTGGAACGGCGCAGGTTCATACCATCATTGCGCCGACGCTCAACTTCGTGCCCGGCCGCGGGCTGCGGTTTGCCGTCGCGTTTGACGATCAGCCCCCGCAAATCGTCGACGCATTGGCGCAAAACTCGCTGCACGATTGGGAGGAGTCGGTAAAAGACAGCGTCCGCACCATCGCATCCACTCACTCGCTGACAGGTTCCGGCTATCACACACTCAAGTATTGGATGGTAGACCCCGGAATCGTGCTGGAGAAGATAGTCGTGGATTTGGGCGGCCTCAAGCCGAGTTACTTGGGACCGCCGGAAAGCTACCACAATGTGCAGCACTAACCATGAACCGGATGCGGCCTCCTTCCGAAATCCCCCAACAAACCCGCCGGCATGCCCTTGATCTCCGGCGGCGCGGAAGTCGCTAGCCACGCCAGCGTGCTGATCGTCGCCCAGGGTGTGCCCATGTTCACGAAGTGACGTTCGGGGTCGCCCAGACGGTTGGCGGGCGGCGCGAAGTTGGCGTTGCGGATCAGATCGAAGCGCGGATGCGTGCCAGCGTCGATAATAACGACCGTGGCCCCTTTGAAAGCCAGTATGGTTCCCAGCATGTTCGAAACCCGCGCCCAAAATAGCAACCTCGCATTGCTCGTTCGTGAGCGTGAGTGCTCTTTCGTAACTGACGATTTGATCCGGACGCCGCATATTTCAGCGAACCTTTCCTCCGTGGCCACGATGGGTCCGGCGGCCACCTGCAACGTGCACAACAGAATCTCAACGCTCAATTCGCCGTCGCCGCGCCACGCTTGGGTGAGGTCCGGGCCGGCAATGCGCAGTGGGGATGTCAGCTCCCGCGCGCGCACCTGGGAAACTGTGTCCTGATGTTCCAACACCGCCGCCCAACCAAACGCCTGGCCCGGGCCCACGGACACGGTAAAGGTGAGCGAGTGTAGCTCGATATTCACGCTGCCGGAAGTAACGAGGTAGAAGTACTGGGACTGTTGGCAGTCCACCAGTATTACCTCGTTCTCTCGGTAATGGCCCAGGCGCTGGGCTTAAGGTGTCAGCAGGAAACCGTGAAACACATAGTTTGCGTCAATGTAGTACCCTGCGATAGCCCCCCTCTGATTGATGCCATCCGCTTCGGTACCCTGGCCGAGTCCCCTGCCCGCGCCGGGAGCCTGGAACGTGGCTATCGCGCCGCCGGGAGCGCGCACGAAGCCATGAAACACAGACGCAGAGTCGTAGTATACTCCAGTGACGAACCCTGCGGCATCAATGCCCAGAGATTCGGTTATTGTCGCGTCGGGAGCGTCGAAGCCGGTTATCGTCCCGTCGGCCGCGCGCACGAAGCCGTGTGTCGAGACGCTGTCGGCGTAAAATCCAGTAATACACCCCGCCTCGTTGATTCCCGCGGCGTGAGTTGATATGTTCGAACCAGTGCCGGGAGCGTCGAACGTGGTTATGGCGCCCGTAGCGGCGCGCAAAAAGCCGTGCAACGTGAGATCGGGGTCGAAGTAATACCCTGCGATGGCGCCCGCCCCGTTAATGCTCTGGGGGACGGTACCATAGTAGCCTGCGCCCGGTGCATCGAAGGTAGTGATAACGCCAGGAGCGCTGCGAACGAAGCCGTGAACCGCACCACTGGCATCCGTGTAAATTCCCGCGGCAGCTCCTGCCGTGTTGATGGTATAAGCGAAGGTGCCCTGGTTGGCGCCCGTGCCTGCGCCCGGAACATCGAACGCGGTGATAACGCTAGTGACCGCACGCAAGAACCCGTGCGACGTGAAATTAGCGTCGAAGTAATATCCTGCGATGGCGCCCGCCGTGTTGATGGCCACCGCGATGGTGTCGGTTGAGCCCGGAGCATCGAAGGAGGTTATCGCTCCACCGGGGGCGCGCAAGAAGCCGTGGTTCTGCCCATCGCTATAACTCCCCGCAATGGTCCCGGCCTTATTGATGCTGGAGGGGACGGTCCCCAAGTCAGGGGTCGTGCCCGTACCCGGGACATCGAACGTGGTGAATCTGGGATTGGCGCTACCCCAGGCTATGGGTATTCCGGGCTGCTGAGCGGGCATCCTTGAGGCCAAGACGATGCCGAAGCAAAACAGCGCTGTTAAGAAGAAGGCCACCGCGTTGGATCGCGGCTTGCCTTCCAAATCACGCAAGGATCTCATTCTTCCGTCTCCTGCCCCGTCCAAGGCGGCCTACTTGAGCACGACCGATTATACCTCAGTGCCCCGCTGGCGCTTTCAATTCGGACAGACCTGAGGCCTGTCCTACTAAAAGCTGTAGCGCAACGCCAGCATGGCGTGTGAGTTGCGCCGGTACTGGCCCAGAAAGTCCGACTCATCACCGCGGATCAGCGTGTAGCCCGCGGTCGCCCGCCAATGCGCTCCGAAGGCCTGCGAGTATTCAAGTTTGGCCCACACTCCCTGCCCGTTCTGCCGGATTGCCGTCTCCAGCGCCACGCTGCGGTTGGTGTCGATCGTGTAGCCAGCGCGCCCCAGAAACGCGCTCGTCAGTCCGCGGTCCGGCGCGAATTCGAAAATCGAACGGTGCTCTGTCACCACCTGGCCCGCATATCCGCCGATGAAGAACCATTCGCCCGCCTGCCGCTCCAGTTGCACCACATACAACGCGTATTCATCTTCGGTCTTAGTAGTGGATGTGAAGTAGGCGGCCTCCGCCTTCACGGTCACTCCCTTCAAAGGAACGGCCGCATCGCCACCGTACATGCGCATCTGCGGATAATAGCGCTGGATGTCCACGGAAAGCGGGGCGGTTTCCTCAAAGTTGAAAAGCGGCAGATTATTGTGACCGTCGTAGAACGACAGCGAATACTCCGCCACGCTGCCGATATGGTTCCAGCGCGCGCCGAACTGCGACCCGCCGGGAAACGAAGGCGACAACTCAGCGATCCCGATGCCCGCCGGTACGTTGCTCCAGCGCTGGTCGAGCAGCGGGATGCGGCTGGGCGTGAACAACGGCTGCCATACCAGGTCAATGGTGTTCGACTGACCGCCATAAGTCGCGCGCGCGGCCGTG
>Ga0070761_10002127_pt1 | contig 12249 bp, 13 predicted proteins | sample HubBroMetageREF1_FD_66724 | JGI IMG/M metagenome (GOLD analysis project Ga0070761, IMG submission 66724) | Reference soil microbial communities from the Hubbard Brook experimental Forest, New Hampshire, USA - Hubbard Brook CCASE Soil... | ecosystem: Environmental > Terrestrial > Soil >...
ATCGTCGCGTCGATGGCGTACGCGCCCGTCCGATTCGCCATGGACTTTCTGCGACTGCCCGACGCCGAAGGAGGCGATACGCGGTACTCTGGGCTGACGCCCGCGCAGTACGGTTGCATCCTCCTGTTTCTCTACGGCGTCGCCATGATCCCGTATGTGAGGCGGTTGGGCGCCCGTGACGGCGATCCGCCCGCCCCCGGAGTCCCCGCGCCTACGGGACAACCCCGGGCGCTCGGCGAGGCCGCTACTCGTTGAGATCTGCGCACAGCTCGAGCAGCGTCTCGCGCGGGATGGGGGCGCGCACCGGATAGACCGGAAGCGTGACCTCGAGCGCGAGCTCGGGAGGTACCGCACCCGGTCGCAAGGCGCGCAGCTCGTCGGCAAGCAGTTTCGGCAAGGAGAACTTCAAGTAGTGGACTGCGGTCGTGCGATTTGCGGCATCGTCCGCGCGATCCTTGCCTTGGGCACGAACGCGGTGTGGGCCTCCCGATAGCCACACGCTCTCTCCAAAGCCGCGCGCGGCCACCAGAAACGCGTCGCGCTCGCTCGTGTCCGGGATTTCGATCATCACGGTGCAAGAGAGCTCGTCGGTCGTCGGGATGAAGTCGTTGTACGTCCCGATCTCGTGGTCTACGGCGGCCGGTCGCGTGATTCGCTCCGTGCGGAGCATCTCTTGAATCTGGAGCAGCACGGTGTCGCGATTCTCGAAGAGCGCCGTCGCTTTCGGGCCCAGCTGCATGCGCCGGCGCTTCTTTTCCTGGATCACGCGGGCTCGGAAGTGCTCGCGCACCGTCTCATAGCTCGCGATGTCGAGGATCTCGCTTCGTTGGATGGGTTTCATTGGACCTCGCGCGCGCTTCAGCCGACCTCCGGCGTTACGCCGTAGGCCTTGGCCAGTGCCTCGACCGGGTGAAGCGCCTGGCGCTTATTTTCCGCGAGAATTCTGCGAGCCGACAAGGCGCAATCGGTCACGACGAGCTCCGGCTCGCTCGAGGCGATCGCACGCGTCAGCTTTTGCGCGTAGCGGCGCCCCATCTCGTAGTGCTGCGCTTTCATCCCCCAGGTGCCATCGACGGCCGAACACTGCTCCACCATCTCCACGTCCGTGTCCGGAATCGCGCCGAGAACTCTCGACCCTGGGTAGCCAATTTTCTGGGCGCGGAGATGGCAAGCCGCGTGATACGCGACGCGCCCGAGCCCGGTCGTGAAATCGCGAGACAGCGAGCCGTCCCTGCGCTGCTGCTCGAGCAGCTCCATGATATCGACCGTTGCGGCGGCGACGCGACGGGCCGCGTCCGTCCCCAAGAGCTCGGGCCACTCTTTGCGGATCATGTATCCGCAGGTCGGCTGGAGCGACACGATCTTACGACCCGCCGCGAGCTCGCGCTCGAGCGCGGCCACGTTGACGACGGCCTTGGCGCGGGCAGCCTCGACGTCGCCTCCGTCGATGTTCGGCATGCCGCAGCACGTCTGCTCGGGGCGGACGACGGCCCAGCCGTTCTTTTCGAGAACGCGCGTCGCGCTCACGGCGATCTGAGGAAAGTTGTAGTCGGCGAGACAGGTCGCAAAGACCGCCACCGTGCCGCGCGTTCCGGCGCCCGCGAGCGGCTCGTGGTGCGCGAGCCATCTCGCGAAGCTCGTGCTCGCGAAAGGGGGTACGGGGAAGTCCGCGGCGATTCCGGCAACCGTCTGCAGGGTCTTTCGAACCAAGCGATTGGCGTTCACGAAATTGGCGATCGTCGCCGCAGGTCCCGCCGTGAGCTTGCCCAAAGCCTGCGGCTCGCCGAGGACGCGATCTTGCACGGTGACGCCCCTCCGTTTTGCCCGCTGAGCCTTCTCGCGCGCGAGCAGGCGAGGCACATCGACGAGCCACTCGTGCTTCTCGTCGGCCGTGTAGGGGCACTTGATGTAGCAGAGCTTGCACTGCCAGCAGAGCTCCGTGGCGGCTTCGAAGGCTTCGGCATCGAGCAGCTCGGCGCCTGTCGCGCCGCGCCTCTCGATGTCTCGATCCACGCGCGTGAATACGTCGGGGAACGTGCCGCAATAGCCGACGCACATTCGGCAGTTGTGGCAAATCTCGAAGACGCGCTGCATTTCCGCCTCGAGATCGCGCGCGTCCCAATAGCGAGCGTCCTCGGGAGTGAATGCGGGACGTGCGCTCGGAACGAGGTCGATCTTGGCCATCGCAGCACTTGGGGGAAGCGGCAAAGGACCCGAGAGACGCAGCGGTGCGGACGCAATCCAGCGTTCGCGTCCTGCGGCGTCTCCGCGACTCGAAGGCGTTAGCCCTTGAGAACGCCTAGCATCTTCTGGAACCGGCCTGCGTGGCTCTTCTCGGCCTTCGCGAGAGTCTCGAACCACTCGGCCACCTCGTCGAAGCCCTCGTCGCGGGCCGTCTTCGCCATGCCGGGATACATCGTCTCGTATTCGTGCGTTTCGCCGGCCACCGACGCCTTGAGATTCTTCTCGGTGTTGCCGATCGGCAGACCCGTCGCGGGGTCGCCGACCTGCTTCAAGTAATCGAGATGCCCGTGCGCGTGCCCCGTCTCGCCGTCCGCGGTCTCTTTGAAGTTGCCCGCGATCTCGGGGTAGCCCTCGACGTCGGCCACCTTCGCGAAATAGAGGTAGCGGCGGTTCGCCTGCGATTCACCAGCGAACGCGTCTTTCAAGTTCTGATGCGTCTTCGTGCCTTGAAGCGATTTGCTCATGAGACTCTCTCCTTTTTGATTTCCTGCGAGCTTGCCTGAGCGCAGACGGCGCACAGGCCCCGGTAAATTCTTTCTACCGTGCGGATCGAGAAGCCCGGGACCGCTCGGCGAAGCTTCTCGGTCGAGGCCGCCGTGGGCGCGAGAGTGCCCGCGGCGACGTCGACGACGGCGCCGCATCGGTCACACACGGCGTGGTGATGCGGAGCGGAGTTGGGGTCGAAGCGCGCGGTCTCGCCGCGCTTGCCGGGCAGACGCACGATGGCGGCGAGGCCCTTTTGGGCCAGCGCGTCGAGCGTGTTGTACACGGTCGCGAAGCTCATCGAGGGGAACGCTGGCCGAAGGCGATCGAAGAGATCTTGCGCGGTCGGGTGGGACCGGTCGTCGGCAAAGAGACGCACGATGGCGATACGCTGGGGCGTCAGCTTCAGGCCCGACCGGCGAAGATCCCGGAGCATGTCCGTGGCTCGCTCGGTCGCGCCTCTCATCGTGCGCAAAAGATAATAATAATGATTCTAAGATGCAAGTCATTATAAATCCGCGGTTCGACGCGTGGTACTCGGTGCTGACGAAGGAGAGGGGCAGCGCTAATCCTTCCTCTTTCGTCCTCCGAGCACGGCGAGCTTCAGATAGCTGAGCTGGCTCATCGCGGCGTGCTTGGCCGTATCGAGCTTGGTCGAATCCCGCGCACCCGGGCGCCCCATGAGCTCGCCGGTCTCGTAGAGCTCGCGCGTCTTGGCGCGCTGGAGCTTGCCGCTCGACGTCTTGGGCAGGGCGCCGTGCGGGAGGGCGACCACGTCGTCGAGCGTCAGGCCCATCCCCTCCAGCACGGCCTTGCGGACCTGCGCAGCCAACCCGGCCGCCTGCGCGAGGCGCTCGGCCTCCTGGACTTCGAAGGCGAGAACGACCCGTTCTCGGTCGCGCTCGACCCCGCTCGGGTCGCGAGCCCCGAAGGCCACGACGTTCCCCTTGCGGACGCCGGCCACCTTGCCGGCCTCCCACTCCATGTCCTGCGGGTAGTAGTTGCGCCCGTTGACGATCACGAGCTCCTTGCTTCGTCCGCAGATGTAGAGCTCGCCGCCGCTCATGAATCCGAGATCCCCGGTGCGCAGATACGACCCGGCAAAGGCCTCGCGGGTGCGCTCTCCGTCCTCCCAGTAGCCCCGCATGACGCTGGGGCCGGAGATGCGAATCTCGCCCACGACTCCGTCCGCCAACGGCTTCGCGCTCGCCGCGTCGTCCTGCGCGAACGCCCGGATCGCGTGTCCGGGAAACTCGCTACCGCACGAGACGAACCGAACGGCTCGCTCATGGCTTTCGGGAACCGTTTCGGCGATCCCCGTCTCCCACAACGCGGGCCCGTCGACGCTCACCGTGCGCACGCCGGCGCCGAGCTTGCTGAACGCGACGGCCAGCGAGGCCTCGGCCATCCCGTACGACGGACAGAGACTCTCCTTGCGCAGGCCGATGCCTGCGAAGGAGCTCGCGAACGCCTCGAGAGTCTCGGGGCGGATGGGCTCCGCGCCGCAGCCCGCCACGCGCCACGTCGACAGGTCGAGCCCCGTGAGGTCGGCCGGCTTGATGCGCTTGACGCAGAGCGCGTACGCAAAATTGGGCGCATACGCGATCGAGCCCCGATGCTTGGTGATCGCTTGAAACCAGGACACGGGGCGCTTCAAAAAGAGAAGCGCGGGCAGGTAGACGATTGGAACGCGATGGTAGAGCGGGGCGATGACGAATCCGATGAGCCCCATGTCGTGGTAGAGCGGCAACCAAGACACGCCGATGTCGTCCTCGCGGACCGCCAGCCCGTCCTCCATGATGCACTTGATGTTGGCCGCGAGGTTCGCGTGGGTAAGCGTGACGCCCTTGGGGCGCGAGGTGGACCCGCTCGTGAACTGAAGGAGCGCAACATCGTCAAGAGCAATCGTTTCGGGCCTCAGGGGCTCGGTCGACTCGCGAATCCCTTCGATGGCCGCGACTTGCTCGAGGGCGGGACACGCGGCCTGCACCGTGCCGAGCAAGCGCTTGATACGCGCGGTCGTGACGAGCACGCGCGCCCCGCTCTTGGCGACGATGTGGCGGGTGTTGTCGAGGTACGGCTCGAGGTGGCCGAGCGTCATCGGCGGGTAAATCGGGGCCGGGACGATGCCCGCCCGGATGGCGCCGAAAAAGGCGAGGACGAAGTCGTCGTTGTTCGGCAAAATGAGAGCGACCCGGTCCCCTTTGCGAAGCCCGAGGGCCTGCAGGGCGCCGCCGAAGCGCGCACTGAGCCGCTCGACGTCGGCATACGACAAGACCGTCTCCGGGGCCGAAGCGTCCGCGCTGGGTGCCGCGCGAGGCCCCGCGGCCGCTCCGAGGGCCGGCCAGCCCGCCGCAGGCAAGGGACCGGGAAATCCCTGGACGCCGCTTTCGTGCACGAAGCAGAGGCCGCGGCGGGGCTCAGCCTTGACGGCGTCTTCGATGGCTTGGGGGATCGTGCGAAACGCCATGATTCGCTGCGACGGCTTTACCAGAGGTGGGCTAGCGTACCAAGGCGCGGGGGCAAGAGCACGCTACGGCGCTTCGTCCCGCTTTGACAGTCAGCCGTCAGCGCGGCATCATCGGGCGTATGCCCCTCATTGAGACCGAGGAAGCGGCGCGGCGTCTCGCTCGGGCGATTGCAAGCGATCTATCGCTCTACAACGAGGACAAGATCGTGGGCGGCGTCCAGAACGACAATCTCTTCGACGCGCTCGCCGAGGAGATCGAAGAGGGGCGAGCCCTCTACAAGAGGCGCGTGTCGCCCGACCTCTATCCGCGCAACTTCTACGACCGCGCACTCGTCGATATCCTCATCAAGGCCAAGGGGCATATCAAGTCGAAGCTCTGGTGAACCTGTCCGCGGTGATCGAGCTCGTCGTCCCGCCCGACTCGAGCGGAGCGCGGCTCGACCGCTTCGTCGCGGGCGCCACGGGGGTCTCGCGCTCGGAGCTGCAGCGCTGGATCGACAACGGTCGGGTCACGGTCGAGGGGTCGCCTCGCGGGGCCGGCACGCGCCTGCACCGTGGCGAGCGCATCGTGGTTCGACCGGCTCCGACGGCCCGCACCGAAGCGAAACCCGACCCCGAAGTCGGCTTCGACGTTTTCCATGTGGATGACGACGTCGTCGTCGTCGGCAAGCCCGCGGGTCTCGTCGTGCATCCCTCGCGCGGTCACGCGACCGGCACCCTCGTGAACGGCCTTCTCGCCCTGGGCCTGTTTCGGAGCGAGGACTGGCTCGATCCGACCGACACACAATCGCACGCGCGCCCGGGCATCGTGCACAGGCTCGACAAGGGGACGAGCGGCGTGATGGTCGTTGCGCGGACCCCCGAAGCGCGCGAGGCGCTGAAGGCGCAGTTTCAGGCTCACTCGATCGACCGCGCCTACGAGGCGATCGTCGTCGGGGAGGCTTCCGAGCGCACCATCGCGACGCTGCATGGCCGACACCCGAAGTACCGGCTGCGCTTCACGGGACGGACGAGTCGCGGAAAGCCCGCCGTGACGCACGTCAGGCGCCTCGCTCCTCTTCGGGGCGCCACCCACGTGGCCTGCACGCTCGAGACCGGGCGAACGCATCAGATTCGCATGCATCTGGCGGAGAGCGGGACGCCCGTCCTGGGCGATCCGCTCTACGGGGGTTCCGTGAGCGACGCGGACGTCCGAACGATCGGCGAGCGCCTCGGACACCAAGCTTTGCATGCGCGGCTCCTCGGCTTCACGCACCCGCGCACCGGGGCTCGTCTTCGCTTCGAATCCGCGCTGCCCGCCGACTTTCTCGCCGCGCTCGGTGCCCTCGGGCGCCGTTAGTCGGCCGTCGGCGCGAGCGCGGTCGACGGTCGGGAGCCCGAGACGGAAAGCAGCCGCGGATAGAGTTGCCGGAGAATCGATAGCGCCACGAACCCGATGAGCACCGCGAACCAGAGCGTCGCGAGCCGGACGAGGATCATCGCGGCTGTGCTCGCGACGGCGCTCACGTGGCCCAGCCGCTGCATTTGCCCCTGAAGCGACGTCTCGGTGATTCCCAGGCCCCCCGGAACGGGAACCAGCGCCCCGGCAAGGGTGCTCGTCGCGTAGAAGAACGTGGCCAGTCCGAGGGCTGTTTGCTCGCCGAGGCCGCGCAAGATGACCCAGAGGGCCGCGCACTCCAGCGACCACGCGCCGACCGACAGGAGGGCCGGTACGACGAGGTTCGACGGTCGGACCATCGTGGCAAGACTCTCGTACGCATCGCGCAGCTTGGGCCCGATCCGCCGAAAGACGCCCGGCAGCCTCTCGAGGCGCGCGATGAGCGCAAGCGAGAGGCGCCTGGAGCCCACAACCCCGAGAAGCACGAGAACCGCCGCCGTACCGAGCGCGGCCCAGATCAAGCCTCCGGACAAGCCCACCGAGCCCGCGACGATGAGGACGACGATTCCGATGACGTCGGTGACCCTCTCGGCGACCACGATGGGAGCGGTGCGCGCCACCGGCACCCCATACGTCTCGAAGAGAACGATCGACTTGAAGACCTCGCCCACCTTTCCGGGCGTGACCGTGAGAACGAAGCCGCTGAGGAACGTGAGCAGGCTGTCGATGCGACGGACGCCTCGGATCGCGAGACGCGAAAGATAGAACTCCCATTTGAGCCAGCGCACGCCGTAGTTGGCGAGCGCGAGGGAGCACGCCGCGGCAAAAGTCCACCAATGAAAGTGCGCCAGCGCGCTGCCGAGTCTGTCGAGACCGTGCCATACGGCAAAGGCGCCGTAGACGACCACACCAAGGAGCATCGCGTACAAGATTCGTCGAAGCGCGATCGTGTTGCCGTTCGGCGGCTGGCCGCTCATCGACGCAGCTTTCGCATGCCGCGAATCGCGAGCGTGACGCCCCCGATGAGCGTTGCCGCCGCGACGCCGTAGAACACAGACGGAGGAGCCTCCCAGCGGCCTCTCGCCAGGCCCGGATCGGGTCTCTCCACGCGCTCGGTCGTGAGCTCTGCGGGGCTTGGCGCGAGCGTGCCGCCTTCGGTCTCGAGCTCTGACGCGGCGCCCGGCACGGGGTCTGTCTAGTCGCGGGGGGGGATCGGAGCAAGATGCGGACGCACGGGGGAGGGCGCGTGTTTTTGACAGTGGCGGGGGCGCGTGCAACACGCATGCGTTCCCCATGCTCGCCTTTCAGCCTCCGCCCGGCGCTCCGAGCGACCAGGAGCTCCTCGGGCAGGCGCGCGACGCGAGTCAAAAGCTGCGCTCTGCCATCGCCATGCGCGTCGTGGGCCAAGACCCCATCGTGGAGCTCATGCTGGTGTCGCTTCTGGCGCGCGGTCACACGCTGCTCGTCGGAGTCCCCGGGCTGGCCAAGACGCTCCTCGTGGCGTCGCTGGCGGAGGCCCTGACTCTCTCGTTCGGCCGGGTTCAGTTCACCCCCGACCTTCTTCCCGCCGACATCACGGGCACCGACGTCTTGCACGAGGAAGCCGACTCCGCGGTGGGCCCGAGCCGTCGTGTCGTGCGGTTCATGCCCGGCCCCATTTTTCATAACCTGGTGCTGGCCGACGAGATCAATCGGACGCCGCCCAAGACGCAGGCCGCCCTGCTCCAGGCGATGCAGGAGAAACGCGTCACGGTCGGCACGCAAACGCATTCGCTCCCCGATCCGTTCCTCGTGTTCGCGACGCGAAATCCCATCGAGCAAGAGGGGACCTACCCCCTCCCGGAGGCCCAGCTCGACCGGTTCTTGCTCGAGGTTCACGTCGAGTATCCGTCGCACGAAGAGGAGCGAGAGATTGCCCGGCGTACGACCGCCGAGCTGGGCGACCCGGTGCCGTGCGTCCTGGGAATGGACGAGGTTCGCGCGCTCCAAGCGCTCGTGCCGCGCATCCCCGTGACCGCCGCGGCGATCGACCTCGCTGTCGCCCTCGCGCGCACGACGCGCCCCGCGGACTCGAAGGCCCCGCGCGAGGTGCGCGACCTGGTTCGGTTCGGGGCCGGGCCGCGTGGCTCCCAAGCGCTGGTGCTCGCGTCCAAGGCGCGTGCCGCGCTGCGCGGAGAGGCCGCGGCCGACGTCGAGGACATCCGGGCGTTGGTCGTGCCCGTGTTGCGCCATCGGCTGGTGCTCAGCTACCGCGCGGAGGTCGAAGGCGTGCGCGATGTCGACGTTCTCGCGCGGGTGGTGCAAGCTGTCGGGTAGTGGCCGAGCGACGCCCGAAAGAGCCCGAAGACGACGATGCCGTTGCGCCGGAGGCCGCTCGACGCCACCCCTGGCAGAGCTACAAGGAAACGGTCGCGCGGCTCGCCGACCGGATCGTCGAAGGACAGAAGCCGATCCGCGTGCTCCAAGCGCTTCGCTGGGACGACGCGGTGCAAACCCAGTTTCTGAAGTCGAAGCCACGAGAGCTGCCCAAGGTCGACGCTTCCGACTACGATCGGATCGATCTCGGCTTCGAACCGACCGCCAAGGCTGCAGAGTTCGAAGCGCTCGCGCGTGACGTGACGCAGGAGCTCGGCGAGGCCGACCCCATTGCGCAGATCATGGCCACGACGGCGCTCGAATACCGCGACGTCGTGAGGATGTTGGCCGCGCGGGGCACCCCGGACTTCTACGCGTGGTCGCGCAAGCTCTATGGGTCTCCGAAGGATCGATTCCCCGACGGAAAGTCGACCGTTCGCGATCTCGGCCAGCTTCTCTATGGCCTTTTGACCAACGTCGATGAATGGGGAACCGTGCAGGTGCGCGAAGGGGCGGCCGCCTACGAGCGGTCGCTCGACGCCCCCGAAGCCGCCAAGCAGATCGCCGAGCGCTTGGCCGCATTCTTCGGCGACGCGCGCGTTCGGGTCGAAGCCGACGACGGGATTCTCGCCGACGCGGCCGCGGGGAGCGACTACGTGAAGGTGCGGACGGGGGCAAGGTTCAGTCCTCGCGACATCGACATTCTCGAGGTCCACGAGGGTTGGGTCCACGTGGCCACGTCGCTCAATGGACAGGCGCAGCCGGTGGCCAAGTGGCTTGCCAAGGGGCCGCCGCGCACCGCCGCCGTGCAGGAAGGGCTGGCCGCCCTCGTCGAAATGTTCACGTTTCGAACCTATCCGCGCCGCGCCCGGCGCCTCAACGACCGCGTGCTGGCGGTCGACAAGGCCGAAGACGGCGCCACATTCATCGACGTGTTCGAGTGGTTTCGAACCGAAGGCTACGAAGAGGACGAGTGTTTCAACAATACCCGTCGGATCTTTCGGGGGGGGGTGCTCGGCGGCGGCGCGCCCTTCACGAAGGACGCCTGCTACTGCAAAGGCATCGTCCTCAACTATGCGTTCATCCGCAGCGCGATCCAGCACGACCGGATGGATCTCGTTCCCATGCTCTTCGTCGGAAAAGTGGCCCACGAGGACGTGCCCGTTCTGGCTGGGCGCGTCTCCGACGGGGTCGTCAAGCCTCCACGCTTTCTGCCGCCGATGTTCCGCGACCTGAACGGGCTCGCCATCTGGATGGCGTACTCGACGTTCTTCTCGCGACTGGGCGGCGAGGCCATCGCCGATCACTACACGCGCCTCTTCGCGCGTCAATAATCACTATTGCGCGCGAAAGGTGGGCCGGCGCTTCTGGGTATGGGCCGCGATGCCCTCTTTGCCGTCGTGGGAGGCAAGGAGGCGCGCTTGGAGCTCGCGCTCGAGGGCAAGGCCCTCCGCGAGGCTACCATCGGCGCCCGCTTGCACCGCGCGCTTGATATGGCCCACGGCGCGCGACGCTCTCGCGGGAGGACAGAACGCGTGGGCATAGGTGAGGACACTGCCGATGAAGGCCTCGGGCGAATCGGCGGGCCAAACCTTGTTCACCAAGCCGATCGCGAGCGCTTCATCCACGCTGAGCCGTTGCCCCTCGACCATGATCTCGAGCGCGCGACTCTTGCCCACGAGCCTCGTGAGACGCTGGGTGCCCCCGAGGCCAGGAAGGACGCCGAGATCGACCTCGGTCATGCCCATCTCGAGGTCGCCATCCATGGCGACGCGCAGATCGCACGCGAGAGCGAGCTCGAGGCCGCCCGCCAGGCAGTGCCCGTTGATCGCCGCCACGACCAACTTGGGCGTGTTCTCCAGCCGGAGCAGGGTCTCGTTGGCGTGCAAGTAGAAGTAATACGTGAACGACTCGTCGGCCTCTTTGAGCATGTTCACGTTGACGCCAGCGCTGAAGTAGTTGCCCTGGCCCGCGACGACGATGACCTGCACGTCGTCGTCGAATCGTGCCTCGAGGATGCACGCGTCGAGCTCTTTGAGCGCCTCGTGCGTGTAGGCGTTCAGGGGCGGATCGGTGAGCGTGACAAGGGCCACCCCTTTGTCCGTGGCGTAGCTCACCAGCGTTCCCATCTCATGCCTCGCCGATCGGAGCGAATTGCCCTACGACCCCGGCGCCCCGACGTGGGGGTCTTAGACTCCTTTGGCGTGGGGTGCAAATTCCGGGGCTTCCGGGCGCCGGTCCCGTGCCGCCGGCGCCGGCCAGGAGCGACCCTTGTGCTACACGGCAGAACCCCCATGGGCGACCAAGCACTGCGCTCGCAAATCAAGCGCCTCATCGTCACGGAGCTCAATCTCAAAGCGCGCGAGCCCGACTCGATCGACGACGATTCACCGCTCTTTGGCGCCGGGCTCGGGCTCGATTCTCTCGACGCGCTGCAATTGGCCATGTGCATCGAGGAACAGCTCGGGGTTCGCATTCCGGAGGGCGAAGAAGCCCGTGTGGTGTTCCAGAGTGTGCGATCGATCGCCGAATACGTCGTCAAGGTTCGTAGCGCGTGACCGCGCGGCTCTGGGTCACCGGCGTCGGCCTCGTGACGGCCCTCGGCGCGGGCGTAGAAGCCACCTGGAGCGGGCTCGTTCGCGGACAGCGCGCGATCCGGAGCGCGACCCTCTTCGACACGAGCGGTCAGCGCGTGGGATTGGTCGCGCAGGCCCCCGAGGTCGTGCTCCCGGATTCTCCTCCGGAGCTCGGCGGGCAGTGGTCGCGCACCAGCGCGCTGGCCTGCACGGCAGCCCGGGAGGCCATTCGCGGCGCCGATCTCGACGTTCGTCGGGCGCGCGTCGGTCTCGTCGTCGGGGGGACGACCGGCGGAATGTTCGAGACCGAAGAGCTCTTGGCTCGGCTTCACGGATCGCCCGAGCTCCGCGGAGCGTTCGGCGAGATGCGCTGCCACCCCCTGATGGCGACGGGCGACCGGATCGACGAGACGCTCGGTCCGTTCGTGCGGGTGAGGAGTCTCTCGAGCGCATGCTCGAGTGGAGCCAATGCCCTCGTTGTGGCTGCCGGCTGGCTTCGTTCGGGTGAGGTGGACGCCGTCGTCGCGGGGGGGAGTGACGGCTTATGCCGTCTCACGCTGAGCGGCTTCAACTCGCTGGCGGTCATCGACCCCGAGCCCTGCCGCCCGTTCGATCGTCGGCGCCGGGGCACGAATCTCGGTGAGGGCTCGGGGTTTGTCGTCCTCGAGACCGCAAATCGGGCCCGTGGACGCGGCGTCCAGCCGGTGGCGGAGCTGGCCGGTTGGGCACTGGGCTCGGAGGCT
>Ga0070761_10002128_pt1 | contig 12239 bp, 8 predicted proteins | sample HubBroMetageREF1_FD_66724 | JGI IMG/M metagenome (GOLD analysis project Ga0070761, IMG submission 66724) | Reference soil microbial communities from the Hubbard Brook experimental Forest, New Hampshire, USA - Hubbard Brook CCASE Soil... | ecosystem: Environmental > Terrestrial > Soil > Temperate...
GACGGCAGTTGGTTCGAAATTCATCCGGAGGCCGCGCCACCAAAGCCTCCGCATGGCGGCGAGGAGCCCAAGCCAATGCGCGCGGGCAGAGCGTCGACTTTGGAGTCGGGGGTGAGCCGATGAAAAACTCAACGATGATTCTGACGCTCGTCTTGTTCGCGGCGTTTGCGGCGCTTCCTGCGCACGCGCAGAGCTCCGGCACCGTCCTGATTCAGAATGCGACGATCCTGACGGTGACGCACGGCAACATCGAGCACGGCTCGATTCTGATTCGCGACGGAAAGATTGCGGCCGTTGGCGCGGACGTGAAAGCTCCCGAAGGCGCAACCGTAATCGACGCGACGGGCGATTGGGTGACGCCGGGAGTGGTCGATTGCCACTCGCACATCGCTATCGACGGAGGAGTGAATGAAGGCGGGCCGTCGGTTTCGTCGATGGCGCGAATTCCGGACGTGCTCAACGCCGACGACATCGATATTTATCGCGACCTGGCCGGCGGCGTCACCGAAGCGAACGTTCTGCACGGCAGCGCGAATTCCATCGGTGGGCAAACCGTCGTGATCAAGCTGCGCTGGGGCAAGCCGGCCGACCAGCTTCCTTTCGAGGGTGCGTTGCCGGGAATCAAATTCGCGCTCGGCGAGAATCCGAAGCGCTCGGGATTCAGACCGCCCGCCGGAGTGCCGCAGCGTTATCCGGGAACGCGGATGGGAGTGGAGGAGACGATCCGCCAGGCGTTCACCGAGGCGCGCGAGTACAAGAAGCAATGGGACGACTACAACCAACGCAAAGCAGCGGGCGAACAGAATCTGATTTCCCCGCGGAGAAACGTAACGCTCGACCCGCTCGTAGAGGTGCTCGAAGGCAAGCGATACGTGCACGCGCATTGCTACCGCGCCGACGAAATCCTGATGCTGCTGAGTGTGGCCAAAGAATTTGGTTTCAAAGTCAGGACGTTCCAGCATGTCCTGGAAGGCTATAAGATCGCGGACGAACTCGCGGCGGCCGGCGTGGGCGGGTCCACCTTCTCCGACTGGTGGGCGTACAAGATGGAAGCCTTCGACGCGATTCCCTACAACATGGCTTTGATGACGGAGCGTGGCGTAGTGGTTTCGGTGAACTCGGACGACGCGGAGGAAGCGACGCATCTCAATCAGGAAGCGGCGAAGAGTATGAAGTATGGCGGGCTCTCGGCGAATGAAGCGCTGAAACTGTTCACGCTGAATCCCGCGATCCAGCTCGGAATCGACAACCGCGTGGGCTCGATCGAAGTCGGCAAGGACGCCGATCTCGCCATCTACAACCACGATCCGCTGAGCGTGTACGCGGTGGTGCAGAAGACGCTGATCGATGGGCAGGTTTATTTCGATCGCCAGCTCGATATCGCTCAACGCGCCGCGAACGACAAGGAAAAGCTAGACCTGATCGAGAAAGAGAAGAAGGCGAGCGAGGCGGAGAAGAAGTCCGCGGAAGAAAAAGAGAAAAAACCTGAGAAGAAACCGGATGAGAAGAAGAAGACAGGCAAGCCGAGCGACAGCGGAAGCGGCGTGGTTGTGGGAGGTGCGCTGTGAACGCACGCATCATCAGGCTGGCGATGTCCAGTGCAAATTCCGCGCTGCTGCTGGTTGCAATAGTGGTTCTGCTGGCGGTTCCCGCCCGCGCGCAAAACGCGCCCAGCGTCTACGCAATCAAGAACGCGAAGGTCTACTCGTTGGCGGGGCCTGCTGTTGAAAACGGCATCGTAATCATTCGCGACGGAAAAATCGCCGCGGTTGGCGCGAACGTGGATGTTCCGGCGGGAGCGCAGGTAATCGACGCGAAGGACCTGGAGGTTTATCCCGGGCTGTTCGATCCGATCACACAGATGGGCCTGGACGAAGTGAGCGCGGTGGCCGCAACAGTCGACGTCACGGAGCTCGGCAACTACAACCCGGACATCGTGGCGGCAACGGCCGTGAATCCCGCGAGCGCGCACATCCCGGTGACCCGGGCCAGCGGAATCACGCACGTGATCGCCGCTCCGGGAACTTCGGGGTTCGATTCTGCGGGCGGAGGCGTAATCACCGGACAGGCGTCGGCATTTAATCTTGCCGGATGGACGATGGACGAAATGCAGATCAAACGCTCAGTGGCGATGGTGATCAACTGGCCGACGCTGGACACGCGCTCGTTCGATTTCGCGACTTTCTCGATCCAAGAAAAACCGTACGCGGACGTCAAGAAGGAATACGACAAGAAGATCGACGAGATCAGCGATTGGCTCGACCGCGCGCGGCACTACGCGCAGGCGCGTGAGAAAGGTTCGCCCGCAAATTTCGAGCGCGATTTGAAGCTGGAAGCGCTTGTGCCCGTGGTGGAAGGGAAATTGCCGGTGCTCGTGATCGCGGCGAAGGGGCGCGACATCCGCAGCGCGGTCGAGTTCTGCACGAAGCAGAACTTGAAAATGATTCTCGGGGATGGGGCGGAAGCCTGGAAAGTGAAAGACCTGCTCAAGGACAAGAAGATTCCCGTGATTCTCGGGCCCACGCTACAACTGCCCACGGAAGAGGACGTCCCCTACGACCGGCAGATGGAACAAGCTTCCGAGCTGCAGGCCGCCGGAATTCCCATCGCGTTTTCCAGTTTCGGAGTGGCATTCTCGCGGCGCCTCTCGCAGTATGCGGGCGCGGCCGTTGCCTACGGATTGCCGCACGAAGAAGCCTTGAAAGCAGTGACGCTCAACGCAGCGCAGATGTTGGGCCTTGCGGACCAGCTTGGAACCATCGAGCCAGGGAAGATGGCGAACTTGATCGTTACGGATGGCGACCCGCTCGAGATCAAAACGCAAGTTCGCTATCTATTTATCAAGGGGCAGCTCACGAGCATGGAAAACCGTCACCATGAGCTGTACGAGGAATATCGGAAACGGCCGCAGGCGGCACACTGAGTGAAAATCGAGAATCGCCCCCTAAAAGGGATGTAACTCGTACGTCGCTGTTGAACACATCGCTTCACATCGTTCGATTCGTCTGAAGCCTAAAATGCGCCCTGATGTATTCTTTTTGCGGGGGTTGCATGGACTTCCTGCGCGCGCGTTTCCTCGGAGTGGTGTTTCTGTCGACGGCGCTCGTGTGCGCCGTCTGTGCGTCGGGGGGCTGTGCCAAGCGCTCGACCGAGGAAGACGAAGCGAAAAAGTCGGAATCGGCGCAGGCGACTATCGTCTTCATGACGGATTTTGGGACGGCGAACGACTCGGTGGCCATTTGCAAGGCGGTGATTCAGAGCATTGCGCCGAACGTGCGCATCATGGACATCACGCACCAGGTGACGCCGTACTCGATCGAAGAAGGTTCCCGATTTCTAGCCGGTGTGACGCCGTATTATCCGGCCGGCACCGTTTTCCTTGTGGTTGTCGATCCCGGAGTGGGAACATCGCGGAAAGCCGTGATCGTGAAATCGAGCAAAGGCCAATATTTCGTTCTACCCGACAACGGGTTGATCACGCCCGTAGCCGACCGCGACGGCATTGAGGGCGCGCACGAAATCACGAATACCGCGTGGATGATCGGCCAGAACGTTTCGTCCACGTTCCATGGCCGCGACATTTTCTCGCCGGCAGCCGCGCACCTGGCGTCGGGGGAAGACTGGACGATGGCGGGAGGCGTGGTGAAGGACCTTGTGCGGTTGAGCCCGCGCGCCGCCACAATCGAAAAAAGCGGAATCACCGGAGCCGTGATCGGGCTTGACGATCCTTACGGCAGCTTGATCACGGACATTCGCGGCAGTGACTTCACGGATCTTGGCTACAGGCTGGGCGACAAAGTCACGGTCAAGATCGACCGGGGCTTTTACACGATTCCATTCGCGAGAACTTTTATGGACGTTCCGGTGGGCCAGCCGCTGCTGTACATCGACTCGCGCGGCCGCCTCGGAGTGGCCCTCAACGAGCGCGACTTCTCGAAGAAGTACAAAGTCGTTCCTCCGGTTCCGATCTTCGTTCCGCGCAAGGGCGAATAATTCTCGAAAACGCATGGGCATGGGCCAGGTTTCGAGGCTTCTTCGTGCGCTCAAAGCGTTAATGGAAAGTACAAAGGTACCATTGCCCCTCATTGTCACCCGCCGTGAAAATCCAATAGAAGCGGGGGAAAGCCCAAGAACTGAGGGGATACGGCAAGTCGCCGTGAATCGCTAATGGCGCCACTGACGAAAGACGTCGTCGAAACCGGTAATTCGCCGCAGGAATCCGTAGTTTCGCAATCCAATTCTCAACCGAAATCTGGCGGCGGCCATCTGCGCTCCGATGCCGTTTCTCTCGAAGTGCCGGTAAAAGTGCATGGCTCGCGCGCCACAGAGGGCGTTCGCGGAGCGGCGCCTCAGATGCAGCCATTCGAAGAGCAGACGACGACGATGATCGTGTTTCCGCAGGGAGGCGTGCTGCGGATGTCTGCGTCCGTTGGCGCCGGCCAGATGCTGGTGCTGACGAATTTGAAATCCAAGCAGGATGCGATCTGCCGTGTCTTGAAAGTGCGCAGCTTCCCGAACATGCAGGCGTATGTGGAAGTGGAGTTCACACAAGCGCAGGCGGGATACTGGGGCGTTTATTTTGCGGCGGACAGTTCCGCCGTCCCCTCGAAGGCGGCGCCCCCGGCGCCATTGGTGGCTCCTGCGCCGGAAGTGAAGCAGAAGAATGATCTTGAAGTTTCCTGGGCGCCGGCACCCACCGCGCCGCCGCCACCGAAACCAATCGAGACGACGACATATTCGAAACAGGTGAGGCCAATCGTTCCCTCGGCGCCCGCTCCTTCACCGGCAAAGCCCGTTTCGACATTCGTTTCCATCGGCTCGCAGGAAGACGTTCAACTGGCTGCGTCGTCCACGCGCGAGATCAAGGCGGTACACCAGCCAGAAATCAAGACTGCGCCAGCGGTAAAGGTCGAGAAGGAAAGCCGGGCTACGGAGGCAACTCCGATCCCGGTGGTGCCTGCCGCTTCAGTGGAATCGTCCGCTACCCTTGCTCCAGCCTCTACGACGAAGCTTTCACTCGAGGACCTGCGAGGCGATGACGAGACAGTCTCTTCTATTTTTGCGTCACTCGATAGCGAAGCCAAACAGCCCGCCGCGGATTCGAAGGCGGCTGAGGGCGGCCGCGCTTTCGGAAGTTTTGGAATTGCGCCGACGCTCGCGGGTGAGCACGCCGCGGCCGCGGGCCAAGACTTCGGCGCTCGTTTGGGTGGCGGACTTGGCGACGCTCCTTCCACGGCCGAACCTCGGCAGAATTGGATGTTGATCGCGGCGTGTATTGCGGTCCTGTTTCTCGCGGCAGGCGCCGGCGTGCTGTATTTCCGTCCGAAACCGGCAGACACTCAGGCTGTCGCGAAGGCGATTCCGGCGCAGCAAACGGCAACGCGCGAGACTGCCGCGCCCAGTGCGCCGCAGCTCCCTGTTTCGCACCCCGCACAGTCCCCCACACAGTCATCGACGCCTGCGGAGTCAAGTGGCGCGCGCATAGGCGCAGCATCCGCACCATCCGGTGCGGCGAACGCAAGTGGCACTTCGGCACGGAACAGCAAGCCGGTGCCTGCGCCGTCGCAGCCGGCCGCGGCCGTAGATCAGCCGACCACGGCTGCAGATCAGCCGGCCGCTGCGAGCGGATCGCCGGATATGCTGGCGACGACGATGAATGCGCACCCAGTATCGTCTCAGCGCGCCGTGGAGCAGAACGACGCTCCTGCGCTGGACTCCGCGACAAGCACCACGAGTCAGCCGGCCGATCTACCGGGAGTGGGTTCCACTTCGATTGCGGCTCCTCCGCCACCGGAAGCGATTTCTGACGGGCCAGTAAAAGTGGGCGGGACGGTAAAAGAACCGAAACTGATATCGTCAGTTCCGGTGGTGTATCCGTCGGTGGCGAAGAACGCACACGTGCAGGGCGACGTTGTGATAGACACGCAGATCGACAAGAACGGAAGCGTCGTGCACATGAAGGCTGTCTCGGGTCCCATGCTGTTACGGCAAGCTGCGCTCGATGCGGTACGCAGATGGAAATATCAGCCGTCGACGCTGGATGGTCAGCCAGTTTCGGTGGAGATGCTGGTCACGGTGAAGTTCCGCCCGTAAACCGCCTCATTCGATTCGAGATTTCGCCGGTTCCCCCAGTGATCCCTTGCTGTTGCTTTTTTCTGCCTGGTGGCATCCAATGGGTCCGAGTTGAGATTGGTTTAAGCGAATTGCGGGCGTCTGCGTTGATTTGAGGTGACTTATGCGAGAAGCGGTGATTGTGAGTTCCGTGCGAACGGCGGTGGGAAAAGCGCCGAAAGGGACTTTGCGTACGACGCGCCCGGACGACCTGGCCGCGGCCGCGATCCGGGAAGCAGTGGCGCGCGCGAAAGGCCTTGATCCGAAGGAAATTGAGGACGTGATTTTGGGTTGCGCGATGCCGGAAGCGGAGCAGGGAATGAACGTCGCGCGAATCGCCGCGCTACGAGCGGGTTTGCCCGTTGATGCCTCCGCGATGACGATCAACCGCTTCTGCTCGTCCGGCTTGCAGGCGATCGCGCTGGCTGCGGAACGAATCATGGCTGGGCAGGGCGACGTCGCCGTAGCCGGCGGCACCGAATCCATGAGCATGGTGCCGATGGGCGGAAACAAGATTGCGCCTAATCCGTGGCTGATGGATCACTACCCGGACGCGTATCTCGGCATGGGGCTCACCGCCGAGAACCTCGCCAAGAAATATGGAATCACGCGTGAGCAGGCCGACGAGTTTTCGCTGGCGAGCCATCAAAAGGCGCTCGCCGCGATCGCCGCGGGGAAATTCAAGGACGAAATCGTTCCGGTCGAGGTCAGCTACAACGTTCTTGAAGCTGGCGCGAACGGAAGTTCGAATGGTTCGCGGCCGAAGACCGTGAGCCTGAAGTTCGAGACGGATGAAGGGCCGCGCGCCGATACTTCCATGGAGGCGCTGGCGAAGCTCAAACCCGCATTTCACGTGCACGGCACGGTGACGGCAGGGAACAGCTCGCAGACTAGCGATGGAGCGGCCGCCGCTGTGGTGATGAGCGCCGAGCGGGCGCGCGCGCTCGGATTGAAGCCGCTGGCTCGATTTATCGCGTTTGCCACGGCAGGATGTCCGCCGGAGGAGATGGGCGTTGGCCCCGTGTACGCGATTCCAAAGGCGCTGAAGATTGCGGGGCTGACGCTCGATCAGATTGACGTGATCGAATTGAACGAAGCCTTCGCGGCGCAGTCGCTAAGCGTGATCAAGCTCGCCGGGCTCGACCCTTCACGAGTGAACGTGAATGGCGGCGCGATCGCGCTGGGGCATCCGCTGGGCTGCACCGGCGCGAAGCTTACTGCCACGATTTTGCGCGAGCTCGAGCGGCGCAATGCGCGTTACGGCCTGGTGACGATGTGCGTCGGCGGCGGCATGGGCGCCGCGGGAATTCTCGAGCGCGTAGCGTAAACCCCCGGGACGCGCGCAACGAAAAGGTGAAGGCTACGGAGGCGGTTCCGTGTGCTAGAGTCTCCGCGCTATGAGAAAACACCGACTGACACTTGCGGTAGCTTGTCTCTGCCTGCTGTTCACCAATTCAACCTCTTTTTTGCACGCCCAAAATAAGCGCGGCATCACACCGGAAGACTATCTCTCGTTTAGATTCATTGGTGACCCGCATCTCTCGCCGGATGGAAAGCGTGTCGCGTACGTTCTCACCACGATCGATCAAAAGAAGAACCGTCGCGAATCCTCCATCTGGCTCGTGCCAGCCGATGGTTCCGCAGCTCCCCGAAGGGTGAGCGCGGAGGGATTCAGCTCCAACTCTCCCCGCTGGAGTCCCGACGGAAGAACGCTTGCGGTCCTCTCGGCCCGCAATCCTGAGTCCTCGGCTGGCGAGTCTCCCAAAATGCAAATCTTCCTCCTCTCCATGGAGGGCGGCGAGGGCGTTGCCCTGACGAAACTGAAGAACGGTGTGCAGAGTTATGAATGGTCTCCCGACGGCACGCGTATCGTTGTGGTGAGTTCTTCTGGGCCAAGCGATGCCGTCGCTCCTGCGGACCGGAAGAGCGACGTCCGTCACTACACGCATATACGGTACAAATTCAATGACTCGGGATGGTTTGACGACAAGCGCCGGCATCTGTGGGTGATTAACGTATCGAGCGGAGACGCAAAGCAAATCACCGAGGGGCAGGACTGGGACGACACCGATCCGCACTGGTCCCCGGACGGCGCACGAATCGCTTTCGTGTCCGACCGGACCGGCAAAGCTTACGACGACAGCGACAACACCGACGTGTGGACGGTTCCAGCGAACGGCGGTTCGCTCACCAAAATTTCCGATCATCTCTTCCAGGACGAGAGTCCGCGATGGGCGCCCGACGGCAAACAAATTCTCTTTACCGGCCAGACTGCTCGGCATCAATTCCCCAAGTTGTACGTGGCGGATTCTTCCGGGGGCATGCCCTCACGGCTTGCCGTTACGAATCTCGACTTGACTCCTGCAGAACTGAGCTGGCCGGCGCCTAATTCGGCTTTTTTTGCGGCAGGCGTCAAAGGTGAAGCACAGATCTTTCGCGCTGATCCAGCGGAGGGCACTTTCTCTGCGCTCATTTCCGGCGAGCGTGGCGTACACGCTTTCGATGTGAACGAAAGCGCCGGGGAAATGGTGTATCTCGCGAGCGATTTTCAGCATCCGGATGAACTCTTCGTCGCTAACTTGAATGGCACGGGCGAAAAGCAGTTGACGCATCTCAACAGCGACCTTTGGTCGCAACTCGAACTTCAGCCGGTCGAGCGGCTGCCGTACAAGAGCACGGACGGCTGGGCCGTGGATGGGTTCTTCGTCAAACCGCTTGGCTGGCAGCCCGGCAAGAAATATCCGATGGTGCTGGTAATCCATGGCGGCCCGGAAGGCATGTTTGGCGTCGACTGGTACCACGAATTCCAGGTTTATGCCGCGAAGGGTTGGGCCGTTTTCTTCTGCAATCCGCGAGGCTCCACCGGCTACGGCGAAAAATTCGAGCGCGGCGAAATCAACAACTGGGGCGGCATGGATTATCAGGACGTCATGGCCGGGGTGGATACCGCTCTAAAGCAATATCCCTGGATCGATCCCAACAATCTTGGCGTCACCGGCGGGAGTTACGGCGGCTACATGACCAACTGGATCGTTTCGCATACCAACCGCTTCAAAGCGGCAGTGACTCTGCGCGCCATATCTAATTTCGTGAGCGACGAAGGTACGCGCGACTCTCCTTACGGTCATGAAGATTATTTCAAAGGCTTCGTCTACGATGACCTCGATCAATACTGGGACGCGTCGCCGCTCAAGTACGCCCGCAACGTCCGGACGCCGACGCTTATTCTCCACTCTGACATGGACTTTCGCGTCCCCATTGAGCAGGACGAACAATGGTTCCGCGCATTGCAACACTACGGTGTTCCATCGGAGTTGGTGTTTTTCCCGCGAGAGAACCACAACCTCACGCGCACTGGCGAGCCCAAACATCTCGTCGAGAGCCTCAATTGGCAGCTCTACTGGTTCGACCGCTACCTGAACGGCAACGCAAATGCCAAAGCTCCGGACGCGCAGTAGTCGCGTGGGCAGTCACTTTTTGGTCGCGTCGGCTTTCCACATCAGCTGGTACGGCGCGTCGCCCATCCGATACGACTCCTCGATGTGAAAAGTCTTTTCTCCGGTGCGGGAGTAAACGGCTCGATTGTGAATTACGGTGCCGCCCATATTGAAATCGAGCTGCGTTACGAAGTTGTCGCCCTCCCACTGTGCTTTGCCAACGATCAATCCCGGAAAGTTGCCGACTGTAGCTGTGGTATAGCCGCTCGTAGCCGGATCCCACGCGAATAACTCGTGTCCGATCTCCTTGCCTAAAGGACTTTCGTCCTCGAAGTCGGCGATGATCGAAAACCCGCCCGGCCCCAGTTGCGCCTTGTACCAACCCGTTTGCTTTCCGCCTTCGCCGGTGAGCGGAGTTTTCAAATACTCGCCTTGCACGTCCCACGTTCCGATGAGAAATTTCAGGCGATCCGTTTCCGGACCGGGCGTCGGCATTTGCATTGCGGCAGGCGCGGATGCCGGTTTTTCGGTTGACGATTGCTGCGCGCGCACTACCGACCGGCAAAAAACTGCAAGAACAAGGACCAATCCGCACACTGTGATGATTCTTCGCATGAGCAGTTCCTCCTGAAATTGTGTTTTGCCACCGGCTGAATTTACTTCCCGGCCGGTTTCCACAGACCGATGGTGTTTCCTTCGGGATCCGCCATCCAGGCAAAGGTCCCGGTGGGAATCGGCACAGGCGGCACCAGAGTCTTGCCGCCCAGCGATTGGGCCTTGTCGAGGTACGCTTGCACGTCCTCGACCTCGACGTAGAAAATTGTGTAGTGATACGGCTCGTGACCGAGCTCGGTGATGTGGCCGGTGGGTCCACCGCCCGCGTCGATCATAGCGGCAGGTCCGGCCTGTTGAATTTTCCAGCCGAAAAGCTTCGTGTAGAACTGCTGCGTCTTCGCGCTGTCTTTGCAGCCAACTTCAAAATGAACGACCGGATGTGCCATTTGTTCTCCTCGCTAGGGCCCTCGATTGTAAGCCACGCGAGCCCGTTATTCAGCGAATCTCTCATCAAGACAAATTAGTTTGTCTGTAAAAGGGCAGCGCTGGCGCCGGCTGGGGCATACTCGATTCGCTATCGTGTCGCGCCCAGCGGTTGCTCTTTGCAGCTGCTTCCCGGTAAGATGAAGATTCCTCGGCTAGGCACAGACTCACAGCACACAGGAACTTTATGGCAGCCACAGCCTGGTACTTTGCTTACGCCAGCAACATGAATCGGGCCCAGATGCGCTCGCGCGCAGGCGAGATTCTGGAGGAGCGCCCGGGACGTCTCGAGAACTACGAGCTGGCGTTCAACAAGAAAGTTCGCGGCGGCACGGCCGGCGCGAACGTGCGGCCCGCGGCGGGGAAAGCTGTGGAAGGCGTCCTCTACAAGATCAACGAATCCGCGTTTCGCAATCTCGACCGGTTCGAAGGCGCGCCCGTTCACTACCGTCGAATTCAAGTGAATGTGAAGGATCGCGATGGCCGGCCCGTTGCGGCAGAAGCGTTCATCGCCACGAAAGTGGAAAAAGGCTTGCACCCGGCGGCGCATTATTTGAAAACGATTCTCGACGGGGCGGCGGAGCATGGTTTGCCGCAGGATTATGTGGAATCGATTCGCGCGGTAGCTGAGGCGGGCTGAAGCGGCGATCGCGGTGGGTTTGAATCGGCGAGAGAATGAATCGTTGGGACGGATGAGAAAGCGAGGCAGGCCATGGCGACCACTCCTGTAGCGCAATCGTTGAATCGAGGCGGCGCGTTCCTGATTACGAACGTCAGCCCCGAAGATGTTTTCACTCCTGCCGACCTCACCGACGATCAGCGGCTGATCGGCCAAACCGCCGAAGAATTTGTGACCAAAGAGGTCCTGCCCAACGTTCCCGATCTCGAGCTGCACAAAGAGGGGCTGATGGCCCGCATGCTGAAGAGCGCTGGCGAAATCGGGTTGCTGGGCGGCGCCATTCCGGAAGAATATGGGGGATCGGGGCTCGACAAAGTTTCGGCGACGATCCTGGCCGAAAAGCTGGCCGGCTATGCGTCGTTCGCGGTGTCGCACGGCGGTCACGCGGGAATCGGGACGATTCCGATCGTTTATTTCGGCACCGAAGAGCAGAAGAAGAAATATCTTCCGAAGATCGCGACGGGCGAAAAGCTTTCCTGTTATTGCCTGTCGGAGCCTCAGGCTGGGTCCGATGCTTTGGCGGCGCGAACGCGAGCGGTGCTGTCGCCGGACGGGAAGAACTGGATTTTGAACGGCCAGAAGATGTGGATCACGAACGGCGGCTTCGCGGATATTTACATTGTGTTTGCGAAGGTAGATGGAGAGAAATTTTCCTGCTTCATCGTGGAGCGCGGCACTCCTGGTTTCTCCGTTGGCGCCGAAGAGAAAAAGATGGGGATCAAGGGCAGCTCGACGGTGCCGATCTTTTTCGAGAACGCCCCGGTGCCGAAGGAAAATTTGCTGCACGAGATCGGACGCGGACACATCGTCGCGTTCAATACGCTCAACGTGGGGCGCTTCTCGCTGGGCGCCTATTGCCTGGGCGGGGCCAAGAACGTCCTGGCGGCATCGTCGAAGTATGCGAAAGAGCGCACGGCATTCGGCAAGCCAATCGCGGAGTTCGGCCTGATCAAGGCGAAGATTGGCGAGATGGC
>Ga0070761_10002130_pt1 | contig 12221 bp, 9 predicted proteins | sample HubBroMetageREF1_FD_66724 | JGI IMG/M metagenome (GOLD analysis project Ga0070761, IMG submission 66724) | Reference soil microbial communities from the Hubbard Brook experimental Forest, New Hampshire, USA - Hubbard Brook CCASE Soil... | ecosystem: Environmental > Terrestrial > Soil > Temperate...
TCTCATCTCCGCTGCCGGACCGTTGATGAATCTGTTTTTTGTTCTTCCGCTCCTGTATATACCCCTGATCGGGGCTCGACTCGCACTTTTCAACCTGTTGCTATGCATCGTAAATCTCCTGCCGCTTCCCTTAAGCGACGGATCGCGCATTCTGCGCACGATTTGGGCTCCCAACCGGGCTGGTGCGGTGATTCCGGTACTCAGCCAGCCTTGCTCGTCCCTGCCAGCTTGGGGCGCATTCCGACCAGACGGGACACCGATAGGCATTCAACCCTGAATAGTTCCTCATATATTCAGGTCTCCGGGGAGTGGGGATGCATTGGTGGCGCTTTTTGAGCGGAGTTAGCAAGGGTTTAACACGTTTCAAGCATCCGCAGTGAATCGGCAATGTCCGCTTGCGAAACGGTCGCGTTGCATTCGAAGATACTGCGTGTACGCCAGCCATAAGTACGGCCACACTCCACCAGCGCGCGAAACCGCCATTCAGCATCGGCCACGAGCGCACGAAATTGCTCATCTTCAAGAAGGCCTTTGCGCACGATGTTTTCATTCATGCGCGGGAATTCGCCCGAATCGGTAAGCATGGCGCGCGGCCAACTGATGAACCGATGCAGTCCGCCCATTCGCCGGATGACCTCGTGTCCAGGCCGCAGATAAAGGTGATATGTGTTTCCCAGGATGATGTGCGCGCCCAGGTTCTCCACCACATTCTGCGCCACGGCCCTCACCGAACCGGCCGTGCCAACCGCCAAAAACACTGGCGTCTCGACCACCTGGTGCGGCAAATCCAAACGCGTGCACTGCCCGCCGATGGCGCTTTCAAAGAGGATTTCAATCTTGAGGCTCGCCGGAAGATTCATTCGTTCCGGACGTATTGCCATTCATGCAAACGCCCGTTTCAGCGAATGCAATCAGCATCGCTATTGTTTGCGCGCCGCGCCCAGTCTAACTTGAAACCCCGCTCGAGCCACGCGCGGCTGTCCAAGCGTTGTGGTCGGGGTCTCAGAAACCTGAATCGCGCGATCCAGCAGATTCTCTCCCGCTGCAAACACTTCAAGCCGGCCCCCGAAGCTGTGCGAAGCGTAGGCATCCATCCTGAAGTATCCATGCAGCAGGAACGCATTCGCATCGTCGTCGAACATGCGTCCGCTCATCCGGCCCTGCAAGCTCAACGTTCCAAATCGCGGTGCGCCTGCCCGCATGTTCAGCGTTGCCATGTCTCTGGCCACCTCTGGAATCCACTTGCCGTAATCCTGGGCTCCTCGCGAAACCGTCGCGTGCGCATACTGATACCCGCCGTCCACACTCAGCCAATGCACCGGCGCAATTTCGTAGTCGAGCGAAACGCCGCGGCTCTCAATCTGTCCAAGATTCTCGCGCATCAGCAAAATCGGCGACGAATTCGGATTCTTTGTCAGCGCAACAATCGGCCGGTTTACCTCGGTAAGAAAGTAACTCGCCTTGATCGCACCCCACGGATGTTGCGTGGCCACGCCGGTCTCCCATCCCGTCGCCCGCTCGCTGCGCAGACTTCCATTGGCCAGCGTCAACTCGTTTCCAACCTGCGTGGCGCGGTATAACTCATTCGGAGTGGGCGCGCGAAACGCACGTGAGCCGCTCGCCGAGACAGCCCAATGCTCGCCAATCCTGCGCGAGACCCCGAGCCGCGGATTGAACAGCCTCTCGCCAAATTGCGGAGGCTGCGTAGCGCCCGGCGTCCATCCGGTTCCGGTCCAGTTCAGTTGCTGCCCGTCGAAGTTCTGGAACCAATCGACGCGCCCCGATGCCGTCACCGTCCATCCGCCGCGCGAAAACATCGCCTCGGCATAGCCGCCCGAGTCGCGTTGATGGTCGTGCAGTTTCGACACACCGGCCTTCGCTCCGAACGACTGCTCTTCGTCCCATACGCGCACATCGCGGACATCGGCGCCGGCCGCCAGCAGCAATCTTGACCTGAACGTTTGTGTCCAGTTCAGCGCCGCGCCCAATTCGTTATCGGGAACGTAAGAGTACTTCGTCGGCACCTCGCCGCAACGGTAGGTGCAAGCCGCATTTCCAAACATCGGCAGACTTGAAATGCTCGAGAAAGTTTGCCTGTACCGCTCGTCGCTGCCGTAAAGCCGCAGCCTGAGCGCGTTGCCTTGTCCGTTGGCCCAGTCGATGCCGGATGCATAGCGCACCAGCCTTGTCCCATTGAACTGGTATGGCGTTCCGTTATGCCGCAGCTCATTGAATCCGCTCGCCCGCGCAAAGAATCGCAAATCCCCGCTCCCGCGCTCGCCCATCAGTAGCGCATTCTCACTATGAACATTGCTCGGCTGGTCCACCGGGCCGCGTTGATTCGGCGCTTCCTGAATGTATCCATCCGTCCCAATCAGCCCTCCCGCAACCAGCCCGCCCCACTCGTCACGCATGGCGGTTGCGAGTGCGCTTTGATCGTAGGTCTCATCGCCGCCGTATGTGCTCCGCACCTCCAGCGCGTCGGACGAGGGGCGTGCGGAAATAATTTGGACCACGCCGCCAATCGCGCCCGATCCATACAAATCGCTCACTCCGCCGCGTACCAACTCAACGTCGCGGATTGCCAGCTCGGGAGTCTCCTGCCAGTGAATCCAGCCACCCAGCGGGTCGTTGAGCGGCACGTCATCCTCGGTCACCAGGGTCCTGCTTGCCGAGGTCGAACCCAGCCCGCGCAGGCTGATTCCCTGTGAGCTCGGATTCGCCACCAGCGAGCTCGATCGCCGGAATAGCTCTGCTCCCGGCAACTGTCGCAGCTCATCGTCCAGCGTGATTGCCGCAGTCGTTCCCAGCGTCGTTTGTGTCAATGTCCTCGTGGTAGCCGGGCTCTCGAGCTCTCCCATCGGAGTCCGATACGCCGTCACCGTCACCTGTTCCGCCGTCTGTGCGGGCTCCAGCCTTACCGTCGCTGCGGCCGCCAAGGTCTCGCTTCGCGGTGCAAATCCCTTGGCCGAGATTCGCACAGAGCAGGGAATCGCACACAGGATGACTGCTTGACCCGCCGCATCCGCTTGCCCCAGCACTTTGCCGTTGCTATCGGCGATCACTGCCCCGGCCAAAACTGCTCCGCGTGCATCTTCCACGGTGATCCGGATCGGCGACTGCGCCTGTGCGCGCGTTATCGCTGCCGGCATCAGCGCGAGACCTGCCAGCGCGCCCACAATCGCTTTCGATTGCCACAGTTTCATCTATTGTTTGATGCGAATGCAGGGAAAGTCAGGCCCGCAACTTCTCCAACAATTCTTTCACCTTTGCGCCAGATCGCGGATCATGTCGCTCTGAACCTTCTTTGAGAATGCCGTCATTTGCGAGTGAGGGGGATTCCCAACAATTCGATCAAATCGCGATGCTTTCTGACTGGACCAATCGAAAAAGTCTACCCCCCGTTCAACAATGGCAAACCGATCAGTACGCGAAGAGCGGCGATCAATATCGGCCGCATTTGTTCGATGCCTGGTAACTCCAATTTCATTCAATGCTTCGAGGGGGCACCTCTTCCGAATGGTGGCTCCAACCCCGTTGCCTTCCTTGCCGGAATTTCACTCATCCCTACTGGCGCGAAGACCGCCCGTGAGCGCGCAGCGAAGTTTAAAGCGTTCCGTTAAAAGTCACTATTGACCGTCATAGTTCATATTGAAAGAATGCATCAGAAGCGACGCGAGGAATAATGCCAATGCGATTCCCAATTTCCTATAGTCTTGCCCCATGATCGCCGACTGGCGGGCCCGATGAGTCCACAGGAACAAAAATGTCCTTTTAATCCGGAATCGGCGGAGCCTCCGTTGGCGGATGCGCCGAGCCCGCCTGTGGTCAAAGGCTGGCCCCTGCTGGGAAGCACGTTTCATTTCCTGCGCGACGCGCCGGGAGTTTTGAATCGCGCGTACCAGAAGTACGGGCCCGTTTTCAGGCTCCGCGCGCTCTGGATCAGGTACACCGTCATTGGCGGGAAGGAAGCTGAGCTCTTCATGCAGCAGGGGCTTCCGATTCGGTATTTGTCGCGGGAGAAAATCTTTCACGCCGTCGGCATGGAACTGGGCACGAACGATTTCATGATGAGCCAGTCGGGCCCGACCCATTTGCGATTGCGGCGGATGCTGGCACTTGGCTACTCACGCGAAGCGGCAGCCGCTTTTGTACCGGACTTTGTCGAGGCGGTGAGAGAAGAGGTGCGTAAGTGGCCGGCGGGGAGCGGTCGCGGAGTGATGGACGCGATCAACCGCATCGCCTTCGAACAATATTCCCAGGTGATGTGCGGGCGCTCGTTGCACCAGCTCTTTTCCGAAGCAATGACCACGATCGAAACAAACATGAACGTCGGCGGGCGCATCTGGCCATTTCTGGCGCTCAAAAACCCGTGGTATCGCAAAGCCCGAAACAAGGTCATCGGCCTGATCTCTGAGATGGTGGAAGAGGCCGCGAGCGAAACGGCCGTCTCGGGTTCCAGAAAGACGATCATCCACACATTACTCAGCCTTCGCGACAAAGACGGCGTGCCGCTGCGGCATGACCAGATTGTGAGCTATGCGATGTATGGGTGCGCGGGCAGCGTGGCGTACATGGCGCGGCTGGTCGGCTTCATGCTCTACCAGATACTGATCGATCCCACGCTGAAGCGCATTCTCACCGACGAAGCGGACCGCGCGTTCTCAGAGGGAATTCGCGATGCGTCAGACGTGCGCCGGATGGAACAGATGTGCGCGGTCTACCACGAAACGTTGCGGTTCCGCCCGGTTTCACAGGGTATGCCTTATTACACCGATCGCGCGTTTGTGTTCCAGGGGAAGAAGGTGGATGCCGGGGATATTACGGTTCTCTCGCAGGTTCCGATGAGTTTCTCAGAGCAATACTTCACCGATCCCATGCGATTCGATCACACGCGGATGATGAGCCCGCGCAACGAACATCGCAAAGGAGGCGGCTTTCATCCTTTCGGCCTCGGCGATCGGACGTGCACGGCGATGGGTCTGACGGAGTTGATGGCGGTGACCATGGTGGCGACAATTCTCCACGAGTGCGATTTGGAGATGACTCCGGCCAACTATCGGCTGAAGCTGAAAGTTCGCCCGTTGCCCGCGCCTGACGGTGGATTCCGCATCAAAACCAAGCCGCGCGAAGGCGTGGTTCGTGAAGCCGCTCCCTTCGAGGAGAATATTACTGCTGCCTTTCCGGGGTATGACGATCCGTCCGTCTCCGAGCTTCTTGAAACCGCGCCGAGCCGGGTATTTCAGCAGGGCGAAATCATTATCCGGCAGGGCGATACTGCCACGGCATTCTATATCGTGGAGCGCGGCACGGTGTCGGTGAGCAAGGACGGTAAGGTTGTGGCGCAGCTTGCGCCAGGGCAGTATTTCGGCGAGATCGGGCTGCTGAATGGTGTTCCAAGAACGGCTACGGTCACGGCTCAAAGCGCGTCGGTCCAGGTGCTGGAGTTATCGCGAGAGAGTTTTCTCGATCTGGTGGAGAATTGCGACCTGGTCAGCGGCGAGATGGCGGCAATTGCGCGCAAGCGAGCCGCTCATAACAGCTTGCGCGACGCTCTGCCGGGAATTTCGGCCGACGCGCTCGAGCGGCTCTTTCCGGAATTTTCAACGGAGAGGTTGGAGGCCGGCACAACCGTCATCAGAGAAGGGGACGCAGCGGATCGCTTTTATGTAATTGCCGAAGGCTGCGCAGTAGTTACGCGGCGCGCCGATGGCGGTTCGAAGGAACTCGCGCGGCTCGGGCCCGGACAATATTTTGGCGAGATGGGTATGATCACCGGCCAGCCGCGCAACGCTACGGTAACAATTTCCGACGAAGGTCCTGCGGTCTTGCTGAGCACAGACCGCCAGGGATTTCTGGCGGCGTTTCATGCCGGAGCGTCCGGCGACCTGGCCCAGACGATGATTACTCGCGCAGCACTGCTCAAATAAGGGCGGGCAAAATCGATCAGGAGTTCCGTTCCTTGATGTCCTTATCGAAGAAGCGGAACATGACCTTGCGGATGTCGAGGAAAAGGTTGACGCCCACCACGAACTGGTAGGGAGTCCACCTGATGACTTCGTTGACCGCCTGCCAGATACCGATTGGAGCGACGCCGCCGGAGCCTTTCCAGACCAGATGATATGCCACCAGGCAAAAACCAAGACTAAGGGTGGTCACCGAGAAGGTTAGAACGCCGCGCAGAAATATCGAGATCGCCATCGATGCTTTATCCACCAGGTTGGTGAACTGAAACGGCGGCGAATCTAGCCAGCGCTGCGCGAGATAGGTGGTTCGGTTGGCCATGTCGGCGAGCTGTTCTATGGTGAGATAAGCTTCATTGCTCGGTCCCTTGAAGAGGAATTTGAGCACCTGCTTATGAACGCGCTTGCGAGCACGCTTACCCGCGGCGTTGTTGTAAACTCGATGTTCTTTATAAGCGTTAACCTCGGGATAAAGGCGCGCTGCGATGGTTTCATACAGCAGCGTCGACCGAATCATCTTGAGGGTGTTCAGGTTCAGGGGGATGTTGTATTCACGCGCGAGACTCAGGAACCGAATCCAGATTTTGGCCGACGTCCTTTCCCACCATTCCGTGTGCTTGCTCTTGAAGGCATAAAGATCCTGCCAGAAGATGCCTTCGACGCGTTTTGAGAATTCGTCGACATCGATCGGAGGAAGAGGCTCAAGGATGGCGAGCGCGGCCTGGACCATGCGGCCAATGTCGGCTTGGTCGTGGTAGTGCGAAAGCTGCTTCCAGTTGTTGCGCTCCTTGGTTGTGTAGGCGCCCGATGAGCCAAAATCGATAAAGACCAGCTCGCTGTTGCGCTGAATGACCACGTTGGAGGGGTGCGGGTCCGCGTGAAAAAGAACGTTCTCGAAAACGCCGAACTGATTGGTGCGCAGCAGCCGCTTGGCCACCAGTTCGGGGTGTATACCTTCGGCCCTGAGCAGATCGAGCGCCTGGGTGTCATTCTTCTCTACGGCCGCGATCAACTCACGCATCCAGATGCCCCCGACGAACTCCGACACCATCACGTCTTCAGACGACAGATCGAAGTAGATGCGGGGAGCATTGATATGCTTCATGTGCTCTTTCACGCCGCTGCGGAACAGTTCGGTGTAGCGCGCCTCTTTTCTGAAATCCAGCTCTTCCATCAGCATGCTGCGGAATTCGTACACGAAATTCCGGGACAATCCGGGACGCATAATGGTGAAGAATTCGAGAAACTGAAGCACGGCGGCGAGCGCATTGCAATCCGCAACAAATTTCACCCCGATGCCGGGCCTGCGAACTTTGACGGCAACGCGGTCGCCGTTCTTAAGGAACGCCTGATACACGCAGGCCACGGACGCGGATCCGATGGGGACGGGATCGAAGGCAGCGAAAACATCCAGCAGCGGTTTTCCCATGACCGTTTCAATCCGCTCGACTGCGTAGCTGGTGGGGAAAGTGGGCATGCGATCGAGCATCTTGGTCAATTCGACCGTGTATTCGTAGGGCAGCAGATCAATTCGCATCGCCATCTGCTGACCCACTTTAACGGCGCTTCCGCCGAGATGCTCGATGGTTTCGCGCAGGCGTACGGCCCTGCGTTCGATGGTGTCGCGGCTGTGAATCTTGTCCCAGAGGATGGCAACAGCCCAGCGCATCCCGGCGAAGCCGTAAATCATCAACCGGGAGAACGTCTGGAAGATATTCGCGGTCCAGTTGAGCTGGCGCATCATCGCCGGCGAGACTTGCGGGATGATGTTGCCCTGCAGATTCTGGCGAATCTCGGGCGGAAGGATTCCCGGCGGCTGCTTGAATGTCAGAGTGGAAGGATCGATTCCTGCTTCTAAATTAGTCTGGCCATTCGTCGGGGCCGAACCTTTTCTCCGGCGTCCAAGTGCATTGAGGGCAGCCAGGCGGATGCGCTCAAGACGGCGCGGGTCCAGCGTGCTTTCACGGTATGGGTCGGACCAGCGAGGCGGAAGAGGAGAAGAACCGTTCAGGTCGGGGTCGGGCGGAGGCGGAGCATTCTCCGCCTCGGATCTCATCTCCTCGGACTCGTCTTTACTCAGGCCGTCCCAGGTGAGGTGCTCGGGGGACCCGTCAAGCGTCATGTCAGTCCTCCGGGCAAATGAACTCCAAGTCGGCGTCTAGCTAGCGAAGGGGAGGTGGCGTTAATAACCTCACCGTTTTGCGGACCTGTTTCGAGCCCGGGCCGCGATTCACCTGTTTCACAAAGTCGTAAGGCGCGTCGCCAGCTACACGCATTCCCTTGCTGAGTGCTTTGGTCCAATTCTCGATTCCATCCCTGAGCGCCCCGTCGCGCTTTCTGCGCGCGGACTTGTCGCTGCGCTCGCTGTATTCGCTGAAGACGCGCGCGACCCCTTTGCTGAGGGTTTCCAAAGATCGCGTGACACCGCGCTCGAGATGCTGGACTGTGCCCAGTCCGCGGCTGTAACGGCGTTTCTTCTTTTTCCCCGTAACATTTTTCACCCGGACGCTCTCATGCAAAATTACCGGGGGTGCTGCGGCGTGGGCCGGGGCTGCGACGGGTTCGGCGGGCTTAGTTTCTGTTTTAGTCTGTGTCATAGTCTCTACCATGAGAATGGAAGCAACCCGGTTCTGCGCCGGGTCCTGCGCTCGTAAATGATCACTACAGGTGTGAGAACCTTGCCTTCAACTTCGGCTCCCAGGTTGTTGCGAACCGCTTCAACAGCGGCGGTGACCTCTTCCATGAGTTCACCTTCGCCCTTTTTCAGGGCGCGGATCAATTTCCTTTTGGTTCTGCCCAGGTCAAGCACCACAGGTGGAAGCTCGGTCCCTGAAACGTGAACCGCGGGAACTGTTTCTGTCATCGATGTGTGTGTCGTCGTTGTTTTTGTCATGATTCCTGATTTCTCCTGTCGTATGAAAAGAACGTTTCTTCGAAATTACGCCACCGGGGTGGGGACAGCGCTGCGCTTGTCTGCCCGGAGAGCGAGTTCTGTCCAGATGGAACTGCAGTAGTCGAGTGAGGCGAGCACCAGAATAATCTTTGGAGCGATGCCTGTGAGAACCAGGATCACCATGGTTGTCGCTGCAAATGTTCGTGTGAAAGTATCGAACCGAAATATAAAAGGAATCTCCGCAGCGGAGTTTTGTATTGCCTTGGCGCCCACCACGAAACAAAGTAGTCCGGCGAACCTGACCCAGAAACCGTGGTCGAACGGTATTCCCGCAAGGGGCAACAGCAGGTTGGGAACCAACAACATCGACAGTCCCCCAATGGCCATATAGGCGCCATAGATAACAATGCTCACACGCGCTCTGCTCATAGTCCGCTCCTCAAGATCCCGTGGTGCCAAGCCATGTCAAGCCTCCGATGGCGAGAAGGATCAGCCACTGAAACGCCTTGATAAGTTGCCTGGGCGAGAAATGGGCGATCCAAAAGCAAACAAGAATCTGCGCAAACCACACCAGCGCAATCGTTCTCGCCAGCAGAATTCGCTCAGGGTCGGAATAACAATTGGAGAAGTAGAACAAGTAATCCATGATGGCCGTTCCCAGAATATTTATCGTGAAGAAGTGCCAGAGCATGCGAAACGACTTCTTCATTTGCAGGGCGTCGCCGAACGGAGTGGAAGGAAAACCTTCGACCTTCAACTTGGGATAGATCCAGTGTTCCATTGTGTAGCAATGGAGAGCCAGACCACCTGTGGCGACAATACCTCCGGCTAGAAACGCACCTCTTATCAATTCAGACGCCCTACCTTTCGGTGTCCATTCTCAATTCCCGCTTAACCGGCGTGCTTAACTTTTACGCTTTTGTTTGAATTCGGGGTCCTATGTGGTTCCCCATCGCCGGGCATGTTTATGCCAGCCTTCGTCGTACAGCCACTGCTCCAGGGTTTTCAGCTTTAACTCCGGGTAACGCCGGCGAAGCTCCGGCACGTCGGCCCTGTAGCCGCACGTGTTGATCCATTGAAATGACTTGTACATATCTTTACCCAGCTGCAGGTATGTGAACCACATGGGGACTTGAATAAACCTGACCTTCCTTCTTGTAACTCGACTGAAGGTCTCGGCGTTCTCGAGGTTGGTCTGGGCGCTTCCTGCAATCTCAAGTTCCATGCCGATAAATTCCTGCGGGCGCTCCAGGGCCAGCTGCACGAATCCGCCGATGTCCCGCGTCGCGATCATCTGATAAGGCCGGTTCTTTTTGACGGGCGAGGTCAGCCAGCCCATCAGGATACCCAGGTGAAAGATGTTAATGTAATAGTTCTCGAAGAAGGAGACGGGTCGGAAAATCGTCGCGGGAAGACCCAGTTTGCGAATATGCTTCTCAATCTCCCACTTGCACTCCCATATTTTGATGCCCGTGTTTCGGTCCGCTCCCGCAACGGAACTGTAAACGAAATGTTCGACCCCGGACTTCTTCGCGGCGTCGGCCATGTTCTTGCCTTGCACGATCTCGTGCTCCGCGCCGAGCGATCCATCCTGAACGCTGAACACCCCATAGGCGCCTTCCAGGGCTGCATCCAGCGATGCCGTATCTTCCAGATCGCCCTTTGCGACCTCGACGCCTTTATTCGCGAGTGCCAGCGCCGCATCACTCTGGGGCCTGCGAGTCAAGGCCCGAACTTTCCATCCTTTCTCGAGCAAACGGGCCACCACTGCTCCGCCCTGATTGCCCAGAGCCCCGCAGACGAGAATGGTTTTAGTGCTGTTCAGTGAGTTTTCCATTACTTTGCAGCGGCGTTTTGAATGTCTCCGTTATACGCCGGCTCCATATCCTTCAACAAGCCAATTCGACGGCGTAGCTCTGAACCGTCGTCCAATGGTTGTACCTCCGACATCACCTTCATGTACGCAATGATTGCCATGCGTTCCTTGGGAGTGAGATAGGGCCCGATCACGCCGGGCGTGCCCTTTGGAGCATTGCGGAACTCGTGGCCCAGATTCGAGTTTCCGGGAATGTTGCGATCGAATCGAAGATGGCCTGAGAACAGTTCCCGCACACTGTTTGCGGTGGCTTGCATGAAATTGCGCCTGGTATCAAATCTGAAACCGCCCTCGAACTCTTCGGTCCGGTACCCAACCTTGACGGGATCGAACTCTTCGCTGCCCGTCCAGAAGGTTTTGGTACGCTCGCTTACCGGGCTCATCACCTCATAGAGATTCGGAATCGCGCCGTTGTGCATATACGGTGGCGTAGCCCAGTAACCGGTCAACGGCCTTGCTGGGTAACCCAGCGGGGCGCGGAAATCGTTCTTCCGAAATCCTGAAACCTTGATACGGTCTTCGGGAGGAATATGCTGATGCTCCATCTCTCGCGCCATGATCTCACCCGTGGTAACCAGCAGCGCTTCTCCGACGCCGACTTTGTCTTTTCCATTAAACGTTTGCTTCAAAACTCCGGTGTAGACCAGGCGGCCGTTGAAATTGACAGCATCCATCGGGTCGGTGCCGATCACACTCAGCTTGTACATCGGCAACTGATAATATCGTTTACCGTTTTCGTTGGCACTCACCTGGCCAACCGTTCCGTGGCAGCGGGCGCAGAGTCCTTTGTTCTGCGAATTTGGATTCGGACAGGGTTGATAACCGGGTGCCATCGGAGCATCGGGACACCATTGTTCCTCGGCTGGCGTCAGAGCATTGTCGAAGACCCTTTCCTCGTATAGATAACGGCCCAATTTGACCTCTTCCGGGTCGACCTTTCCGAAGATCTCTTCAGGATATTTTGGCGGGTGCATCACGGAGATCAGCGTCTCCATCCAGAACATATTCATGATGGGGACGGAGGAGTGGAAGCGCAGATTGGGGTCGGCGTTGGTGAGGTCCACGGCCGAATTTACACCCCACGATTCTGTAACGTTTCGCCCGAGCGGTTGACTGATTGCCGCAACGGATTGCACCCAGTCGTAATCGTGTGTGTACCAAAGCGGCGGAATCAGGACAGGGGCATTGGCGACAAGTACGTTGCGTTTGTCCAGAGGCGAGAATTGTCCGTTTGCGCCCCTTCCCAGTGCATCCATGCGGCCGTAGCCTTCTTCGGTCGGGTAGGTGTTATGGATGGCCGCTACCACTCCCCCGACGATGGATGGCCCATGCAGGAACTCATCGAGTTCGTGCTTAACCTTGTCCCTTTCCTCCGGGGTATCAGGTCTTTTCTCGTAGCTGAGCACCTTACTCGCGAAGCGAGAAAACATGCCGGGCGTATAACGCGTCTCAAGAAGCAGATTGGCAAGCGTGGTGTTGAACACCGTGA
>Ga0070761_10002131_pt1 | contig 12220 bp, 10 predicted proteins | sample HubBroMetageREF1_FD_66724 | JGI IMG/M metagenome (GOLD analysis project Ga0070761, IMG submission 66724) | Reference soil microbial communities from the Hubbard Brook experimental Forest, New Hampshire, USA - Hubbard Brook CCASE Soil... | ecosystem: Environmental > Terrestrial > Soil >...
GAGCCGCTCACGTCGAATCCGAGCGTGCGCAGCACCTCGGCGAGGCCGCTCATTCCAATCCCGCCAATTCCCACGAAATGGATGCTTCGCACGCGGCCGAGGAACATCAGGCCAGCCTCGCTGTGGGGGCTCGGACGACCGGCGCGCCCATCCCGTTCTTGGCCCCTGCCCCAGAAAGCTCCGTGAGCCCCACGCCCGCGAGCGCGAGCAGATCCGCGGCGACGTCGTAGGCCGCGTCGGGACGGCCCCAGTGCCTCGAGGCGTCCGCCATCGCCACGCGCACGGCGTCGTCGGTCAAAAGGCAGTGCAACTCCGTCGTCAGCCGATCGACGTCGGCGTCCGCCTCCTTCAAGGCGATCGCACCCCCTCGACGTACGAGCGCCGCCGCATTTTTCGTCTGATGGTCATCGGAGGCGTGGGGGAAAGGGACCAGGAGTGCCGCCCTTCCGATCGCGGAGATCTCGGCCAGCGTGACGGCACCCGCGCGGGCGACGACGACATCGGCATCGGCGATGGCCGTGGCGACGTCGTCGACGAACGGCGTCACCGACACATCCCGGACGTTGAGCCGGGCGTAGGATTCCCGCACCCGCGCGTCGCGACCTCGGCCCGCCTGATGGACCACACGGACGGCGTGCAATCGAGCGACCCGCGCCACCGCAGCAGGCATGCGTTCGTTCAGCCCCGCCGCGCCTTGGCTTCCGCCGAGGACCAAAAGACTGGAGTGACCGCGGGGGGGATTCGGCCTGGGCGCGAAGCCGGGACGCAAAGGCACGCCATAGCGACGTACGGCGCGACGGCGCACGCCGGCCATGTCGCCCCAGGCCAGATAGGCCCGCTTCGCCAGCGGAGCGAGGATGCGGTTGGCCAAACCGGCGACGCTATTCGGCTCGAGGATTGCTAGCGGCGTTCCGGTCAAGGCGGCGGCGAGCGAAACGGGGCCGGCTGCATAACCGCCGACGCTCAGAACCGCGCTCGGACGGAGAGATCGCACGAGCGCGAACGACTGCGCCGTAGCCCCGAGGGCGACGAGAGTGCCGCGCACGGCCTTCATCGGGCTTGCGCCCTTGATCGGCACGACGTGAAGGCGCTCGAGTCGAAAGCCTCGCTCGGGCACGAGGCTGTGCTCAAGGCCCCGCCCGGTCCCGCAAAAGACCACGTCGATGTCGGCGAGCGCCTGCATGGCCTCGGCAACGGCAATCGCGGGGAAGACGTGCCCTCCCGTCCCTCCCCCCGCAATGAGAACGGCCTTGCGGCTCAAGCGGGCTCCGCGGCTGCAGCGTCGCCGACATCCGGTGAAGCCGGCGCGATGGTTGGGCGCGGCGGCGGTCGGGACGCGTGCGATGAGATATTGAGCAGTATGCCGGCAGCCATACTGTTCACGAGCAGCGACGAGCCCCCAAAGCTGACGAGCGGCAGCGTCAGACCCTTCGTCGGAAGTATGGCCAGGGCCACCGACAAGTTGACCAAGGCCTGAACCCCAAACATCGTCGAGAGCCCAAAGGCCAAAAAGGCGCCAAAGTCATCCGGGGCACGGAGCGCCGCGCGAACGCCCCGCGCGACCAGGAGAAAGTACACTCCACACAGGGCCGCGACGCCGATGAATCCGAGCTCCTCTCCGACGATCGCCGCGACGAAGTCGGTATGCGCCTCGGGCAGGTAGAGCGTCTGCAATCCCCGCCCGAGCCCGAGCCCCGTCGGCCCTCCCGATCCGAACGACATCACGCTCTGGAATGGTTGATAGGCGAGGTCCTGTCGGTGCTGGTCCATATGGAGCCAGGCCAAATATCGCTCGTAACGATATTCGCGAAAGCGTATGGCAGCCGCGCCCAGAACGCCCCCGAGTATGGAGGCGCCAAGGATGTAGCCAATCTTCGCCCCCGCCACGAAGAGCATCGTGAAGGTGAGGAGAAGCAGCACGACCGCGCTCCCGAAGTCGGGCTGTTTCATGCAAAGAAGCATGAAGAATCCGGCCACGATGAGATGCGGGAGAAACCCGACCGTGAATGTCTTCACGCGCTCGGCCTTCTTCGCGAGCGAGTAGGCCAGCCAGATCACGAGCGCGACCTTCGCCATTTCGGCCGGCTGCACGTGCACGGGCCCGATGGCCAACCATCGGGCCGCGCCGCCGCCCGAGTGCCCAAGCCCGGTGACGCAAGCCACGAGCAGCATCCCCACGAGACCGAGGAGCGGGTACGTCATCTTGTAGAGCCGGTGGTAGTCGACGCAGCGGGTGGCCCACATGACCGCGAGCCCCGCGGCCGCGTAGGCGCATTGGCGCTTCAAGAAAAACTGCGGGTCGCGATATTGCACCGTCGCAACCACGGCGCTCGCCGTGTAGACCATGACGACTCCGAACCCGATGAGAGAGGTCACTGTCGCCGCAAGCACGGCGTCGGCGCCGCCTTGCGCCCCTCCGGGGCTGGGCTGGGCGTCGAGGGGCGCGGCGAGCCCGGCGCCCACCGTGCGACGAACATTGCGCAGGGCGGCGGAAACGCCAAAGGCTCCGTCCTCTCGGGTCCCCGATTTGGCCGTCATCGGGACGCCTCCAAGGCCAGCGCCTGGACCGCCTGCACGAACTCGTCGCCACGGTGTTTGTAGTCTCGAAACATGTCGAAGCTCGAACAGGCCGGCGAGAGGAGCACGGCGTCGCCGGGGAGGGCGAGCTCGGCGCTCGCGCGTACGGCATCGCACATCCCCGAGGCTCGACGAACGGGCACTCGATCGGCGATGGCGTGCGCGATGGCTTCCGTCGCTTCCCCGATCAGAACTGCGGCGCGACCCTTGCGGGCCAGCACGTCCACGAGCGGCGAATACGTTCCACCCTTGTCGCGGCCCCCGGCGATCAGCACGGCTCTCGGCTCCGCGAGTCCATCGAGCGCAGTCACGGCCGCGCCGACGTTCGTGCCCTTCGAATCGTCGTAGTAACGCACGCCGCGTACTTCGGCGACGAGCGCCGTGCGATGGGGCAGGCCCGCAAAGGTTTCGAAGACGCGACGGAGGATGGCGGGAGCAATCGCGAATGGGGCAACGCACGCGAGTGCGGCAGCCACGTTGAGGGCGTTGTGACCTCCGCGTAGGCGCATCGCGGCCCGTGCAAAGCGAGCCCCACCGCCCTGGTCGACGACGTCCTCGGGGGTCACGTCGTAGCGACCGCCGGGACCGAAGGTGAGCGTCGACGCGCCGCCTCGGCTCGCCTCCCGGGCGCACACCGGATCGCCGGCCGGAATGACCGCCCAGTCGTCTCGGGTTTGCCGCACGAACGCGTTGCCCTTGGCCCGCGCGTAAGCGTCGAAGTCACGGTAGCGATCGAGGTGGTCCTCGGTGACGTTGAGCAGGGCGCTGACGTGGGGGCGAAAGCGATCGACGCGCTCCATCTGGAAGCTCGACACCTCGAGGACGACGACGTCGAAGGCTTCGTCGGCTCGGCTCGCGAGCGGCTCGCCGAGGTTGCCACCGACGAAAGCTCTTCGACCGCTCGCTTCGAGGCAAGCGCCGACGAGCGACGTGGTCGTGCTCTTGCCGTTGGTGCCCCCGATCGCGATAAGCGGCGCCGGATGGGTGAGCGACCGGAACGCGAGCTCGACCTCGCCCCACACGGGCACGCCGCGTCTCTCGGCGGCGACGATCTCGGGTAGAGCGGGCACGCCCGGAGAGACGACTACGAGCTCCGCCTCCGCCAGGACCGAGCCCGCACTTGGGCCCACGGCCAGACGTACGCCCGCACTCTCCAGCGCCCGTGCGTCCGACGAAAGAGCCTCGTAGCCCTTGCCGTCCATCCCGACGACACGGGCACCCCGCCGAGCGCAGAGACGGGCCGCGGCGACGCCGCTCGCGCCGAGCCCAATGACCACCACACGCTTGCCGGATAGCTCAGACACGTTTCCTCAGCGCAACTTCAAGCTCGAAAGGCTGAAAAGTGCCAAGAGAATGGAGATAATCCAGAAGCGGACGATGATCTTCGGCTCGGCCCAGCCTTTCTTTTCGAAATGGTGGTGGATCGGGGCCATGAGGAAGATTCGTCGGCCCGTGAGGCGGAAGCTCACCACCTGGACCACGACGCTGACCGCCTCGAGAAAGAACACGCCCCCGAGGATGGCCGACAAGATCTCGTTCTTCGTGAAGACGGCACACATCCCGAGCCCGCCCCCCAGGGCGAGGGAGCCCACGTCCCCCATGAAGACCTGTGCCGGATACGTGTTGTACCAGAGGAAGCCGATCCCGGCCCCCACCATGGCGCCGCAGTAGATCGAGAGCTCCCCGGCGCTCGCGACGGATGGGATGTCGAGATATCGCGCCACGACGAATCGCTGCGCGACGTGGGCGATGCCGAACGTGGCGCCGGCGAGGTAGGCCCACACGAGGTACGTGCCGGCGTTGATCATGACCGGACCAATCGCGAGACCGTCGAGACCGTCGGTCAGGTTGACGGCGTTGGACGTCCAAACGACGACCATGACGGCAAGCGGCACGTACATCCATCCGGGAAGCACCACGGGGTGCTTGGAGAAGGCCACGAAGGGGATGCCGACGTTGAAGCGGATGTCCCACCAGTCCGACGGGAGGTGCTCGCGCGCAAAAAAAGCGTACGCCAGGACACCCCCTCCAATGGCGAACTGGCCGAGGAGCTTGTATCGCCCGGGCACCCCGCGAGAATTCTTCGCTTTGATCTTCAGATAGTCGTCCAAGTATCCGATGACCCCGTAGCCGGCGGTGACAGCCGTCGTGGCCCACACGAAGACGTTGCGCGGGTCGCACCAGAGGATGGTCGGTAGAAGCACACTGAGCAGGATCAGCGCGCCGCCCATGGTCGGGGTGCCCGTCTTGATCTGGTGCGACTCGGGGCCGTCCTGGCGCACGACTTGCCCGATCTGCTTGCGCCGAAGCTCCCGGATGAACCAGGGCGAGAGGACAAAGGCGATGAGCATCGCGGTCACCGTTGCCGCAATCGTGCGAAACGGCACGTAGCGAAGGACGTTGAGCCAGCCGAGCCATGCCGCGTCGTGCCGGAGCGGGAAGAGGATTTCGTAGAGCATCAGGTCGACTCCGACGCCACGTCCACCTCGCCGCCACCCGCACGCATCAGCGCGTCGACGACGCGCTCAGCGCCGACACCCCGCGAGGCTTTGACGAGAACGACGTCGTCCGCCTTCACGAGGCTCGTCGCCAATCTCGCCGCATCTTCGACGTCTTTGCCGAGTACGACCGGAAGGCCCGCCTCTCGCGCGGCACCCACAGCGAGATCCGCCAACCCCCCACAGCCGATGGCCAGCCGAGCTCCGGCCCCCGCAAGCACTCGCCCGAGCGACGCGTGCTCGCTCGATGCCAACGCTCCAAGCTCTCTCATCTCGCCGGCGACGACCACCGCCGGCCGTCCTCGCGCGATCTCGGCGAGAGTCTGAAGCGCGGCCCGGAAGCTCTGTGGATTCGCGTTGTACGTATCGTCGAGCAGGATCGTGCCGTTGGCGAGCCGGCGCACTTGCATCCTGCCGGCGGGACGTCGCAGATGGGTTTGCAGGGCGCGAGCGACCGCGCCCTCCTCGAGACGCGATGTGACCGATTCGACCGCCGCGAGCGCGGCGCAGAAGTCGATCGCCGCCGCCTCCCCGACCAAGGGCAGGCAAACGCTCAGCTCGCTCGCGTCGCGTCGACGCAAAATGCGGACGTCCGACCCCTCGAGACCGGCTTCACGGCGATCGAGGAGTCGGTAGTCCGCCTGGGGGCTCACGCCGAAGGTCGCGACTCGGCTCGCGCGCGTGCGCGCCAGTTGGGCATGGGCCGCGGCGTCGTCGGCGCTGACGACTGCAACGGCGCGGCGCGGGAGTCGGGCGAATAGCTCCCCCTTCTCGCGGGCAACGTCGGCGCGGGCTCCCCCCACCCCCTCGGCGTGGGCTACGCCCGCATTCGTCAAGATGGCGACGTCGGGCTCGACGAGCTCGGCCAGCTTGGCAATCTCGCCGGGAAGACTCATCCCCAGCTCGAACACGGCAAATCGATGCTGGGCGCCTACCCCGAACGCGACCGCGGGAACGCCGATGCGGTTATTCAGGTTCCCCGTTGTCGCGTGACAACCGTCGATAGAGCGCAGAAGGGCGGCGCAGAGCTCCTTCGTGGTCGTCTTTCCGGCGCTCCCCGTAATGGCGAGAGAGAGAGAATCGGCACGCGTGCGGCGCCACGCACGCAGGTGAGCCCGGGCGAGGTCTCCCCACGCGACCAGCGTGTCGGGCACGCGGACCACGTCGACGGGAGGCCGGACGTCGTCGCGTCCCGCTTCGAGGACAAGGAGCACCGCCCCCGCCGACACCGCGGCGTCGACATACGCGTGGCCGTCGTGGAACTCTCCCCTCAGGGCGACGAAGGCGCAGCCGGGAGCGGCTGCGCGACTATCGCTGACGACGCCGCGGGCGAGGGCCGCCTCGTCGCGAGCAAGCCGCAGGCGACCCCCCGTCGCCGCCGCGGCCCACCAGGAGGTCAACGTCACGTCGTTCGCGGGAATGGGCGTGCCCATGTCAAGCGCCCCGGTGCTGGCGCCTTTGGGCCAGCGCGTGGCGAGCCACGACGCGGTCGTCGAAGGGGTGTTTGACCTGACCGACGATTTGGTAGGCCTCGTGCCCCTTGCCTGCGACCAAGACGACATCGCCCGTGGAGGCCGAGCCGATGGCAAGCTCGATCGCTTTGTGGCGATCGAGCTCGACCGAGGGGCTGGCTCCCGCCGCACGCACGCCCGCGGCAACCGCAGCGGCGATAACGCCCGGCTCTTCGCTGCGTGGATTGTCACTCGTGACGATGACTTCGTCGGCGAGACGACCGGCGACCTCTCCCATCGGGGCCCGCTTGCTCGAATCTCGGTCGCCGCCGCACCCGAAGACGCACCAGACGCGTCCCCGCGCGAGCTCGCGAACGGCTTGGAGCGCGCGCGCCAAGGCGTCCGGGGTGTGCGCATAGTCGACCAGCACGCTCACGGCGTCGCCCGTCGCATCGCAGCGCTCGAGCCTGCCCGGAGGTGCGGGGGCCCCCGAAAGCCCCTGCGCGGCGCGGCCGACGTCAAGACCGAGCGCGTGAACGATCCCCATCGAGAGAAGCAGGTTGTCCAGGTTGTGTGCGCCGATGAGACGCGACGCGATCGTCACGTCGCCTGCGGGCGTTGCCACCGTGACCTCGAGAGCGCCCCCGCTCAGGTGACGGGTACGCGGGAAGACGTCGGCGTCTTTCCCGGTCGATCGGGCGCTCACGCGGACGACCCGCGCGCGCAGGCTCGGGGCAAGCTGGCGTCCAAAAGCGTCGTCCACGTTCAACACGACCGCGGCCGGAGCCAGGTCTGTAAAAAGACGCGCCTTGGCGTGCGCGTACGCCTCCATCGATCCGTGAAAATCGAGGTGATCTTGCGTGAGGTTGGTCAGAGCGGCCACCCGGAAGCGTACCGCCTCGACGCGACGCAGATCGATCGCATGCGACGAAACCTCCATGGCGACGTGGGTCGCACCGAGATCGCGCATGTGTGCCATCGTGCGCGCCATGTCGTCGGCCTCGGGCGTCGTGTGCAACGTCGAGCTTTGCCAATGGTCGAACGCGTGGCCGACCGTTCCCATGACTCCACAAGACGCTCGGTCCAAAGCCGCATCGATGGCCGCGCGCACCAAGTAAGCGGTCGTCGTCTTCCCGTTGGTCCCCGTGATGCCTACGACCTCGAGCGCCTCGGACGGGCACCCGTAGACGAGAGCCGCCGAGTGGGCCAACGCCACCGCGACGTCGTCGACGAGCACGGTCGGCACGCGCGGGGGCAAGGACGCTACGGCGCCGATGACCATCATCACGGCCGCCGCTCCCCGCGCTACGGCGTCGTCGGCAAAAAGCGCCGCATCGAACTTCTGGCCCTTGCGAGCGACGAAGAGGTCTCCGGCAACGACCGAGCGCGAGTCGTGCCTGACGCCTCGAACCCGTACGGTGGGATCCCCGAGGACGACCGAGCGAACCGGGAGCCGGCCGACGAGCTCGTCGAGCCTCATGCCAGGGGGGGCTTCGGCGTCCACGAGGGCGGCGTTCATGACGCCGGCTCGAGCACGACTCGAACGTGGCTCCCGATGGGCGCTGGGCTTCCCGCTGCAGGGGTTTGCCGCACAGCACGCCCCCATCCCTCGATCTGCGGAACCAATCCCAACTTGCTGAAACTAACGACTACCTCGTGGGCCGGCATTCCCGTGGCGTCGGGCACCCGGACGCTGCCTGGCGGAGGCGGGCCGAGGGCCGCGACCGCCGTCGGCGCCGGACGCGGGGGGGCGTTGTCCGCCCCATCCGTCCCAGGTTTGAGGGTCGCGAGGTTGGCCGGAGCGAGCGAGGGCGTCACACCGAGATAGCGCAAGGTGGCCTCGGCCACGCGGCGGAAGACGGGACCGGCCAAATCCCCCCCGTATCGCCCGATCGACGGCTCGTCGAGCACCACCGCCACGACGAGCCGCGGGCGATCGACCGGCACGAACCCGACGAAGACCGCCGTAAACTTGTCCGGCGAGTACTTGCCGGTTGCCGGATCGACTTTCTGAGCCGTCGACGTCTTGCCCGCTACGCGAAATCCGGGGACGGAAGCTTCGACGGCTGTTCCGCCGTCCTCGGTCACGGCCACCAACATCTCGGCCACCGTCCTCGTCACGCCGCCCGGCGCGACTTCACGCCGCACGTGAACGCTCGCCTCTCGCAGAACTTCGCCCTGACTGTCGGTCACCTTCTTGATGAGGATGGGCTCGAGCAGCTTGCTTCCGTTCGCGATGGCACCCATGGCCATCGCAAGTTGCAACGTCGTCACCATGATCCCTTGCCCGAAGCTCGCGCTGGCCGTTTCGGCGTCGTACCACGGCCTCCCTTTGGGCCTGAGCAGACCCGCGGGCTCTCCCGGCAGCGGCACGCCCGTGGGCTCCCCGAAACCAAATCGCCTGTAGGTCGCGTAGAGCCCGGCCTCGCCGAGGCCCAGGCCAATTTTGAGAGCGCCGATGTTCGAGCTCCGAGCCAGGATCTGCGTCGGGGTCAGCCAGTCGTTGATGTGGGTATCGTGAATTGTGATTCCACCGATCTCGTAGACGCCATGCTCGCAATTGATCGAATCGGTGGGTTGCACGGCCCCGGCCGCGAGCGCCCCCGTCAGCATGAAAGGCTTCATCACGGAGCCCGGCTCGAAACGATCGGTCACGACTCGATCTCGGCGCGCGTCAACGTCGCTCTCCGTGTAGTCGTTCGGGTTGTACCCGGGCGAGCTGGCCATCGCCAAGATCTCCCCGGACATCGGATCGATGACCGCGAGCGAGCCGCCTTTGGTCTCGTAGGTTCGCATCGCCCCGTCGAGCTCGCGCTCGGCAATGTGCTGAATCCCTTCGTCGATCGTCAGCTCGACGTCATTGCCCTGAAGAGATTGTTCGTCGCTCTGCCCCTCGAAGATGAGCCGTCCGCTCCGATCGCGAAGCCCGTGGACCTCGCCGATCTTGCCCCGGAGGTCCTCGTCTGCTGCGAGCTCCACTCCGTCTTTGCCTTGCCCATCGGGCGACACGAAGCCCAGAAGCGGCCCGGCCAGCTCGCGGCCCGGATAGTAGCGGTGCCCTTCGCCTTCGATGGCCAGACCACGGACGGCCCATGCCTGCTTTTTTGGATCTCCAAGGTCCCGAACGGCGTTGGCCTCTGCCGCCGTGATCCGCCGCTTCACCCAAACGAAGCGATGCCGGAGCGCCAGCCGTCCGTACAGCTCGGTCGGTTCGAGCGAGAGCGCCTTGCCCAGGCGGTCGGCAGCGTCATGAAGCTTCGCGTCTTGTGCGGGCGCTCCGTCGACCCCACGCAGCATCTCGCCCACGTCCGCGCTGACGCTCGGCACGTCGATGCTGACGGCGAGAGGGGTGCGGTTTCGGTCGTAGATCGTGCCGCGCTTGGGCTCGATGTGCAAACGACGCTGGCGCTGCCTTTCCGCAATCTCCCGCCACGCGGGGCCGTCTTCGACTTGAACCCTCCACGCGCTTGCGACAATGGCTCCGAGCGCCAACCCCATCAGGCCGCAAAGCACCCCCATCCGCGCCCGTACCCAGCGGACGCGCCGCGGGTCCAGGTTCTTCACGGGGGCACCACCGAGAGCCTCGCTTGCGCGCGCTCGTGGGTCGGCGCGGAAGAGGCGCTCGGCGGCGAGCGCTCGGCGGGCGCTCCGGGCCCGAGGCCCAGCGAGATGATGCGGTCCGGCGACGGCGGCTCCATGGCGAGGAGCGTCCGCGCAACAATCTCGACGCGCTCAGGCGTCTTGTAACTTGCGGCCTCGAGCTCCATCACGCGCCCGACTTCCCGAAGCCGGCTTTGCTCCTGGCGAGCTTTGCCGAGCTCGTAGCCGAGCTGCATCGATCGGCCTCGAAGCGCCAGGTGCAGCACGAACGCGCTGACGGTCGCGGCCACAGCGAGCGTCCAAAGGGGCAGAAACGCATCACGCCGATCGCTCATGGGGCTTCCTCGACGACCCGACGAGCGGCGCGCAGCTTGGCGCTCCGAGCACGGGGATTTTGCGCATATTCCTCGTCGCTCGGACAAGAAGGCTTCTTCGTCATCGGCATCCAGCCCGGCGTCAAAAACGCCCGCTTGACCAGCCTGTCCTCGAGCGAGTGAAAGGAGAGAATGGCCGCGACGCCACCCGGCGCAAGGACGCTCGGAAGCTCGGAGAGCAGGTGGGCGAGCTCCTCGAGCTCCCGGTTGACCGCAATTCGCAGCGCCTGAAACGTCCGCGTCGCTGGGTCGATCCCACCGACCCGGGCCGGACCGACAGCTCGCACGATGGCACGGCGGAGGTCGAGCGTCGTTCGGAGCTCGCCGGCCGAAAGCGCCTTCTTGATGCTCCTCGCGATTCGACGCGAACGTCTCTCGTCCCCGTACTCGTAGATGACGTTTGCCAGCTCGTCGTCGGATAGAGCCCCGACCATTTCGAGCGCAGTCTGATCCCCTTCCGGGTCCATGCGCATGTCGATGGGACCCTCACGGCGGAAGCTCATGCCGCGCTCGGCGTCCTCGAGCTGCGGCGAGCTCACTCCGAGATCGGCAACGACTCCGTCAACGCGGTCGATTCCGAGCGCATCGAGCTGCGCGCGAAGACGAGAGAACACGCTGCGCACGAGCACCACCCGATCGGCCACGGGCACCAGCCATTCGGCGGCCGCGGCGACCGCGGTCGGGTCTCGGTCCAGCGCCACGATTCGGGCCTTCGGCTCCGCTTCCAGAAGCGCGACGGTGTGGCCACCCGCCCCCAGAGTGGCGTCCACATAGACGCCGCCCGCCCTGGGCTCGATCGCGCGCACGACCTCGCCCTTCATCACGGTCGCGTGCTCAAAGCGTTTCACTTCGGGTCCCTCGTCGAAATCGTCGCGCCAAACCCACTCCACGGACCCGTCCGCGAGCAGGCCCGGAAGCGCGAGCTGCGCGCTGGTCATAGCCCGAGCTCCGAAAGACGCGCGGCCATCTGCCGCCGCTCGTCCTCTGTGGTCTCGCAGCGCTTCAGCCACTCCTCCTTGTCCCAAAGCTCCGCGTAGCGTCCCGACCCCGCCCACAGAACTTCCTTGCGGAGTCGGGCGTGCTCCCGGAGCGCCGGAGGAATCAGAATCCGGCCGACGTCGTCGATCTCGAGATCGACGGCACCGGACACGTAGATCCGCTTCATCTTTTGAACCGCGCGATCGAACTGCGGAAGCTTTCCCAGCTTTTCCTCGAACGCCATCCACTCCGGCTGGGCGTATGCGACCAGACACGGGTCCAGAGCGCTGGTGACGACGATTCGCCGCTCGCCAGCGGCGTCGAGCACGTCACGATAACGGGCCGGCACGCTCGTGCGACCCTTGGCGTCGATCGTGTGCTCGTGTCGCCCGCGGAACATGGACGCGCCTTCGCCCTTCATGGGCTGCTACGTCGTGGCTTGGCACTTCTTGCCACAATTTCCCACGCCTGAAGCGACCGTATGGGTCTCGTGTTCGCTTGTCAATCTTTCTCGCGCGAAGGCGCTAGATATCGCATGCTGCTGAACGAAGGAGCAAGTAGCGGGCGTCGAGCTTCGGCCGCAGCGCCGCTTGCAGGCGTGAGCCGCCAAGCCGAGTACGGCGCCAAGCGAGAGGGCTTGGGCGGCGGGGACGTCTCGGGTCTGCCTGCAAAGCCCGTTGGGGGCTCCGCGTCTTGGCGCCTGTCTCCTACTTGGCGAGGAGGTGCTTGGCGACGACCATGC
>Ga0070761_10002132_pt1 | contig 12219 bp, 12 predicted proteins | sample HubBroMetageREF1_FD_66724 | JGI IMG/M metagenome (GOLD analysis project Ga0070761, IMG submission 66724) | Reference soil microbial communities from the Hubbard Brook experimental Forest, New Hampshire, USA - Hubbard Brook CCASE Soil... | ecosystem: Environmental > Terrestrial > Soil >...
AGGCCCTGCTGCGTCATACGCGCCGACGCTGCCGACATTTCACGCACTCTATCAGCAAACCACGGCGGCTACCCCAGAAAAAGAATGGATGGAACGCATCTGCGATGCGGTGTTGATGAGAGGGTAATTCAGGGCTGCGGTCGGCCTCCCCTGCGAAAGGCACGCTATCAATCGCGGGCACAACGCGTCTAAACTGCCGCCGTAGCGTGCGTCGTTTCCACGTAAAGTGGACGTAGCGTCAATCGGGAGAAATCGTGCCGCTGGATACCAGATTGAAAGATTCGAGCAGTTCGCGCCGCAAGCTTCTGCTGCCTATTTTGCTGGTAGCGACGGGATTGTGGCTGAAGCCGATGTCAAGAGCGAGCGAGCAACAGAACGCCACGTCTGGAAAGCCAATCCAGGATTCCGCTTGCCTCGAATCCGGACCGAAAGGCTGCCTCGAACTTGCACTGGCGGCGATGGGCGGTCGCGCGCAGCTCGAAAATATTCGCAATCTGCGACTGGAAGAAATAGCGCACACGGCGTTGATGGAACAATCCTACCGGCAGGATCCGTTCATCACGTCGTACGAACAGGTGAAGGAGACGATTGACTTCGAGCACGGCCGCGTCCACCGCGAAACGCACGGCACCTGGCCCGAATCCGATCCGGGGCAGTCCTCATTCGATTTGACTTTAATCGCCGATGCGGCCGGCGGCGTGTATCACACCGCGCAGGGAGACAATCCGTGCTCGCTCGCGGACCTCGATTCGGTGAGGCAAGGTCTCGCGCTCGGGCCTGCGCGCGTGCTTCTCACCGCCCTCGCGGCGTCCGATCTGCATTTTGACGCGCCTGAAACGATTCGCTCGACGCCGCATGCGTCCGTGGCGTTCACGTGGCAGGGCATTCCGGTGCGCATCCTGATCAATCCGTTTAATCATCTCCCGGATGCAATCGAAGCCGTTCGAACCTTCCACGATTTCTGGTATTTCTGGGGCGACGTTCACCAGCGAATTTATTTCGAGAATTGGGAGGTCTTCAACGGCCTCGTGTATCCAACGAACACAGTCGAGGAACGCAACGGCGCCGTATGGCGATCGACGCAGATATTGAATTTCGAATTCAATGTTGCCGCCGATGACGCGCTCTTTCGCATGGATGCTGCCGCGGCAGCGAAAAGCGCGCAGGGAAAAGGTTGGGACCGGCCGTTCCAGGCGGCCCACGCGAGCGATCTCGCTCCCGGAATCACGTTGTTCGAGGGCGCGTGGAATTCCACCATTATCAAGCAGGACGACGCCGTCTACATCCTCGAAACGCCCATCTCCGGGACGTACACGCAAGGCGTGATCGACGAAGCGAAGAAGCGGTATCCGGATGTCCCTATCAAGGGCGTATTTTCAACGTCCGATTCCTGGCCGCATACGGGAGGAGTTCGCCAGTGCGTCGCGCTGGGACTGCCCGTCTTCATTCTCGATCTGAATCAACCCATCCTCGACCGTATCGTCGCGGCGCCGCACACGATGCGTCCGGATCTTCTCGCGCAAGCTCCGAAGAAAGCCGATTGGAAGATCGTCTCGCAGAAAGTGGTGGTGGGCACCGGACCGAATCGCGCCGAGCTTTATCCTCTTCGCGGCGCGTCCACCGAACGCCAATACATGGTTTATTTCCCCGAGCGTTATCTTCTGTACGCGAGCGACACCCTGATGCTCAACGACAATGGCAGCCTTTACGATCCCGAGCTGATGCGCGAAGTGTCGGACGCCGTGAGACGCGAGCATATTGACGTCACCACCGTCTTCGCCATGCACCAGGCGCCGGTACCGTGGAAGCAAGTGGAAACGCTGGTCCACGGCGCAACTGCTTCAGCAGTGCCGCAAAATTGAGCCATTCTCATGGAACTGGCTGCTCTGCTGACAGCCTCGGCTAAGCGGCCTCCAAGAGAGAAGAGTGCAAAGAGAAACACAGAGTACAGAGAAAATCCAGAGGACACGGAGACGCTGCGCTGACGGTCAGGCGTGCCTAGTGGGCACAGTCTGAAACTAAAGCGCCCGCTTAGGGTTAACATCAAGGGGTCTGGCCGATCCACAATGTTCAACTCCATTGAGAAGCGCGCGCTTGCAATCACTCTTGCGCTGAACATCGCTTTGCCCGCCTTTCCCCAGGGCGCGACAAGAACCACGCCGGCAAAGCCGCAGGTCAAAGCGCACCGGCCTGAGCCCGCGGCGCTCACCGAGAACCAGCGCGCCCTGCATGCTCTGAATCGGTTGACGTTCGGTCCGCGGCCTGGTGACCTTCAAGCGGTTCTGGCGAAGGGCATTGACGCCTGGATCGAAGACCAGTTGCACCCCGAAAGCATCGACGACTCTGCGCTGAACGCGCGCGTGGGGCCTTACGCGACGACGCGGATGAGCCCGAAGCAGCTCGCGCAGGCGTTTCCTTCCGACGGCGTCATACGGCAGATCATCGCCGGAAAGCGGCCAATGCCCGACGATCCCGAACTCAAATTCGTTTACGGGGTCAACATCGCGCGCATCCACCAGCAGGAGGCAGCCAAGGCTGTCGCGGCCAGCGCGAATGCGAACGCGTCAGGCGCCGTTAGTGGCACCAGTGCTGCCGATCCGAAGGCTGAACCTAAAGCCGATCCGAACCCTGATTCGGCGGTCAAGCCCGTGTCGCCGGAGGACGCCGCCCGCGCGATTGCCGATAATCTGCTCGCTTTGCCGAAAAATCAGCGACTGGCGGCGATGGAAGCGGAACCTGCGGAGCAAATGATCAACTTCCCGAACCTGCTGCGCGGCGACCAGCGCGACCGCCTCTCAGCCGATTTCTCGCCGCATGAAAGGGAAGTTTTTCGCTCGCTTTCGAATCCCCAGGGAACCGTTGCTTACGAGTTGCAGCAAGCAAAGTTGATGCGCGAGACTTATTCGGAGCGGCAACTGCTGGAAGTGATGACCGACTTCTGGTTCAACCATTTCAACGTCTACCAGTACAAAAACCAGTGCGTCTACTACACGACGGCTTACGAACGCGACGTGATCCGCGCACATGCATTCGGCAAATTCTACGATTTGCTTGTCGCGGTGGCGCAAAGTCCCGCGATGCTCATGTACCTCGATAACTGGTTGAGCATCGGTCCGCATTCGCTGGCAGCGGGCAAAAACGGCCAGAGTGGCCTGAATGAAAACTACGGCCGCGAGCTGATGGAGCTTCACACGCTGGGCGTCGATGGCGGCTACTCGCAGGCGGACGTCACGCAACTGGCCACCGTGCTGACCGGGTGGACGATCGCGCAGCCGGACGACGGCGGCCAATTTCAATTTGATCCGCGCCGCCACGAGCCCGGAATCAAAACCGTGCTGGGACAGAAATTCTACGAAGCAGGCAGCGACGAAGGGCTGCGCGCGCTGGACATGCTGGCACACCATCCCGCGACGGCGCACTTCATTTCGAAAAGCATCGCCATGCGCTTCGTAGCGGACGATCCGCCCGAAAGTCTCGTCACACGCATGGCCGTGACGTTCCAATCGAGCGACGGCGATATTCGTGAGGTGATGCGGACCATGCTTCGCTCGCCTGAGTTCTGGTCGCCGAAGGTGTATCGCGCGAAAGTGAAGACTCCGCTCGAATTCATCGTTTCAGTCGTGCGTGCGAGCGGCACGAATATCACGGCGCCGGATGCGCTCGTGCAAAACCTGACGGCAATGGGCATGCAGCCCTATGGCATGGCGGTTCCGACCGGCTACTCGATGAAAGCGGAAACCTGGGAGAACGAAGGCGCGCTGCTCGGGCGTATGAACTTCTCGACGACGCTGACGCAGGGAAAGCTTCCCGGCGTGCAATTCGACCCCGGCGGTTTGATCGCGCTCGGGATCCTCACAAACTCCGATCTGCCCAACGCGAAAGCCATCCTCGCGCAAGGACGCTACGGGATCAACCTCGCCATAGCGCTGGAGGAAGACACCATTCTAGAGGGTGAGCTCTCCGCGAAAGATGAAGCCGTGATTCAAAGTGAACTCGAAGATCCCGACGTTCAGCGACGGATGGCTGCCTCTCCCGTCGACGGCCTGCGTCTGGTCACCGGCTTCATCCTGGCCTCGCCCGAGTTTCAGCACCACTGAACCGTCTCGATTCTTCCGGGGCGATGTCCACTGTGGCAGCGAACTCGCGCGCCCCTCGAACGTCCATACCTGACTATGGTTGGTACCGCAGTGACCGGCAAGACGCCCGTGGGTAACACGCGATCCCCTAACAACGCTCCGAGTAACGTTGATTTCCCTCTTTTGAATTGACCGATACATGCAACGTAGAACCGGCCTTCCGTCATGCGTTCGGCAAGACCTTTTGCATCTTCAAAAACGTGATCGGACTCCAATTCTCTGGCAAGTTCGGCCAGACGATTCAGAGCAATCTCCGCTGAGACTTGTTCTGTAGCGGCCTCTCGAAGCTCGGCGTTCTTGTTCATGACGCGAAAGTCCGCGTGCTTTCAAAGTTCGACCGATTCGTCTGCATCAAATAGTCGACGTGAACCAGTTTGGTTTTTATCTGATCGCCATAGTGGTACCGGTCGTGGGAGGCCAACTCGCACATTTTCACGATGGAGCCGGGCAGATGCCCACTCAACCGAAGGATGTCCTCGCGGAACTCCGCCAAGTCTAGCGAAGTCAGTCCAAATCCGCGGATACAAGCTTCCAGAAGTTCGCTGGCCGCTCGTTCGCTCAAAGGCCCCAAATGGAGGCGGAGTCCGTCGTTCCAGTACAGGCTCCGCGCATATCCGATCTCGCTGTGCGAATGGTCCCGTGCCGCCAGATAGATCGGCGTCTTACACCTGTACATGATCTCTTTCATCAACCGAGCCATGTTGTGTGTGGCTGGAGGAAAATGATCTATGAAGAATCGGTAGTCGCCTTGGGTCGAAGCAGTGAATAGGATTCCACGAAGACGCGCGCTCGTTTGTTTGTCGAGCCATCGCTTCAACGAGGCCTCAGTCGCCCCGTCCGCGTGGACCTTCATTCGCACAAAGGCGTCGCCTAGCTCGTAAAGCCGACCAACGAAGTGCGAAAGCAATTGCCTCCCACTCGCAGCTCCTGTCCAATGAACGCATTTTCTGCGTTCCGCGTCGGGGAGTTCGCAAACAGCTTTCTTGATTAGAGCTGCTTTTCCGGCGTCCGTAGGTCCCCAAATCAACAGACTCTTGCGCTTATGAATCGCCGCATGGACCCGCCGCAATTCTTCCTTTCGACCGACCAGGGCTTCGAGTTGGGTCCTTTCCCTCATTCCTCCCGGTTGTCCCTCGCCCTAGCGGCAATCGCTACGAGCGTGCGCCGCCTTGATGCACGTATTTGATGACTTCGACTTCCGACATTGCAATCAACCCTTCGTTCACCATCTCATCCAAATACGGAATGAGCTTTTTCACATTGTCTTCGGAATCGATCACGCTGACCATGATCGGCGCGTCGGACGAGAACGACAGAAGATGAGAGCGATGAATCAGGGTGCTAGCGCCGTAACCTTCGATGCCCCGGAATACGGTGGCTCCGGCAATATCCAACTCCCGGCATTTCTCGATGATGGCACGATAAAGTGGTTTGTCCTTCCATTTGTCGTCCTCGCCGAAATGGATGCGAAGCATTTTGGCTTTACCCTCGAGTTTCATTGCCGGACCTCCTTCCTTCTCTCCTCCTCCTGGTAGTCATGCGTGTACTTGATGACCTCGACGTCGGATAGAACCACGAGCCCTTGTTGAACCATGTCGTCGAGAATGGGAAAAAACGAGCGAAGCTTCTCTTCGGTGTCTACCACCGATAGCATCATTGGCCGGTCATGCGAGAGATGTAGTGCTCCTTCCTTGTGAATGCGCCGGTTGGCCCCATAGCCGAGAATGCCCTGGTAGACTGTGACGCCCGCGATGTCGTTGGCGCGCATGCCTTCGATCAAGGCCTTATGCAAGGGTTTTTCGTGCCACTTGTCGTTTTCACCGATGAAAATCCGCATCAGCTTGGCCTTTCCTTCACTCCTTAGCGGCGGAGTCGATTGCTGCGGAGCCTTCTTCTTGGATACTTCCGAGGGCTTAACAACGGTCGTATCTTGGACTTCGATCAGTCCCGTGCCCACCATCTCGTGCAGCTTCGGCAGGAGCTCTTCGACCTTTTCCGGCGATTCGATGAATTCGATTTTGATGGGAAGGTTCTCAGTTAACCGCTCGATACGCATCGTGTGCATGTGATGGTCAGCGCCAAACCCAGCGATGCCCCGCACAACGTTTGCTCCTGAGATACCGCGATAGAACAGAAAGTCGAGGATTGCTGAGTAAAGCGAGTGCCCGTGGTATTGATGGTCTTCCCCAACGTATATGCTAACCTTCTTAGCAGGCCCGGCTTTGAGCATGACGCCTCCTAGTCCAAGATTCCTCTTTGAGCCACGAGAAACTCTGCGGCCCAATGCTTCGCGGCGGCCCAGATCGGACAATTGCCCTTTACCGCACCAGCCCCAGGTTCAACTGATAGTTCTTCCTGCGATCACGCCCAGCCATACCGAAACAAAACCCACAATGACGCTCAGCACTACATTCAGGCCGGCCATGAGCAACTCGCCGTCCTGGATGCTGCGGAATGTCTCGTACTCAAAAGTCGAAAAAGTCGTGTAAGCTCCGATGAACCCAATTGGTATCAAATACCTCCAGTTCGGACTCCAGTGAGTCCTCTCCGCAAGGAGGGTGACGATGAACCCAATCAAGAAAGACCCCGTGCAGTTGATCACGAAAGTGCCGTAAGGAAAGCGCGTTCCCATGCGGTTACTGATATATCCGCCCACCCAGAACCGGGCGATTGCGCCGATGAAACCTCCAATGCCAACCACCAAGTATTTGTTCATAAGGCCTAGCTCAGTTCTCCCTTGTGAGCGTGACGCGCAATGTCGCGAACAGTCTCCGGCGACTGATTCTGCGGACCCCGTTTTGAGTCTGCCTCGACGAAATGAAAGGTCTGAGGCACCCGGAGGACTCTCAAGTTTTCCTCTATGGCACTGACCTCCTGGGCCGTGAGTGCTGCTCCGCCGAGTGACCGCTCCGCTTGTGCGCGGTATCGCTCTGCGTATGTCTCAAATCTTCGGTCAACCTGGCTTGTCACCAACCTTACCCACTCCTTCAAGACTTCCAAATAAGTGCCCAGCGAGTTGCTGATCGATGGCCCTAACTGTTTGTAGAGTCGTCTGGCCAATCGCCTCTCGGCAAATCGCGTTCCCAACATGAGTGCTATCGTTGGTCGGTATTCGGGTGCGCTAACTGAACCCGGATCGAAAACTGGCGTGCCGCGAACGAGCGACTGAAACTCCTCATCGCCTGGCACGTCCATAATACTGAGATTTGCGGCACTGGTTCTCAGATCATCTCGGAGTTGAATGGCAAGAGCTTGCAACGAGTCGTGGAGTTTCTTAACTCGACGTCGTGCGAACTGGAGCAAGAAGTCCGCGACAATCTTTTCGGTCGAAATCGCGAGCTCTTGCTTTCCGGACCACGCCTCAATCAATCTGGCGCACATTTCGGAGAACGCTTCAGGCAAATCCTCGGCTATCTTTTCAATTTCCTGCTCCCACGCAGACCTTGTTTCCTCTATCAAACCAGCTGCTCGACGCAAACGAGCCTCGGTTGCGCGAACCTCATCTGGGCGTTCACCAGTCGATTTTTGGCTCCGTTCGAGTTGCACTTCCAAAGCCGAAATCACGGATTCGCGCAGGACCCCAATCTTTCTTCGAAGCGACGACATCCTGAGTTCCTGCGAGCGACCATACAACGGGAGGATTTGCTCCTCGAACCACAGGCTGAGCAAGTTCTTGTGTGACGGAAGAACGCTCACGGGACTGACATGCAATTCGAGCTTGCACTCCGAAGCGATATGCTGCTTTGCGTACGCGATGACCGTCTTGCGATCCTCCGTGCCCAAGAGATCGGACTTGCTCAGGAGCACATTCGCAGGAACAGCCGCCAGCTGGAGCATCAGAAGTGTTTGCAAGTCCTCCGTAGTCAGCGTTGAGCCGGCGTCAATCAGCACAACTCCAAGGTCGCACTTGGGCAGGTAAGCGAGGGTTTCTGCCGCCCCGCTCGTCGCCAGCGAGCCGAGACCGGGTGTATCGACAAAAGTGACGCCATCGCGAAGGCGCGCGGAAGGCAACGTCAATGTAATTCGAGTCACGCGCTTTGCGTTCCCCGGATTCTGCTGTTCGGTCGCGAATTCCGCAAGCCTGGTAACTTCCAGCGTCAGTGCAGGAGCTTCAGCGAAGGAGACCCTCATCGAAGGCTCTCCATACGTGATTCGCGTTGGCACGGCTGTGATTGGCGTGACGCCGACCGGGAGCACGTCCGTCTCCAGAATCGCGTTCAGAAGAGAAGACTTGCCCGAACTCACTCGACCGAAAACTGCGATCTCGAATGTGTTGTCTTCTGCGCGGTCCACAATCGAAGCGATGGTCGCGCGAAACTCAACCAAGCCACGCCCAGCCACGATTTCTTCTATCTTGGAGAGAAGCTCCAGGTCATTGCTTTTCTGTTCCAGCCGCTGCAGGCGTAACTTGAGGTCTTGTCCAACTCCCTCAGCAAGATAACGGTCGAGCCTGGACACTAATCCGCGCAACTCGCCCACAATTCCATTCAGTTCGATCGCTGCGGCCTCTGGCACATCACCATACCCTCGCATGTAGTGCGGTTTCAGCTCTTCCACCGCGATGTCAATCGCGCCGAGTGCCACATGAATCGCTCTTGATGCTGGAATTGACGGTTTTTCTCCCGAAATGCCCTGGCCATCGAGCACGCGAACGAGTTGCGCTCTGAGGCGCGCGATGTAGTCCTCGATGGTTCGACGCTGCGCCGGCGCGACATCCGGGGAAAAGCGAGGAAACGCTGCTTTGGATGCGGTGGCATGCAGAGTTTCTTCAATTTCGCCAAGGAGATTGTCGATATACTGGCAGGTTACGCGCAATCGTCCCGCTTGAAATTCATTCAGTGAACCTGCGTTCGATGTCGATTGGGAATCCATTTCCCTTCAGCCCCTTTAGCGAACGACCATGACCGGACAGTGCGCGTACCGGAGCACTTTTTCAGCTGTGGACCCCACCAGCATCTTTTCCCATCGCGACTTACCGCGACGACCAAGCACGATCAAGTCGACGTGGTCGATTTCCGCGCGATGGACGATCTGCTCCACCGGATGGCCTACGGCGATATCCGTTTGCAGTTCAATACCTAAGCCCTTTGCACGCTCGACGATTTTCTTGAACTGTTCCTCAAAATGCTCGCGCGCGTCATCGAGCATGGCGTCGACTTCCACCATCGTCGCGGGCTCCGGCGGACGAGCTACGGCGAAAAGAAGCACCTTCGCATCCAGCGTTTGAGCCAAGGCGAGGGCGCTCTCCGTCGCCTTGTCCGATTGGGCAGAGCCATCATATCCAATGAGAATCTTTTTGAACTGGGAGTGTCTCCTTCCCGTCATATTTCCTCCTTAGTTCGTACTGACGGCTGTGACTTCCTTTGCGGGTGGCTCTTGTTCTGGCTTCGGCAACAAATGTCTTGGCATGAACCAAGCATTCGCAAACATCGTCGGAACAACAGCGCTACCTATTACGGTCGCCACGAGGTATGAGTATTGAGCTTGATCAATGACCCCGTGGCTCAGGCCGAACAATGCTGAAATCGTCCCGAAGGTTAGACCGGTCGACATCATCAGCGTGTAATACAAGCCCTCTTCGCGTTGGTACTTGAAGGACTTCACCGTTGGATAAAGCCCCACTATCTTCGAGACCATCTTTGCTCCGAATAGGGCCAGAAACACAAGTGGCGCCGCCACCAGCGCGGGAACAGATACGAATGACCCGGCTCGTATGAAATAAAACGGTGTGAGCAGACCGAAGGTCAACGTCCGAAGCCTGCGAACCAGGACATGATCTTTTCCGACGGTTCCAGCCAGCACCATCCCGATGATGTATGCAGGAAGAACGGCCTCGCTCCCAGACCATACAGCCAGGCCTCCCATACCGAACAACAGAAAAAGCAGGTACTTTGCCTCGAGTTCGGACACCCGGCCGCCGTAAAGCTTGAAGAAACGGGGCGTCAGGAAAGGCAAGATGAAGAACACGACGGCGCTCACGACAACAAAGATCACGGTCCGAATCGTGAACGGCGAAAAAATCAGCCCCAGAGCAATGACGGTCCCCAGATCATTTACGAAACATGCGGCCAGAATCGCCTTTCCGAATCCGGTTTTGTTGAGGCCCAGTTCCAGCATCACGGCGTAAACGACGGCGACGGATGTCGTCGAGAGCGCCACGCCCGCGAGCCAGCTCGACATGACCGACCAATGGAGGACGTAGTGTGCGACTGCCGTGCAGCCCAGAAACGGCCCGAAGAACCCGACCAGACCAACCACCGTCGCTTCCTTCCACTTCGTCCTGAAAATGACGGGATCAAGTTCTGCACCCGCAAGAAATGTCAGGACGATCGCACCGGTCCCCGCGAGGAAAGTAATCCACTCGGATTTTGCAGCAAGACCCATCGGACCGACGATGGCCCCGATGATTAGTTGCGCCACAGTTCCCACGACGATTTCCGACAGCGCGGTGGAGATTTTGAACCAGATCGCGAGCAGCGTGGCGATGAGCGCCAATCCAACCCACAAGGAAGCCAGTGCCCAGACATTTTGCATGTCAGTTCTCGCCTCTATCTTAGTTGTGGAATCGTTGCCGGGGACATGACTCCGCGACAAGATCCTTGTCAGGAGTCATCATCTGTCCCGGCTTGAAGGGACAGCGGTTAGAGGGCGAACTCCTTCGCCACTGCAAATAGGATATCAAGCTTGAATTGGAAGTCAAATTGATCTGCCCAAAGTTTCGACGCTTTATGGTTGGGTTTGGCAACGCCGGAGTTCGTTCGTGAAGGTCGGCAGAGCGTTGCGCTTCGACGGTTTTGGTGACTGTCTCGAAAAGGTTGCCCAATTCTAGGGGAGTACTGTCACTAAATCAGGCCGCAAGTTACAATGTTTCAAGAACTTAATTTCGGAGGGGTGGCCGAGCGGTTGAAGGCGGCGGTCTTGAAAACCGTTAGGCCCGAAAGGGTCTCGTGGGTTCGAATCCCACCCCCTCCGCCAGTCAGTCTTGGGTTTTCTCTCTGTTCCCCTAATTCCAGGGGAATCCATCAGATTGCGGCTCAATTAGCGGGATCTCGGAGTTGTGAAAGAGGACAATCTAGAGTCAGTCTTGCTACAGAAGGTCAAAGGGTGCGTGTTTCACGTCACAACGCACGAAGGCTACGAGGAAATTCTCAAGGACGGGTTCATCGGATCAAATAGAAACGGTGAATACCCGGTCACATGCAGTCAATCCGACGTATCGTGATCTCTTCAACCGCTGGAAGGCCAGCGCTGGGTGTTGTCGGCAAACCGGAGACTATCCACATACGGTCTTCGCGGAGATCAGCAGCGATGTCCCCGAAGCCGACTTCTGGCCCGGCGGGAGCGTGTCTTGGCCCCATAACTCAGAGTTGCCCGTCATCCGACCAGAATCGATGCCTAACGTGGAGATCACTTCTCACAAGCCGATTTGTGGCCCGCAAAAGAATTGCATCCCTTGTTCGTTGCCCGTATTTCGTCCAGCGACAGCCGTTCGAGCGACTTCTCGTTCCATCCAGTATTTTTCCCAACAGCTTACTTCCTCCCCGCCAAACACTTCGGCGTGGAAGTGGCGGTAAGCCGCATCTCGGTCGGTGGACCGGGGATCGTAAAGTTTTTCGCGCACCCATCTCTAGCCTGCAGCGATTGAGCACTGGCAGTAGTCGCAGAATCTGACGTCACAACCGATCATTGCTTCCCTCCCCTTTGCTCGGACCAACGAGCGAAGAATAATTTGCGGCCGAACCCGACCTGGCGTGTGCTACCGATGATTACGGAAATGGTCATCATATTTGTTCCTCTCGTGAATCAGAATTGAAGCACCCGGAAATAACTCCGTCTACCTTCCAGGTCTGGCATTCGACTCGAACACAAGATTCTTCGTTTTCCCGTCGCGACTCTTTGGTCTCCGGAAATAGATGTCTAGTGAGTTTCGCAACTGCAATCGCGCCCGCCGCAATCGCGTTTTCACCGCAGGCAGAGACAGATTCAGAGTCCGCGCCGTTTCTTCCGTCGACAAACCCTCCACGTCGCGAAGCTGAAAGACGATGCGGTATCCGGCGTCTAGCTCACTGATGGCCGTTTCGAG
>Ga0070761_10002133_pt1 | contig 12219 bp, 12 predicted proteins | sample HubBroMetageREF1_FD_66724 | JGI IMG/M metagenome (GOLD analysis project Ga0070761, IMG submission 66724) | Reference soil microbial communities from the Hubbard Brook experimental Forest, New Hampshire, USA - Hubbard Brook CCASE Soil... | ecosystem: Environmental > Terrestrial > Soil >...
TGCCGTTCCTGCTCGTTCAATTCGATCTCAAGGTCGGTCTTCCACATGCCGACCATCCACACCAAGTCGCTAGCAATGGAAAAGTTTTCGGCTGATCACCTTCTTGCGGGGCGATGTACTTAGCGCTTGGTCGACTTCTTCCGGGCCTTCACCGCGTGACGCACGAGCACGAAGCCGTTTCGCGCACCTGGGATGCCGCCTTCGATGAGCAAGAGATGCTTGTCGGCGTCCACGCGGGCGACCTTGAGATTGAGGATCGAGACGGTCTCGTTTCCGTATTGGCCGCCCATCTTCAGATTCGGCAGCGTCCGTCCCGGCGTCATGTTGGTGCCGATCGAGCCCGGGTGCCGGCGGTATTCGTGCGTGCCGTGCGTGGTCACGGCTCCGGCAAAACCCCAGCGCCGTACGACGCCCGTGAAGCCGCGACCTCGCGTCGTGCCCCGTGCATCGACCAGCATGCCGGGCTGGAAGATCTCGTCGAGCTTGAGCGTCTGGCCTACTTCCCACTTGCCGGCGAACTCCGCGTCGCAACGAAGCTCCTTCACCACGCGCTTGGGTGACACGGCGGCCTTCTTGAAGTACCCGGCCGCCGGCTTTGAAGTATGTTTTTCCTTGCGCTCTCCGAGACCCAGAACGAGCGCACAATACCCGTCCTTGTCGAGAGCTCGCTTGGCCAGGACGACGACAGGGCCGGCTTCGATGACGGTGACGCGAGTCACGGTCCCGTCTTGCTCGAAGAGTTGTGTGGAGCCGACCTTGCGGCCAAAAATGCCCGGTTGCGTGTTCATGGCGAGGGCCGCGGAATGTACCGGGACCTGCACGATCGTCAAGCCCGGTACGCGAGGGGCACGCGAGGGCGGACAGGAAATGGCGCAAATGGCCACCAGGCGGGCCCAGGTAGTGGGTCAGTTTGAGTTTGCGTGAGCCGAGCGCAGTGAGACCACGCTTGGCGCGTGGCGATCCTCGCAAGCCCGGTGGCCTGGCGGCGCGTAGCCAAACGCGACGTTGATGCCGACCTGACGGCTACCGAACAAAATAACGTGCGCCCGCTCTCTGTTTCCTCGCCAAGCGTCACGGGACCTACCGCAAGCTCGCCGCAGTTATGAAGGCCAAGCGTGCCACCGTCAAAACGACACGCGCGGTTGCGTCCGGGTCCTTGCTGGCGGCGCGCACCGGGACCGTCAGCGCGCTATGACGCTGACTCGATGAAACCGTTCGCGTTCGCCGCCGCAGGCCTTCTCGCCTCAGCTTGCGGCGGAACTACCGCCAGAACGACCGACGCAGGCACAACCGGGACGCTCAGCGACGACGGCTCCGTTGCCACGCCCTGCATCCCTGGCCGATCAATCGCGTGCGTGGGCTCCGGTGGATGCTCCTCGAACAGGTCTGCAACGCTGCTGGCACCGGCTACGGCCCTTGCGTCTGCACGTCGGTCGAAGCTGGGCCATCCTGCGTCCCAGGGAAATCGATCGCTTGCGTAGGCCCGGGCGGATGCCTTTCGAACCAGGTCTGCAATGCAGGGGGTAGCGAGTACGGCCCATGTGACTGCCCGTCGACGAATGAAGCCGGCGGTCGCGCTGAGTGCCAGAGCGCACAGGACTGCGTGAACTTGCTTGGGCCGTTGCCCGTCATGTGCATCTCCGGATGCCCGCCAGGATCCGTCGCCGACGCGGGCGGCTGCGGGGGCGGGTCGGCTGCGGGGGTTTATGCCCTGCACTACGTGTGCGTGCTCGGGGTCTGCCAGACGAGCTACTGCGACTAGCCGCTCGCGATCTCAAAACCGGGCCCAACCTTCGTTGACACACCCACGCCCCCGTGCTTTAAGCCGCCCCCCTTTCCGGGAAAGGCTCGGCGCCCATGCATACCTCACCGAAGTTAGCCGAGTTGGAGTCCGCGTACCTCCGAACCGACCTGCCCGACTTTCGCGTCGGCGACAGCGTGCGCATTCACTACCGCATCGTCGAGGGCGACAAGGAGCGAACGCAGGTATTTCAAGGCGTCGTCGTCAAGCGGCACCGCGCGGGCGCTCGGAGCACGTTTACCGTGCGCAAGGTGAGCTTCAACGTGGGAGTCGAGCGTATTTTCCTCACGCATTCGCCCCGCATCGAGAAAGTGGAAGTCGTCAGCAAGGGCGTCGTTCGTCGCGCCCGCCTCTTTTACTTGCGCGACCTCGCTGGCAAAGCGGCTCGCGTGCGCGATCAAAAAGACGTCTAAACGCGCCGGCCCGTCGCCCGGCAGACGCGCGGATCGGCCTCGAGGGGCGACTGTCTGCTTGCGCCCACGTCTGCCGATAGACTCGCTTGAATCGTGTCTCGCGTCGCGATTGCGTCTCAAGGTTTCTTGGCAACGTCCGTATCTACTCATTGCGGGGTGGAGCGCGCTGGCCTCAGGGGTGGCGCAGACTCTCCCGTAGGGAGTCGTCGATGTGGGATTCTAGGGCTCGGCTCTGCCGGGCGGTGGGGGTCGTGTACGCTGCCGCGCTCGCGCTCACGCCGGCGTCGAGCGCCCAGGCGTTCGACCTCAAGCACACCCAGGGCGGGCTCGACGTCCGATGGGCGGTTCCCCGCGTCGCTTTCGTGGTCGATCCGCGATTGAACGAGGCCGTAGCCAGTGGGGCCGAGGCCGTGGCGGATGCGGTGGAACCGTGGAGCGGCGTCGCCGGCGCACCGTTGCTCTCCGCGGCCACCGGCCCCGTGAGCCCGATGCCGGCCCTGGATGAGAAGAACAGCGTGCTCTTCCTCCACGACTTCGCCGCCGCCGACGGCGCGCTCGCCATTACCATCGTGAGTCTGGAAGAGGCCACGGGATACATTGTCGACACGGACATCGTCATCAACGCCAATCACGCCTTCGCGGTCCTTCCTGCTGGGGCTCGCGCGTCGAGCAATAGCCCGCTCGTGTCGACCGAGGGGAGCTCCCAGAGCGTTAGCTCGCAAGTCTTCGACTTGACCCACGTCACCGCCCACGAAATCGGACACTCCCTCGGCCTGGCGGACGAGGCGGCCAACGCCGCGGCGCTCATGTATCCCTACACGAGAGCGGGGGACGCATCGATCCGCACCCCGGGGAGCGACGACCTCAGCGGAATCGACCAAGACTACGCGGGGGCCGATCTCGGCTCGGGATCGGCACAAGGCTGTGGGGGAGGTGCCAGCGTGGCGGGACGGCGCGCGACCCACTTCTCGTCGCCCGCGGCGCTGCTTCTGATTGTGGCGGGTGGATGGCTCGCATCTCGGCGGTGGCGACGAGGTCTGGCGCCCGTCGCAATCCTGCTCGCGACGCTCCTCCTACGACCGGGCCGCGCGCAGTCGGCGCACCCCTCATCGGTCGAAGCCACGGCTCACGTGACGGCGGCCACCACCGCGATCGTCGATGGGGTGTTTCAGACCACCGTGGATCTCTCGCCGCGAACCTGCCAGGTTGCGGTCTGTCCCGCCCATGCGACCGCGCGTGTGTGGGGCGGCACGATCGGCGGCATTACCCAACAAGTCGGAGCCAACGTAGTTCCGGGCCCGCGCGACGAGGTCGATGTGACGTTCCAGACGGACCCACGAGGCCTTGCGCCGACGACGGCCGTCATTCTCGCGGTGCGACCGATCGCGGCCGCGAGTCCCTGATTCGGGTCCACCGCCGGAGCCGGTCAAACCCGCGCGGGGAACCGAGTCCGCATCTCTCGCGCCCACGGTTTGCTGGCGTCGAAGACGTCTCCCGAGAGCATCGACGTTATGGCGCGGCGAAGAAAGGGATGCTGCGGTTCGGCGAAGAGAAGCTCGGTCAGCTGTCCCGAGTAGAAAGCCTGGACCGCGCCGATGAAGAGGTCTGCGCCTTCGCGCAACTCGCGCTCCCATGGCGTGAAGCGCTCGGCGGACAGGTCGTTCGCGGCCAGAGCGGCATCGATCGCGTCGGCGGCCCGCAGGGCTCCCCACATGGCCAGGTGGGCTCCGGTCGAGAAGAGCGGATCGATGAAGCCGCCCGCGTCGCCGAGCGCAAGCCATCCGAAGCCACGAAGGGTCTTCACCCGAAAACTGAAGTCGGCGGTCGCGCGCGGAGGAAAGACGCGCTCCGCCTTCTCCAGCATCCGGCTCACGAGGGGAGCCTGCGCGACCGCGGCGTCGAAGAGCTCCTCGGGCGACCGCGCGTCGCGAGCACGCACCCAGGCGGCCGACACGACGGCCCCGACGCTCGTTCGCCCGTCCAAGAACGGAATGAGCCAAAACCACCCGACCGCGTGGCCTTCGCCAAAGACGGCGATTTGGATGTCCCCCTCGCGCTCGCCGGAGTCACGCCACGCGCCCCGCACTTGCGTGAAGAGGGCTGTGCGATCGAGCCCGGCGATGCGAACGACAGGCTCGATCGACCGGGCGATCATGGCGTCTCGCCCGGTCGCGTCGACCACGAAGCGCGCTTCGAGCGTCCCCGCGCCTTGGGGCCCTAACGTCTCGAGCCCCGGCGCCTTTCCGCCGTCCAGCGCGACCCGTGTGACTTGGCAGCCTTCGCGCAACTCGGCGCCACATGCTCCGGCGCGCCGGAAGAGGAGGGCGTCGAACTCGTCGCGTGGAACCTGGAACGCGTGGTCCCACTTTGCCTGGAACGCCTCGGCAAACGCGTAACGAACGCTCCGGCTTTCGTCCGCACCGTCGACGAACCGAGCTCCGCGCTTGAGCAAGAAGCGCTGGCGCACTTCGTCGAGCACGCCGATGCTCTCCAAAACGCCCAAGCTATGGGGCAGGAGTGACTCGCCCAGATGGAAGCGGGGATGGCGCACGCGCTCGAGCAGGACCACCTGGCGACCGCGTGCCGCCAAGCGTGCCGCGCAGACGGAGCCCGCGGGCCCCCCGCCTATGACGGCGACGTCGATCACTCCACGGTTTTCGGAGGCGGACCGACCTGGATGCGCTCACCGATGTACGCGCCGATCAGCGTGAGGAGAATGCCGATACCCGCGAAGATGAGATAGAGAAAGAGCGGCATAATCCGGACGGTCTGGCTCTGTACGAGCATGAACGTCGTTGGGATCGCGACCAGGAGCGCGGCCACCGCCGGTTCGATGAACGTTCGGCCGGGCGAAATCATCCCCACCAGAAGGCCGCCGATGAACCACACGGGGATGCAGACGAGCATCCCGTTTTGCCCCTCGAAGTCCAATAACGGCACCACCAGTGGGAGGCCGAAAACGAGGGCCGCGGTCAGTACGCCCTGGACCAGGAACGCGATGAGGAGCCACTGAATGCTCACGCCCTCCTGCTGGTAGCGGTCTTCGGCTGCGCTGCGCCGAGCGCGCCCGAGCTCTTCAAGCTTCGCCCCGCACGAAGCGCAGCGGGCCGAGCCCGGGGGGTTTTGCTTGAAGCTGCAGGACGGACACACGACGGACTTGGCAGCGACCATGAGGCCCCAGGGTACCGCCGGCGGCCGGCCCCCGCCAAGCGGGAACAACCGCCGACGTTGCGTGTCGAGATATGCTGTGACCAGCGTGCCCTACCAGCCCCCGCCCCTTTCGTCGGCTTCGTCCGCGCTCGACCTACCCGGCGCGCGGGCGCGAGACGCGACCGATCCGGAGCTTGCCAGCCTCCGACGGCCGCGGGATCCGGGGCGGACTTTGACGCTGCTCGTGCTCGCGCTCGGGGTTGCCGCCGCCGTGGGGATGGTCCTCGCCCTTGCTCGCGACGCGACCTATGGGCTCCGCGGCGGAGCCGTGTCCTCATTGGGGGATTTGGACACCGTCCGCCCAGCGATGCTGGCAAGCCACGAGAATCGAACGGTCACCGCCGAAGGGCTCCTTGGGGGAGTCGGGGCGCTGCGCTACGAGCGCCCCCTCCGCGACGACACGTTTCGAGCTCTCCCGATTCTCGGACGCTCGGATCTTTGGGTTGAAGTTCGCGTCCCCGCCGGCAAGGAGGGCGGGCGATGGGAGCCCCCACGCTCCTTCACGGGGCGTCTCGAAAGACTCGATGCCGCGGGTCCGAGCCACAGAGGGCTGAGAGATGCGATTGAGCAGGCGACCCACACGCGCCTTCCGGGCGATACGTGGCTCCTTGTCGACGGCGACAATCCGGGGCACGCGCGCTGGGCCCTTGTCCTCGTGATCGTCTTGCTCGCCTGCGCGACGTGGAACACGGTTGCCATCGCGCGCATCGTGCGCAGGGTCAGCTCTTGATCTTCAGGGGCGCTTTGGGCACGTAGCTCGGGTGAGAGTTGCGATCGTCGGGGCCGGTGTCATGGGATGCGGCGTAGCGCTGTCCACCGCGGATCGCGGGGCCGACGTCACCGTCATCGAGCGCGCGGTTCCCGGAGCCGAGGCCTCGAGCGCCGCCGCGGGCATTCTGGGCGCTCAGGTCGAGCTCGACGGACGCGACGAGAAGGTGGAGCTGTTCGTTCGCGCCCGCGACGGATGGGCGGCGTGGGCGGGAGCCCTCCGACAAGCGAGCGGGATCGACGTCGGATACCGTGAGACCGGCGTGCTGCGAGTTGCCCTCGGCGATCTCGAACACGACGAGCTGGCCCGCGAAGTCGCGTGGCATGTTTCCCGCGGCCTGGAAGCGAGACTACTCGATGGCGCCGCGGCTCGCGCGATCGAGCCCCAGTTGGCTCCCGGCGTTGTGGGAGCCGCCTACTTCCCCAAGGACGCACAAGTAGACCCGCCGGCCTTGCTGCGCGCCCTCATGGTCGCAATTTCTCGGAACGAGCGTGTCTCCGTCCGTTCGGGCGCCACCGTCGAGCGGTTGCTCGTCGAACAGGGTCGGTGTGTGGGAGTCTCGCTCCACGAGGGTGAGCTGCGCGCCGACGTTACCGTGCTCGCGGCGGGCAGTTGGTCCTCGCTCATCGCGGGCGTCCCCGCCGAGTTGCCCGCCGTACGACCTGTGCGGGGTCAGATGGTGTTGCTCGACGAACGACCGCCGCGCCTCCGGACCATCGTGTTCGGGGCACGCGCGTACGTCGTGCCCCGCGGAGATGGGCGGGTCCTTTGTGGTTCCACGATGGAGCACGTCGGGTTTCGCAAGGAGGTCACGGCCGCCGGCGTTCATGCCATTCTGGGTGGGTCGCTCACGTGTGTTCCCTCCCTCGGGAGTGCTCAGCTCGCCGCGACGTGGAGCAACTTTCGTCCCCACGTACGCGGTCACATGGCTCTCGTCGGTCCTTCTACGCTCCCAGGACTCTTCCTCGCTACCGGTCACCACCGAAATGGAATTCTCCTGTCGAAGGTTACCGCCGACAGTGTGGCCCACGCGGTGCTCGGAGGGGGATGAAACAACGACCGATCGAAGTGCGTGGGGTGCTAGGGTCCGCCGCGTCCCGTTTCGTTGGTCATTCAAGCGAGGAGCTCATGCGGACAAAGAAATCTGCGACGGCAAAGAAAGCCACTGTGATGTCAAAAGCTGCGTTTGTACGCGCTCTCGCCGCCACGACACCGGCAAAAGAGGTGGTGGCCAAGGGCAAGGAGCGCGGGATGACGCTGACCGAGAGCTACGTGTACAACGTCCGAGGTGCCGCAAAGGCCGCGAAGCGCAAGCGAACCAAGTCGCTTCGGTCCGCCGTCGTCGCGAGACCCGTGGCAGCCACCGCGCGCGGCAGGACCGGGCTGTCCACGGAAGATCTTCTTCGAGCCGTAGGGGCAGAGCTGGGCCTCACGCGGGCGATCGAGGTCTTGCACGCCGAGCGCGCGCGCGTGCATGCGGTGCTGAGAACCTAGCGAGGCCCTCTAGGGGTTGAAGTCCTGCGCCGGAGCCGGTGAAGCCGCGGGCGCCTGGGGGCTCACGGGCGCCGCCACAGGTGGCGCCGGTTGGGTAGCGGGCGGCCGGGGTGAGGGTTTGACCTCCTTCTTCGCTTCCTTCGGCTTCGGTGCCTCGGGGGTGGGCGGTGGCTTGGGGGGTGCCAACGCATCACCGCGAGTCACGTCGAAGCTCGGCGGGCTGTTGGGATCGCACCCAGGGGCGAATCCGGTCGCGTCGAAGGTGTTGTCGACACTTCCGATTTGCTCCCCGCTGCCTTGCGCGTCTTTGAGCACGGCCTCGATGCGAACCTGATGTTGGCCGGCTCTTGCCGGCGAGCAGTACGAGAGTAGGTAGTAACTCCGGGTGCGGCCCTCGACCTGGGCGCCGATGTCGTCAAACGCCTTGACGACGCTGCGTCCGTCCGCGGCCATGGCGGTTCCATTCTTGCCGATGGCCGCGAGCTCGGAGGGTTTGATCTCGCCTCCGAGGCCGATCGCGAAGACCTCGAAGGGCTTTTCGCGTACGTGCTGCTCCATCGCCGAAGCCGTCACGCGACTCGCACGATCGGTTCCGTCGGTAAAGACGACGAGTGTGCCGAACTTGAGCGGTTGCGGCGCCTTGCCGAGGGAAGCGTCGAGCTGGTCGAGTGCCTTGACGACGGCCCCGTTCAAGTTGGTGCTCGGATCCTTTGGCTTGAAGGTGGCGAGCTGTCCGAGCCCCGACTTTGCGCTCGCGACCTGGTCGGTAAACGGCACGATCGGATAGAGGTCGGGGTCTCCAGCAAACGCGTAGACGCCAACTTTTTGTTGCTTTTCGACGCGATCCGTAAATGTGCCCGCGGCCTGTATCAGTGTGTCGAGGGCTCCGCTCTCCGTCACGCTTCCGCTCATGTCCACCAGCAGCAGTGTGTAGTGGGCGGCCGCCACTTCCGGATTGAGGATGGTCTGCTTGCTCTCGTACTGCGAGACGAGCTGGCGATCCTCGTAGATCCGAAAGGTATCGGCAGAGAGACCCGCCACCGGCACCCCCGAGCGAGTCTGCACCTTGAAGTAGATGGCGACGTTACTGGGGCGCTCTTCGGCCGTCTTGATGGTTTGGAGCTGCAGTCCTCCGCACCCTCCAAGCACGAACGCGAGGGGCAAGGCGAGGGGCAAGGCACGCTTCGATTCCACGCGCCGAGTGTAGCGCCGCAGCGGGCTCGACGTAAGACGCTCCCTGGCCACTCATCGCTCCACGGCAAACGACTTGACGATGGCCTCGCACGTCGAGCGAAAGCGCTCGAATGCCGTGACGGCCACCGAGCACGTGATGACGTAGCCGGTGCCGCGCGAGGCCAAGTGGGTCTGCATCGTGCGGTACTCGACGGGGGTCGGGGGGTTCGCGGACCAGCGGGCTTCGACGATCAGCGTGGGATCTCCATCGACGACATCCTCACGTGCGGCTTCGACGTTGGCTCCTGCCTGTCGCCGCAGTAGGGCTTCGTTGGCTCTGGCATAGTCGTGCGACTCGCCCTGGAATGGCTCCGTGACGACACTCACGTTGGCTCGGTAGTCGTTGACAGGTTGCGGGTCCACCGCAACCCATAACGACTGTGGGGCATCTCCGGCATGCTGCCAAGCGGACGGCATCGCGAGGCGCCACCCCCGGCCGCTCTCTTCGACGAAGCCGGCGGGGATTGCGGCAACGGCCACGTCGCGCAGGGGCGCGCCCCCGCGCCGACACGCGACGGTGCCTCCCCAAGCGCAAGCGAGCAGGAGCAGGGAGGCCCTTGGCAACATTCAGTATCCCCAGAGGTGTCGCAAACGGGGCACGAACGCGAGGGCCAAGGCACTCGCGACGAGGACCCCCCAGAGCAAGCCGATGACGAAGGCAGAGGCCGGCTTGGCCCGCTCCCGGGCGACGGTCTCTGGAGGATCCGGCGCCTTGAGCCCGCGCTCGGCCGTCGGGGATCTTGCCGCATCATCCTCAGCTTCTTCTTGCCCCTCCTCTTGAGTGTCGGTGCCCCCTGAGGCTCGGGTCGGGACCGCTGGCGATCCGCCGGCGGTCTGCTGCGCCCGCAAGACGAGTACCGTGGTGTTGTCGTGTCCTCCGCGAGCATTCGCGAGATCGACCAGGCGGACCACGGCTTCGGCCGGTGGATGCCTTCCCACGATCGCCAGGATCTCTTCGTCGTCGACCCGATCGGTCAATCCGTCCGAGCACAGGACGAACGAATCCCCGACGACGTGCGCGATCGGCGAAGGTTGCACCTCGGGCTCCACTTCTGCCCCCATGCCCAACGCGCGCGTGATCCGGCTCGCGTCCGGATGACGCGCAGCCTGCTGGGGTGTGATGAGGCCTCGGTCGAGGAGCTCCTGAACGATCGAGTGGTCGTTCGTGATTCGTGTGACCCGATCCCCCCGTACCAAGTACGCGCGGCTATCGCCGACGTGGGCGACCTCGGTTCCATCCGCGTGCATCAGGACGGCGACCACCGTGCACCCGGGTCGTCCAAACGCCTCTTCCTCGGTGTGCATGTCGTGGACGGCACGATTCGCGTCGCGGATGGACGTCCGGAGCATTTCAGAAGGATTGGCCTCGCGTGGAGCCCGATCGAACGTCGTCGCCATCGTCGCCATCGCGAGCTCTGCCGCCTCACGCCCTGCGGCGTGACCGCCCATCCCGTCGCAGACGACACACAAGTGACCGATCCGAGTTTCGCGCCTCATGCAAGTGTCCTCGTTGGCCTGCTTCTGGGGGTCGCGCCCCGGATCGGACCGCTGCGCATACTCCACCGGCGGAAGCGGAGTCAGGGGTCGCACGAGATTCGCTTCGCTCACGGAGGTTCCCGATGGGACACGCGCACCGCTCGGCCTCCCCCAGTGCGAGGCCCTCAAATCGGCCCGATGACTTTCACCACGGTCGTGAACCCGCCCACACGCAGTCGGTCTCCGTCGCGGAGCTCGCGCCAACCGGCGCGGCCGATGGGCTCGTCGTTCACGAATGTCCCATTGGTCGACCCCGCGTCTTCGACCACGATCGAACCGGTGGCGGCATCGACGATGAGGGTCGCGTGCCGCGACGAGACGGTCGGATCCTGAATTGGGATCTCGATGCCGTCGCTGCTGCCGAGTCTGCCGATCGTGTGGCGACCGCCCGTGAGTGGCCAAAAGTCCCCATTGGGGTTGCGTCCGTACGCGACGACAAATCCCCTGAGGACTCGCGGTGGGGGAGGCTCCCGAGAGGGCTCGCCCCGCGGTCCCGCCGGCTGCGGGGGTCTCTCGTACGCAGGAGCAGGCAAGGGTTGTGCGACCAGAGGGGAGTACGCGCCGTGGGCTGGGGCGAGGGGCTGGGGCGCGTACGCCGGAGGGTGAGGCGCACCGGCCGGCGCGGCAATCCGTTGGGGTTGATCGGGGCGAGGAGCATGCTGAGGCGCCGGAATCGGCGCCGCATAGGTCGGGGAGAGGCCGACTCCATACGGGTCGTTCGCAAATTGCATCTGATCGAGCGCGATGGGGTGTCCGAGTGCGCAGTAGCTCGTCCCCCGAACGATCTCGTGACCGAGTTGGCAGCGCGCGGTCGTTGGGGGCGCTGGGGCCGGCGACCCGTAGGCAGGCGAGGCGGGAGACACATACGGTGGAACGTACGGCGCCTGCGGAGCGTGCGGAGGATACCCCTGCGGCGCGGCCGGGACGGGCGCGTATCTCGGCGAGGGGGCCGGAGTCGCAGCGGCCGCGACCGCAGTGCCGCACCCGTTGCAGAAGCGGTCGCCCGGCTGGAGCATTACGCCGCATTTGGAGCAGGCGCCCATCGCGGCGTGGAGCATATCAGTTACCCCCGTCGCGCGGGTCACTCTCCCCGCTCGCCCCCCCCGCGAAAACGGCTCCGCTCGCTCTGCGCGAGCCCTGCGCGCGGTGACAGAAGCGCGCCCGACGGGGGCCGGCGGGCGTTTGCGCTTCGGCGCGCTGGCCATCCCCCTCAATTTCAAGCGAGGGACTATTCCGTTATAGGCGCACCGGCCGGACACGCAGGACACAAGGCGGGAGTGCCGAATTGACCGCTAGAGGAGAATTCCACTTTAGGGGGAATACCTCGCCAATTACTCGCATTTGGACACGGAATCGCGCTTGACAGGCACCTGCGATCGTGGCGACAGTTACGGCTAGGATTTCTATCCGTTGCAAAGACGGATTACTGTACGCCCAATGCAAATTGCCGCTTGGGGTTCAGTGGCCCGAGACGGCACGCGGTCGCGACGAGCTCCGTTTTCACTCTACCCCCAGGGGAATGCCATGATGAGACGAACGAACGCTATTCGGGTGCTGTCGCAGGCGGTGCGGGTGGCCAGCTTCGCGGTCGTTGTACCCGCGTTCCTAGCAAGCGGGTGCTCCAGCGGGGAAGTCGGAGGAGGAGGCGGGCAAACCGTCGGGACTGTGACCGGCAATACGCCGACCGGCGGCGCAACGACTCCCGCCCAAGGAGCCGGCACTACCGCCGGGGGAGCAAATAACGGCGCCACTGCAATGCCGAC
>Ga0070761_10002137_pt1 | contig 12197 bp, 10 predicted proteins | sample HubBroMetageREF1_FD_66724 | JGI IMG/M metagenome (GOLD analysis project Ga0070761, IMG submission 66724) | Reference soil microbial communities from the Hubbard Brook experimental Forest, New Hampshire, USA - Hubbard Brook CCASE Soil... | ecosystem: Environmental > Terrestrial > Soil >...
AAAACCAAGCTCGTCGAGACTATGGGTATTGCACTCGGCCTCGATGCGAAGCGCATTCAATTCACCCCGGACCTGATGCCCTCGGACATTCTCGGCACCGAAGTCCTTGAGGAAAGTCAGGCTGGAAAGCGTAGTTTCCGCTTCATCCCCGGACCGGTTTTCACCCAGCTCCTGATGGCCGACGAGATCAACCGTGCCAGCCCGCGCACGCAATCGGCGCTGCTGCAAGCGATGCAGGAGCAGCACGTCACCGTCGCCGGCACGCGTCACGATCTGCCTCGGCCCTTTCATGTCCTCGCCACGCAAAACCCCATTGAGCAGGAAGGCACTTACCCGCTGCCGGAAGCCCAGCTCGACCGTTTTTTGATGGAGATCGACGTCGATTATCCTGACCGCGCCGCCGAGCGGCGAATTGTGTTTGATACGACAGGCGCGGAAGAGACGCGGGCCAAGCCCGCGATGAACGCCGAAGACTTGCTCACCGCCCAGCGCCTGGTGCGCCGGCTGCCGGTCGGCGAATCCGTCGTCGAAGCCATTCTTGCGCTGGTCCGCTCGGCACGTCCGGGTCCCGAAGGCGGCGAAGCCGCCAAACAGATTTCGTGGGGACCCTCGCCCCGCGCCAGCCAATCGCTGATGCTGGCCGTGCGCGCCCGCGCGCTGCTCGACCGTCGGTTTGCTCCCTCAATCGACGACGTGCTCGATCTCGCGACCCCGGTACTCAAGCATCGCATGGCGCTTACTTTTAGTGCGAGAGCGGAAGGCGAAACCGTCGACAGCGTCATCGGCCGCCTGAAATCGCGCATCGGATGAGCGGATGGTGACCGACGCAGCGCGTAGCTCTGGACTTGACGATGCGGCAGTGCAACGCGCCGCTGGCGAGGGCCGCACGCTTGCGGCGGCGATGCCACGGTTGATTTTGGAAGCGCGGCGGGTGGCCGCCACGGTGCTGCATGGTTCGCACGGCCGCCGGCGTGTCGGTCCGGGAGAAAACTTTTGGCAGTACCGCCGCTTCGTGTCGGGAGAGCCCGCATCACGCGTCGACTGGCGCCGCTCGGCGCGCGATGACCATCTCTACGTGCGCGAACGGGAATGGGAAGCGGCGCACACGGTATGGATCTGGCCCGATCGGTCACCATCAATGGTGTTTGCCTCGACGCTTGGGCGAGACACCAAGCTTTTCCGCGCGCTGGTGATTGCGCTGGCGCTTTCCGAAATCCTGGTCGAGGGCGGCGAGCGGGTTGGCATTCCCGGCCTGATGCGCCCGACCGGCAGCCGCAACGTCATCGATCGTATGGCGCAAGCGATTGTGCATGACCGCGCCGAACGCGCGAGCCTGCCGCCGAATTTTTCGCCCGCTCCGCTAGCCGAGGTTGTCCTGCTATCGGACTTCTGGAGCGATTTTAGCGAAGTGCGGCAAACCCTCACGCAGCTTTCCGGCAACGGTGCGCGCGGTCATGCCGTGCAGGTGGTCGATCCGGCCGAAGAGACTTTTCCTTTTTGGGGGCGCATCGAGTTCGTCGAGCCGGAAGGCGGCGGACGCGTCACCGCCGGCCGCGCACAGGTCTGGCGCGCCGATTATCAGGAGCGCGTTCGACGGCACCGTGCGCAAATCCGGGCCGAGACCGATCGCCTCGCGTGGAGTTTCATTATTCACCGCACCGATCACCCGGTGACCGAGTTATTGCTGGCGCTGCACGCGCGGATCGGCGCGGGCTTTCGCAACGATGAATCGCGAGTGCCGGCCGAGACCGGCGCGAGGGTTCCGGCATGATCGGCGCTATGGCGCTCGGCTTCGCCGAACCTCTCGTCCTCGTCGGTTTGCTGACACTACCGGTGCTGTGGTGGCTGCTGCGGCTCATTCCGCCGCGGCCCCGCCGCATCGATTTCCCGCCCACCCGGCTTCTGTTGGAAATCGCCCCGAAAGAGGAAACCCCAGCGCGCGCGCCGTGGTGGCTCACACTGTTGCGGCTTGCGCTGGCAGCGCTCGTCATTATCGCGGCGGCCGGTCCGCAGTGGAATCCACCCGTGGCGGCGATCAACAGCACCGCGCCGATCGCGCTCATGATCGACGACGGCTGGACGGCCGCCAGCAACTGGGATGCGCGTCTGCGCACGGCCGACGATATTCTGGCGCGGGCGGAAAACGATCGTAGGCCGGTGGCGCTCATTCCGTTGTCCGAAGCGACTCGCGACATTTCGTTTGCGCCCGCGGGCTCGGCACGCGTTCGGCTGCATCAGATCGTGCCTAAGCCGTACACGCTCGATCGCCTTGAGGCGTTACCCGCGATCAACCGGTTCTTTGCCGGCGTTCACGAAGTCGAGGTGGTTTGGCTGTCGGACGGCGTCGATCTCGGCCGCGGCCCCGAGTTTGTGAAGAATCTCGCGCAGGCAATAGGCGCCCACCCGTTGACAATCGTCACCGGAGGGATTCCCGAGCCGTTGGCGCTCACCGCAGCAGACAACGCCGCCGGCGCGCTGACCGTAAAAGTCTTGCGCGCCGCCTCCGGCGGAGCGGCCGACGGAACCGTCCGGGCACTTGATCTTAAGGGACTGACGCTTGGCGAAGTCCCCTTCGCTTTCAAGGCAACGGCGGATCGCGACACCGAATCGCGTTTCGACTTGCCGGTGGAAATTCGCAACGACATCGCCCGTCTGGAAATCTCGGGAGAACGCTCGTCGGGCGCGGTGCAATTGCTCGACAAGCGATCCAATCGGCGAACCGTCGGCGTCGTCTCCGGGGCTACCGCCGACACGTCGCAGCCGCTGTTATCGTCGAGCTATTACATCGCGCGCGCGCTCGGCCCGTTCGCCGATGTCCGGCTTGCCCAGGGTGAATCGCCGGCCGATGCCGTCGGGCACTTTCTCGATCAAAACCTGCCGATGCTCATTCTCGCCGACGTCGGCAATGTAGCGGGAGACGCGCACGACCGGCTTGCACGATGGATCGAAGACGGCGGCGTCCTCGTTCGTTTCGCCGGCCCGCGGCTCGCTGCCTCCGACGACGATCTGGTGCCGGTCCGGCTACGCCGCGGCGGCCGGATACTCGGCGGCAGCCTGAGTTGGGACAAGCCGCAGCCGCTGGCGGCGTTTTCGCGCGAAAGCCCGTTTGCCGGTTTGAATGTGCCCAGTGATGTGACGGTCAGCCGCCAAGTGCTCGCCGAACCCGATGCAGCGCTGACCGAAAACACTTGGGCGACGCTTGCCGACGGCACGCCATTGGTCACCGCGGCACGGCGCGGCAAGGGTCTCATCGTGCTGTTTCACGTCACCGGAGACACCCGCTGGTCGGATTTGCCGTTGTCCGGCATTTTCGTGGACATGCTCAAGCGCATCGTCGGACTGGCCAGCACGACAGCCATTGCTCAAACGCCGAACGCCGAGACCAAGAACGTTCATGAAGTCGCGTCGCCAAATCGGGTGCTCGACGGCTTCGGCAATTTCGGTCCGCCACCGTCCACCGCGCGGCCGGTGCCGACGGATTTTTCCGGGAGCGCCAGCGCGGAACATCCGCCGGGCTTCTATGGTCCGGCGGACAGTCCGCTCGCGGTCAATACGCTCGCGGCAGCCGACCGGCTGGCGCCACTCGATTTCTCGGCGCTTGCGCGCGCGAATCATGAGATTTATCGCAAGAGCGAACCACGGGACCTGCGCGGGCCGATATTGCTCGCGGCGCTTGCGCTGTTCTTGCTCGATTCTTTGGTGGTGCTTTACCTCAACGGCAGCTTCACACGACTTATTCCTCGTCTTTCACGGGCGAGCGCCGCGCTCGTCATCATCGTCGGCGCGCTCGCGCTCACCTTGGCGCGAAGCGGCGCTGAAGATGCGCCGAATAACGTGCCGCGCGCCGCGCTCGAAACCAAGCTCGCCTATGTGGTCACCGGCAATCAGGACGTCGATTCGATCAGTAAAGCTGGTCTCGGCGGCCTCACTCTTTTCCTGGCTCAGCGCACGGCGCTCGAGGCCGGCGAACCGGTCGGGTTGGACATCGCCCGCGACGAGCTCGCCTTCTACCCGCTGATCTATTGGCCGATCGTCCCCGGGGCCCCCCGCCCGCCCGAGCAGGCGCTGAAGCGCATCGACTCGTACATGAAGCAAGGCGGCACCGTTCTGTTTGATACCCGCGATGCAATCGTGGCGCCGCCTGGGCCGGGCGGCACGGCGCAGAGCGCCGGCATGCTGGAATTGCGCAAAATCCTTTCCTCGCTCGATATTCCGGAGCTCGAGCCGGTACCGCGCGACCACGTCCTCACCAAAACGTTTTATCTCTTGCGCGACTTCCCAGGCCGCTTTAGCGCCGGCCAGCTTTGGGTCGAGGCGTTGCCGGCGGTTAACGACGACGACGAGGCGTCCCGCCGCCCCGCCCGCGGCGGCGACGGCGTTTCCTCCATCCTGATCACCTCGAACGATCTGGCGGGCGCTTGGGCCATGCAGCCCGACGGTCAGCCCATGCTGCCTGTGGTCGAGGGCGAACCGCGCCAACGCGAACTCGCCTTCCGCGCCGGCGTGAATATCGTCATGTACACGCTCACCGGCAATTACAAAGCCGATCAGGTGCACGTGCCGGCTCTGCTCGAACGGCTCGGCCAATAGGAGCACCGATTGAATTTAGGTGTCGCGTTTGCTCCTCTCGTCGGCCTCCAGATTCTCTTGGCGGCCGCGGCAGCGGTCGTGGTGTTGTCGCTACTCCTTCTGGTAGCGCGCAGCCGCGGCGCCGTCGTTCGTGTATTCGGGTTGGCGCTCGTTGTGCTTGCGCTCGCCAATCCGTCGCTGACCCGCGAGGATCGCGACCCGCTGTCCTCCATCGCGGTCGTCGTCGTCGATAAAAGCCCGAGCCAGAATTTCGGCGGACGCGCGCAGCAGACGGAAGCGGCGCGTGCAGCCATCACCGCACGGCTAAGCCGCATTCCGGGTCTCGAAGTGCGGGTGGTCGAGGCGGGTCAATCGGACGGCGAAACGGACGGCACGCGGTTATTCACCGCGCTTGGCGCCGCGCTTGCCGACGTGCCTCCCGATCGCATCGCCGGCGCTATCATGATTACCGACGGCCGTGTCCACGACGTACCCGCGGACGCGAGCGCGCTCGGCTTTGCCGCTCCGGTTCACGCCCTGATCACCGGCAGCAAGGATGAACGCGACCGCCGCGTTAAGCTCATCGCCGCGCCGCGCTTCGGCATTGTCGGTCAAACGCAAACCATCACTTACGAGGTCGACGATCAAGGCGGCGGCGAACCGACCGCCACGGTCACGGTGCGGCGCGACGGCGATGTTCTGGACAGCCGCAGCGTTCGGGTCGGAGTGCCGCAGCGTGTGGAAATTGCAATTCCGCACGCCGGTCAGAACCTCGTGGAAATCGAAGCTTCATCGCTTTCCGGCGAGCTCACGGCCGTCAATAACCGCGCCGTGGTGGCCATCGACGGCGTGCGCGACAAGTTGCGGGTCCTCCTGGTTTCCGGCGAACCGAATGCCGGCGAGCGGACGTGGCGAAATCTGCTTAAGTCCGACGCCTCGGTCGATCTCGTTCATTTCACCATTTTGCGTCCGCCGGAGAAGCAGGACGGCACTCCGATCAACGAGCTGTCGCTCATCGCCTTTCCGACGCGTGAACTGTTCCAGCAAAAAATTGGAGAATTTCAGCTCATCATTTTTGATCGCTACGCGCGCCAAGGCGTGTTGCCCATGATCTACTTCGACAACATCGCGCGTTATGTCCGCGACGGCGGCGCAGTCCTGGTCGCTGCCGGGCCTGACTACGCCAGTTCGACCAGCCTTTGGCGCACCCCGCTTGATTCGATTCTTCCGGCCGAACCGGATGGCACGCTGACTGAACGCGGCTTTCGGCCGAAATTGACCGAGCTCGGCAAACGCCATCCCGTCACGCGCGATCTCGAAGGCTCGGCGAGCGAGCCGCCACATTGGAGCCAATGGTTCCGTGTGGTCGATACCAGAAACCCAACCGGAACGGCGGTGATGCAAGGGCCAGACAACGAACCGCTGCTTTTGTTGTCGCGCCAGGGCGAAGGCCGCGTCGCTTTGTTGTTGTCCGACCATATCTGGCTGTGGGCGCGCGGATTCGAGGGTGGCGGCCCGCATCTCGATCTGATGCGCCGGCTATCGCATTGGCTGATGAAGCAGCCCGAGCTCGAAGAAGAAGCTTTGCGGCTCGTGGTGCGCGGTCACGAATTGTTGGTGCGCCGGCAGACCATGGCGGATGAAGTGTCCGACGTGACACTTACTTCGCCTTCCGGATCGACTCAAATATTGAAACTGGCACCCACGGACGCGGGCGTCTGGGAAGCGACCGTCACCGCCAACGAACTTGGCTTGTGGCGCGCCACCGACGGCAAGCTCAACGCGCTGGTCAATATCGGCCCCGCCAACCCGCGGGAGTTTTCCGAAGTGACATCGACGACGGATGTGCTTGCACCGATCACCGCGGCGACCGGCGGGGACTCGCGCCGGCTTGAGGAAGGCGGCGGCGTGAATGTTCCTCGGATTCTCGCCGTGCGCTCGGGCGACACTTATAAAGGCGGCGACTGGATCGGCCTGAAAATGCGCGACGCCAGCGTCGTTCGCGGCATCGGCGTGCTCCCGGTATTCGCCGGCTTGCTGGGGCTGCTGTTGCTGCTCGGCAGTCTCGCCGGAACGTGGGCGCGCGAAGGCCGCTAAGAAATCGATCGCCTAGTCGGCGCGGACCGATCCCGACACGCCGTTGAAAGCCCCATCGGCCAGCTCCGCGATGAGGAGGCGTGCCGGATCGACGGGTCCGGGCATCACGACCAGTCCCGCCGGAATCCGCTTGAATCCGCACTTGCCGTAATAGGACTCGTCGCCGACCAGCAGCATCAGCCGGTGTCCCTGGGTCTTCGCGTGGGCGAGCGCATGCCTAATCAGCGCCTGGCCGACGCCCCGTTCGCGAAACGGCGGCTCGACGGTAAGCGGGCCAAGGAGGAGCGCCTGGCTCTCGCCAATGCGCACGGGGGACAGGCGTACTGAACCAACCAAGAGTGTGCCTATGCGCGCCGTGAACGATAAATCGAGCTGGTGGGTCACTTGCTCGCGCAGCCGATAAGCCGTCTTGGCATAACGGCCCGGACCGAACGTGCGCTCGTGTAAACGCGCGATCGCCGAGGCGTCGCTTTTCGTCTCCGTCAGAATGGTCAGCGAAATGTCGTTCACCCCCGCCGCCTAGCATCCGCGCCGACGCGGGTCCAGCCGAAGCGGAAGCGCTTGTGCAACATCTGTCACCGGCCGGGCGAATGCTTACATTGGAGACGCGGCATAAAGCGGAGATAGCTAATGGGGCTGTTGGTCGACGGCGCGTGGCAAGATGTCGATATGCGTGTGCAAGCGGATGGCCAATTCGTCCGCAAGCCCACATTTTTCCATAATTATATCACCGCTGATGGCAGTCCGGGCCCGACCGGCAAAGGTGGCTTTCCCGCCGAGGCGGGCCGCTATCACCTCTACGTCTCGCTTGCCTGCCCGTGGGCGCATCGCACGCTGATTTTCCGCAAACTAAAAAAACTCGAGGACGTGATCTCGGTCTCGGTCACCGTCGCACTGCTCGGCAAGAAGGGCTGGGAATTTGGCACCGAGCCCGGCGCGACGCTCGATACCGTCAACGGCAAATCGGCGGTCGCCGACATCTATATCCTCTCGGACCCGCGCTACACCGGCCGCGCCAGCGTGCCGGTGCTTTGGGACAAAAAGCAGAAGGTCATCGTCAACAACGAATCGTCCGAAATCATCCGCATGTTGAATTCGGCATTCGACGCACTCACCGACGTTCACACTGATTTCTATCCGGCCGAACTGCGCGGTGAGATCGACCGCATCAACGGCGTTATCTACGAGACCGTCAACAACGGCGTTTATCGCTCCGGCTTCGCCGTCAGCCAGGCTGCCTACGAGGAGGCGGCGCGGGCGCTGTTTGCAACGCTCGATCAACTCGAACAGCGTTTATCGCGACAGCGTTACCTCGTCGGCAAGCAACTGACCGAGGCTGATTGGCGGCTGTTCACGACGTTAGTGCGTTTCGATGCGGTGTATTACAGCCACTTCAAATGCAACCTGCGGCGCATCGTCGACTATCCCAATCTGTCAAATTATTTGCGCGATCTTTATCAGGTGCCGGGAGTGGCCGAGACGGTGAACCTGGACCACATCAAACGACACTATTATGGCAGCCATCGTAATGTGAACCCGACCGGAATAGTCCCGATCGGGCCGCTACTGGATTTCACGCAACCGCACGACCGCGACCGGTTTGTTTAATGCGTTGCGCCGCGCTCGGTCGACGAGCGCGGCGCACAGCATTCTCTCGGCGATCAGCTACCAGTCGTAGCCACCGTAACCGCCGTACGATCCGCAATAGCCGTTGTCGTAATACGGATCACAGTATCCGGAATAGGGATAGCCGCCAAACGCATAGAGGCCGCCCAAACCCAGCGCCGCACCGGCTGCAGCAGCACCGGGTCCCCACCCGCGATTCCAGCCGTTATTGCCCCAGCCACGGCCACCGTTACCGGCCCAATGGCCGCCATTGAAGTTGCCGGCTGCCATATGTCCGCCGGGAGCAAATCCGCCGGCATGGCCCCCACCACCGCCGCCGCCATGACCGAACGCCATGGCTCCAGTGGTCGTCATCGCGGCCGTGCCCAGCGCTGCGGCAGCCGCGATCGCAAGAATCCTCTTACGCATCGAACCTTCTCCATTTTTTTCGCCCTTCAGCCGCCGATGGTTAGAAAACGCCGGGGCGCCGATATAGTTGCCGTCGTGCTGGCACGTCACGGCTAATTGACGCGGCTAGAACAATTAAACTTGGCGATGTCTCGGTAAGTGCCGCCTTCACCACAATTCAGCGGGCGGCCGGCCATCGAAAAATTCACCGATACGTGCGCGCGTTCCGCGGGTCGTTTCTTCCGGCAGCGTGTTCAGCGAAAAGAATCCGTGGGCAATGATTTCCTTGTTCGGTTGCGGCGGCGCGCTCTGGTGGAACGAACGCACGATGTAAAGCGCGACGTGGTCGCGGTGCGAGATGCGGCGATTGAAATAAATTCCGAACAGAACCGGTTGATCGCTGAGTTCAATATTGCCTTCTTCGCGTAATTCGCGCGCCAGCGCCGTCGTCAAGCTTTCGCCAGGCTCGACCCCGCCGCCAGGCAGGTGCCAGCCGGCGACATAGCTGTGCTTGACGAGAAATACGCGGTCCGTTCCGTCGATCACCAACGCCCGCACGCCGACCGTTAAGCCTCGGGCAAAGCGCCAATAGAGGTGCATGCCTCGCTGCATTGCCAGCTCAATTGAACGAGGGGGCATCGCGAATCCCTGCCTGAAGATAGGAGCCTTCGGGCCGCACTGACCGCAACGGCGGACCGGTGGCACCTAATCGGACGAACTCAAAATGCTCGGCAAAGCCCCTGTGCACAAGTTTAGAAACGTTCTAATATACGACAGCCGCGACAGCAGCGGAGCCTGCCTTTGAAAAAATTCTCCGAATTGACCGAGCAAGAAATCCTGGCGCTGGCGGTCGCCAATGAGGACGAGGATCACCGGATTTATCGGTCGTTTGCAGCCGCCTTGCGCGGAGCGTTTCCGGACACGGCAAATATGTATGACAGGATGGCCGAGGAAGAGATTGGCCATCGCGACATGTTGCTCGATCTCTATCGCGCGAAGTTCGGGGATTTCCTCCCGCTAATCCGCCGCCAGGACGTGAAAGGCTTCGTGGCGCGCCGACCGATTTGGCTCGATCGGCCACTCGGGTTGGAGGCGGTACGAAAATTCGCCGGCGAAATGGAATTTGAGACCGCGCGCTTTTACCGGCGCGCCGCGCAATCCGCGCGCGATTCGGCCACCCGAAGGCTGCTCACCGAGCTTGCCGCCGCAGAGGACAAGCACGAGCAGCTCGCCCGAGAGCTTGGCGACAAACTCACGCCCGGCGCTCGTGCCGCCGAGGACGAGACCGCGCGGCGGATGTTTGTGTTGCAATATGTCCAGCCCGGACTGGCGGGGCTGATGGACGGATCGGTATCGACGCTCGCACCGTTATTTGCGGCCGCCTTTGCAACCCACAACACCTGGGCGACATTTCTCGTGGGGCTAGCCGCGGCGGTCGGAGCCGGCATCTCCATGGGATTTGCCGAGGCACTGTCCGACGATGGCTCGCTGACCGGGCGCGGCGCGCCGCTGGTCCGCGGCGCGGTTTGCGGGGTCATGACGGCGCTCGGTGGCCTTGGCCATACGCTCCCCTACCTCATCCCGCACTTTTACGCTGCGACGTTCCTTGCTTTCGCCGTCGTCACCTTCGAACTGGCGATCATCTCCTGGATCCGCACCCGCTATATGGACACGCCGTTCCTGCAGGCGGCGTTTCAGGTCGTCCTCGGCGGGGCGCTGGTATTTGCCGCCGGTATCCTGATCGGCAACTCATGATCCGACCGACGACATCGTAGTGTGTGCGTAATTGGCGTTGCATAATGCCGCGATGTTTGTCCTCGCCCATCTTTCCGATCTGCATCTTGCATCGCGGCCGCCGCTCGCCGACTTGGTGAGCAAACGCGGCCTCGGCTTCATCAATTGGCACCGCAAGCGCAAACATGTGCATCGCGCCGAGGTGCTCGAAGCGATCACCACCGATCTCCGCAGCATGAATGCCGACCACGTCGCCGTTACCGGCGATCTCATCAATTTCTCGACGAGGAACGAGTACCAGCGCGCCCGCGCCTGGCTTGAGACCGTGGGGCCGCCCTCGGCGGTAACTGTTATCCCAGGCAACCACGACATCTACGTGCCTACAGCGACGAAATGGCCGGGTGAGTTTTGGAATGAGTATATGCGCGGCGACCGCAGCGCCGACGGCGGATCGTTTCCGTTCGTGCGCCGTCGCGAGAACGTGGCGCTGATTGCGCTATCGTCGGCGGTGCCTACCGGACCTTTTCTCGCCACGGGCTTTCTCGGCGAGCCGCAACTCGCCCGCTTTGCGGCGGCGCTGGAGGAAACCCGCGGATTATTTCGTGTCGTGCTGATCCATCACCCGCCGACCATTGCCGGACGTCGGCATTTGCGGCGGCTCGTCGACGCCGTGGAGTTTCGCCGCGTGTTGGCGGAAAAGGGTGCGGAGCTGGTCATTCACGGGCATGATCACCATCATTCGCTGGTGTGGCTCGATGGTCCGCAACCGATACCTGCCGCGGGCGCGCCTTCAGCCTCGGCACAGGCCGCCCACGGCAGCGAAGACGCGGCGGGCTATAACCTTTTTCATATTGCCGGACAGAGCGGCAGCTTCAGCTGCGAAATGATCATGCGGCAGCGCACCGCCGACGGCGGCGTTCGCGAATTCGGCCGCCAGAAACTCGTTTAGGACAAGCTCGCGAGAATCGCCGCGGCCAGCAAGAGCGCGAGCAGGCAGGCGAGAAATCCGAGCACGAATGCGACTATGCCGCGCCGCCGCCGCCGCCGCGTTTGGCGCTGCGCCTCCCGTCCGTCGATCCGTGCCGAAAACTCGGAATCTTCCGCGAGCGCCTGCTCGCGCTCGACCAACCGGCGCGCAACGTAATCGGTAACCGCTCGCACGATCTCGGCAATCTCGTGCGATTCAGCGAGAACCCGGCGCCCAAGCCGCGTGTCGTACAAAAATCGGTAAGTGCGCTTGTCGCGCCCCATCGCGATGTGCGCGACCGGATCGATCCATAGCCGAGGGGTATCTCCCCGGCTTAATCCGCGGTCAAATAAGACCACTGCCGCCGGAACGCTGGCGAACAATGGATCAAGCGCTTCGTTGAGAAGCTCAAGGCGCGCGGCTTCCGCGTCACGCAGGTCGACGACCACGCTGGTGCGTTCGGCCGCCTCAATTCGCGCCTGATGCATGGCCTGTCGCAACGGCGAGGAAGATGCGGCTTCGCTCGCCGATTTTTCAGACTCACGCCTACGCCCCCACATAGACCCCTACCTTTTCCTTGGCGCCACGATACACGCGCGCCGCCGCGCGCAGAAGGCCGCTCAGAAGCTCGCTCACAGGGCGGAATAAGCTGGTGATTCGATCCGCCTTTTCCTGCGCTGAACCCGCCCGAGAGCCGTCAAACCCGCCTTGAGATTGCCCATCATAATGCCCACATCTGGATTGGGCAGCTTTGTGGTTGACCTTTTTACCCTGCCTGATTGGATAAACGGCGAAACGGCGCTCAAAAGCCGGACCC
>Ga0070761_10002140_pt1 | contig 12184 bp, 5 predicted proteins | sample HubBroMetageREF1_FD_66724 | JGI IMG/M metagenome (GOLD analysis project Ga0070761, IMG submission 66724) | Reference soil microbial communities from the Hubbard Brook experimental Forest, New Hampshire, USA - Hubbard Brook CCASE Soil... | ecosystem: Environmental > Terrestrial > Soil > Temperate...
AGCTTTCATAGGCTTTGGCTTTGCCCTGGAAGAAGGCGACATTCGATAAGAGTCGGATGCTGGACTTGGAGTCTTTCTCTTGGCCTCGTGCGGAATCCTGGCCCCTTGCCGGCTCCGCGACAACCGGCCGCGCCGGGTCATACACCTCATAGTAAAGAAGCAGGTGCTGCGTGGCAGAAAAGACATGCGTGATGTTCGGGATAATCTCGGAACCGTCGTGCACCAGCGGGTTCAGGTTCGCACTCGTCTTTGCTTTTGCCGTTTGAATCTGGTTCGCCAGGACCACCGAACTCATCTTCAGCGGCAGAGCCTTCAACTCCGGCACTTCGATGTCGGTTTCGAACGATCCCATGCGGCCTGTCTGGTTCTCGCGCACCACAAATTTAAGGTGATACTTGCCGCTCAGCAGGCTCATGCCAGTGTCATACTGCACATTCTTTTTTTGCACCTCGGCCGATGTGCTCACCGCCAGTTTCACGGTGTCGCGAATTCTGTTCAAGGGGTGGCGATCGTTGTCGAGCACCATTCCAATCACATCGAGCGTTGCCTTGTCGCGGTCGCTGCTGCGGACGAACGGAATCTGCGAGCCCGGCACCACCAGCGAGATGGGAACGAAAAACTTGTTGCCGTCCAGCCGGAAGTAGGCGACGCCCAGATACAGCGGGAAATCCGTGGCCGGCATCTCCGATGCGAGTTCCTCCTCCAGCTGCCGCTCTTTGTCGTCGGCGGTGGAATGCTTGTAATCGGCAGGGGCGTAGTAACCGCGGCGGAAGTCGAGCTTCACCCCCGGAAGATTGCTCTTCACGACGATGCGCCGGTAACGCCCGTCGCGCGCCAGGTTCGCGCTGTGATAGCCGAGCAGGTAGTAGGTTGAGGTGTCCTGCTGCACTCCCTTGAAAATCTTGCTGAAGTCGTTGGAATCGAGAAAAGCGCGACCGCCGGTATCGCTCGCCAGCGTCACCAGCGTTTCCTGGGTCGTGAAATTGGAATTCAGCGCGTTGAGCGTCGCCTGCCCGGAATAGGCCGAAACGCCGCGCAGGCTGGCGTTCTGTGCTTCTCCGCCCGCCACCAGGGCCTGCAAGCCGCGCATATCCATGGTGTAAATCGCCAGGTTCGAGCGCACCGCCGCGTTCACCGCCGCCCGCAGTTCCGATTGATTCTCGATGCCGGTGCGGTCCATGCCGCTGGAAAAATAAATGAGCGATTTCTTCTGCTGCACGTGGGAAAGCTTCTCCGCCACCGATCGCAATGCCTCCAGACGCCGGTCGGTGTTGAAGATGTTGTACTCGGTATCGTCAGCGGTAAAGGGCTGACCGGTGTCGGGCGTGCCCTCGGTCGTACCCGTGGTGCCTTCCTCGAAACCCTGGCCGCTGCCCGAACTGAATCCCTCCAACTCTTTCTTCAGCAACGCGTGGTCGGTCGTGAAGTCCTGATTCACCAGCAGCGAACTTCCCAACGAAACAATCGACACCAGATCGGCCGGCAACATTTGCGTATCGACATAGTGTTCAGCGGACGCAACGGCGTGGTCGATTTCGTCCGGTTCCATGGCGGAAAGGTCGAAGAACAAAACAATCAGGCGCCGGTCTTTGAATTGGGCTGACAAATCTGTCGCGGATGCCGCCGGAATCGCCGGCCCAGACGCCGACTCCGGCAGCGGCTTCGCTTGCGCCACATCCTGCGCGGGCACGGCATCGACGTTCTCCACGTCGAAGGAAACAATCTTCTGTGGTTTGTTGTCCTCGAGGATCGTGAAGTCTTCCGCTTTCAATCCCGGCACAAACTTTCCGTTCTTGTCCCTCACCGTGACGTTCACGAGCACGACGTCGGTTTCCGCGTGGAACACATAGTCCGATTGCTGCTGCGAAGGCGAGGCGGCGCACAAGAATACGAGCAACGACAGGACCGCTGCAGCTCCACTGGAGAATCGGTTCCGATTGCGAGTCATTTGCACCCTCTTCACGGCGTGCCCCCTCAGAAGCGAAAGCGCGACGTAATCGTGAACTGTCGCATGGCCCCAGCCGCCGTAACCCGGCCAAAGGTGAGCGAATTAAGGTTCGTATCAATCGAGGAGTAGTTCACCATATTGAAGACGTTGGTAGCCTGGGCCCGAAACTCCAGCACCCGCGCTTCCTTCAAGGGGAAGATTTTCGTGAAGGCCATGTCAAACACTTTGCTGCCCGGGCCGATGATGCTGTTGCGGCGCGCATTGCCATACGTGCAGGTGGTCTGCTTAGAGAACGCAGCCGTATTGAACCACTCCGCAATCGAGGGATTCGGCAGGCTTATCGATTGCCCGGGAACCAGGTTTGGCCGCAGCGTGCCGTTGGTTCCGGCGTTCACGTCACAGGTGTTATTCAGCAGTCGCGGCGTAAACGGCAGGCCTGATGCGATCGTCCAGTCGCCGCTCCATTGCCAATCGCCGGCAATGGCGCGCCACGGAGTATTTCCCGTGAGCCAGCGCTTGTCGTGGCCAAAGGGTAGCTCGTACAAATAATCCGCGGTGAACTTATGGGTCTGGTTGAAGCTGGAAAGCCCTCGCTCGGCGGACAGATTGAAAGGATTCTGCGCGACGTTCGCGGCGCCTCCGCCCGACGAACCGCCGCCGCCGCCAGCGCCCGTGCCGCCCCCACCCAGCCCGGGAGTACTCGCCGCCGAGGTCGCTCCCGCACCGATCGAAGACGCATCGTCCAGCGACTTGGAAAACGTATAGGTGCCGCCGATCGCGAATCCTGACGCCAGCCGCTTGCGCAGCCGCACCGAACCCGCGTTCGCTTCCTGGTCGGCCACCGAGTTTTCGTAGGTGAAGGCTTCAACCCCGTTCATGCGTACCCCGGTCGGGGTTCGGTTCGGCGCTTCGAGAATGTCGAGATCCGTTCCCTTGGTTCCGGTGTAGTCAAGATTCAGCAGCAGGGTGGGTCGAATCTGCTGTTGAACGTCGAGGTTGCGTATCTGCACGTAGCCCAGCCGGTAGTTCGGATTCACCGCATAACTGTTGGTGATGCCGGTGGCCGCCGGAAATCCGTTTTGCAGCGTCAGGTCTCCAGCGGAGGTCTGAACGTTCGTCGCCGCGGTGGCGAATGGCGGCTGCAACGCAAGTTGCTGCGCGATGCCCTGATACGCACCCGTGTTGTAGTTGATGCCATATCCGCCTCGCACCACGGTATTCGGAAGCGGCTTCCAGGCAAAGCCGATACGCGGCGCAAAGTCCTTGCGATCCGGCCGCACCAGGCTATTCGGGAGGCTGCCGCTGTATGGCCCTACTTGCCCGGGCTGAATCGGGGTCACCGGCGTCGATCCCAGAGGAAGCGCCGGATTCAGCACGCCGGGAGAAAGGTCGAGGTTCACGATGCGATTGCTGATTTCCGTCAGCGGCGAAACGTATTCGTAGCGCACCCCGAGATTGAGCGTCAGATTCGCACGCATCTTCCATTCATCTTGCGCATACAAATCCCAGTAATTGCCGCGGAAGTACTCGCTTTGTCCAAACTGAACGGAAGTTTGCTGCGGCAATCCCAGCAGAAAGTCGGCGAAATCATATCCCGTCCCGGGCACCTGCACTCCGCTGATGAACTGCGCGGTATTGGTGCCGGTGAAGACGAACGAGCCCCGCGGGTTGCCGTCCGTTTCCGTATTCACCTGCACCCGCCGGAAATCTCCGCCCCAGCGCCACGTGTTCTTGCCGTGATTCCAAATCACATTGTCTGAGAAAGTGTAGGTCTGCGGTCGAGCCAGCAAAGGAGTCGTGTCCTGGAGACTGGCTAAGTCCGTAAAAGAAAGATTCGGCAGTCCCCAGTCGAACGGATTGGTTGAAACTCCCGTGATTCCCAGCGTGCCCGTAATGTTGTTATGGAAAGCGTAGAGATTCTGCGTGCGCGTACGGCTGCGGTTGAAGTCGGCGCGAACAATGTTGGTCAGCTTTCCGATGCTGCGCGTGTAGGACACGGGAATATCAAAGCTGCGGACGGTTGTGGTGCCGCCGACACTGGGGAAAGGATTGGTCAGCGTTGCGCTTGACTGATGGTAGTGAAAACCGATCTGCAAACTGTTACGCGGAGCGTTACGGCCTCCACCTCCGCCGCGCCGTCCCCCCGCGGGTGCCGCGCCAAAACTGTGGTTGACGCGGACGTTCAAGTCGTCGCTATCGTTGGTGGCGGAGGTCACGAAGTGGAAGTTCTGAAATGTGCCCGGCAAGTTCGGCACCGGAATATACGGCAACAATCCTTGCGCTACCGAGTTGATTTGCGGAATCTGGTTGCCCGGGAAGGCGGTGTTGGTCAGGGGATTGAAAATCTCTATCGGTTGCCCGCCCACGGCTCCCGAATTGCAGATGGCCTGGGTCTGGGAAAAGCATCCGTTTCGCTCCAGCAGCGTCGGCACCGTCGAAAACTGATCGAACGGATTTTCTCCGTGCTTGCCGTTGAAGTTGATGAAGTAAAACGTCTTGGTCCCGCCGTGGTAGATGTGGGGAATGTTCAGCGGTCCGCCTACGGAGCCGCCGAAGCTATTCTGTACATATGCGGGCTTCTCCGTGGGCTGGCCGGTGAGCGCAAACGGCGAGGCATTCAGCGCCGAATCGCCGACGCCGTAATACAAAGATCCATGCGGGCGATTGATGTCGAAACCCCGCCGGCCGAAACCGCCTCCGCCACCGAATCCTCCGCCGCCGCGACCACCGCCCCCCGCGCCGCCAAATCCACCGCCGCCGCCGAAGCCGCCGCCTTGCTGACGGGCGTCGTTAAAGCGCTGCTGCATTTGGTCGGGGCTCATCGCGTTGAACGAATCGGAAGTGTTGCCCGAAACCGCCACGGATTCCGTTGCGCTGCCCGGTGCAATCCCCGGAACCGGCATGCCGGAGGGGACAACGTCACCCATGGAGCTAACGCCCGAACTACCCCCCGAAGCACCGCCCGACCCGCCGGACGTATCCTGTCCGGCGTCACTCTGAAACACGGAAAGACTCTGAAACCCGCGTCCACCGGCATTCGCGCGCCGCTGCTGAGTTTCTTCAGCGCGGGCCTCGCGCGCCCGCGACAGCAGCACCATTTCAAAATTCGCCTGCACGTCCGTATGGCTTTCGTCCAACACAACTTCTTGTGCGCCAGCGGCAAACGCCGCCATCTGCACCCGCACGTTATAGTGCCCATCGGTGGGAGTCCGCAGCCAGTAACTGCCGTCCACATCCGTCGACGTACTGACTTGGTCTTTGGTCGCCGCATTCACCGCGGAGACTCCAGCGCCGGGAATCGGCATATTCCCCGACTTCACGACGCCGTGAATGGCTCGCTCTGCAGTCGCGGGCGCGACCGCTTGCCCCCGCAACAGTTGCGGGTGAAACGCGACAAGACGAAACAAGACGAGGAATGGAAAGACAAACTCCGGGCGCAGTCTGCCCTGAGCCACCAGAATGCGAAGACCGGAATTCCTCATAGCGTCGCGCAGACCTGCGATGTCGTCTGGCTCGAATCATACCGCTGTCAATTGCGCGGAAACGTAGAGTTTTGTGAGTTTATTAGCGGATTGCACGGTTCATAATTGCACGGTTCATACGGGTAAGGGATCCGGCTTCCCTGCTCCCTCAAAATACCCTTCGATTTCTTCCAAGGTTTTTCCTTTGGTTTCCGGCAGAAACACCGCCGCCGTGATGAAGTAGATGACGGTGCAGCCGGCGAAGCCAAAAAACATGGCCGAGTAGCCATGCTTGCCGACAGTCGGCAGAAATACCGCGGCGATGCCGGTCGAAACCGCCTGGTTAATCAGCAGGGCTATGCTCATGCCGTTGGAGCGAATCCGTGTCGGCATCAACTCCGAAAGCGCCAGCCACACGCACACTCCCGGACCGATCGCAAAAAACGCCATGAACACGAAAAGCGTCATGGCCACCAGCATTCCGTTGTGGGGGCTGGGCAGCGGAGTGATCAACGCATTTTCGATTCTCAACGGAGCCTGGCGAGCGGCATCGAGATCGCCGAACGGATTCGAAAAGAACGCCAACACTTTGTTAGCAGGCACACAGCTTTCGCGGGTGATTTCGATCGGGGTCGCGGCCGTGTCGTCGGAGCGTGCGGCTTTGGTTGCGGCGCGAAAATCTCCATACGAGTAGATGACCACCAAAGACGTGGGACCGCTGCCGATGCTCTGGGCGGCGTTCCCAGCCGGAATCAGCAGCGTCTCAGCCAGTTTCTGGTCATAGGTGAGCGCGATTTTCTGGTCCGCCGTGACCATGGATTGCACCGCGCCTCTGGAATCCACGCGCAGGCTTTCGGTCCGTCGGAAAAGCAGCCCGGTGCAAACGAGCGAAACAATAATCCCGGCCGTTCCGAGCGTCAGCAGAAACTTGCGTCCTTTGCGATCCACCAGCAGCACGCTGCCAATGGTGGTGAGAAAATTAACGATCGTAAAAATGACGTAGCCCCAGTGCGCCTGGAGATCGGAAAGCCCGCTCTGCATGAGGATGTTCGTGTTATAGCCGATGATGGAATTGATCCCAGTGGCCTGGTTGCAAGCGAGAATGACGCAAGCCAAAACAAACGGAATCACATATTTCCGGCGCCAGAGCGACTCTTTGACCTTGGCGCCGGTGGAACTTTTCGCCTTCTCGGCGGTCGCGACTTGCTCCATTTCCGCAATCTCGACATCCGCTTGAGGCTCGTTGCGTGAGCGGAGAAGCGCCGCGTAGGCGGCATCCCGGTGGCCCCGCAGAAACAGCCAGCGCGGCGATTCCGACACCATGAAACCGCCGATCACAAACAAGATGCCAGGAGGCAGCGAAACCCAGAAGATGCTGCGCCAGGCCGTGTCCTTGAAAGCAAACAGTCGCGCCGGATCGCCCAGCTTCACCACCTCTTCAACGCGGAAGCTGAAGTACATGCCGACAAATGCCGCGATCACGATTCCGAGCGTCAGCAGCCATTGGAAGATGCCCGTTCCCTTGCCGCGACTCGTCGCCGACAAGCACTCTGCCAGATAGAGAGGGACGACCACCCCGATCAGACCGGCGCTGATGCCTTGCAAAAGGCGCCCAATCACCAGCGACTCATAGCCATGCGAAAGTGCAATCATGGGGATGCTGCATACAAACAGCAATCCGCTGAGAATCATCAAAGGCTTGCGGCCGATCCAGTCCGCCAGCGCGCCCGCAAACAGGGTTGAGATCACGCTGCCGAGAAGCACGGCAGCGACGACGATGGAAAGTTGGCCTGCATTCAATACAGAGGTCGCCTGCAGATATGGCAAAGCCCCCGCAATGATGCCGACATCCACGCCGTACAGTAATCCGCCCAGTCCGGCGACCAGCAGCAGGAAACGGTTGTAGCCAGTTTTTTCGTTGCTCATCGCAGTGGCAGCCCTTTCGCCCTTAGGAACTTCTGATCGACTCAGTTCTCCGGCAGCTTTGAAAGCCGTCGCAGGATTGCGCCTTTGATAGTATCTCCCACCGTCTTGGCTGAGTGAGCGGTTTTATGTGAGCGCGTGCTCCGGATGCCTCAAGCTCGGCAATCCCCTGATCAAGGCATCAGGCAAGTGCACTTCCTGCTGCGGCCGTCCTGCTCTCGTTGACTTCCGGTTCCGCGCGCTTCTAACATGTTCGCCAAGCGATGGATCCCCCTTCCCAACTCGTCGGCCAGACGATCTCGCACTACCGCGTCATCGAGAAGCTCGGCGGCGGAGGCATGGGCGTCGTCTACAAGGCCGAAGACACTCGTCTCGACCGCTTCGTCGCCCTCAAATTCCTTCCTGAAAATGTGGCGCAGGACCGGCAATCGCTCGAGCGTTTCCGCCGCGAGGCGAGGGCTGCGTCCGCGCTCAATCATCCGAATATCTGCACCATCTACGACATTGGTGAGCAGGACGGCAAGGCCTTCATCGTTATGGAGTACCTCGACGGAGCAACGCTGAAGCACAACATTGGCTATCGTCCGATGGAGTTGGATACCCTGCTTTCGCTGGGCATCGAGATTGCGGATGCGCTGGATGCGGCGCACGCGCAGGGGATCGTCCATCGTGACATCAAGCCGGCAAATATTTTCGTGACCAAGCGCGGCCACGCGAAGATCCTGGATTTTGGCCTGGCAAAAGTTTCGCAGCCTGCCAAGCGGCAATCGGAGCCGTCCGGTGTGACGGTGGAGGCCACGATCGAGGAGGAACACCTCACCAGCGCCGGTTCCACGATGGGGACGGTCGCTTACATGTCTCCGGAGCAGGCGAAGGGAAAGGAACTGGACGCGCGCACCGACCTGTTTTCCTTCGGAGCCGTGCTCTATGAAATGGCTACCGGCATGGTGCCGTTTCGAGGAGACACGTCGGCGCTGGTTTTTCAGGCGATCCTCGATCGGGCGCCGACATCGCCAATACGTCTCAATCCCGATCTGCCGCCGAAGCTCGAAGACATCATCAATAAGGCGCTCGAGAAAGACCGTGACGTACGTTATCAGGTCGCTTCGGAGATGCGCGCCGACCTGAAGCGGATGAAGCGCGACACCGAATCCGGAAAATTCACACCGGCAGAAACTCACGGCGTCCCCATTCGAGGCACGGCCCCGGCGCTCCTGCGAAGGCGGTGGCGCAGCGTTACTGTGCTTGCGCTTTCGTGTCTCGCGCTGGTCTTGATCGGGATCGTCGTTTACCGATTCGTGGCGGGCAAGAAGAGTCTTGCTCCTTTCCAAACCATGTCGATCGAGCGGCTCACCACCACCGGGACCGCGCGCAAGGTCACCATCTCGCCCGATGGCAAGTACGTAGCTTACGTTACCGGACAAGCGGGAATGCAGAGCCTTTGGGTGCGACAGACAGCCACCCGCAGCGATATCCAGATTATCCCGCCGACCGCGGAATACTACGTTGGGCTTACCTTTTCGCCGGATGGAAACTATGTCTATTACGTCCGCAGTACGAACCCCTACGTTTCAGGAACGCTCTTTCAAATTCCCGCTTTAGGGGGAGAATCGCGAAAGGTGGTGGAGCGCGTCGATTCCCCCGTCGCTTTTTCTCCCGAAGGCAATCGTGCGGCCTTCATACGGGAAAACCCTGGGTCGGAGACGGCCTTGATGGTAGCGGAAGCCGATGGCACGGGAGAACGGCAGGTCTCCGCGCGCAAAATCCCCGACCCCTTCGTCGAATCTGGCATGGCCTGGTCCCCGGACGGCAAGAGCATCGCCATTGGCGCTTACTCTGGCGGCCGGTGTTATGTCATGACCGTGCAGGTGGCGGATGGTTCGGTGAAGCAGGTCGGCGCCAAGGGATGGCGTCACATCTTGAGGGTGGCTTGGCTGGCGGATTCGAATGGGCTGGTTCTGGCGGCGGTCGAAGGGCCGAACGCGCCGATTCAGATTTGGGCGCTTTCTTATCCGGACGGCGCGATGCGGAGAATCACCAATGATTTGAACGATTACGTGGACCTGGATGTAACTGCGGATTCGAGCGTACTGGTAACCGTGCTGCGGGAGCTCCGCTCGAACGTCTGGCTAGGCGACAAGGGTATGGCCAGCCAGGCGAAGCAGATCGGCTTCGGCGCAGCAACGCAAGAGGGCCTGTTCGGCCTGGCCTGGACAGCGCAGGGACGCATTGCATATGCCTCGTTGGCGAGCGGCCGGCGTGAGCTCTGGGTAATGGAGGCGGACGGCAGTCACCCTCGGCAACTGACGTCGGATGCCGACCTGCAGTTCTTCTCTTCGCCGTCGTCGTGCCCCGACGGCAGTATCCTGTTCGCCTCCGGAGTCTTCGGTTCGGCGAACGTCTGGAGTATCGACCCGGACGGCGGTAACCGGAAGCAGTTAACGCACGGAGGCACCAACGGCGCCCCGTCCTGCTCGCCGGATGGAAAGTGGGCGGTTTTCAACGCCTCGAACGGCGGAGACTATGCCCTATGGAGGATTCCCATCCAGGGCGGGACTGCGGAGCAACTTACCAATTACGCGTCAGCCTATCCGACCGTCTCGCCGGATGGGAAGTGGATCGCCTTCAACGACTATGCCGTGCCGGCGGCGACCAAAATCGGCGTGATTCCCTTCGCGGGCGGCCAACCGGTCCAGACCTTCGACTATTCGGCCTCGAGTTTTGCGGGTTATCCTGTAATCCGTTGGAGCGCGGACGGGCGCGACCTGACCTACATTCGAGACCAGCAAGGTGTCTCGAATATCTGGGCGCAACCCCTCGCTGACGGCCCACCTAAACAACTCACGGAGTTCAACGCCGGCCAGATCTTCAACTTTGCTTGGTCGAAAGATGGCCGCCAAATCGCGCTCGCGCGCGGCTCCCTGACCAGTGACGTAGTGCTCATCCACAGTTCTCTAAAGTAGCTCGGGGTGTGGGGTCTTGTACGGCGGACTAGGCCCGTACCGGGCGAACGCCCGTCTCCTATGCGTCCACTTCCCGCGAGGGCCGCAGCGGCTCAATCTCAATGACGTGCAATCCGCACTCGGTTTTGGCCGTGCCCGGCCAGCGCCCGGCTCTGGGATCTTCGCCCGGACGGACGGCCCGCGTGCAATGCGTGCATCCGATGCTCGGATAATTCTGATCGTGGAGCGAGTTATAAGGCACGCCGTGTTCGTGAAGATAGCGCCAAACTTGTTTCGAACTCCAGTCGGCGATCGGATTCAACTTCACCAGGCCGAACTTCGCGTCCCACTCGATTTTGCGGGCGTCCTTCCGGAATGACGTCTGATCGCGGCGAATGCTCGTGATCCACGCCGCCAATTTACTCAACTTGCGGCGGAGCGGCTCGACCTTCCGCAGGTTGCAGCATTGGTCGGGATTGCGCGTCCAGAGCGCGGCGCCGTGAACCCGCTCCTGCTCTTCGGGCGAGAGTAGGGAAAACACTTTCTCAATTTTGATTTCGTATTTTTGCTCGATTCGATCGATCAGGCTATACGTCTCGGGAAATAGGAATTCGGTATCCATCGTGAAAAGGCGGAAATCCTTGCGCACCCGCGACGCCATATCGATAAGCGCCATGCCCTCAGCCCCAAACGCGGAGGAGATCGCCACATCATTGCCGAACGTCTCAAAGGCCCAAGACAGCACCTGCTGCGGACTCCAGCTCTCAGCCTTCAACTGCGCTTCCGCGATCTTGTCTTTCATGCCATCGGCTCCCCATCTCGCCGACGCGCCGCCTGCGAGAGAAACGGTTGGAAAACTGACGCGGGCAGTAACCCATCGCTGCCTTTCGAAGTTGGCACCTCAAATTCACTCGCCATCGCCGCGGGCTCGGATAAATTCACCACCTCGCCGACGACCAGCAGTGTGGGAGCGGCGAGTTGCGGCGCTCGATGCAGATCAAGCACGGTTGTGCGATGGGTTCGCTGATATTTCGTGGAGGCGCGTGAGATCACGGCGCAAGGCGTCTCGCCGGCCAATCCGGCTGCCGTCAGCCTCTTCGCAATGTCGGAGTAGTTTCGTCCAGGCATGTAAATCACCAGCGTCGCTCCGCTGGCGACAAACTTGCTCCAATCCGGGGCGTCTTTACCGGCGGCGCGGTGCGCGGTAATGAGCACGAGCGCGTCGGACGCGCGACGATGCGTCAGCGGAATCTGCGCCGCAGCCGCGGCACCCAGAGCCGATGTCACACCCGGTACGATCTCGAATGGAATGTTGTTTGCCCGCAGGGATTCGATCTCTTCGCCGGCGCGTCCGAAAATCAGCGGATCGCCACCCTTCAGCCGGACAACGTGCAACCCCGAAGCCGCCAGCTCGACCATCAGAAAATTGATCTCGCCTTGCAGGATTTTCTTTTTCCCGCAGCGCTTGCCCACGTTGTGAACCTGGGCGGTTGACGGAATCAGCTTCAGTATCTCGGGCGCGACCAGGTCGTCGTGCAAAACCGCGTCGGCGGTTCGCAGCAACCGAAGCGCCTTCATTGTCAGTAACTCTGGATCGCCCGGTCCTGCGCCCACCAGATAAACCTTGCCCTTCATGTTCCCTTACCTTTCGCGCTCAGTTTTCTTGACGTTCCAATTTTTCGCTCAAATCCTGGTAGTCAACTCTTGGTACTCAGCTGGGGAACCTTGGCCAGCGCTGCTTCGAACGCTTCCCGGCTCGCCAGCGAGTGCAGTAACTCCCACTTGGTCTCTCGATCGAGGTCGCTGGCCAGGATGAGACGTCTGGTCTCGCCGAGCTGTTCAACCCACTCCGCGTATCCTGGACCGAACTGCCGCTCCAGTTGCTGCCGAAGTTTCTGCGCCAGCGATGG
>Ga0070761_10002141_pt1 | contig 12181 bp, 6 predicted proteins | sample HubBroMetageREF1_FD_66724 | JGI IMG/M metagenome (GOLD analysis project Ga0070761, IMG submission 66724) | Reference soil microbial communities from the Hubbard Brook experimental Forest, New Hampshire, USA - Hubbard Brook CCASE Soil... | ecosystem: Environmental > Terrestrial > Soil > Temperate...
TCGAACCCTGCGACATTGAAGAGGCGCTGCTGCAGACCGCTGTGTACGCCGGTGTTCCGGCAGCCAACACGGGCTTTCAAATCGCCACCGAGGAGCTAGCCGAGCGCGAAAAGCGCACATAGCCATGCCGACAGTTACGAAACTCCGCACGCAGGTCGGCATTGTCGGAGCCGGACCTGCCGGCCTCATCCTCTCCCACCTGCTGCACCTCGAAGGCATCGACTCGATTGTCATCGAAGCCTGCGCCCGCAAACACGTCGAGGAACGGCTCCGTGCGGGCGTTCTCGAACAAGGCACGGTGGATCTGCTCAATGAAGCGGGCCTCGGGGAACGCATGCGGCGCGAAGGCCTGGTTCATCGCGGTATCGAACTTCGGTTCAATCGCCGCGGCCATCGCATCGATATGCACGAACTCACGGGCGGCCGCAGCATCACCGTGTATGGCCAGCACGAACTCGTCAAGGATCTGATTCGCGCCAGGATCGAGGCTGGCGCACAGATATTCTTCGATGCCGGCCAAGTCGAAATCCATGATATTGAGGGACAATCGCCGCGCCTCACTCTTCAGCATGCCGAAGGCGCCCTGGAGATTGTCTGCGATTTCATCGGTGGATGCGACGGTTCCCATGGGTTTTGCCGCGCCTCCATTCCCGCCGCGGCGCTCCGTTGTTACGAGAAGATCTACACTTTTGGCTGGCTGGGCATTCTCGCCGGAGCGCCGCCGGCATCCCGGGAGCTGGTCTATTCGAACCACGAACGAGGCTTCGCCTTGCTGAGCATGCGCACGCCGCAACTCAGCCGCATTTACCTGCAGTGCAGGCCCCACGAAGACCTGGCCGCATGGCCGGACAGCCGCATCTGGGAAGAGTTGCAGCGGCGGTTCGAGACCTGCGAAGGGTTCCGCCTGAACGAGGGTCCTATCCTTCAAAAAGGCGTGACGCCCATGCGCAGCTTCGTCACGGAGCCGATGCAGCATGGACGCCTTTTCCTGGCCGGAGACGCCGCGCATATCGTGCCGCCAACTGGCGCAAAAGGCCTCAATCTCGCGGCTGCCGACGTGCGCATCCTAGCCCGCGCGATCGCCGGCTGGTATCGCTCCGGCGCCACGGACCTGCTCGAACATTACTCCGAAATCTGCCTGCGCCGTGTGTGGCGGGCGCAACATTTTTCCTGGTGGATGACTTCGATGTTGCATCGATCGGAATGCGGCGACGGCTTCGACTATCGCCGGCAATTGGCCGAACTGGAACACGTGACCACCTCGCGCGCCGCGGCCACCAGCTTGGCCGAGAACTATACAGGATTGCCCTTCAACTTACCCGGAGAACGGTTATGACCCGCAGCATTCCGCCTTTTCGCGCCGATCATGTCGGCAGTCTGCTCCGCCCTGCCGCGCTGAAAGAGGCACGCGCCCGCCGCCAGCGCGGAGAGATCTCCGCGGAGGATCTGCGCGCCGCCGAAAACACGGCCATCGAAAACATCATCGCCAGGCAGGCGGAGATCGGGTTGCGCAGCGCTACGGATGGCGAGTTTCGCCGCGCCATGTGGCACTTCGATTTCCTCGAACATCTCGATGGCGTCGAATCGTTCCGCTCCGATCAGGGTATCGCGTTCCAGGGCGGCATCGAAACCCAGGCCAAAGGGTTGCGCGTCACCGGCAAGCTGGGCTTCCCTACGCACCCCATCGTGCATCCCATGATCGGCCACTTCCGATTCCTGCGCGAACACACCAGCGCCACGCCGAAGATGACCGTTCCTTCGCCGAGCGTGCTGCATTTCCGCGGCGGGCGGCGCGCCGTCAGCCCGGAGGTCTACCCGGATATGGAGGATTTCTATCGCGACCTCGGGTTGGCCTATCGTGGCGCCGTCCGGGCGTTTGGGGATGCTGGCTGCCGCTATCTGCAGCTCGATGAAGTCAACCTGGCGTACCTTTGCGACCCCGAGCAGCGCCGGATTCTGCGCAAACGCGGCGACGATCCCGACCGCCTTCCCGGCATCTACGCGGACATGATCAACGCCGCGATCGGCCAACCGCCGGCGGACATGACCATCACAATGCATTTGTGCCGTGGCAATTTTCGATCAAGCTGGATCGCGCAGGGCGGCTATGAACCCATAGCTGAAATTCTGTTCAACCAGATCGCCGCGGACGGGTATTTCATGGAATTCGATACCGAGCGCGCCGGCGGCTTTGAGCCTCTCCGCTTCGTACCCAAAAACAAGACGGTGGTCCTCGGCTTGGTTACATCCAAAGCCGGCGCGCTGGAATCGGCCGCCGAGTTGGAACGGCGCATCGGGGACGCGGCCAAGTACATCGATCTGCAGCAACTCTGCCTCAGCCCGCAGTGCGGTTTTGCCAGCACCGAGGAAGGCAACGTTCTTACCGAGGACGAACAGTGGGCCAAGCTGGCACGCATCGTCGAGGTGGCGCGCAACGTGTGGGGAGAATGATCGCTCGACGGGTGCGCACAGTGAACGTGCTCGGCGCCGAGGCCGTCTTCGAACAGCGCCGCGATGGCGCCATCTACGTCCACTCTCCGCGCCGGCTGGGACCCTACCCCGACAAACTCACCGAGCGCCTCGAGTACTGGGCCGTTCGCACACCCGAGCGTGTGTTCCTCGCGCAGCGCGTTAGTCCGCCGTCACTTCAACCGGACTGGCGCCGCATCACTTATGCGGAAACTCTCCTGCGCGTGCGCGCCATCGCACAGGCGCTGCTCGACCGGCGCCTGACCGCGCAGACGACGGTGGCGATCCTATCCGGCAACGGCATCGAGCACGCCCTGCTCGCGCTCGCCTGCATGTATGCCGGGGTACCCTATGCTCCCATCGCACCATCGTACTCGCTGGCGTCCGCCGAACTCACCACTCTACGTAACCTGTGGCAGTGTTTGCATCCCGCCCTGGCGTTCGCCGCCGACGGCGTTGCGTTCGAACGGCCGCTGTCGCAGTTCCTCGATTCGAAAACGGAGCTGGTGACCGTCACTCCGCCTGGGTCGTTGGCGGCGACCCCGTTCGAGGACCTCACCAGTGTCTCGCCACGCACGGTGGTGAACGTTGCGCACAACCGGGTGAACCCGGACACCGTCGCCAAGATCCTATTCACTTCCGGGTCCACCGGCAGGCCAAAGGGCGTCGTCACTACGCAACGCATGCTCTGCTGCAACCAGGAAATGCTGCGCACCGTCATGGCGTTCCTGGCCGACGAGCCGCCCGTGCTGTGCGACTGGCTGCCCTGGAATCACACCTTCGGCGGCAGCCACAACTTCGGCATCGCCCTCTACAACGGTGGCACTCTCTATATCGACGAAGGCCAGCCCACCACGCCCTCCGCTTTCGCCCCGACCGTCGCCAACCTTCGCGACATCGCCACCACAGCGTACTTCAACGTCCCCAAAGGATACGAGATGCTCGTGCCGGCTCTGCGCGTCGACGAGGCGCTGCGAAGGCGCTTTTTCAGCCGCGTGCAGATTCTCTTTTACGCTGCCGCCGGTCTCAAACAGCAGTTGTGGGACGAGTTGCAGGATCTCGCGGTGGACGCCTGCGGCGAAGAAATTCTCATGATGACCGGTCTCGGCGCTACTGAGACTGCGCCCATGGCGCTCTCCACCGGCGTGGAGGGAGCGGCGGCCGGGCGAGTGGGTCTCCCCGTCCCTGGCGTCGAACTCAAGGTGGCGCCGGTGGAACATAAACTGGAAGCCCGCGTTCGTGGGCCCAACGTGACGCCCGCGTTTTGGGGCGATCCGGATCTCACCCGCGCGGCATTCGACGAGGAGGGCTACTACAGACTCGGAGACGCAGTACTCTTGGCCGACCCCGCGAATCCCCTCAAAGGCTTTCTGTTCGACGGCCGGATCGCGGAAGACTTCAAGCTTTCCACCGGATCGTGGGTCAGCGTCGGACCGCTCCGCGCCAAGTTCCTCGCCTGGTTCGACGGTGTGGCGCAGGATGTGGTTTTCGCCGCTCCGGACCGCGGCTACTTGACCGCCCTTATCTTCCCGCAACCCGGCGCCCAAGCCGCTGCCGTACGCGCGCTCCTCGAAAGCTTTGCCTGTCGGAACACCGGCATCTCGACCCGCGTCGAGCGCGCCATCCTGCTGGAACAACCGCCTTCCATGGATGCCGGCGAATTCACCGGGAAGGGTACCATCAATCAGAAGGCCGTGCTGCGCAACCGTGCGGCTTTGGTGGAAGAACTCTACGCCGGATCGCCGCGCGTCATCGGAATCGAATTATGAACATCGCTCAACTCAAAGCCATCGACGTGCACGTCCACATTGAGGACGCCGCCGCGGATACCGCGGTCGACTCAGCGACGAGGAAATACTTCGGCGATAGCGGGGCCGTGCGCAACCGCCAAGCGCTGACCGAATATTCGGATGGAGTGGAGCAGGCCAATGAACCGAATTGAGGCGGATACTCTAGGCGAGGTCGAGGTGCCGCAGAGCCGGCTATGGGGCGCGGAAACCCAGCGCAGCCTGGTGAATTTCCCGATCGGGACCGGGCGTTTTCAGTGGGGGCGTCCGGTGATCCGGGCGCTCGGTATGGTGAAGAAGTGCGCCGCTTTGGCGAACGGCGAACTCGGCGAAGTCCCGCAGGAGAAAGCCGCCGCGATCGTGCGCGCGGCACAAGAAGTGATCGACGGCCGGTGGGACGACGAGTTCCCCCTAGTCGTATTTCAAACCGGGTCGGGCACACAGTCCAACATGAACGCCAACGAGGTAATCGCCAACCGGGCGATTCAAATGCTGGGCGGCGTCGTGGGATCGAAAACGCCTATTCATCCGAACGACGACGTCAATCGCAGCCAATCGTCCAACGACACGTTTCCAACTGTGATGCACCTGGCTACAGTGGATCGACTGGAGGCCGCCCTGATCCCGACGCTTGCCACTCTTCGCCACACTCTGGCAGCGAAGGCTGAGCAGTACGCGCGCCTGGTCATGGTGGGCCACACGCATTTGCAGGATGCGGCGCCTGTTACGCTCGGGCAGGTGGTTTCCGGCTGGGTGGCGCAACTGGATAGCGCGATCGGCAATATCCGCCAAGCCATGCCTGGTCTCTATGAACTGGCGATCGGCGGCACCGCTGTCGGCACCGGTTTGAATGCGCCACCGCTCTTCGGAGAGGCTGTTGCGCGCAAGATCGCCGAGGAAACCGGCAGTCCATTCGTGGCCGCTCCGAACAAATTCGCCGCGATCTCGGCGCACGATGCCATGGTGACGGCAAGCGGCGCGTTACGTACCTTAGCCGGCGCCCTAATGAAAATTGCCAACGATCTGCGCTGGTACGCCAGCGGCCCGCGCGCGGGAATCGGTGAACTCAGTCTGCCCGCCAACGAGCCCGGCTCGTCGATCATGCCCGGTAAGGTCAACCCCACGCAGTGTGAGGCTCTGACCCAGGTGACGGTACAGGTCTTTGGTAACGATCACGCGGTGGCCTTCGCCGGCTCGCAGGGCAATTTCCAGCTCAATGCGTTCAAGCCGGTCATCTTACACAACGTGCTTGAATCCATCGAACTTCTGTCCGATGGCTGCCGCTCCTTTGAAGAGCGCTGCGCACGAGGATTCCAGCCGAACACCAGCCGCATTCAAGAGCACTTAGAGAGTTCCCTGATGTTGGTTACGGCGCTCAGCCCGCACATCGGGTATGAGAAGGCGGCCCGAATCGCGTTGACCGCGCAGCGCGAGGGCGGCAGCTTGCGCGAGGTAGCCATACGGTTGGGATATTTGACCGAAGAGGACTTTGACGAGTGGGTGAAGCCCGAAGCTATGGCGGGGATCGCCTGGTAATAATTGCCCAATGCCACTTACTTTTCTCAAAACTCGGGATACTCATAAACTGTAGGTGTTCGGTCATGAGAAAAGTAAGTGGCGTTGTGGCAGGACAGCCCGCCCCACAAGGATCCTTCAGGCATTCCCCGGCAATGTGAAGAAAAATGTCGCGCCTTTGCCTAACTCGGATTCAACCCAGATGCGTCCTTCGTGGCGGCTTACGATCTTCCGGCAAATGGCCAATCCCATCCCGTTTCCAGAGCTTCTATCCCGAGGCTGCAGACACTTGAAAATACCGAAGACTTTCTCCGTATACTGGGGCTCGATTCCAATTCCGTTGTCTCTTACCGAAAAGCGCCACTCGCTACCCGTGCCATCCGCGGCCACGTGGATGCGCGGCGCCTCCCCGCTTCGGTACTTGATGGAGTTGGCCAGCAGATTCTGGAATAGCCGCGTCAACTGGATCGCATCGCCTTTCACCACCGGCAGGCCCCCCCGTGTAATCGTCGCACCGCTCTCTTCGATCGACGATCTCAGGTTGCGGATTGCGTCGTCCAACACCGTATCGCAACCTATCTTAGTGAAGAAGTCGGCGCCCCTCGCTTCCACACGCGAAAAATCCAGCAAGTCGTGGATCAGTCTCTCCATGCGATCCGCGCCCTCCACAATGAAACTGATGAACTGGTCCGCATCTCCCTGGAGCTGCCCCTTGTACCGCGCCGCCAAAAGCTGGGCGTAAACCGAGACAGTGCGCAACGGCTCCTGCAGGTCGTGGCTGGCGACGTACGCAAACTGCTGCAGCTCCTCGTTGGAACGCATCAATGCTTCGGTTCGCTCCAGGACGCGTTCTTCCAGGCTCGTATTCAGTTGGCGAATCTGCTCCTCGGTTCTCTTGCGCTCGCTGATGTCGCGTATGGCGCTGGTAACTACCACCCCTTCCTCGGTGTGTAATGGGCTGAACGTGATCTCTACCGGAAACGGCGCCCGGCCCTCCGGGAAAGCATGCAACTCCACTCTTTGTTGCACGGGTTCAACCGCCGCCGCGCCAGAGTCGTCGTCCCAGGCCTCCGGCAAATGGAATCCCCAACCTGGCACCAAAGTTCTGAAATTCTTGGACATCAATTTGTCCCTGCCACAGTTGAACAGGAGCTCGGTCCGCGAATTGACCATGACCACTTCGCCGTCGACACGGCACATCACCATCGCGTCGGGCGCCGCCTCCAGCAACGAACGGAATCGCTGCTCCGCCTTCTGCAGCACTCCGGCTTGTTCCTTCAGCTTGGCGTTGCTGCGGCTGAGTTCCACAAAAACAGCCACTTTGGAACGAAGAATTTCGGGAACAATGGGCTTGAACAGGAAATCGACCGCGCCGAGATCGTAACCTCGAAACAAGTGTTCTTCGTTTCTGTACCCGGTTAGAAAGAGAATAGGGATCTCGCGCGATCGCGGGCGGCTTCGAATCAGTTCGGCGGTTTCGAACCCGTCCATATCGGGCATTCTCACGTCTAATAATATCGCCGCAAAGTCGTCGTTCAAAACGTGCCGGAGCGCTTCCCTTCCGGAATTCGCCAGCACCAATTCCTGACCCAAGCCACTAAGCGTCGCTTCCAGGGAAACCAGGTTCTCCGGCGTATCGTCCACCAGAAGGATCTTCATCCTCCGTTCAGGGGCGGGCTCTCGAGCGAGTTGCACTCCATTGGCCGGCATGTTATTTATCCAGCGACCGTCATGGCTGCCGGCGGCGAGTCATGCGCCCGAACCAACCACACGCGCAACACGGAAAACAATTGTTCGAGATCGACGGGCTTGGTAATGTAATCCGACGCGCCCGCGTCTATGCACTTGGCCCGATCCCCTTTCATGGCTTTGGCCGTCACCGCCACGATAGGGATCGCCCGGAATTCCGCAATTTGCCGGATTGCCCGCATCGTTTCATAGCCGTCCATCTCGGGCATCATGATGTCCATTAGAACGCCATCGATGCCCGGCGTCTTGAGGAGCATTTCGATGCCCGCGCGGCCATTCTCAGCGTGCACGACCTGGAGACCGTGCTGCTCCAAAACCGTCGATAGCGCAAAGATATTGCGCACGTCGTCGTCCACCACCAAAACCCTCTTGCCCGCCAGCACGGAGGCGCTCTGGCGCAGGGCTCTTAGAAGCTCCCGTTGCGATTCGGAGAGCTCTGCTTCGGGCCGGTGCAACAGCAGCACCGTTTCCTCCAGCAGGCGTTCCAGCGAGTCCGCATACCTGACCACACTCTGCCGCGCGAGGGATTTGATGGCTGATTCGGTCTCGGCGCTGGGCCTGCGCGGGCCGCACACCACCACCGGCGGCATAGGGGTGGTTTCGGCCTGGATCTCCTCTACCAATTGCAACGCTGGAATGTCGGCTACCCGAAGATCCAGCGCAATGGCATCCAGATATTGCTGCTTCACCACAGCCAACGCCTCTCCGCCGGAGCCCACCGCAATGATCTCGACGCCGTTTCCGCCGAGGGCTTCCCGCCAGTTAGTCCGGCGGGTCTCCTCCGGTGCGACGATCAGCAACTTCTTGGTGCGCCGCTCCAAAGAATGATGGATGCTATCGAACGCGATGTTGAGATTGTCCTTGGTGACCGATTTTTCAAGATACGTCATCGCGCCCAGGGCTAGCCCGCGACGGCGGTTTTCATCGCCCGAAATCACGTGCACCGGTATATGACGCGTAGTTGGATCGTGCTTCAGCCGGTCGAGAATCGTCCAACCGGCCATGTCGGGCAAAGTGATGTCCAGCGTAATGGCGCCCGGTACAAACTCGCGGGCCAGTGTAAGCGCCGTGCCTCCCCGGATCGCGACCAGCGCCTTGATGTTGCGCTCGTGCGCCAGGTCCACCAGAATACGGGCAAAGGTGGCGTCGTCCTCGACGATCAACAGCACCGCATCGCCGGGGCGAATGAGGTTTCGGTCGTCGTCGATTTCAATGTCATGCACCACGGCGATGGGCGCCGAGGAAGGCGTCGCCAGAATAATATCCAGCGCATCGGTATCGGTCACGCTCGCGCCATCCACGGTAGACTGTCCGGGGCGGTTGTCCGCGGCCTGTATAGTCCGTATCTCAACTTTCCCCGGGGACACCTGGGCCACATAGGTTTGCGGAAGATACAAGCTAAACGTGCTGCCTACTCCCGGAGCGCTTTGCAGCCGGATCTCGCCGCCCAGCAACCGGGTGAGTTCGCGGCTGATCGAGAGACCCAGGCCTGTACCGCCATACTTACGGCTGGTAGTGCCATCCGCCTGCTGGAAAGCTTCGAATATGATGCGTTGCTTCTCTTGCGGAATCCCGATGCCGGTGTCGGTAACGGAAAACGCAATAACGGACTTGACCCGGTTCAGCACGGGGTGATTTGCGCTCCAGCCGGAACTGGCCCGTTCGACTCGCAAACGCACCGTCCCGTGTTCCGTGAATTTCAGCGCGTTCGATAGCAGATTCTTCAGTACCTGCTGCAGCCGCTTGGCGTCGGTAATGATGGTCTCGGCCGGCAGGCTCTCTTCCAGCTCTATCGAAAAATCCAGTCCCTTTCCATCGGCGACATGGCGGAATGTGCGCAAACAGAAATCGCGCACTTCGCTGTAGCGCACGCTGCCCACTTCTATGTCCATCTTTCCGGATTCGATCTTGCTCAGGTCCAGAATGTCGTTGATCAGGGCCAACAAATCCGTGCCGGACGAGTGGATGGTTTCGGCGTACTTAACCTGTTTCGAGGTCAAAGTGCTGTCGGTGTTCTCCGCCAGCATTTGCGCCAGGATCAACAGGTTGTTGAGCGGCGTGCGCAACTCGTGACTCATGTTGGCAAGAAATTCGCTCTTGTACTTGGAAGTCAGCGACAACTGTTCGGCCTTCTCTTCCAACGCCGCCTTGGCTTGCTCGACTTCCCGATTCTTGGTTTCCACCTCGTTCTTTTGCTCGGCCAGCAGGCTCGCTTTTTCCTCTAATTCGGCATTGGTCTTCTGGAGCTGCTCCGCCAATGCCTGGCTCTTATTCAGCAGTTGTTCCGTCCGCATGGTGGCCGCGATGGTATTGAGCACGATGCCGATACTCTGTGTGAGCTGATCGAGAAAGGCCAGGTTCACATCCGTGAAATGGCGGAACGAGGCGAGCTCGATGACCGCCCTGGTATCCCCTTCGAACAGAACCGGCAGGACCACAATACTTAGAGGCGTAGCTTCTCCAAGGCTCGAGCTGATTCTAATATAATCTTGCGGAATATCGGTAACCAGAATGCGGCGCTTCTCCAACGCACACTGGCCCACCAAGCCCTGTCCCATCGGGAAATGCTTCGGAACGCCCTCGCGTTCGTTCGAGGCGTAGGCCGCCAGGAGCTTTAAGGACTCCTCCTCTTCGTCCGTGATGTAGAAAGTGCCATGCTGGGCGCCCACCAGGGGAGTCAGCTCCGATAGGAGTAATTTGGAAACCGTCACCAGGTCGCGCTGACCCTGCAGCATACCGGTAAATTTCGCGATATTCGTCTTGAGCCAGTCCTGATCCGTATTCTTTCGAGTGGTCTCCGCCAGATTGACGATCATCTCATTGATGTTGTCCTTCAAGGCGGCCACCTCGCCCAGCGCTTCTACCGCGATCGAGCGCGTGAGATCGCCCTTGGTGACGGCCGTGGCGACATCCGCGATGGCGCGCACTTGAGTAGTCAGATTCGCGGCAAGCTGGTTGACGTTATCCGTAAGGTCGCGCCAGAGTCCGGCCGCGCCAGGCACCAGCGCCTGGCCGCCCAGTTTTCCTTCCTTGCCAACTTCTCGCGCCACGTTGCTCACCTGGTCGGCGAAGACCGCCAGCGTGTCGATCATCTCGTTGATGGTGTCCGCCAGCGATGCAATCTCACCCTTGGTCTCCAACACCAGCTTGCGTTTCAGGTTCCCGTTGGCCACGTCGGTGACCACCTTGGCGATACCCCGGACCTGGGTGGTGAGGTTAGCGGCCATGGAGTTCACATTATCTGTTAAGTCTTTCCATGTGCCCGCTACCCCACGCACCTCAGCCTGTCCTCCGAGCTTTCCTTCGGTGCCCACCTCGCGCGCCACGCGGGTGACCTCCGAAGCGAAGCTGTTGAGCTGGTCCACCATGGTGTTGATGGTGCTCTTCAGCTCGAAAATCTCGCCCTGCACATCTACGGTAATCTTACGGCTCAAGTCTCCGTTGGCCACCGCCGTAGTGACTTGGGCGATGTTCCGGACCTGAGCGGTCAAGTTGCCCGCCATGGAATTCACGCTATCGGTCAGGTCTTTCCACGTGCCGGCCACGCCGCGCACTACGGCTTGGCCGCCCAGCTTACCCTCCGTGCCCACTTCCCGCGCGACGCGGGTGACTTCCGCCGCAAAGGAACTGAGCTGATCCACCATGGTGTTCACGGTGTTCTTCACTTCCAGGATCTCGCCCCGCACATCCACCGTGATCTTGCGCGAAAGGTCTCCCTTCGCGACAGCCGTGGTGACTTCCGCGATGTTGCGCACCTGGGTCGTCAGGTTCGCCGCCATCGAGTTCACACTGTCGGTCAGATCCTTCCAGGTTCCGGCCACACCGCGCACATCGGCCTGGCCGCCGAGTTTTCCTTCGGTGCCTACTTCACGCGCCACGCGCGTTACTTCGGAGGCGAACGAACTGAGCTGATCCACCATTGTATTGATGGTATTCTTCAACTCCAGAATCTCGCCGCGCGCATCCACGGTAATCTTAGTGGTCAAGTTGCCTTTGGCCACCGCGGTAGTGACTCCGGCGATATTGCGCACCTGATTGGTGAGATTGCTGGCCATGGAGTTGACCGAGTCGGTCAGATCCTTCCACGTACCAGCCACACCGCGCACATCGGCCTGGCCGCCCAGTTTGCCTTCCGTGCCCACCTCGCGCGCCACGCGCGTCACCTCGCCGGCGAAGGCGTTAAGCTGATCCACCATGGTGTTGATGGTGTTCTTCAACTCCAGAATTTCGCCGCGCACATCCACCGTGATTTTACGGCTCAGGTCGCCCTTGGCCACCGCCGTGGTCACCTCGGCGATGTTGCGCACCTGGTTAGTGAGATTGCTGGCCATCGAGTTGACCGAGTCCGTCAGGTCTTTCCATGTTCCGGCTACGCCCTTCACGTCGGCCTGGCCGCCCAGTTTGCCTTCCGTGCCCACCTCGCGGGCCACGCGGGTCACTTCGCCGGCGAAGGCATTAAGCTGATCCACCATGGTGTTGATGGTATTCTTCAGTTCTAGAATCTCGCCTCGCACGTCCACCGTAATCTTGCGGCTCAGGTCGCCCTTGGCCACTGCAGTGGTTACCTCGGCGATGTTGCGGACCTGCGCTGTCAGGTTGCCCGCCATGGAGTTCACGCTGTCCGTCAGATCCTTCCAGGTTCCGCCCACGCCCTTTACGTC
>Ga0070761_10002142_pt1 | contig 12176 bp, 9 predicted proteins | sample HubBroMetageREF1_FD_66724 | JGI IMG/M metagenome (GOLD analysis project Ga0070761, IMG submission 66724) | Reference soil microbial communities from the Hubbard Brook experimental Forest, New Hampshire, USA - Hubbard Brook CCASE Soil... | ecosystem: Environmental > Terrestrial > Soil > Temperate...
CGTCGTTCACGCCCATCACGATCGTGATGTCCTCGTTCTTGGCCGGCGCGGAGATGATGACCTTCTTGGCGCCTGCCTTCAGGTGCTTGCCAGCGCCGGCCGCGTCAGTGAAGTGACCGGTCGACTCGATGACCACATCCACGCCGAGATCGGCCCACGGCAGCGCGGCCGGGTCACGCTCGGCGAGCCAGGTGATCTTCGAATCACCAGCCACGATGCTGCCATCGGACACGGACACGTCGACATTGAGCGGGCCGAGTACGGTGTCGTACTTCAGCAGGTGAGCGAAGGTATTGATGTCACCAAGGTCGTTGGCGGCAACGATTTCGATCCCAGTCCCCGGCGTGGCGTGGACCGCGCGCCAGAAGTTCCTGCCGATCCGGCCGAACCCATTTATTCCTACCCGGATAGTCAATTAATGCTCCCGTTTTCTGCCTTGTTACCAATCATTTCGCCACGCACCTTAACATCGGCCCTAGGTCACGGCACCAGCATGTCGGGCGTTAGGTGCGCCTCGGTCGTCGGGATTCCTAGCTCGGCTGCCCGCTTGTCGGCGAGCGCCAGCAGCCGCCTGATCCGCCCGGCGATCGCGTCCTTGGTCAGCGGCGGCTCAGCTAGCTGCCCGAGTTCTTCCAGGCTGGCCTGGCGATGCTTGATCCGGAGCTGACCGGCCACGATCAGGTGTTCAGGTGCCTGCTCACCAAGTATCTCAAGTGCGCGCTCAACCCGCGCTCCCGCCGCCACGGCGGCGCGGGCGCTGCGGCGCAGGTTCGCGTCGTCGAAGTTCGCCAGCCGGTTGGCTGTTCCGCGCACGGCCCGCCGGATCCTGCGCTCCTCCCAGGCCAGCACGCTGTCGTGGGCGCCGAGCCTGGTCAGCATCGCGCTGATCGCGTCACCGTCACGGATCACGACCCGGTCGACGCCGCGAACGTCACGTGCTTTCGCGCCGATCCTCAGCCTGCGGGCGGCACCCACCATCGCAAGCGCGGCTTCCGGGCCCGGGCAGGTCAGCTCGAGCGACATCGACCGTCCAGGCTCGGTCAGCGAGCCATGAGCCAGGAAGGCACCGCGCCACGCCGCCTCGCAATCACAGGTGCTGCCGGCGACGACCTGCCTGGGCAGCCCGCGTACCGGCCTGCCCCTCGAGTCCACCAGGCCGGTCTGCCTGGCCAGGCTCTCGCCGTCCTTAACCACCCGGACGACGTACCTGTTGCCCTTGCGCAACCCGCTGGGGGCAAGCACGATCAGCTCCGACGAGTGCCCGAAGATCTCGCTGATGTCCTTGCGCAGCCTGCGCGCGGCTGCACCGGTGTCGAGTTCGGCCTCGACCATGATGTGTCCGTTGTTCAGGTGCAAGCCCCCGGCGAACCGCAACAGCGTCGACACCTCAGCTTTCCGGCAGCATGGCTTGAGCACGCTGACCCGGCTGAGCTCGTCCTTGACCAGGCTGGTCAGGGCCACCAATCTCACTCCCCCTCGAATATCCGCGCGAACGCGCCAGCCAGCCGTCGCGGATCGTGCCGGTCAGGCCGGCCGGCCATCGCGAGATCGGCGAGCACCAGCCGCCCGCCGAGCTGGTCGGCCGCCTTTTCCAGCTCGCGCGTCGTGCCTTTCGTCCCTGGCCCTTCCACGGCGCAGCGATCGGCTAGCACGACATCAAATGCGAGGTCCGGGGCATGGCTGGCGAGCACCTCCAGATGTGCGTGCGGGGAGAACCCCTCGGTCTCCCCTGGCTGTGGCGCCAGGTTCAGCGTGACCAGCCTCCGCGCCGACGTGGCGACCAGGGCACCGGCCAGTTCGGGCACCAGCAAGTGCGGCAGCACGCTGGTGAACCATGAGCCAGGCCCGAGCACCACCCAATCCGCCTCCGCTACCGCCTGCACCGCCTCAGCGCACACGGGCGGATCGGCCGGGACCAACGACATCGACCGTACCCGCCCGGTCGTCTTCGCGCAGGCTACCTGGCCGCGAACAGTGCTGATCCGCAGAGGAAACTTCGGGTCAATCCCCTCCACCTCCGCCTGTAGTTCCAGCGGCACGGACGACATCGGAAGCACACGCCCGTGCGCGCCAAGCAGCCGGCCGACCCAGTCAAGGCCCTGCACGGTGTCGCCGAGCAACTCCCAGAGCGCGATGATCAGCAGATTGCCGACGGCATGCCCGCCGAGTTCGCCGTTCCCCGTGAACCTGTGCTGCACGACCTTGCTCCAGGTGGTACCCCAGGAGTCGTCACCGCAGAGCGCGGCGAGCGCCATCCGCAGGTCTCCAGGCGGCAGCACGCCGTACTCGCGCCTGAGCCTGCCGCTGGAGCCGCCGTCGTCAGCGACCGTCACGATGGCCGTCAGGTCACGGGTCACCCGGCGGAGCGCGGAAAGCGATGCGTAAAGGCCATGCCCGCCGCCGAGCGCGACGACCCGCTGCCGGGTCGGCCGGCCCCTCGTGGCGTGCGGCCCGGCCGGCTCGGGGTTACTCACGTCCGAGATCGCGATGGCTGACCTGGACTTCCGGCCAGTTTTCCGCCAGCCTGGCCGCGATTTCCTCCGAAATTGCCACGCTGCGGTGCTTGCCGCCGGTACAGCCAACCGCCAGGGTGACAAAATGCTTGCCACTCTTGTCGTAACCGGACAGCGCGATCTCCAGCGCCTCGACGTAGGCGCGCAAGAATTCCGCCGCGCCCGGCTGGCCGAGCACGTAGCCGCGCACGGCCGCGTCCTGGCCAGTCAGCGGCGCCAGCTCGGGTACCCAGTGCGGGTTAGGCAGGAACCGGCAATCGACCACCATATCGGCATCGACCGGCAGGCCGTACTTGTAGCCGAACGAGACTATGGTGACCCGCACCGCGGTCTCTTGCCCGTTGCCGAACACGTCGCGCATCCGGGCGCGCAGCTCATGCAGGTTCAGCGCCGAGGTGTCAAGGACCAGGTCGGCCTGCTCCCTGATGCCGTACAGCTGGTCACGCTCCGCGGCGATCCCGTCGATAACACGGCCGTTTTCCTGCAGCGGATGGGGCCGCCTGACGTTGTCGAACCGGCGCACCAGCGTCTCGTCGCTCGCTTCAAGGAAGACGACGAACGGATGCGCCCCGATCGCCTCAAGTTCGGCCAGAGCCGACTTCAGGTCGGTGGAGAACGCACGGCTCCGCACGTCTACCACGGCCGCTACCTGCGGCACCGCGCTGGCGCGCCGAGCCAGGTCCAGCATCATGACGAGCATGGCCGGCGGGAGATTGTCGGCCACGAACCAGTCGAGATCCTCAAGTGACTTGGCCGCGGTCGACCGGCCCGCACCTGACATTCCCGTGATGATCACGATCTCAGGCGCGCCGCCATAATGATCCACTTGACTGCCCCCGATCTGCCTGCTTGCCTCCATCCTGCCGTCCCTGCAGAGCCGCCGCGACCGCGCTGGCCAACCTGGGACCGAATCCGTCGACTTCCGCGATCTGCTCAGCGGACGCGGCCCGCAATTTGCGTACCGAGCCGAAGTGCTTGAGCAGCGCGGTCCGCCGGGCCGGTCCGAGCCCAGGGAGGTTGTCAAGCTCGCTGACCGTCTGCGCCGCGCCGCGCTTGGCCCGGTGGTACGTGATCGCGAATCTGTGCGCCTCATCCCGCACTCGCTGCAGCAGGTAAAGCCCTTCGCTGGTGCGTGGCAAGATCACCGGGCTATCCTCACCTGGCAGCCATACCTCTTCCAGCCGCTTGGCGAGTCCGCACACCGCGACATCGGTAATCCCGAGGTCGCTCAGCGCTCGCACGGCCGCGTCCACCTGGCCGGCTCCGCCGTCGATCACCAGCAAGCTGGGCGGGTAGGCGAACTTCCGTTTTCCGGCCTCGTCAAGCGCCGCTTCCAGGTCGTCAGCGACGGCGGCGGCCGCGGCGGCTTCAGCCTCGCGCTCGGCCAGGTACCGGCGGAAGCGGCGGGTTATCACCTCGTAGATGGACGCCAGGTCATCGGTCGCGTCGCCTTTGATGGAGAACTTGCGGTACTCGGACTTGCGCGCCAGCCCGTCTTCGAATACCACCATGGACGCGACAACATGGGTGCCCTGAAGATTGGATACGTCGAAGCACTCAATCCGCAGCGGCGCCGTGTCCAGGCCGAGAGCGTCCTGTATCTCGTGCAGTGCCTGGCTACGGGTAGTCAGGTCGCTTGCCCGCCTCGTCTTGTGCAGCGCCAGCGACTCGGTCGCGTTCCTCGTCACCGTATCGAGCAGCGCCCGCTTGTCGCCACGCTGCGGCACCCGCAGCGTCACCGGCCCGCCCCGGCGCGCCGCCAGCCAGTCCTGCATCGAAGGGGCGTCCGGCGGAAGCTCGGGAACCAGGACCTCGCGCGGCACTGCCTGCCGCTCGGGTTCAGCCGCGGTACCTTCCGATCCCGGCTGTTGCGAGACGGGGTCGTCTCGATATACCTGACCGAGGAAATGCTCCACGAGCTCGCCGGTGCTTACGTCCTCCACCTTGTCGACGACCCAGCCGCGCTGGCCGCGCACCCGGCCGCCGCGCACGTAGAAGACCTGAACCGCCGCCTCAAGTGAGTCCTCCACCAGGCCGATCACGTCGCAGTCGGTGCCGTCAGGCAGTACGACGGCCTGCTTCTCGAGCGCGCGCTGGAGCGCCTGCAGGTCGTCGCGCAGCCTGGCCGCCAGCTCGAATTCCTCAGCCTGCGCGGCCGCCCGCATCTCCGCCTCAAGCCGCTTGGTGAACTTGCCGGTCTGGCCGGCCATGAAGTCGCAGAACTCCTCGGCCAGCCGCCGGTGCTCGTCGGCATCGACCCGCCCGACGCACGGCGCCGAGCACTTGCCGATGTAGCCGAGCAGGCAGGGCCGGCCGATCTGGCCCGCTCGCTTGAACACGCCGCCCGAGCAGGTCCGCACGGGGAAGACCCGCAGCAGCGTATCGACGGTATCCCTGATCGCCCAGGCGTGCGAGTAGGGCCCGAAGTAGCGCACGCCGCGCCGTTTGGCTCCGCGCATCACGGTCACGCGGGGATACTCCTCGTTGAGCGTGACCGCGAGATACGGGTAGCTCTTGTCGTCGCGGTACCTGATATTCCACCGCGGATCGAACTCTTTGATCCAGGAATACTCAAGCTGCAGCGCCTCGACCTCGGTGCCGACGACCGTCCACTCCACGCTGGCCGCGTCGAGCAGCATCATCTGGGTGCGCGGGTGCAGGCTAGCGAAGTCGGCGAAGTAGGAGTTCAGCCTGGACCGCAGGCTCTTCGCCTTGCCGACGTAGACCACCCGGCCGCGGGAGTCACGGAACCGGTAAACGCCCGGCGACTCAGGAATGGAGCCGGGCGCCGGTCGGTAGGTTGCCGGATCTGCCACACCGCAACTCTATTCACTATCGCCGACTGCCCATTCCGGACCAGGCGATCTCAGCCGAAGGTGATGACCAGGCGGCTGATCAGGTCATCGTCGGTCACGGTGAGCCGCATGACGCCTGGTGAGCGGTCGCGGCGCCCGGCGAAATCGACCAGTACCACCCCTTCTTCCTCCCGCGGGTCGCCAGTCAGGTCGATCTGATCGTCAGGCGGGCTCTGAATGCAGGCCGCCGTGAATGTCTCGCGCCCGTCGTCGGTGAACAACGCCAGCAGGCGCGCGAAGTCACCGCTGCTCACGCCTGCGTTGAAGGCATCGACGAGGTTAGTCACGAACGCGACGAGCCTGGTCACCGACCGCGACCCCTCAGCCGGGCCAAACAGCACCAGGGCCGCGAGGTCTTGCGTGATGTCGGCGAACCTGTGCGCCTCGTTGGCTGGCACGAAGATCACCGAACCTGGTCCGACGGCGACCCGGTTGCCGCCTGCTTCGAAGCTGCCGCGGCCCGCGGTCACCACGTAGATCTCGTCCTCGGTGTGCGGATCCTGGTCATCGGTGCCGCCGGCCGGTATCGAGTACGTGCCGACCGACAGGTCAGGCACCCTGAACTGCTCGGCCCAGTGCGTGCCGAACGGAGCAACCGGCCGGGTGAATACCCCGGCCGCCTCAATCACCTGCATCGTGGCCTCCGGCTCGAAGTGCTAGCACCTGGGCAGGATATGCCAGGCTGTGCTCGTGCTTTTCGCGATCGCCGCCAGTGTCCTTGCCCTGCTCGCCTGGATTTACCTGCTCGCCTTTCATGGCGGGTTCTGGCGCACCGATCAGCGGCTGCCGGCCGGTCGCGACCTGCCAGTCTGGCCAGAGGTAACAGCCATCATCCCGGCCAGGGACGAAGCCGGGATCCTGCCTGACACGCTGCCGACGCTCCTGGCGCAGGACTATCAGGGACAGCTGAGCGTGGTGCTCGTCGACGACGAGAGTACTGATGGGACTGCGGATGTCGCGGCCCGGCTGGGTAATCAACGGCTTAAGGTCGTCTCTGGCCGTCCGGTCCCGGCCGGCTGGGCCGGCAAGGTGTGGGCCATGGCCCAGGGGCTGGAAGCCGCGGGAAGCCCGGAGTACGTGCTGTTCACCGACGCCGACATCAGCCTTGCCCCCGGCACGGCGAGCCAGCTGGTCAGCGCCGCCAGCACCCGTGACCTGGCGCTGGTCTCCCAGATGGCGCTGCTGCGCTGCGATACCTTCGCCGAGCGGCTGCTCATTCCCGCCTTCGTGTACTTCTTCGCCAAGCTGTATCCGTTCCGCCGGGTCAACAGCCGCCGGTACCGTACCGCCGCCGCGGCCGGCGGCTGCATGCTGGTGCGCCGCGAAGCACTCGAAGCGGCCGGCGGACTCAGCCAGATCAGCGGTGCCAGCATCGACGATGTCGCGCTCGGCACGCTGCTCAAGCGAGCCGGTCACGACTGCTGGCTGGGGTTCACCACGAAAGTCAAGAGCATACGCAAATACCCCGGGCTCGGTCCCATCTGGGACATGGTGGCGAGAAGCGCCTACACACAGCTCAGGTACTCCCCCGTCGCGCTGGCCGGAACCGTGATCGGACTCGCCTGGCTCTACCTGCTGCCGCCGGCCGCCGCACTGGCTGGTCTCGCATTGCTGGCGACCGGAACCTGGCCGGCATCGGCGGCTCTCCTCGCCGTGGCCGGCCTCGCCGGGTGGGCCATTATGTCGGCCAGCTATCTGCCCATGCTGGCGCTGAACGGGCTGTCGCCGCTAAGAGCACCAAGCCTGCCGCTGATCGCCGCACTGTACACGGCCATGACGGTCAGCTCAGCCCGGCGGCATCACGCCGGGCGGGGCGGCGAGTGGAAGGGCCGCATCGCTCCTCACTCGAACGCCTCCGGCGGTGGGCAGGCGCAGACCAGGTTACGGTCGCCGTAGGCGGCCTCGATCCTGCGCACCGGCGGCCAGTACTTGGAACGCCGGTCACCGCCGCCCGGATAGGCGGCCTGCGTCCTTGAGTAACCGTGGTCCCATTCGTCGGCGAGCAGCATCGAAGCGGTGTGCGGCGCGTTCACCAGTGGGTTGTCCTTCGCGTCGTACTCGCCGGAACTGACCAGGGCGATCTCACCGGAGATCGCGATCATGGCATCGCAGAACCGGTCGATCTCCGCCAGGTTCTCGCTCTCGGTTGGCTCGACCATCAGCGTCCCGGCGACCGGGAACGACATCGTCGGCGCGTGGAGCCCGTAGTCGATCAGCCGCTTCGCCACGTCCTGCGCGGTCACGTCAGTCTGGGCCGTGATCTGCCGCAGGTCGAGTATGCACTCGTGCGCGACGAGTCCGCCCTGGCCGGAATACAGCACAGGGAAGTAGTCGCCGAGCCGCTTAGCGATGTAGTTGGCGCTGAGTATCGCCACCTGGGTGGCGCGCCGCAGCCCGTCCGCCCCCATCATCGCGACGTACGCCCATGAGATCGGCAGGATGCCGGCCGACCCGTAGGGCGCCGCAGCCACCGGTCCGGTCCGCAGGCCCTCGGGCAGGTCGGCCGCGCTGGTGCCGACCACGGCGATGTCGCCGAGCACCGGATGCCTGGGCAGGAACGGCGTGAGGTGAGCGCGGACCGCGACCGGGCCGACTCCAGGGCCGCCGCCGCCGTGCGGAACGCAGAACGTCTTGTGCAGGTTCAGATGCGACACATCCGCCCCGAACTCGGCCGGCCTGGCCAGGCCCACCAGGGCATTCAGGTTGGCGCCGTCCACGTAGACCTGGCCGCCAGCGGCGTGCACGAGGTCACACACCGTGCCGACCGTCGACTCGAATACACCGTTGGTTGACGGATAAGTCAGCATGATCGCGGCCACTGACCCTGCGTGAGTGTCAAGCTTGGCCCGCAGGTCGCCCAGGTCGATCACGCCGTCGTTGCCGCACTTGACGACGACCACCCGCAAGCCGGCCAGCACGGCCGAGGCCGCGTTGGTACCGTGCGCTGACTCAGGAATCAGGCATACAGTGCGCTCAGGTGAGTTCATCGACCGGTGATAGTGCCTGATCGCCAGCAGCCCGGCCAGCTCGCCCTGGGAGCCAGCGTTCGGCTGGAGACTGACCGCGTCGTAGCCGGTGATCTCGGTCAGCGCGTCCTGCAGCCCCTTGATCAGCTCGTGATACCCGGCAGCCTGCTCGGCGGGTGCGAACGGGTGCAGCCCGGCGAACTCCGGCCAGCTGATCGGCTCCATCTCGGCGGTGGCGTTGAGCTTCATCGTGCACGAGCCGAGCGGGATCATCGACCGGTCGAGCGCGATATCGAAGTCGGACAGCTTGCGCAGGTAACGCAGCATCGCGGTCTCGCTCCGGTGCACGGAGAACACCGGGTGAGCGAGGAACCCGCTGGTCCGCCGCAGCCCGTCAGGAACGCCAGGCAGTTCGCCGGCCGGCTCGCCAGCCCGCAATTCCTGCGCCGCGACCGGCTTCCCCATGATCGCGCCAGCCACATCGGCGATGTGCTGGTCGGTCGTGGTCTCATCGCACGCGATCTGCACCAGGTCAGGCCCGGCCAGATGCAGGTTGTATCCGGCGGCCCTGGCCCGGCCGACGGCCGCGGCAGCTCCGCCGGGCACGAGTACGGCCAGGGTGTCGAAGTACGCCGGGTTTTTTGCCATAAAACCGCCTGCGGTCAGTAGTGCGGCGAGGCTGGTGGCTTTCGCGTGCACTCGCTGCGCGATCGCGGAAAGTCCGTCGGGACCGTGATACGCCGCGTACATGGCGGCGACGACAGCGAGCAGCACCTGGGCGGTGCAGATGTTGCTGGTCGCCTTCTCCCGCCTGATGTGCTGCTCGCGCGCTTGCAGGGCCAGCCGGTACGCCGGGTGGCCGTCAGCGTCGACAGAAACGCCGACGAGCCGGCCAGGCAGCTGGCGCTTGAGGTCGTCGCGCACGCAGATGTAACCGGCCGCCGGGCCGCCATAGCCCATCGGGACGCCGAATCTCTGAGTGCTCCCGACGGCGATGTCGGCCCCGAGCTCGCCCGGCGGCTTGAGCACCGTGAGCGCGAGCGGATCGGCGGCGACAGCGGCCAGCGCGCCGCAGGCGTGCGCGGCCGCGATGGCCGGGCGCAGGTCACGCACCTGACCGCTGGCCCCAGGATATTGCAGCAGAATTCCGAACAGCTCGCCGTCGGGCTGGGCTTCGATCAGCTCGGGCGTGATCTCGCCGGTCACCAGTTCGATCCCGAGCGGCTCCGCCCTGGTGGCGAGGACGGCCAGGGTCTGCGGCAGGCAGTCGGCGTCGGCCAGGAACACTGACCTGTGCACTGCCCGGTAGGCCAGCGTCATGGCTTCGGCCGCCGCGGTGGCCTCGTCGAGCATGGACGCGCCCGCTACCGGCAGGGCGGTCAGGTCCTCGATCATGGTCTGGAAATTCAGCAGGGCCTCAAGCCGGCCCTGCGAGATCTCCGGCTGGTAAGGCGTGTAGGCCGTGTACCAGGCGGGGCTTTCCAGCACGTTCCTTCTGATCACCGGCGGGGTGATGGTGCCGTGATAGCCAAGGCCGATCATCGTCGTGAGCACCTGGTTCTTCGCCGCCAGCCTGCGCAGCTCGGCCAGCGCCTGATCCTCGTCCAGCCCATGGGCGGCCAGGTTCAGCGGCCTGGCCGAGGCCAGGCCGGGCGGAAGTGCCGCCGCGGTCAGCTCGTCGAGGCTGGCGTAACCGATCGCGTCCAGCATGCGCTGCTGCTCATCGGTGTCAGGACCGATGTGGCGGTGCGGAAAGTTCGATGGTGACATGTACAGCTCCTGGAATCGGGGACGCTGGCTATTCCCCCTCTGTTGCCGCGAGATCCGAGCCCGCGAGACTCCAGAGCTGCTTGTCCCGTCCGGTCCTGGCTGCCTGAGAGGTTCCGGGGAGGTTGCCCCTTCGGCGCCGCGCGCTGGCTGCGAGCGGACTCTCCCGGACGGTGTCACTAGCTAGGTCGAGCTTACCGGATCGGGCGAGATCAAGATCTCGGGATCTCAGCTGGTCTTGCGGGCCCGGCGGCTGGCAAGCTCATCGGCAAACCCGGCGCTAGCTGGAAGTTCAGTACTGGCTTGAGTTCCGCTGTCGGCCGGGAACTCGGCCAGCGATCCTTCGACCTCCTGCCAGACCCGGCCGAGCGCGATGCCGAAGACGCCCTGGCCGCCTTGGAGCAGGTCGACGACCTCGTCGGGCGAGGTGCAGGCGTAGACGGTGGCGCCGTCGCTCATCAGCGTGATCTTGGTGAGATCCGCCATGCCGTGCTCGCGCAGGACCGTGACCGCTGACCGGATCTGCTGCAGCGATATGCCGGTGTCGAGCAATCGCTTGACCACCCTGAGCACCAGAATGTCGCGGAAGCCGTACAGTCGCTGCGAACCCGAACCGCTGGCCGGCCTGACGCTGGGCTCCACCAGCCGGGTCCGAGCCCAGTAGTCGAGCTGACGGTAGGTGATGCCAGCCGCGGCGCACGCGGTCGGGCCACGGTAGCCGACGTCCTCGCTCCGAGGCGTGATCTCGTCCTCGAATAGCAGCCCCTGCTCGCCGGCCCGCAGTGCGGCGGCGCGGCGTGCGCGCTCGTCACGCTCGTCGCCCGGTATTACCGCCACGTCCACCTCCGGCCACACGCTCGCCCGGTCAGCCTGGCGAGTCGCACCCTTCGCACGCTAGGCGGGCAAGGTGGCCTCGTCAACGATCTCTCCCGGCGCGTCGCTAAGTAGCACTACCGAAGTCTTCTGGCGTGATTTTGTCGAGGAACTCGCGGAATTTCTCGACCTCGTCTTCCTGCTCGTCCGGGATCGAGACGCCGGCCTCGTCGAGTATCTCGTCGTGGGCAAAGATGGCCGTCCCGGTACGCAACGCCAGCGCGATGGAGTCTGACGGCCGGGCGCTGACCGTGGTGCCATTGGAGAAGACCAGGTCAGCGAAGAAAATCCCGTCCCGCAAGGCCGTGATGTTGACCTGCCTCAGCTCGACCTTCAACGCGGCCAGTATGTCCCGCATCAGGTCATGAGTGAGCGGCCGGGCTGGAACCATACCCTGCTGAGCGAAGGCGATGGCGGTGGCCTCCATCGGTCCGATCCAGATCGGGAGGTAACGCTCACCGCCGGTCTCTTTCAGCAACACGATGGGCTGGTTCGTTGGCATCTCGACGCGGACGCCGACGACCTCCATCTCCTTCACCGCGACTCCGTCCTCACCTGCGCCTGTAGTCAGTGTTGTCGCCCGCTGATCCCCTACTGCGCTGTTCCTTCCCTTTCGGCGCCGATCGCACTCCGCCGATGGCGCTTCCTAGCCAAGCTACACCCCCTGATGTCCTGGGTCGGCACCTGCGTGGACGCAATCGACCGGGCTACGCTCCCTTCACCGCCCGGCCGTGACCGGGCTGACGATCGTCAGCGGCAAGCACTTCACCGTGCAGCCCGGCCTCGGCCAGCGCGGCCTCAAGCATCGCGCCGTGCAGCCGGAGGAGCAGGGCAGCCACTTCCCGTGCGGTCCGGCCTGCTGACTGCCTGGCGGCCGGGTCGCGCTGGCGCAGAATCGGGCTGACGAGCTGTTCGATCAGTGAGATGTCGCGCTCAGCGGCGGTGGCGACCGTGCGCAGGTTCCTTGCCTGCACGCCATAGCAGGCGAGCGCGGCGACCGTAGCCGCCACATCAAGGCAGTCCTGCCCGTACAGCCTCCCGGCCCGCTTGACGAGGCCGTGCGCCTCAAGCTCCGTGAGCTGGGCCTCGTCGATTCCCGCCGTCGCCAGCAGTTCGTGCCTGCTGATCATTTCGGCTCGGTCAGTGGGCTTCTGACCCGTGCTCGCCGGTCCAGGCTCGCGGTTCGCCAGGCGTTCCTTGAT